>Ga0210395_10001986_pt1 | contig 15960 bp, 15 predicted proteins | sample IncBWH4OmetaG_FD_150861 | JGI IMG/M metagenome (GOLD analysis project Ga0210395, IMG submission 150861) | Forest soil microbial communities from Barre Woods Harvard Forest LTER site, Petersham, Massachusetts, United States - Inc-BW-H-4-O ... | reverse complement strand
CGACAGGGAAACGCCCGGACCCATCCCGAACCCGGAAGCTAAGCCTGCCAGCGCCGATGATACTACCCAACCCGGGTGGAAAAGTAGGACACCGCCGAACACACACCCAAAAAAGGGCACCCACAACGGTGCCCTTTTTTGTGCTCAAAAATACAGACATTAACCGTGGAAATCAGGATTTCGGTCGAATGCAGATCAAAATTCGCGCCGACGGTATGCACTAATTTGAGTCAAGTCGGGCCGTCACATTGTGACCTCTACGTTTGCCGATTGACGCGATTGGGGCACGGCAGTAGAAGTTGTAGCCGCGCGGATCCCTACTGGATGCGGAGTCCCGCGATGAGGAGTTCGACCAGGCGACGAGGGTTGTAGCGGGGGTCGCTGCCCGCCCCAACGCACAGATTCCCGACGCCGCGGAGTAGTTCGTAGGCATCCAGGCCGGGTCGGATCTCTCCCGCCGCAGCTGTCGCCTCGAGGAGTTGTGCGCACACGGGGACTAGGCGGTCGATGAAGTAGGCGTGCAGCGTCGTGAAGGCGGCGTCGTCGGACCGTAGCACTTCGGCCAGGCCGTGCTTGGTGGCCAGGAAGTCGACGAACATGTCGATCCAGCGGGCTAGCGCCTGGTGCGGCGTAGCGCTTTCCGCGAGCAGAATGGGGCCGGCGTCGGCGCAGGCCTCGACCTGGTGTCGGTAGACGGCGACAATCAGGTCGGCTCGTGTCGGGAAGTGGCGGTAGATCGTGCCGACGCCGACGCGGGCCCTGGCCGCGATGTCGCGCACCGGCGCATCGACGCCGGACTCGACGAACGCCGCGGCGGCGGCGTCCAGCAGCGTCGCCTCGTTCCGCCGGGCATCGGCGCGCTTCCGTGGCGCCGCCGCCCCCGATCCGCTCTCACCCCCGGCCGCGCCCACGCCACCTCCGTCCCACGCATTGCCAAGCGGAACAAGGTTCCGTATCGTCTTTATCGGAACACGGTTCCACTTCCTTCAGGATGACAGATCCGGCTAGCGGCACCAAGCCGGACGTCCCAGGCTCGCTTCACCCCACGGAGAAACCCATGTCGCAAGCATCTCTGCCCAGTTTCGGAATCGTGACCGCGCCCATGCAGATCGGCTACCGGGATATCCTCCGCGTTTGGCGCGAGGCGGACGCGGTCCCGGAAATCGAGCACGCCTGGCTGTTCGATCACCTCATGCCGATCGTCGGCGACCGGAATGGGCCGATTTTCGAGGGTTGGACCCTGCTATCGGCACTCGCCGCGCAGACCGAGCGGCTGCGCTTAGGGCTGCTGGTGACCAGCAACAGATTCCGGCCGCCTGCGATGCTGGCCAAGATCGCCACGACCGTCGATATCGTCTCCGGCGGTCGACTCGACTTCGGAATTGGCGCGGGCTCACGTCCCGGCAACCCGCTGGCTCGCCGCGAGTACGAGGCACATGGCCTGCCCTACCACGACTTTCGTCACTCGGTGGAGGCCCTCGCGGAAGCCTGCACGGTCATCCGGCGGCTGTGGACGGAGAGCGACCCGTTCGACTTCCACGGCGCCTACATCAACCTCACCGGCGCATTCGGCAACCCAAAACCTGTCCAGCGCCCCCACCCGCCGATCCTCGTCGCCGGACGCTCGGCCGCCGTGCTCCGCGTGGCCGCTGAGCATGCTGACCTGTGGAACATCCCCGGCGGCGACGCCGACGACGCCGCCGAGCGCAGCGCGCTGCTGGACCGCTGCTGCACCGAGGCCGGCCGGGATCCCGCCGCCATCACCCGCTCGATCCATCTGCATGTGTCCTACGACAAGCCCGGTACCACGCGGGACGCGATCAGCGAAGCGCTCGACGCCGGGTTCCGGCACTTCACGCTCGGCCTCCCGATGGAGCCTTACCCGGCCAACGTCGCTCGGTGGATCGCGGATGAGCTCATCGCCAAGGCGCTGTAGCGGGCCGCCGCATTGGTCGGCTCATCAACCGCCGAGGATGACCATGAGTAATTGGCGCAGCCAGGCGCGAGCGCCGGGCAGGTCACCGTCGAGGATCAGTTGGGTGGCGACTCCGTCGTAAGCGGCGACGACCGCCCGGGCGGTGTCGGCAATGCCGCCCAGTGCTGGATGCATGTCGTTGTCGGAGGCGCCGAGACGCTGTTCGACCGTGGCGCGGAGTTGGTCGCGGTGGGTCGCGAGGCGCTCGGCGACCTCGGGGTGACGGGCGGCGTGCATCAAGAAGTCCGTCTTGACCAATAACCAGTCGCGATCGAGCAACAGCGTCTGCGAGACCTGGTCGAGAATCTCGGTCACGTCTGTAGGTTCAGGCGTAGACGTCATCGCGGTGGCGAGTTGGTCGGCGATCAGCGTGGCCCGCTCGTCGTAGAGGGTGAAGAAGAGTTCTTCAAGGCTGGCGAATTGCGAGTAGAACGCTCCCCGGGTGTAGCCGGCGTCGGCGCAGACGTCCTCGATGCGAGCGTGCCCGAATCCCTTGTCGGCGAACACCCGGAATGCGGCATCGAGGAGCCGCGCCCGTGTCTCGGCGCGGCGCTTGGTCACCCGAGGTGGCTTGGTGGCCGTTGGTGTCATCTGCATCACCTAATAATACATTGAAGTATCAGATACATTATTGTATCGGATACATGCACAGGTGTCAGAGAAGGAGCGACTGATGGACGCTGATGTCATCGTGATCGGTGGTGGGTTGGCCGGACTGGTCGCCACCCGCGAGTTGACCCGCCGCGGCAAGAAAGTCGCCGTCGTCGATCAGGAGAATGCCGCCAACCTGGGCGGTCAGGCTTTTTGGTCATTCGGCGGCATCTTCTTCGTCGACAGCCCTGAGCAGCGCCGCATGGGTGTCAAGGACTCATTTGAGCTGGCCTGGAGCGACTGGTCGGGCAGCGCGGCGTTTGACCGCCTTGATGACGAGGACAGCTGGGCAGCCAAGTGGGCCCGCGCCTACGTGGAGTTCGCCGCCGGCGATAAACGCGCCTACCTGACCGAGCACGGCATGACGTTCCTGCCGACCGTCGGGTGGGCCGAACGCGGCGATCTGCGCGCCACCGGTCACGGGAACTCGGTGCCCCGCTTCCACGTCACCTGGGGCACCGGCACCGGGGTCGTCGAACCGTTCGTCAACGCTGCACTGGCCGCCGCCGACCACGGGCTGGTCAGCTTTCACCACCGCCACCGCGTCGACGAGCTGGTGTTCACCGACGGCGCGGTGACCGGAGTCCGCGGCGTGGTGCTCGCGCGCGACGATGCTCCCCGTGGCGCGCCGTCCAACCGGGACGTGGTCGGCGAGTTCGAACTGAGCGCCCAGGCCGTCATCATTGCCTCCGGCGGGATCGGCGCCAATCACGACATCGTGCGCCGCTACTGGCCGGAACGGATGGGCACACCGCCGCGGTCGATGATCACCGGCGTGCCCGCCCACGTCGACGGCCGCATGCTCGACATCGCGGCCGACGCCGGCGTGCGGCTGGTTAACCGGGACCGGATGTGGCACTACACCGAAGGCATCCAAAACTGGAACCCGATCTGGCCCCTTCACGCGATCCGGATCCTGCCGGGTCCCTCGTCGATGTGGTTCGACGCGGTCGGGCGACGTCTGCCCGAGCCGTACCTGCCGGGCTATGACACCCTCGGCACACTGCGCTACCTGCGCACCGACCCCGTCATCGCCGGCTACGACCACTCCTGGTTCATCCTCACCCAAAAGATCATCGAGAAAGAATTCGCGCTGTCCGGTTCCGAGCAGAACCCCGACATCACCAGCAAAAGCCGTCGAGCGTTTTTGCGCGAGCGGGTGCTGAGCCGCTCGGCCCCCGGCCCGGTCGAGGCCTTCAAACGCCACGGTGCCGACTTCGTCGTCGCAGACGATCTGGAATCGCTGGTGGCGAAGATGAACACGCTGACCGATCAGCCGCTGCTGGATCCCGTCACCATCAGAGGTCAGATCCAGGCTCGGGACCTGCAAATGGCCAACCCGTTCGCCAAAGACGCCCAAGTCCAAGGCATCCGCAATGCCCGACGCTATCTCGGCGACCGGATCGGGCGCGTCGCGGCACCACATCGCATCCTCGACCCCGCCGCTGGCCCACTCATCGGTGTCAAACTGCACATCCTGACCCGAAAGACGTTGGGCGGCATCCAGACCGACCTGTCGTCGCGCGCCTTCGGAAACGACGGCCAGCCCATCGCCGGCCTCTACGCGGTCGGTGAAGCCGCCGGATTCGGCGGTGGCGGTGTCCATGGCTACAACGCCCTGGAAGGCACCTTCCTTGGCGGCTGCATCTTCTCCGGACGCGCTGCCGGACGCGCCGCCGCGGAAGCCCTTTAACGACAAGGCGGCCGGGCCGGCCGTTAGCCAGCCCGTATCCTTTGACACAAGGACGTCAAGGTGATTCGGGATGAAGGGTACGAGTGGTCGAGGAAAGGCGCGGCGGCACCGGCGAACCGCGGCCGGGGCGAGCGCCGCGGTCCCAAGCACCGACATCGAGCCCGGGACGCGCGCGCCGAGCGCAGCCCCAGCACCCACCCAACGATGATGGCAGCGCAGTCCCGCAGATCCCGGCTGATATCGAGGCAAAGCAACTGGCGCCCGAGATCCGGCGCGAGCTCAGCACTTTGGACCGGGCCACCGCCGACGCGATCGCCCGCCACCTGGTCGCCGCAGGCGAGCTGATCGACGACGATCCAGAAGCCGCGTTGAGTCACGCGCGGGCCGCGCGCGCCCGCTCTGGGCGTATCGCCGCCGTCCGGGAAGCCGTCGGGATCGCGGCCTATCAGTGTGGTGACTGGGCGCAGGCGCTCGCCGAACTGCGCGCGGCGCGCCGGATGGGCAGCAAGTCCCCGTTGCTTCCGCTGATTATCGACTGCGAACGCGGCCTCGGCCGGCCCGAAAGGGCGCTTGAGCTGGCGCGCGGGCCTGAGGCGGCGCAGCTGAGCGGCGACGAAGCCGACGAGGTGCGCATCGTCGCCGCAGGCGCCCGCGCCGACCTCGGTCAGCTCGAACAAGCCCTGAAAGTGTTGTCCACACCGCAGCTGGACCCGGCGCGCACCGGAACGACTGCGGCAAGGCTGTTCTACGCGTATGCGGAGACACTGCTGGCGCTTCACCGTGGCGAGGAGGCGTTGCAGTGGTTCCTGCGCGCCGCGGCCGCCGACATCGACGGGGTCACCGATGCCGAAGACCGAGTCAGTGAGCTCGGCTGACGTGGGAACGCTTGCGCAACAGTATGATTGCTTGCTGCTCGATCTGGACGGAACGGTGTTCCGCGGCCATGCGTTGACCGAGGGCGCCGCGGAGTCGTTGGATAAGGTCCCCGGTCGCAAGCTCTTCGTGACGAACAATGCCTCGCGAAGCGCCGACGAAGTCGCCGGGCACCTGTGCGACATCGGTCTCACGGCGACGGCCGACGATGTCGTCACCAGCGCGCAAAGCGCCGCCCACCTGCTGGCCACTCAACTGCCGCCCGAGTCGCGGGTGCTGGTCGTCGGCACCGATTCGCTTGCCGACGAAATCACCGCCGTCGGACTGCGGCCGGTACGCCTGGCGCACGACAAACCGCACGCCGTGGTCCAGGGTCACTCCACCGAAACCGGCTGGATAAACCTTGCCGAAGCGGCGTTGGCCATTCGGGCCGGAGCGCTGTGGGTGGCCGCCAACGTCGATGCCACCCTGCCCACCGAACGTGGCCTGTTGCCCGGCAACGGCTCCATGGTGGCCGCACTGAAAACGGCGACCGACGCAGAGCCCCAGGTTGCCGGCAAGCCTGCACCGACCTTGATGACAGATGCGTTGGCACGCGGTGACTTTCGCGCGCCGCTAGTCGTAGGTGACCGGTTGGACACCGATATCGCGGGGGCCAACGCCGCCGACCTGCCCAGCCTGATGGTTCTGACCGGCGTCAGCTCCGCCCGCGACGCGGTGCACGCCGTACGTGCACAACGCGCGACCTACATCGGCTACGACCTGCGTGCGCTGCACCTGGAAGCGGATCTGCTTGCGGTGGCGCCGCAATCGGCGTGGCACGTCGAGACCGGGGACATGTCGGTGACGGTCAGCACGGGAGGCGACGACGAAGCGAGCGACGGCCTGTCGATCGTTCGCGCCGTCGCCAATGCCATCTGGGTGAGCAAATGCGACCCACGAGCCGTCACCGTCGAGGGCGGCGACGAGACCGCACGCGATGCCCTGCAACGGTGGTCCCTGGTGTGAATCCGATAGCGTGGACAAGGTCATGAATCGCGCCGGCGACGATGCAGTGGGGGCACCACCCAGCCGCGCAGCGGCGAGGGGGACGAAGCGATGAGGAGGAGCGGCGCCATTAATATCGATCCTGATGAGATCCGCGCTCGGATCGACGCCATGCTCGCCGAGCTACCCGATCCTGCCGACGTCGAGAACGTGCCCGCGGAAGCCGATCTCGAAGAGCTGGCGCGCCGTCTGTCCGAAGCACACGACATGCTGGTGCAGGCGCTGGAGTCGGCGGAGAAGGGCTGAATGCGCCGTGACGCGGCGTACTCGTGTTGACGCCGAGCTGGTCCGGCGCGGGCTGGCACGGTCTCGCCAGCAGGCCGCGGAGTTAATCGGTGCCGGCAAGGTCAGCATTGACGGCATGCCGGCGGTCAAACCGGGCACTGCCGTCGCGGCCACCGCGGCGCTGAGCGTCGCCGGCGACACCGAGCGAGGTTGGGTGTCTCGGGGGGCGCACAAGCTGATCGGTGCGCTCGATACGTTTGGTATCAGCGTTGCGGGTCGGCGCTGTCTGGATGCCGGTGCGTCGACGGGTGGATTCACCGAAGTCTTGCTGGATCGCGGCGCACGCGAAGTGGTCGCCGTTGATGTGGGCTACGGCCAGCTGGCCTGGTCGCTGCGGTCGGATCCGCGGGTGATCGTCATCGAGCGGACCAATGCGCGGCAACTGACACCGGCTGTGATCGGTGACCCGGTCGAGGCCGTGGTCGCTGACTTGTCGTTCATCTCGCTGACCACGGTGTTGCCCGCGCTGACTAGATGCGCAGCGCACAACGCGGATATCGTTCCCATGGTGAAGCCGCAGTTCGAGGTGGGCAAAGGTCAGGTGGGCGCCGGTGGGGTGGTGCACGATCCTGAGCTCCGGGCAACCTCGGTGCTTGCCGTCGCACGTTGCGCCAAGGAGCTGGGATGGCACACCCTCGGGGTCGCCGCCAGCCCGCTACCCGGTCCATCGGGCAACGTCGAATACTTCCTGTGGCTGCGCGCCGAGACAGATCGGGGTTTTTCGGCTGATGAATTGGAATCCGCGGTTCGTGCGGCTGTTGAAGCCGGTCCGGTGACGATGCGGGCGGGTTTGGCCCGCGGAGGAGCCGGACAATCAGAAGCGAGTCGCAATGACGAGTGATCGCACCGTCTTGCTCGTGGTCCACACCGGTCGCGAGGAGGCCACCGAGACCGCCCGTCGGGTGGAGAAAGTGCTGGACGACAACGGTATTGGCCTTCGCGTGTTGACCGCCGAGGCGGTCGATCGAGGTTCGTTGCATCTGACCCCCGACGACATGCGCGCGTTGGGTGTCGACATCCAGCTCGCCGACGCCGACCCGGACGCTGCCGACGGATGCGAGGTGGTGCTGGGCCTCGGCGGCGACGGCACCGTTTTGCGCGCCGCGGAGCTCGCTCGCAATGCCGACATTCCGGTGCTGGGTGTCAACCTGGGCCGGATCGGTTTTTTGGCCGAGGCCGAGGCCGACGCCATCGACACCGTGCTCGAGCATGTCGTGGCCCGCAGCTACCGCATCGAAGACCGGTTGACGCTCGACATCGCGGTGCGGGTGAGAGGCGAGGTCATCAGTCGCGGATGGGCGCTGAATGACGCCAGCCTGGAAAAAGGGCCGCGGCTGGGTGTGCTCGGGGTGGTCCTCGAGGTCGATGGCCGGCCGGTATCGACATTCGGCTGCGACGGGGTGTTGGTGTCGACACCCACCGGTTCCACGGCCTACGCATTCTCCGCAGGCGGGCCGGTGCTGTGGCCGGATCTGGAGGCACTTCTGTTGGTGCCCAACAACGCTCACGCCCTGTTCGCCCGGCCGATGGTGACCAGCCCGGACGCCGTCATCGCTATCGAGGTCGAGGCCGACGAGCACGACGCTGTGGTGTTCTGCGACGGCCGACGAGAGATGCTGGTACCGGCCGGTGGCCGGTTGGAGGTACGGCGTTGCGAGGTATCGGTGAAATGGGCCCGGCTGGATAGCGCGCCGTTCACCGACCGTCTGGTGCGTAAGTTCCGCTTGCCGGTCACCGGCTGGCGTGGACGGTAACGGTGCTGAATGAGATTCGCATCGAGGCGCTGGGCGCCATCAGCGTTGCCACGGCCGCGTTCGACCGGGGTCTGACGGTACTGACCGGGGAGACCGGCACCGGTAAAACGATGGTGGTCACCGGGCTGCACCTGCTGGGTGGGGCGCGCGCCGACGCCAACCGGGTGCGCTCCGGTGCTGAGCGGGCCGTCGTCGAAGGGCGCTTCAGCACTGCCGATCTCGACCAGAAAGCTGCTGCCCAGATCGACGAGATGCTGGACGCTTCGGGAGCTGAGCGCGGTGAGGACGGCAGCATCATCGCGTTGCGCTCGGTCAGCCGCGACGGTCCCTCGCGGGCCTATCTCGGCGGGCGCAGCGTACCCGCCAAATCGCTGAGCGGTTTCACCACCGAGCTGCTCACCTTGCACGGACAAAACGACCAGCTGCGGCTCATGCGGCCTGACGAACAACGCGGTGCGCTCGACCGGTTCGCGGCCGTTGGCGCCCGGCTGCAGCGCTATCGCAAACTGCGCGACGCGTGGCAGTCGGCGCGGCGTGACCTCGTCGACCGAAGCAACCGGGCCCGGGAATTGGCCCAGGAAGCCGACCGGCTGAAATTCGCGCTGCACGAGATCGACACCGTCGACCCCGCACCCGGTGAGGATGACGCGCTGATCGACGACATTCGTCGACTCTCCGAATTGGACGCCCTGCGCGAGGCCGCGGCCAGCGCGCGTGCCGCGTTGTCCGGCGCGGAGGATGAGGCCGCCGCCGAAGTGATGGGTCAACCCGTCTCGGCGGCCGACGGTTTGGCACACGCGAAGACGGCGCTGGAATCGACCGACGACGCCACGCTACGAGGGTTGGCGGATCAGCTCGGCGAGGCGCTCACGGTGGTTGGCGATGCAGCACGTGAACTCGGCGCCTACCTGAACGAACTACCGGCCGACGCCAGCACTTTGGACACCAAGCTTGCCCGGCAAGCCGAACTACGCACGCTCACCCGCAAATACGCGGCAGACATCGACGGTGTGCTGCGGTGGGCCCGCGAATCGCGAGATCAGCTGGCTCACTTGGATGTCTCCGAGGAGGCACTGGCCGGCCTGCAACGTCGGGTCGATGACCTCGCGACCGAATTAGCTTCCGCTGCAATCGAACTCAGCAAGGCGCGTAGCCAAGCGGCTAAGCGACTGGCCAAGGAAGTCACCGGCGAACTATCCGGCTTGGCGATGTCCGATGCCGAATTCACCATCACCGTGACGACCATGCCGGCCGCTCTCGACGACCCCGCGGCGCTGACGCTGCTCTCGGGCGCTCGGGCCCATGCCGGTGCGGACGGTGTCGACCAGGTCGAGTTCGGCTTCGCCGCGCATCGCGGCATGGTGGTGCTGCCGCTGTCGAAGAGCGCGTCCGGCGGCGAGCTGTCGCGGGTGATGCTGGCCCTGGAAGTGGTGCTGGCGGCATCGATGGCCGGTACCACGATGGTCTTCGACGAGGTCGACGCCGGCGTGGGCGGGCGGGCAGCGGTGCAGATCGGGCGGCGACTGGCCCGGCTGGCCCGCAACCGCCAAGTCATTGTGGTGACGCATCTACCGCAGGTCGCGGCCTACGCCGACGTGCACCTCATGGTCGACAGCACCGGACGCGACGGCGCCAGCGGAGTGCGACGCCTCGACGGGGACGACCGGGTTGCCGAGTTGGCCAGGATGCTGGCCGGGCTCGGTGAGTCCGATACGGCGCGGGCTCATGCGCGCGAACTGCTCGAGGCCGCCGACTGTGACCGAATTGCGACCTCGTGACGATGTCCAAACGTGTGACAGGTGTGACACGATATAACTTCTGAGGCTGCTGTTACGGCGCGCCTCCCCGGTCGGTCTCGGGTTCACCGACAGAATCGCCTCCATGAGCGTGACGACCACAATCTCAGGACTGCTATCCCGTAATACCTCGCGCCCCGGTGTCATCGGCACCGCTCGGGTCGACCGCGACATCGACCGACTGCTGCGACGGGTGTGCCCCGGCGACATCGTGGTCCTCGATGTGCTGGACCTGGACCGGATCACCGCCGATGCCCTCGTGGACGCCGAGATCGCGGCCGTCGTCAACGCATCCACTTCGGTGTCGGGTCGGTATCCCAACCTGGGTCCGGAGGTGCTGGTGGCCAACGGCGTCACCCTGATCGACGAAACCGGGCCCGAGGTTTTCAAGAAGGTCAAAGACGGCGCGAAAGTCCGGCTCTACAACGGCGGGTTGTACTCAGGTGACCGCCGGCTGATCCGGGGCACCGAGCGCACCGACCAAGAGATCGCCGGCCTGATGCAAGAGGCCAAGACCGGATTGGTCGCCCACCTGGAGGCCTTCGCGGGCAACACCATTGAGTTCATCCGAAGCGAGAGCCCGCTGTTGATCGACGGGATCGGCATCCCCGACGTCGACGTCGAATTGCGCCGCCGTCACGTCGTGGTGGTCGCCGACGAGGACCACGCCGCCGAGGACCTCAAGCGGCTCAAACCCTTCATCAAGGAGTACCAGCCGGTCCTCATCGGAGTCGGCACCGGCGCCGAGGTCTTACGGAAAGCGGGGTATCGCCCGCAACTGATCGTCGGCGATCCCAGCGAACTGAGCACCGAAGTCCTCAAGTGCGGCGCTCAGGTGGTTTTGCCCGCAGACGCCGACGGCCACGCGCCGGGCTTGGAGCGCATCCAGGACCTTGGCGTCGGCGCAATGACGTTCCCCGCCGCGGGTTCGGCCACGGACTTGGCGCTGCTACTGGCCGACCACCACGGGGCCGCACTGCTGGTGACCGCCGGCCACAGCGCCAACATCGAGACGTTTTTCGACCGGGCGCGTCAGCACAGCAACCCCTCGACCTTCCTCACCAGGCTGCGGGTAGGGGAGAAGGTAGTGGATGCCAAGGCCGTTGCCACCTTGTACCACAATCGAATCTCCGGCGGCGCGATCGCATTGCTCATTTTGACGATGCTGATCACGGTCATCGTTGCACTGTGGGTGTCCCGCACCGACACCATGGTGCTGCACTGGGCCGTCGAGTACTGGAACCATGTCACGCTCTGGGTGCAGCACTGGGTCCACTAGGACAGGCACGGATGTGATATCGCTACGCCAGCACGCCATTTCGCTGGCCGCTGTCTTCCTGGCGCTGGCGGTCGGAGTCGTGCTGGGCTCGGGCTTCCTGTCGAACACCCTGGCGTCCGGATTGCGTGACGAATCGCGAAATCTGCACGGCCAGATCAACGCACTCAACGACCAGAAGAACGCGCTGAACCAAAAGCTGAATTCCGCAGATGCTTTCGACGCGCAAATGGCAGGCCGGATGGTGCATGACGCATTGAACGGCAAGTCGGTGGTCATCTTCCGCGCCCCCGATGCAAAGAATGACGACGTCGATGCGGTCTCGAAGATCATCGGCCAATCCGGTGGAGTTGTCACCGGCACGCTGTCGTTGACCCAGGAGTTCGTCGATGCCAACTCGGCGGAGAAGCTGCGTTCGGTGGTCAACTCGTCGATCCTGCCGGCCGGCGCTCAGCTGAGCACAAAACTCGTCGACCAAGGCTCCCAGGCCGGCGACCTGCTGGGTATCGCGCTGCTGATCAACCGGGATCCCGCCGTCGCGACCGTCGACGACACGCAGCGCGATACCGTGCTGGCCGCGCTGCGCGACACCGGTTTTGTCGGCTATGGCAACCAGCACATCGGCGCGGCGAACGCCGCTGCGGTCATCACCGGCGGTGGGCTCGGCGACGACGCCGGCAATCAGGGCGTCAGCGTGGCCCGATTCGCCGCTGCGCTGGCGCCGCACGGCTCGGGTGTGCTGCTTGCCGGACGCGACGGCTCGTCCGGCGGAACGGCGGCCGTCGCGGTGGCCCGCGCCGATGCCGCGGTGACCTCGGCGATCAGCACCGTCGACGACGTGAACACCGAGTCCGGACGTATCACCGCGGTCTTGGGCATGGCCGACTTGGTCAACGGCGGCCGCACCGGTCAGTACGGCACCGGTCACGCCGCCACCGGCCTCACCGTCGCGCAATAGCCGCCCCGCCGGGCGTGTCAACAACGGCACAGCGGCGCGGATGTTAGGGTGGGTTTCCGTGGGTCGGCAGGCCCAATGAGCGCTGGATAACAGCTAAAAGCCTAGCCCTGCGCCGTCTTCACGGAGGTCGCCATTTTGCGCAAGCATCCGCAGACCACCACCAAGCACCTCTTCGTCAGCGGTGGCGTCGTTTCGTCGCTGGGCAAGGGACTGACCGCCAGCAGCCTGGGGCAGTTGCTGACAGCGCGCGGGCTGCAGGTGACGATGCAGAAACTCGACCCCTACCTCAACGTCGACCCCGGCACCATGAACCCGTTTCAGCACGGCGAGGTCTTCGTCACCGAGGACGGCGCCGAGACCGACCTCGATGTCGGTCACTACGAGCGTTTCCTGGACCGCGACTTGTCCGGCTCGGCAAATGTCACCACCGGACAGGTGTATTCGACGGTAATCGCCAAAGAGCGCCGCGGCGAGTACCTCGGTGACACCGTCCAGGTGATCCCCCACATCACCGACGAGATCAAGAGTCGCATCCTGGCGATGGCCAAGCCGGACGCCGACGGGAACCGCCCGGATGTCGTCATCACCGAAATTGGCGGGACCGTGGGCGATATCGAGTCGCAGCCCTTTCTCGAGGCGGCACGGCAGGTTCGTCATGATCTCGGCCGGGAGAACGTCTTCTTCCTGCACGTGTCGCTGATCCCGTATCTGGCGCCGTCGGGCGAATTGAAAACCAAGCCGACCCAGCACTCGGTGGCGGCGCTGCGCAGCATCGGTATCACTCCGGATGCGTTGATCCTGCGCTGCGACCGTGATGTTCCCGAGTCGCTCAAGGAGAAGATCGCGCTGATGTGTGACGTCGACATCGACGGCGTCATCTCTACCCCTGACGCGCCGTCGATCTATGACATTCCCAAGGTGCTGCACCGCGAAGAGCTTGACGCCTATGTGGTGCGCCGGCTCAACCTGCCGTTCCGCGACGTCGACTGGACAGAGTGGGACGATTTGCTGCGCCGGGTGCACGATCCCCAGGAGACGGTACGAATCGCATTGGTGGGCAAGTACATCGACCTCTCGGATGCGTACCTGTCGGTCGCCGAAGCGCTGCGGGCGGCCGGGTTCAAGCACCGGGCAAAGGTGGAGATCCGCTGGGTCGGTTCCGACGACTGCGAGACGGCAAGCGGTGCGTCTGCGTTGCTCGACGACGTCCACGGCGTGCTGATCCCCGGCGGGTTCGGCATCCGCGGTATCGAGGGGAAGATCGGGGCCATCCGGTATGCACGGTCCAGGGGTCTGCCGGTGTTGGGGTTGTGTCTTGGCCTACAGTGCATCGTCATCGAGGCGGCCCGCTCGGTCGGCTTGGAGCGGGCCAACTCGGCGGAATTCGATCCGGCCACACCCGACCCCGTCATCTCCACCATGGCCGATCAGCAGGAGATCGTCGCCGGCGAGGCGGATCTCGGTGGCACCATGCGGCTGGGATCCTATCCGGCGGTGCTTGAGCCGGGTTCCATTGTGGCCCAGGCATATCAGTCGACGCAGGTGTCCGAGCGTCATCGGCATCGTTACGAGGTCAACAACGCCTATCGGGACCGGATCGCGGAAAGCGGGCTGAGATTCTCCGGGACGTCTCCCGACGGCCACCTGGTGGAGTTCGTCGAATACCCGCCGGAGATGCATCCCTACGTCGTCGGCACCCAGGCGCATCCAGAGTTGAAGAGCCGGCCCACCCGTCCGCACCCGTTGTTTGTCGGTTTCGTCGGGGCGGCCATCGACTACAAGGCAGCCGAGCGATTGCCGGTCGAGATTCCCGAGCAGCCTTCGAACGGAATTGAACAACACGACGGGGTCGACGTGTCCGAGCCCGAGCCCGTTGCCCGTGGCTGAGCACATCTTCGAGACGATATCGTCCGAAACTTTGCATACCGGAAAGATTTTCGCCCTGCGCAAGGACAATGTCCGGATGCCCGGCGGGAAGATCGTGACGCGGGAGATCGTCGAGCACTTCGGCGCGGTCGCTATCGTCGCGATGGACGACGAAGGCCGCATTCCGATGGTCTACCAGTATCGCCATCCCTTCGGTCGACGGCTGTGGGAGTTGCCTGCCGGACTGCTCGACATCAACGGCGAAGCCCCGTACCTGACCGCCGCCCGAGAACTCCGCGAGGAGGCCGGCCTGCAGGCACAGACTTGGCGGGTGCTGGTCGATCTGGATTCCACACCCGGATTCAGCGACGAATCGGTGCGGGTCTATCTGGCAACCGGTTTGACGCAGGTAGACCGACCCGAGGCGCACGACGAAGAAGCCGACATGACCTTGCAGTGGTATTCGATCGACGAGGCGGTCCGTCGGGTGTTCAGCGGCGAGATCGTCAACGCCCTTGCGGTCGGAGGGATTTTGGCGGCATATACCGTGGCGAAAGGCTTCACGCAGCCGCGGCCGGTGGACACGCCGTGGGTGGACAAGTCGAAGAACTTCGCCGCGCGACAGGCGGCCCGGTGACGATGCGGGCGATGGGATCCGGCCCGGTGACCACGCTTTCGGCGCCGCGCCCGGTGACGATGCGGGCCGGGACGGCCCGAGGAGGAGGCGCGCAGTTGGCCCTGGAGACCCAGCTGCAGGGCTACCTCGATCATCTGACGATCGAACGGGGCGTGGCGGCCAACACCTTGAGCTCCTATCGCCGCGACCTCCGCCGCTACTTCGAGCACCTCACATCGCGGGACATCGACGACTTGGCCAAGGTCAGCGAGGACGATGTCAGCGAATTCCTGGTGGCCCTGCGGCGCGGCGATCCGGATTCCGGAGTGTCGCCGCTGTCTGCGGTGTCGGCGGCGCGGACGTTGATCGCGGTGCGCGGCTTGCACCGGTTCGCCGCAGCCGAAGGCCTGGCCGAATTCGACGTCGCGCAGGCCGTCAAACCACCGACACCGGGGCGGCGGCTGCCCAAGAGCCTGAGCCTCGACCAGGTGCTCGCGCTGCTGGCCGGCGCCGGAGGCGACAGCCCGTCCGACGGCCCGTTGACGTTGCGAAACCGCGCGCTGCTCGAACTGCTCTACTCCACCGGTGCACGCATCTCGGAAGCGGTCGGACTCGATATCGACGACATCGACACGCACGCGCGGTCCGTGCTGCTGCGTGGCAAAGGCGGCAAACAGCGTTTGGTCCCGATCGGACGGCCCGCGGTGCAAGCACTGGACGCCTACTCGGTGCGCGGACGCTCGGAGTTGGCGCGTCGTGGCCGCGGGACGCCGGCCATCTTTCTCAACGTGCGCGGTGGCCGGTTGTCGCGGCAAAGCGCCTGGCAGGTTCTGCAGGACGCCGCCGAGCGCGCCGACATCACCTCCGGGGTGTCCCCTCATACGCTGCGGCATTCGTTTGCGACGCACCTGCTGGACGGCGGGGCCGATGTCCGTGTGGTTCAGGAGTTGCTCGGACACGCCTCGGTGACGACGACGCAGATCTACACCATGGTCACCGTGCACGCACTGCGCGAAGTCTGGGCCGAGGCCCATCCGCGTGCGCACTGAGCGCCTCGGCCGTGGCGATTAGGCGCCCAGATACTCCGATTCCAGCACCAGATCCGAGATCAAGCTCTGATACTCCAGGTGCGTCTTGTGCTCGGTGGTGTTGAACAGCTTGCCCTGCTGT
>Ga0210395_10001985_pt1 | contig 15967 bp, 16 predicted proteins | sample IncBWH4OmetaG_FD_150861 | JGI IMG/M metagenome (GOLD analysis project Ga0210395, IMG submission 150861) | Forest soil microbial communities from Barre Woods Harvard Forest LTER site, Petersham, Massachusetts, United States - Inc-BW-H-4-O ... | reverse complement strand
GTTCTCACGCTGGCGCTCGGCATCGGGGCGAACGCTGCCATTTTCACGCTGGTGCGCGGAGTGCTGCTCAAGCCTCTGGTCAATCGCGGCGAGGATCGGCTGATCTATATCCGACAGAGCGCTCCCGGCATCGGAGACGAAAACGCTACGTTTTCCGTGCCTGAGATACAGGACTTGCGCGCCAACGTGAAAACCGTGGGCGCGTTTGGCGACTTCTCCACCATGGACTTCACGATGGTCGGCCTGGGTGAGCCTCGTTCGATTCAAGGCGGCCTCGTCGGCGGCAACTATTTCGACGTGATGGGGCTTCGTCCGGTGCTCGGCCGCCTGATTGGGCCGCAAGACGACGGACCGAAAGCTGCCGGGGTTGTCGTTCTCACCTACCGTTTCTGGGCGAACGCTTTTCACAAGGATCCTTCGGTCATCGGCAAAATCGTTCGCCTGGGTAGCACTGGTGATCGCTCTGCGACAGTCATTGGCGTCCTGGAGCCTTGCGTGGCATATCCGCAAGATACCGAAATCATCGCCAACATCGTGACCAGCCCGCATCATCTTTCCGCGACGATGGTTACGGGCCGCATCCATCGCATGACTGAGCTTTTCGGCCGTCTGGCTCCCGGAGTCAGTGTCGATCAGGCTCGGGCTGAGTTGGGCGCTGCCTATTCCGCGATGAAGAAGGAACATCCTGAAGCCTATTCACAGGAAGCAAACTTTCAGATTGGAGTGAAGTTGCTTCGTGACCAGATCACCTCGGGCGCCCGGACCGTGCTGCTGGTGCTGCTGGCGGCGTCAGGGCTGGTCTTCATCATCGCGTGTTCCAATGTCGCCAACCTGATTCTGGCACGGGCGGTTCGCCGCGAAGGTGAGTTGGCGGTGCGCGTGGCACTGGGAGCTAGCAAAGGCGCGTTGCGTCGCATGCTGTTGGCGGAAAGTCTTCTGCTCTGCGGCGCGGGCGCAGCACTCGGAGTAGTGAGCGCGCAGCCGATGGTGGCCGTGCTGGCCCGCTACGCCTCGCGCTTCTCCATCCGCGCGCTCGATTTCAGAGTTGACTCAAGCTTGCTTTGGGCTGGAGCGGCGCTGGCTATCGTCGCCGCAGTGATACTTGCATTTGTGCCGCGCTTGCCTTCTTCCTCCGGCACATCTTCCGGCAATCCGAACGGACCGAGCCTATCCAGCGGAGGCGCGCGGATCACTGGCAGAATGAGCCGGCGCCAGCGGATCTTCGCGGTGACACAAATTGCCGCGTCGTTCGTTTTGCTGGCTGGCGCAAGTACGTTGATCACTACGCTGATCGCGCTACAAAAGGCGCAGACGGGTCTGGATACGCAACATGTCCTCGCTGTCGACGTTCCTGCTATGTCGTATGGAAAGACATCTCAGCAGATCGTCGATTTCTATAAGGAAGCGATACGTCGGGTTGATACCCTGCCAGGCGTGAGCAAGACCGCCTTCGGCAACGTCGTTCCCTGGCGCGACGCGGGCGGCCCCACTGCTCCTGGTCTGCAATTCTCCGCCGACGGACATGCCCATGCCGTGGGCCAAGAGGATCCGCGAGCGCGGTGGCGTGTCATCTCTCCCGGATTTTTTGCGTCGCTTGGCGTTCCTATCATTGCCGGCCGCGATTTCAATGCGCTCGATGGCCAGAATAAGAACGAAGAGCCTGTAGTTATCGTCAGCCAGAGTCTCGCACAGCGCATGTTCCCCAACCAGGATGCAGTCAATCGGCATGTCTATTGGACCGATCCGGTGCTGCAATACATGGACGGGACCGAACTCGAAAAAGCGCATTTTCTTGCGCCGCACCGCATCATTGGGGTCGCGGCCGATGTTGACGACGAACACGTCGTTCCGGAACCCACGGTCACGGTTTACAACTCTATCGACGAAGGTCCAATGTTTGGCGGTCGCCTATTCATGCACACGGGCGTAAATCCGTATGCGCTGGTCCCGTCGGTCACGCGCATTATTCGCGACATGTCGGCCGATCAGCCGGTGGAGCGCGCCGCCACTCTCGAAGACATTCGGGCAGAGGTGCTCACGCCGGACCGGTTAAACTCGCTGGTGTTTGGCGTATTCGCGGCGGTCGCGCTGGCGATTGCCGTGGTGGGCGTCGCGGGCGTGCTGGCATTTTCGGTGAGCGCGCGGACGCGGGAATTCGGCATCCGGCTGGCCCTGGGATCGGAGCCGCAACAACTTCTCAAGGGCGTGATCGCCGAGGGCACGGTGATGGCTGCGGCGGGCGTGCTTGCGGGCGCGGCGTTCGGGTTCGTGCTGGCGCGTTTGGCGGGTAGATATTTTCTAGATGTGAAGATGCCGGGCGCATTGCCGGTGTTTGTCTCTGCGTTCGTGCTAATGGCGGTCGCGGTTATTGCGTCGGTGCTGCCCGCGGCCCGCGCGGCGCGCGTCGATGTGATGGAGGCGCTGCGCTCTGAGTAACTGTTGGACGGGTGGTCAGGGTTAGACGCAACTCCGAACGAGCTTATCGGACGGATTTGCAAGTTTTGCCAGCCTCGGAACTGTGTCAGGGACCGAGAACCAGCAGACTGACAACGACGAAGAGAACCAAAACCGCCTACCCGTTGGCTGGCGTATTCTTGGCCGGATCGACGCGCCAAACGTATAGGAATTTCTCGTCGCTCGACGTCTCCACCGGGATACTTTTTTCACGGGTTACGCGGTTCAAAGCAGATCGAAGATTCTGCATCTTCTCTCCGTTCAGACTGCTTAGCGGGATCTTGACCGCTTGTTGGGCGCCGAGCTTCGAAAGATCGCCCAGAATGTCTGTCACCGCCTTCCGATGTTTTCCTTTACGACCCTGCGGGACATCGGACCGATTCACTGCCGCATAGTGAGTATCGTTTCCATTTCCGTTCCGTGTCATCGCACCCCCCTATGTACGACACCGTACCGTACGCGAGAAATCGTACTGCAAAGAATCGTATCCTGCAACTAAAAATCTAAGCGATACCTGACGAGCGCAGTCAACCCCCCCCCCGCCTAGCGCTAACCTTAATCGTGTCAAGGATATGCTGCGATGCATTAAACCAAGACCTACTAAGACTTCACCCGTATCAACAGAAAGGCGCTACCGTAGTCTTACCCTTTGGTTCAGTACCACGAGAGCGACGCGCCCAAACTTCGCAATCGTCCATGGGACTTCCAACAACAGAGATCACAAACATGGTGCGGATTGCGCTGGATAAGAAAGAGCACGAGTTTGACCCCAACATTTTCCTCGCGACGATCGGCGATGGCAGAAAGTTCGTAGCGGTTTCAAAAAAGCAAAGGATTTACACGCAAGGGGACCGCGCGGATGCTGTCTTCTATGTTCAGAGAGGAAAAGTGAGGCTCACGGTCGTATCGAAGTCGGGCAAGGAAGCGACGATCGGCATGGTGAGCGAGAGAAACTTTTTTGGCGAGGGAGCTTTGGCGGGGCAACTATTGCGCATGGGCTCCGCCGCGGCCATGACAGACTGCGAGCTGCTGCGGGTGGACAAGAAGGTGATGATGGGTGTGCTCCATCGTGAACACACCTTCTCCGACATGTTCGTAGCGTATTTGTTGGCGCGCAACATCCGCTATGAGGAAGATCTGGTCGACCAACTATTCAACTCCAGTGAAAAGAGGCTCGCCCGAATTCTGCTGCTGCTGGCTCATTTCGGCAAGGAGACTATTCCTGACGCCGTTGTCCCCCAGATCAGCCAGGAAACGCTGGCCGAGATGATTGGCAGTACCCGTTCGCGGGTTAGCTTCTTCATGAACCGATTTAGAAAACTAGGCTTTATTGAATACAACGGCGGCCTGAAGGTACACAGCTCTCTACTCAATGTGGTTCTGCACGATTAGCTCACCTTCGCGAGAAAAAGCGGGTGAGCAATTTTGGACAGCCCTGAGGGGCCACTAGGGTTGACGATATGGATATGTTTGGAGACCAACCATGGACCCAACCGTTTATGCAGAACTCTCGGGCGGAATAGTTCTCTGCATCGACGGTAACCACGATGTGCTGGAGTGCGAGAGAGCTTTCCTGGAAACTTTTGGTTATGCCGTTCTGACCGCTTCCAGCGGCGACAAGGGGCTTGAGTTGGCTTCCATCTATTCGATTGACGTTGTCGTTCTTGACTACTTCATGCCGAAGATGAACGGTCAGGAAGTCGCCCTGGAACTGAGGCGGCTCAGGCCGCAAGCTCCTATCATCCTGCTCACCGCGGGAAAAGGTGTTCCGGATCCGGCGCTGAGACTGGCTGATGCCCTGGTCGCTAAGGATCGTCTGGCCAGCCAGTTATTGCCCACAATCGCCTACCTGCAAGGAGGCGGCCGGATTTCGCCGGCCTCTTATGACGCATAACGGATTGAAGCGTGACGGATCGGAGCTTGCGAGAGTCTTTTTGTTTGCAGGCTTGCTCGACATCGCACTTGGAGTGGCATTCCTGGCCGCGCCGCTTCCCCCTGCCGAGATTCAGGAAGTAAAAACCGGAGACGCGAACGTGGAGCAGACCACTCGCAGTGAACATGTGTCACCGGTGACGAGTGTTGTGTTGATCGCATGTGGAATTACCCTGATAGTAACGGCCAATCCTAGACGCCGAAAACCTGAGCGGATGTCTAACACGCCTCCACCGATTACCCCCGAGACCCCTGGGAGCACTGCATCTTAAGGGTGCGGGCCATCCGCGGTGCATGAGTTATTTTCGTTTGATCATCCAGCCCAGGAAATTTTGCGTCGTGTCAGCTGGAGAAAAAAGCCGAACCCAGTGAGAGTCCGGCCTGAAACACGCTTGAACTAAGCCCATCAAACTAGCGCGGTCGTGAGGGTCTGAATGGCAGGTGTTCCGCCGCTAACCCATGACCGCGCTTTGACCTTACAGCCTGGAAACACACTAGCCGTTACCTCTCCGTATGACTGTCCTTTTTTGTACATCTCTGAAAATAACACTGCGCCATACTGTTCTTACTCGTGAAGAGAGGTTGTGCCGTATGCCCCCAATCGAATCAAGTGTTGCTCGTAAGGTTCTGCTAGTAGATGACGATGACGCTGTGCGTGCCATGATGGACGCGACACTTCAGCGCAAAGGATTCGAAGTAGTGGCAGCCGCCAGCGTGACAGAGGCTTTGAGATATATCGCTAGCGAGAGCTTTGATGTACTCATCACGGACCTGCACATGCCGAATCCTGGCGACGGATTTACAGTTGTTACGGCGATGCGCCACTCCCAGCCGAATGCACTCACAATGCTGGTTAGCGGCTACCCCGACGTGCAGAGCTCGATGGCCGCGATTCTTATGGAAGCTGACGAGATCATGGTGAAGCCGTTCGCGATTGAGAAACTGATCGATCTCCTTCGGGAAAGGATGCTTAATCGCAAGCCCACGGTACGGGTGGAAAAAGAGAGAGTTGGCACGATACTGCGGCGCTGTATTCCCAAGGTCGTAGAAGACTGGTTAGCTCGGGCAAAACAGAGCAAAGAACTGAACCACGTTCTGCTGAGCGACGACGAGCGCACGGGACATCTGCCCAAGCTCGTCGAGGATCTGGTGGTCCGGCTCGGCAAACCCAGCGCCACTGCCAAGGACAGCGATGCGGTCTTTTCACCCGCGGCGGCGGCCCACGGCAAGTTGCGATACAAACAAGGCTACACGCCTGCGATGCTAGTACATGAATCACGAATACTGCAGGTGACGCTCTTTGGCACGTTGCAGAGCAATTTGAGTTTTCTGGATTTCAGCTTGCTCCTGCCCGATGTTATGACGATCGCGGATGAAGTGGATGCACAATTGACCCAGTCGATGGATAGCTACATTGAGGCCATGCGGACGCCAGTGGCAGCGTAGCTATCGCAGCGCCCAAGATTCGTAGCTCGCGGATAGAAACCCACACTGCCGTAAAGATTCTCGATTGCAAACGTGGCTAAAGCGGCGCAAGCATCGTCATCCACAGCGCTTATGCCGTGCAATTAGAGTGCGTGGGCAATTTATTGCGCGGGAGGGTTCGTTGGAATTGCTAGTTTAGTGTCGATCCTGCAGAGGTAATAGGCCGCGAAATCGAAATCTTTATGGAATGCCGGTGCGGAAATTTGCTGATTGTAACTTCGCGAATGTATCAATATCGATGGAATTCGATCTGCGAGGGACAGCAGCGCGTTGTAGAAGACCAGACTGGGCATCGGTTCATTCACGGGAGGCGAAACGCCCTGGAGGTGAGCCGTAAAGGTCGCTTCGGTACCCAGCAGTTTGTTGCTTGTCGTGTAGAAGCGCGGGTCGCCCATCGCAAGTGAATCCAAGACGATAATCGCTTTCACCGGTGGCTGGTTATTCTTTCGGAGATTACCCAAAAACTCCTTCGCTCCAGCGCCGCCACGGAGTGCCGCAAAAACAAAGGTATGCTGCCTCGGTTCCGCTCGCAAAGCGTTGTAAAGGATTGGCAGCGCCGCGGCCTCGCTCCACCCGTCACTTTCCCAACGATGGTCGTAGCGGGCAACCACAAGTATCTGTTCGGCAGTCTTTCCGGGGAGGACGCACATCAGGTTCTTGCCCGCGTGTTTAGGAACCGGTTGCTCCACCATCAGTTTGGAAGAGCAATGCAAGTCAGAGAAATATTGGTGGAGGTGCTGGTAGCGGGAATTGTCACTGTCCGGAATTGGAAGCAGCATGGCATCTACCTGCGCTGGCTGCAATTCCCAGAAAACCGATGGCGGCGGCGATTGCGGACTCTCCGAGGGCGATTGCTGGGGAAATTCGTCTCGCGGATTCTCCCGTGGATTTGTTGGCCCGAGCGGAGAAAGGGACCCGGGCAGCGCAAGGAATACAGCCAATCCGAAGGTGAACCACTTTGGCGTGATGCACATGGAGGCCTTCGCCCTAATGCCGCACAATCTTAATCTGTTTCAGTGGAACGGGCGAGTCGAACTACTTTGCAGAGCGGTTGATTCGCATCGGAGTTGGATCAGCGAGTGAACTCGGAATGTTACGCCAACTATCGAGGCAAATGCCGCGCCAGAAATTGATCAATCGACGCGTCGCCCGCTTCGCCACTTCGAGACATACGGTAGCACGAACAAATACATACCCGTGAAAAACATCAAGGCGAGCGCGGCGACTGCCAACAGACCCATCCAGTTGGTGTACCTGTGTTTAAGCACGGCCGCGCCGTTGAAAATAACCACCAGCGTAAAGGCAATGGACAGCCAGCGGTGCACCTGCCGAACCCATCTGTTCCAGTTCAATGGGACCTCCTGTCATCGCTCGGTTTGAACACCCTGCGGACAGCCCTTGACCACCGCCCGACAAGGAATTGGTGTACTTGAAAAGATGGCCGACTTCATTAGATAACACAAGGTCGCGCCGTCTGTCGCCTTTTTGCCGGGTCAGTGAGTGATATCGGAACGCTTCAACAACCGCCGCTCACGACTGCTCACTTCTGCGGGGAAGATACATTGCGAACGAATGAGTACGGATTGCTTGCTTCTTCGGGATCATCGGGCCACCCTTTACCGGATGAGTTCGCCAGTTGTGAAAGTTTCTTGATGTCGGTCTGACGGATGGCATCCGTTACCTCACAACGCGATCTGTCCAAGGTGTTTGCCCCGATCACCTTCAAGTAGTCGGAGAGTGCTGCGGCCTCAACGAGAACTCTTCCTGATCCAGCCCAATGGCGGTCTTCACCGTTCTTCTTTACACCCGAAACCCAAAACGATTCACCTGTTTCCATGTCAACGTAATTGCCGCCCGAATCGGCGCGTCGCTGACCCTTCAGCTTCATCAAAGCTCGGCCGTTGAAGTACAGAGTCCGCCCAGTCTTTGATGGAGTGACATAGCCAATCCAAGCGGGGCCGTTGTCGGAATGGCCGCTCTTTAGCTCGATGTACCTTAGAAGCTTCACGACTCCGAGTGTGCCACACGATTCGCCTCTTGATCAATTGACGAAACCAGCGATTACACGCTTTGACCGCTGATCATTGAGTTGTGTCGGATTTTTCAAGAGTTAAGGGCTGCGTAAGGGCATAGCACGTCTGCATACGCGAAAGTTTCTCTAAGAAATTTCCATAGATATTCTCGTCGGCATCGAAGAGGCCCTGATTTCGGGCGACAGACTGGGCAGCAGCTCGACCAGTACCGGAACGATAAGCTGAGAGTGGGCAACTATAAACCAGCGCTAGGAGGCGACGAGTAAACTCTCTGCTGCGGTGAGAAGTTTTCCGGCCTCAGTTTTGTCGATGAGAGCAGAAAAGCCGGCTCGACGCACGTCCGAGGAGCTGAGCACGTTGCCGAAGGAGGTAAAGAGAATGAGAGGGGTTTGAGGCAACATCTTCTTGAGAATGCTCCCGGCGGTGAGGCCGTTCATCGCGGGCATCGAAAAGTCGAGTACGATCACATCCGCGGGGACTTCTCGCGCCTTGGCAATCGCTTCTTCCCCGTTTGAGGCTTCGGCGCATACGGCCCAACCCGCAGTCTCGAACATCAAACGCAGAGCTTTCCTGACCACTGCACTGTCGTCGACAACAAGAACACGCTTCAGAATATTCCCGATTTCACACGACCGTTGTCCACCTGCCTAAAATTGTCCACCTGCCTAAAAAAAGTGTAGGAGCCTTTCTGATAGGAGTGCAATACAGGCTTCTCTGTACGGTAGCGCACATACTCGGCGGAACGCAAGGAGTACACTCTTGTTCTCTGGAAATCCATCTGCAGTGCTCGATATGGCCAAAGTTCGTTCCTCCAAGGTAACGGCCAAACCAACTCCTGAGATTGAGGGGTATCCGGTTCGGAATCGCCTTCTGCTCGGTCTGCCATCGCCGGAATGCGAATCGATTTATTCGCAGCTGACGCACGTCGAACTCCGCACCCATGACGTACTGGAAGACGTCGAGGAGCCGACTAAATACGGATACTTTGTGAACAGCGGATTGATATCGGTTTTGAGCATGATGGAAGGCGGAAAAAGCGTAGAAGTTGGCATCTCGGGGAACGAGGGGTGCACCGCATTGCCGGTTGCAGTCGGACTGAAAACCAGCGTCTCACGCCTGGTGGTACAAATGCGAGGGACGGCTTTCCGGATGCCAGCGCAGGTTCTGGCGATGTTTCTGGGTCAATGCCCGGTTCTGGAAAGGCGCATGCAGCAGTACGGCCAGATCATGGCGATGCAGGGAGCACAAATTGCCGCCTGCAACCGACTTCATGAAGTGGATGAAAGGCTGGCACGCTGGCTGCTCATGACGCAGGATCGCATTGGCAGCGACCTGATTTCACTGACGCACGAATTCCTGGCTAACATGCTTGGCACACGACGTTCAAGCGTTACCGTTGCTGCCGGTGTGCTGCAGAAGGCCGGCCTGATCACCTATAGCCGTGGATCAGTGAAAATTGAAAAACGCGAGCGACTGGAAGATGCGGCCTGCGAATGCTACCAGCTAATCAGAAGGCATACCCAACTTTGGGAAAAAGAAGCGATTTAGCCTTTGTACGGTAGCGCACACTTGCCAGTCCTGTAAGAGGCTGACGCGGTCTTGCAGATTCTTATATTCTGCTTTCAATCCCACTTCTCTTGGTACAAAACCCAGATGTCTGATTCCCTAGTCATACCAGAGGACTATCTGCGCGGCTCAATAAGAGAGTTCCTTCAAAACAAAAGCAACGAGTCGCTTCGGAAAGAATATTGTCCACACTGCGGATCGCCGATGGCATTTATAACCGCTCGATTCTGGCTGGATGGGGACGGAGAATTCTGGGACATTCCGCTGTCCTTTTGCTCGCATTGTCATCCTGAGATTGCGAAGCAGCGCCGCAGCCTGAATCCACTTGGCGCCACAGCGCTCCCCGAGATGCATAACACAGTCTTGAAAAGTGGCGGATGTTTGGGCATTATTTAGCTTGTAGCATCGGAATTGGCTGCAATCATTACGACCGCGAAATGCTGAGACAGTGACGGGATCCGGAAAATCTGTGTGTAAGGAGATCTTTGTAAGTAGGTTCGAAAAATGGCTGAAGAACGAGAAATCAAGGAAAATCTTCTCCTTGCTGCTTTGCCGGCGGAATCACTAGAGCGGTTGCTTCCTGCCTTGGAACGCGTTGTCTTACGCCCCACCGAAATTCTCTTCAACTACGAAGATGCGCTCGATCAGGTCTATTTTCCGGGGCGAGATACCGTCATCTCTTTTCTCTGCAGAACAGATGAGTACGACAACGTCGAGATCGGACTCTGCGGTAACGAGGGTGCGGTAGGCATTCCTGCGTTGTTTGGAGTGGAGACAACGGCTCATCAAAATCTGGTTCAGGTGCCTGGAAACGGCTTTCGGCTCAGCGTCTCGTCGGCGCGCGACGAATTTCGGCGAGGAGGTCGATTCCAGGAGTTAATACTGAAGTTCAGCCACTCTTTATTCATTCAGGTTTCGCAGACGGCTCTTTGCAATCGCCTTCATGCCGATGAAGAAAGGCTGGCGCGCTGGCTTCTGTTGAGCAACGATCGGGTCAACTCGCGGCAATTGCCGCTGCCCCGCGAACTTCTCGCCAAGCTATTAGGCCGCAGCGTTTCGTCGGCGAGCTTGACGGTGTCGCTTTTGGAGCGGGCGGGGCTACTGAGCTACAACGGGAAGGAGCTGACGATCACGGATCGGGAACGATTGGAAACGGTTGCGTGCAATTGCTACTGGGTAGCGAGAAGGCAAGCCTCAAGGGTCTTGGAGATTTCATAGGGATCAGCTGCCGGCGAGGTCGGCGCGCTTTTGCAGAGGAGGCTTATGCCGAGACGAACGGGGAAAAGATGGGTGTCCAGCGTCAAGACCGATTCCACGCATCCGCCGGCAGGATTGTTTACAAAGAGTGCCGCCACCATCGCCCGCACTCTTGCTTCGAATAAAGTTTCGCCAAAAGGGCTAGGATCAGGGCTGCGGATGCTCACGTATTTCATGAACCGAGCGGGACGCGGATTAACCGGTAAGCGGCGCGCAGAACTACAAAAAGCCAAAGGCCTGCTTTCCGCGCGCATTCAACGGGAAAAGGAATCGGCCGCGAGAAAAGCGGCTTGAAGTTTACTTCGTTGCATTTCTCAGCGAGCCGGAAGTGATTTCGACCGGCTATTCCGCAAGTGGCTTTTCCTGGAGCAGGAGTTCGGTGGCCTGAACTCGCGGATTGGAATGAAACCAGCGCTGAATGACTTGATCGCAAAGGACATTTCCGAGAGCGAGCAGGCTCATTCCCTGATGATGAACCATCCACGATTGCACGAGTTCGGGGCGGCGCAGGAAAAACTTGCGAGAGTCGGTATAGTCTGCCGCTTCCACGAATCCGTAGGAGCCGAACCATCCCAGCGAATTCATCTTCCTCAGATTAGCGAGCGATGCTTTGCGATCGACCGGCAACGCGAGGAAGGTGGAATAGGGCGAAACGACCATAGGATCAGATTCGCTTTTCTTCTGGGCCAAACTCGGCACTCCGAACGCTTCATAGTGATAGTCACCAGCCTCGTTCAGCCGGGCGCAGGCCGCTTCCGAAATGCCCCACGGAATGCCCTTGCTGGCAGCGTAGGCCTGTTGCGCCTGGACCGCCGCCTCACATGCGCGATCTAGCAGAGTGTTGGAATGGCTGCGCATCCAGATCGACGGCATCATGTATTCGAACATGGTTCCTGTCCATGACAACAAAACGGTACGGCCATGATCAGTTGAGACCTGCCGGTTCAGATGAAACCAAGAGTCCTGAGGAATGTCGTCTTTGGCGATCGCGACAAACACGGCGGTGCGAGGCTCGGTGACAAGCAGGTCATAGTAGTAGGGCTGCAACTCCTCCGAGCCGGCGTCGAAGCCGACGGATAATTGCAACCGTTCCCGATCCAGCAGGAAGCTGAAATCCATGGTCTCGGCCAGATCGTGCGCCTGCTGGCTTATCTGCTGCAACTCCTGGACGAGGGCGGCTGCATTTTTGCGAGCTTCCGACAGAAGCAGCGCAAGTCGCAGGGCAGCTGTTCGATCTCCATTCAGCGACGCCTGAATTAGTTTGTCCAGGCGCAATTCCACCTCGGCAATCCAGTCGGCCAGGCGTTGAAGAGGGACATTCTCTAACTCGCCATGACTCTCGAACAACTTGGCACGCAGGGCGGCGAATTCGGGCAGTCTCCAAGGCAGGTAGAGTTCTACCAGGCTGCGAATACTGTTCAGCCGCATCAGCGTCTGCCGGCGAAACCATGCAACGTCAGAAGCGTGTTTCGCCCGCGGTTTCTTCTTGTCCAAAAGGTCTTCGGGAAAACTCAGGACGGTTTCGAGCCAATCTGCTCGATGGAGAGCAAGGTCACAGCGCTGCAACACGCGGTTGGGGAGAGCTCGTAATTCTCGCAAGGCGCGCAAATGATCGAGCAATCCCTCGGCACTCGCGTGCGACAGCAACGGACGGCGCAACTGATCAAGACAACCTTGTTCCAATGTCCAAAGCGACGCGACGAGATTGCCGCTGTCGACTGAAGAAATGAAGAACGGCGGCTTCGGCTGCATGGTTCGCGTGTCGTACCAGTTCATGAGATGGCCGCGATACTTGGGCAGCTGAACGAATGCATCAAGAGTCTTTTGCGTCAACTCGACCACTTCGGGAACCGTGAGATAACCGAATTCGCTGGCGACCTGGCGAGAATTCAGAAGAAGTCCGACGTTTGTAGGGGACACGGTCGCCGTGACCCGGTGCGGAACACCCTGAATGTTGTCCGGCACGAGCCAGTTGTGTTCGGCGCTGGAGAACTCCAGGAAATATCGCCAGATGTGGAGAGCGGAGCGGCGAAGGAATTTCACATCCTCAATATGCAACTCGGGCTCTGGTTCGATCGGAAGGCCGTTCAGCCAGAGAGCCAAGGGCTGGCTACAAGCCCAGAGTAAGAGAATTGGCGCCGCAGCCCGCAAGGCTGAAGGATGGATCATCCAGATCAGCAGAGCGAGGCCGACCGCCACGAACGGAGTCCAGCCCAAATAACGATCGACGGCTGAACGGCGACCGCCCAACTCTGCTTCCTCCGCCGTTTCCCACTCCAGCAAGCGCCGACGAGTGATCAAGCGGCGCACCAGGGCACGTACGATAGCGTCAAGCGAGAGCAGAGCCTGGTGTTCTAACAGGATTAAACCAAGAAGGACGGTGAAACCGCTCTTAAGAAAATTGCGGAACGCGCCCCGCGCGCTTTGTAGGCTGCGGTTGATGGCGGCATTCGTCAGTCCAACCAGAAGCTCGGCGAATGCCGGAAGAAACAAAATGGAGATCGCTGCCAGCGTCCAGTAGACGGGATGGTCCATTACCAGCCACCCAACCAGGAACAACATCATGGTGGCTGGGTCGACCAGGCTGCGTCGCAGGTTATCGAAAATCTTCCAGCGCGAAATCAGCGAGATGGGGTTAGGTACAAACGCTCCTGACTCATCCGGAACGAGGTCGAAGAGCCATGCCATGATTTGCCAGTCGCCGCGGACCCAACGATGTTTCCTGCGGTTATAGGCGGAGTAGTGCGAAGGGTACTCTTCGACAACGATGATGTCGGTGGCGAGGCCGGAGCGCGCGTAGGCGCCTTCGATCAGGTCATGGCTGAGCAGCGAATTCTCCGGAAATCGTCCTTGCAGGACGCGGAACATAGTGTCAACTTCGTAGATTCCTTTGCCTGCGAATATCCCCTCACCGTACAGATCCTGATAGACATCGGAAATCGCGCGCGTGTAAGGATCGAGTCCAGTTTCGCCTGCGAACAGGGCGGCAAGACGAGAGCGGGTTGTGCTGAGAACACTGATGCCGACGCGTGGTTGAAGAACTCCGTAACCGGCAACCACGATATTGCGAACAGGATCGATAATTGCCTGATTCAGGGGGTGGGCCAACGTTCCGATCATGCGCTGCGCCGAGCCACGCGGCAACTCGGTGTCGGAGTCGAGTGTGATGACGAAACGGACCTTGGGAAGAATTGAGACATCTCCCGCCTTGATTGGAAAACTGTCATACGACCCGCGCATGAGCTGATTCAAATCCAGCAGCTTTCCGCGTTTTCGCTCCCAGCCCATCCATCCACTCTCATGAGGGTTGTAAACCCGGTGCCGATGAAGATGAAGAAATTTTCCAGCGTCTTTGAGAGAATGGCGCGAATTCAGTTCCTCAATGAGCTTCGACATCAGCGCCACTAACGCGCCGTCTTCCGGCGAAGGCTGATACGCATCGGGCAAGTCGGAAACGATGGCGAAATGTAAATTGCGATCATGATTTCCGAGATAGCGAACCTCGAGTTCCTCAACCAACCTGCGGACTTGCTTCTCATTGAGCAAGAGAGTCGGGATCGCGACCAGAGTGACGCAGTCGTCGGGAACCCCCTTGGAAAAATCCAGCTTCATCAGTGGATCCGCTGGGAGGACGTTGGTGATGAGGTAGTTCATCAGTTGGACCGCCGCTTGCGAGGCCGGTATCAATAAAATCAGCATGCCCAGCAATACGAGCGTGAGGGAGGTAGAAGACGGTGTAAGCCACCAGACGGAGAAGCCGAAAATAATGGCGCTCAAGACGGCGATTCCGCCTATGAGGACATCATCGGGATGGCTTCGCAAGAATGCGCGGAAGCGATCACCGGGCGTGGGGAGATAGCCCATTCTTTCGCACAGCAGCGCGCTGCCCTCGGCGACCAGGTAAAAGCCGATGTGCGATTCCCGGCGCTCAATTCGAGGATCGCTGTAATGTTTGCTTCGAGCCTGCCGAGCCAGGGCAAGAGCGGCTTCCGCAACCTCTGTCTCAGTGCGGCCGGAGCGCGAGGAAATGTTAGCGATCTTTTCGCGATAGATGTTCCGGCTCTCTAGGTCCATGGTCGCGTACGTCCGGGAGGGATCCTCAGCAAGAATCTTGTCGAACGGGATGAGCGATTCCAGTTCGTCTTTCCAGGATGTCTGCGTCACTTGTCGATAACTTTGAATCCACAAGGTGATCTGCTGTGCGGAACCGTTTTTCGGATCGCGCACAACCTCTTGGCCCCGGGTTGCAATCTGTTCGAGCAGGACCAGACGGAGTGCAGGCACCAGAGCTCCAATTTCGTGGTATTCGAGCGGAGTTCTTTCCTCAAATGCCATGCAAAAAGCGGTGAATTGTTGCTTGGAAAAACCAGGACCAGACTTTTCGACGAAACCCTTCGCGATTGCCAAGACGCGGGGCATGATCTTATCTTTTCCGGCGACCACTGGAAGATCGGTCAAAGGAGCAAGTTCGTCTAACAATTGACGCGTCGCGGAGGAAAACTCCTGCGCGTTGTCTCTCAGCCAAAGCAGAGCCTCGTCGGGTGCTCCTCGCGATTTGGCGAGTTTCGCAAACGCAGCATCCACGCGGGGCCGCAAGTCTTTGAAAGTTAGCGCCAGGGCCTCGCAGCGCGTCGACAACTCTCTGGACGGTGTCGATGGCAGCCACGTCAGAGTGGCGGCCAGCGCGTTCGCGGCAGCGACTATTTCTTTGTCGCTGAGCCCCACTGGACGGGGGCGCCGCACCTCCTCTTCCATTAACTTACGGATGTGACTGCCGATCGCCATACTCCGATGCTCCTTTGTGCTACGTCCGAAATTCTCGACTACTGACCTTTATCTCTGTCTCTAATCTCTATGTCTCAATCTCTACCTCTACCGGTAACTGGCGGCTTGCAGTTCGAACATCTCTGCGTAACGGCCGCCCCGACGCGTCAATGCGTCATGGTTCCCTTCTTCGGCTATCCGGCCGTTCTCCAATACGACGATCCGATCGGCCATGCGAACTGTCGAAAAGCGATGCGAAATGAATAACGCCATTTTCCCGGTAGTCAGTTCGGCGAATCGTTGAAAGACTTCGTATTCGCTGCGAGCATCGAGCGCCGAGGTAGGCTCATCCAGCACGAGCACTTGCGCGTCTCGCAGATAAGCCCGGGCCAGCGCGAGTTTCTGCCATTCCCCGCCGGAAAGATCGACTCCGCCATCAAACCGCCGGCCCAGCATCTGTTCATATCCGGAGGGAA
>Ga0210395_10001984_pt1 | contig 15967 bp, 16 predicted proteins | sample IncBWH4OmetaG_FD_150861 | JGI IMG/M metagenome (GOLD analysis project Ga0210395, IMG submission 150861) | Forest soil microbial communities from Barre Woods Harvard Forest LTER site, Petersham, Massachusetts, United States - Inc-BW-H-4-O ... | reverse complement strand
GCATGACAGAAAACAAAACGCCGGCGTCTTTATGACGCCGGCGCTGCATTTATGCCGTAGTTCAGGCCGCCTGCAGATTGGTCGCGGCGGACTTGCCGCTGCGGCGGTCGGCCTCGATGTCGAACGACAGCTTCTGGCCCTCCACCAGCGAGCGCATACCGGCGCGCTCGACCGCGGAGATGTGCACGAAGATGTCGGGGCCGCCGGCATCCTGCACGATGAAGCCGTAGCCTTTTTGGGCGTTGAAGAACTTGACGGTACCTTGAGCCATGATGGCCCTCCTTTAGGAAAACGCAGAATGCGTTTTTGTGGCCGCGTGAACCATTCGCGCGGTCCAAATCCGGATTTTGCGTTGTCTTGGGCAAGGCCTATGCAGGCGAGACGGCAAGTCAGGCTAAATCACGAATGGCGCGTATATAGCCACGCTTTGGACGTTTTGCAATCGCCCTGGTTGCCGTGCTCGCCGCGTCGTCCTTAAGCGTTAATCAAGCCCTTCGACGATGCGGATGTCGCGCACCGCGCCGTTGCCGAGCGCTTTGAGCGCGTTTTGATAAGCCGGGCTCTCGTAGGCGGCGATGGCTTTTTCGACGCTCGGGAATTCCGACATCACGATGCGCTCCTTCTGGCCGGCCTCGAAGGCTGCCGCCGCCGTGCCGCGCGCCAGATAGCGGCCGCCGAACGGCGCGATCGCCGGCGGCGCCAGCTGCGCATAGGCGGCGAGCTTTTGCGGATCGGAAATCGAGCGATAGACCGTGACCCAATAGCCCTTCGGCATTGTCGAACTCCATGCAGGGATGCGCAGCGTATTGGTTAGGAGTAACATTCAGCCGCCAAAAAGGGGAGGCCGGCGATGTCGTTCTGGAGCGCGCTGTTCGGTGGCCGCGGCGCGGCCTCGGCGGAAAAGGTCTCCGATCCGGTCGAGTACAAAGGCTACGTCATCCGCGCCGCGCCGTTCAAGAACAACGGCCAATACCAGACCGCAGGCTTCATCGCGCGCGACATCGGCGGCGTGCGCAAGGAACATCGCTTCATCCGCGCCGACGCCTATGCGACCTACGACGACGCGGTGAATTTCACGCTCAGCAAAGCGCGGCAGATCGTCGACCTGCAGGGCGACCGGATTTTCGACGAGCGCTAGCTCAAGCCTTCGACGATGCGGATGTCGCGCTGCGCGGCATTGCCGAGCACTTTCAGCGCGGCCTGGTAGCCGGGTCCGTCATGGGCGGCGACCGCTTTGTCGACGCTGTCGAATTCGATGATGACGCAGCGTTGCGTCGTGCCCTTCTCGTAGGCCTTGGCGGCGTTGCCGCGAGCGATGAAGCGGCCGCCGCCGGCGGCGATCGCCGGGCCGGCGAGCTTGGCATATTCCGCCAGCGCCTCCGGATTGGACACGGAAAAATACGTCGATACCCAATATGCTTTGGCCATGGTCGTCTCCTTGACGCCTGCTTATTGCCGCGCGCGCCGGCGGCGGCTATTGCGGACGTGTTGTTGGCACGCCCGGCGTTACGGCGCAATGCGGCTGGAAGCCGGTTGGTTGGTGGCCGGCGCGGACGCGCTAAGCGGCCGCTTCGTCGTCGAGATCAGGCCGCTCGCCCTTCATGCGGTTGAGCACCCGGCGGAGCGCGGCGATTTTGCCCTCGAGCTGGGCGACGCGCTTCATCAGTTCGGCCGCGTCGGGCAGCGGATCGGCGACCGGATTGGCGGCGGAGAAACCGAGCCCGATCTCGTCGCCGCGGCGCCAGGTCACGCGCGCGCGCACGGTCTGGTTCTTCTGTGGAATATGCAGATTGATCATGTCGGGAATGGTGACGGTTTCGGAGAAGATGATGCGCGCGCCGACATCGGACAAATCGCGGACCAGGCAGCTCATGGTGCCGCGCCGTTTGTCGAAATAGACAAAGCCGCGCAGGAAGCTTTTCAGCCGTCGCGAATTGCGGCGTTCGCCCATCGTCTGCCCCTTAAAGCCCAGCATCAGTAAAAGTAAAAGGAAGCTTACGACGGCCGGGTTAAAGCCGTCTTACAGGTGGGATTTGTCGCGGCAATATGGCGGTTGCGCAGCGTCGGCCGGCGCGGTCTTAAGGGCTTTACCAGGCGGAAAACAGGTGGCCGAGGTCATAGACGACGGCGCCGAACACGCAGACCGCCAAGCCGGTGCCGATCAGTCCGAGCATGAGGATCGTGTTGACGCGGGCCAGCGTGTGCTTGTCGACGTGGACCTTATCGACGAGGTGGGCCATCGTAGCCATCCTGGGCAATCAATCGTTCGCGATTGCCCTCGCTTGCCGCCCCACTCCCTCCACCTTATTAGACGCCCGACTCAAAGCTTTTGCATGGTGCCTCGCGACAGGGCAGCTTTGCAAGCGCCGCGTGGCTTGTGCCTATAAACGCGGCATAAACAGGTCGTCGCAAGCGTAACCGGTTCTTGCTAAAAGCGCGGTTCTAAACAACAAACGGCGCCATCCGAGGAGAGCGGGCCATGCATGTTTTCAGCGTCACCGGCGAAGCCGAGTTCAATCCGAAAAAGCACGTCGAAAAGATCCTCGGCACCATCGAGGACGGCGACGTCACGGTGGCCTGCTGGGAGCCCGGCCAGATCAGTCCCAATCACTGCCACCCGCACGCCACCGAGATCTATTTCTGCTTCGAAGGCGGCGGCACCATGCGCACGCCGGGAGAAACCATCGCGGTCGTGCCCGGCGCCTTCGTGGTGCATCCGCCCGGCGAAGTGCACGAATACGAGAACGGCCCGCAACGCACGCTCTTGTTCCGCGTGCGCTATGGCTCCGACATGGTCTCGCGCCACGTCACCTGGCGCGACCACCCCGGCTGGACGCAAAGCGCCGAAGACGCCGCCTATTACAAAAGCAACCCGGTCCGCGCCTGAAGCGCGCGGACCAGGGAGACATTTATCTAAAAAGCGCGGCAGCGCGATGCCGCCGCGTCGTCCGCTTAATGGTTCTGCGTCGGGCTGTTCGGCTCGCAGCTGTCGTTGGCGCCGCGCTTGGCGGCTTCGCATTGCGCCATCGAATCGTAGGCGCATTCGAGGCCGGAACCGGCCCTCATGCAGAAATTGTGATGGACATGTCCGGGTGGTGTTTGCGCTAACGCGCTGCCGCCCGCGAGTCCGGCCGCCAGAACAGTTGCTAGAGCGATCGCACGCATTGTTATTCTCCTTGGGGCCACTCACCACCGCCTCAATCCCGCGCCGGCCGGATGGTTCCTTGTCATGGAACGGAGTTCCGTCTAACACGCCGCAGCCGCTGGAACTCATCGTCGTCGCGGCCACAGGGGAGGATAAATGTTCAGTAAACCGCATTGCCCGGTCATCGCCATCGAAGAGCATTACTGGGACGAGGAGCTGGCGAAGACTTACGTCGGCGGCGAAGCCGGCCGGCCCGGCGAGCAGCAAAAGCGGCTCTACGATTTCGGCCCGCTGCGCATCAAGGAGATGGACGACGTCGGCATCGACATCCAGGTGATCTCGCTCGGCGCGCCGTCGACGCAAAAGCTGCCGGCGGAAACCGCGGCCGCGCTGACGCGCCGCGTCAACGATCGCCTGCACGCCCAGGTCGGAAAGAATCCGCAGCGCTTCGCCGCCTTCGCCGGCCTGCCGACCGCGGTGCCCGAGGCGGCAGCCGACGAGCTCGAGCGCTGCGTGAAAGAGCTCGGCTTCAAAGGCGCCATGCTGCACGGCCTCGCCAACGGCACCTTCCTCGACGACAAGAAATTCTGGCCGATCTATGCGCGCGCCGAACAGCTCGACGTGCCGATCTATCTGCATCCGGCGCTGCCGCAGGCCGAGGTGTCGCGCATCTACTACGACGATTACGTCAAGGATTTCCCAACCGTGGCGCGGCCGGCCTGGGGCTATACGGTGGAGACCGCGACCACCGCCATCCGTCTCGTGCTGTCCGGCGTGTTCGAGCGGCACCCGAAGCTGAAGATCATCCTCGGCCATCTCGGCGAGACGCTGCCGTTTCTGGTCTGGCGCATCGACCAGGCGCTCAAGCGGCCCGGCCAGAAATCGCTGAGCTTCCGCGACATCTTCTGCGGCAACTATTACATCACCACCAGCGGCAATTTCTCCAATCCGGCGCTGCTGTGCTGTGTGATGGAGATGGGCGTCGATCATATCCTGTTCGCGGTCGATTGGCCGTTCGTCATGAACCCGCCGGCGCTGGAGTGGATGCAAACCGTGCCGCTGTCCGACGAGGACAAAGCCAAGATCCTGAGCGGCAACGCGAAGCGGTTGCTGAAGATGTGAGCCTCTTTCCGCCCCCGCGAAAGCGGGGGAGGGGGACCGCCCGAAGGGCGGTGGAGGGGGCGCAGGACTCAACGCGCCGCAAGAGTCTTGGTGATGTCGAAACATTTTCGCTCGCTTCTTCCTGCGAAGAGAATCTTACACAACGAAAACGAAGCTCCGAGTCCCGCGCCCCTTCCACCACGGTTCGCTCGCTACGCGAGCTCCAGTGGTCCCCCTCCCCCGCTAGCGCGGGGGCGGATAAGCGGCGCTAACCGAGCTTCCACGACGTCAACGTCGCCAGCGCGCTGCGGCGCACGGTCCATTCGATGTGGCTCGCCGGCGCAATACGCCGCGGGCCGCCGGCAATCACCTCCTGCTCCGCCTTGAGCCGCTCAGCGGGCGGCACGCTCGGCAGGCCGCGCATGAGACAGCGAGCCGGCTCGCCTAAGCAGCGCCGATGCCGTTTGCAAGCCGCGCGCGGACAGCGGCGCCAGAACTTAAGCACCTCGCAATAAAGCCGCCACGTCGCCACATGCGCGGCATCGACCTGCGCCTTGCCTTCTTCGAACGTACGGCGCTTGAGATAATTCGGCTGCTTCGGCGGTTTGTTGTTACGCGGGTTTGGCATGTCGATCTCCATCTTCATCCGCCCCCGCGATAGCGGGTTGCTTCATCCGCCACCGCGATAGCGGGGGAGGGGGACCACCCTGCGAAGCAGGGTGGTGGAGGGGGCGCAGGACTCAACGCACGGCAAGAGTCTTCGCAATGTCCAAACATTTTCGCTCGCTCGCTTCTTCGTGCAACGAGAACTCCCTGCAACGACAACGAAGCTCCGCCTCCTGCGCCCCCTCCACCACGGTTCGCTCGCTACGCGAGCTCCAGTGGTCCCCCTCCCCCGCTAACGCGGGGGCGGATGGCGCGAGCGATCCTGTTCTCGCGACGCACACCGCGTCCGAGTTTTGCCAAGCCATTCCCAAGAAAGAACGTCAATGCACCAAACATCCCTCACCAAACGAACAGAAGACCGCTTCTTCCTTCGTCCAGTAAGGGGAGGCAGAACGCCGACAGACGCAGATCCAACCTCCGCGCTTTCGCGCGGCGCGCGTCCAGCGGGACGCGCACGCCTGTCGGCGTTCCACCGCGGCTCTCGCTTAGGCGACCGAACGCCACCGCTCAGCCCCAGGCCGCGCTTCCTGGGACTTGGCTAAAAGACGGCCGTTAGCCGTCTCCGCCTGTCCCAGTCCAACGGGCTTCCCGTAGGCCGGTCATGATGCCGGCCGGGCGTCTTCCCAGGGCCGCCCGGGAGCGAGGTCACGAGCCTCGCCCGCGGGCACCGCTCTCGCTCCGTCATTCGGCCGTCACCGGTGACGTCCCTTTACTGAGCGAGATTTGCTCGCCTCTCATGAAAGGAGGACGCGCGTCAATATAATCGTGACGGCGCGTTTCGGGCCGTCATGGGCGGGCGAAAATCGCGTATTCATGCGGGTTTTCGCAAGCGCGCGAATGCGCGGCCGGCGCGATGACGGCGAACCGCAGCATGGACCGGCGGTCAAATCGCGCAGTTAGGCGCATGGGGTGAAATGCGAAAAGTCGTTGAATGGCAAGGTCTTCTGCGAGGCGAGCGAATCTTTCTTTTGAGTGCGGGCGGAAACGGCCGCAACAAAACGCGCAGGTCCGCCCGCCCGCCTAGTCCGCCAATACGCTGAGCATTTTATTGGCGCGGCTCAACACGTGGTTATTGGGCTTGGACAGCTGGATGTTGATCCGCTGCAGCAACCGGCCGTGTTCGCCGGTCGGCACCGTCATAGTGCCAGTATCGGCTACTTACTGATCGGGAATTCCGCTTCGCTTCGCTCCAGCCGCGGCGCTCTTATCGACTACGAAACACGGCGGCGTTTGGTCCGCTTGCGATCTGGTGCGGCCGCCGCAAGAACTGGCGCTGAGAATTTTTCATAAAGCGCGAACAAATGCTCAACGCGTTCGCGGTCGCTAAGAAAGGGCTCCTTGCGGTAGAGTCGGTCGACTGCCCTATCAAGGTCGCGGTGCGCCTTGCGTAAATCGTGCGGCATCACGTCGGGATCGTAAAGGTCGGCAAGCGTCGAATCGGGATGATTCTTGCGTGCATCAAGGACTGCTTGCGCGAGGGAATTAATCTTCTCCCGAGATTCTGCGTCCTCATCAGGCCAAGGAAATGGGTTGTAGACGATACCGATGGAGTAACGATATCTGCTCTCCAATCGCCCTCCTATATTCCGCAACCAAGCCATATGCATTCGAGACATAATAAGCCCGAAATCCCACAAATCGGCCTTCTCAAGCACAAATACCAGGTCGCTCGGTATCGTAGGCGGTTCGAGCCATCCAACCGGAACATATTCGCGGCGTTCGGAACTTACCTTTGGAATCACTAAGAACGGGGCATCAGGAATAACATTTACATGATAGCTTTGTGGGTAAGACCCGAGTTTTATCGTATCCTTCGCTCGCTTCTTCCTTGCCGTATTGCCCTCAGCAACATCTTTCTTCGACAATATTTCTCCGCGGCGGAACTGAGTTACACATTTCATCCGCTCGACAACTTTTGGAAGGGTTCGCAGAGTTGCAGGCGACGCCTGCTGCAAAGCGAGAATGTATCGAACCTCGCCATTTATGAACTCATCTCCGCCGATGTAGGGATGAAGCAACTTGAGAGCGGCTGGCTCTTGAGACAGAAATTCGGCTCGTTCGTCCTCGGTAAAGATATAATAACCACCGTCAATTGGTTTAGAGCCGATAATAGGACGTTTTACTTCCCTAAGCGGTTGGCTAATTTCTTCGACAACCAAGTGACGGTCCTGAAGTTTCGAAGCGTCAAAGAGATATGGTGAAAGAGCCAGATGGCTGCTTTCTGCTGGGTCACCATCGATTTCAATATATGAGTACAGGCGCTTTTCCTTGGGCTCATCCTCTCGTGCCACAAGGCCAATTATGACGCAGTGTACGTGAGCTTTGCCTCGGGCGTCCGAAAACCATTGAAAGGTTCGGTGCGCAAAGGCGATCTCAAGTTTGTAGCGATCAAATAGAAGCGGCCATAGCTGGGCGACTTGTTCGCCTTGCGTAATCGAATTAGTTGCGACGAATCCAATCTTTGCTTTCGACCATCGGAGATATTCGCCGGCCTTGAGAAACCAAGCGCAGACGTAGTCAAGTGAACCGCCAGACCCTCCAAGCGATGCGATCCGTCTAACTTGATTCCGCTGATTGTCACTTTGATATTTTGCGCCGATGAATGGTGGGTTTCCGAAGATGAAGGAGCAGTTTTCCGGCGCCAGAAGATGCGCCCAATCGATCTCAAGGGCGTCATTGTGCAGTACGTTTGGAGATGTCCTCAAGGGAATACGTAAATAGCTTTTTCCGAATGTCGCCGATAATTTTACGTTCATAATGTGATCCGTCATCCACATGGCGACTTCGGCGATCCGCACCGGAAATTCTTCAATCTCAATTCCGTAGAACTGATCGACGTCGACGGTTGACAGCGAGGCAATATCGAGAACTGTCTTTTCCTCCCCAAAACGTTCCGTCAGCACGGCTATTTCCAAATCGCGTAACTCACGATATGCGATCACAAGAAAGTTTCCACAGCCACATGCCGGATCGAAAAACGTCAACTTGCTTAGCTTATTGTGGAATTCCTCAAGTGCCTTCTTGCGTCCAGTGTCGCGTCGGTTCTTAAGGCGGTCGAATTCACTTCGTAAATCATCCATAAAAAGCGGTTCGATTACCTTCAGAATATTTTTTTCCGATGTGTAATGGCCCCCCTTCTTGCGTCGCTCCTCTTTGTTCATCACAGATTGAAACAATGAACCAAAAATGGCAGGAGAGATGATCTCCCATTTGAAGCCACAGACATTGAGTAGCTTGTCTCGCATGTCCCGATCGAAATGCGGGAGCGGTAGAGCTTCTTTGAAGAGGTCGCCATTGATGTAAGGAAACACTTCCAGCTCGGCAGTAATTGTCCTTTGTCGCTCTTCATCCGGCGTGTTGAGCACTTGAAAAAGTTGGCTCAGTGCTGCCCCAACATCGCTGCCATCTTCGCGCGTATTCTTCGCGAACTCTTCGAATATACCAAGTGGCTGGAATATGCCTGTATCGTCAGCAAATAGACAGAAAAGTAAGCGCACTAGAAAGCGTTCAAGCGCATGGCCTTTGTAACCAGAAGCTTCGAGGGCGTCATGAAGGGCGCCCATCATCTCCGAGGCTTGTATGTTTGCAGGATCTTGGTCTCGGAATATTCGTCGTTCCTGACCGACAATGAATCCAAAATCTTGTACGTGGTCTGGAAATTCCGATAATAGAAATTGGATGGGCTTGTCCGGATTTATGTCGAGGTCGTAAAGCTCGAAAGATTGAAAATCCGAGAGTAATATATAGCGTGGAAGTTCGTACTCCTTTAGGCCCGGAAAATAATTCAGAGCTTGCTTGCGCGCAGGTTTGAGGTCGCGGCCTCTCGATTTTTGTTCAACGAGTAGTTTTCCTTTCCAGAACAGATCTAAATAACCGCGCTTATTTTCTGGAAGATCGACGCTATGCTCAAAGCTCGCTACGCGTCGGCGGGTAACACCGAAGAGTTCAAAGAACTCATTGTAAAACGTCTGAGTATCGCCCTTCTCATAATGAGCGTCCTTCCACTCGTCCGCAAATTTTGCGGCGCGAGCACGGATATCATTCCAATCAAGACGCATCGCTCGTGCCCCGGACCTAATCGCGTTTCCGAACATCAGGTACTCGAATCGGTGCTGTACAACAACCGATCCGATGCGGTGATTTGTCCCCCGGCCTTGCCCCGGAAGGGGTGAGGGATGGTTATTGCTATAGGCGTCCCAAGGCCATGTTATGATAAAAGCGCGCTTGGCGGTGGTGCCGCCGAGGCAGTGCTGCCGCCAATGGAGCCAATATGTCGAAACTGGTGATCTTCACGATTTCCACCGCTTGGGACGACGAGGCCGCGGTGTGGAGCGGGCATTGCGATGACATTCTCGCCGCGGCAGACGCGCCGACGCTCGACGAACTGCTGGGGAAGGTTTCCGCGATGGCGCTCGACCTGTTGCCGGACAATCATCCGGACATCGATCCGGCTTCGTTGTTCTTGCAGGTTGACCCTTCCCGCAAGGGCGGAAGGGTATCTGAGAGGGCGTCCTTCGAAGCGGTCGGATGGTATCTCCCCGGATTTCGCCGGCGTCCAATCCGCGCTACGCTCAGCGATCCGCGTGACATTAGGGAACGCGCGACCACCGGGAGGATCCATCATGCCATCCACCATCAACCTTTATCAGATCGGCGTCTGGTTCTGCGTCGGCTTCTTCACCGGCGCCGGCTGGGCGGTTGCGGCGGTGCTGGTCGGGCGCATCTTGTCCGCGGTCTGAGCGCAGGCGCCGGCCAGTAGTTCGCATTGAGTTGCCGTCGCCGGCGTCGCTTCGCGCCGAGGTCGACCCCACCCCGCGCCCCTTCGGGGCGCGACCCTCCCCCTGGCAGGGGAGGGTGAAAAACGTTGCGGCTCAGCCTCTTTTCCTCGCCCAAACCCGCCCCCATATAGGTCATTGTCAGGGGATGGTTGAGGCTTGGGTCGGTTCCTGTTCGGTTTCTTGTTCGGTTCCCGGCCCCGGCATTTGCCAAATTCCTGACGCCAAACCCAGTGACGATGTCCCTTCTGCGCCTTCGGGGCGGTGGGGATAGGCCGAGGGAAAACGGACATGAATTTCGACAAGTATACCGACCGCAGCCGCGGTTTCGTGCAGTCGGCCCAGTCGCTCGCGCAGCGCGAGGGCCATCAGCAATTTGCGCCCGAGCATCTGCTCAAGGTTTTGCTCGACGATCCGGAAGGTTTGGCCGCGGGCCTGATCGACCGGGCCGGCGGCAATTCGCGCGCGGCGCTGGCCGCCACCGAGGCCGCGCTCGCCAAGCGGCCCAAGATTTCGGGGGGCGGCGCCGGGCAAGTCTATCTCGATCCCGCGCTCGGGCGCGTGTTCGATGCCGCCGAGAAGGCGGGCGAGAAGGCCGGCGACAGCTTTGTCACCGTCGAACGGCTGTTGCTTGCGCTCGCGGTGGAGAAGGGCACCGAGGCGGGAAAGATCCTGGCCAATGCCGGCGTCACGCCGCAAACGCTCAACGCCGCCATCGAGGCCTTACGCAAGGGCCGCACGGCCGATAGCGCGTCGGCGGAGAACGCTTACGACGCGCTGAAGAAATATGCGCGTGACCTCACCCAAGCCGCACGTGATGGCAAGCTCGATCCGGTGATCGGCCGCGACGAGGAAATCCGCCGCACCATCCAGGTGTTGTCGCGCCGGACCAAGAACAATCCGGTGCTGATCGGCGAGCCCGGCGTCGGCAAGACCGCGATTGTCGAGGGCCTGGCGCTGCGCATCATCAACGGCGACGTGCCGGAGAGCCTGCAGGACAAGAAGCTGTTGGCGCTCGATCTCGGCGCGCTGATCGCCGGCGCGAAATATCGCGGCGAGTTCGAGGAGCGGCTCAAGGCGGTGATGCAGGAAGTCACCGGCGCGGCCGGCCTCTACATTCTCTTCATCGATGAAATGCATACGATCGTTGGCGCCGGCAAGGCCGACGGCGCCATGGATGCGTCGAACCTGCTCAAGCCGGCGCTGGCGCGCGGCGACCTGCATTGCATCGGCGCCACCACGCTCGACGAATACCGCAAGCACGTCGAGAAGGACGCCGCCTTGGCGCGACGCTTCCAGCCGGTCTATGTCGACGAGCCGACGGTGGAGGATACGATCTCGATCCTGCGCGGCTTGAAGGACAGATACGAGTCGCACCACAAGGTGAAGATCACCGACGGTGCGCTGGTGGCGGCGGCGACCTTGTCGCACCGCTACATCGCCGACCGTTTTTTGCCCGACAAGGCGATCGACCTTGTGGACGAGGCGGCGGCGCGGCTGCGCATGCAGATCGATTCAAAGCCCGAAGAGCTCGACAATCTCGACCGCGAGATCGTGCGGCTCAAGATCGAGCAGCAGGCGCTCAAGAAGGAGCGCGACGCGGCGTCCAAGGACCGGCTGAAGCGGCTGGAGAAAGACCTCGCGCAGCTCGAGGAACAGGCGGATGGGCTGACCGCGAAGTGGAAGTCCGAGAAGGACAAGCTCAATTCGGCGGCCGAGTTGCAGAAACAGCTCGACAAGGCCAAGAACGATTTGGCCGACGCTGTTCGCCGTGGCGATTATCAGAAGGCGGGCGAGCTGCAATACGGCACCGTGCCCGAGCTCGAGAAAAAGCTGAAGGCGGGCGAGAGCGCGACGGCGTCGACCGTCGTCGCGTCCGAGGCCGTCACCGCCGACAACGTGGCGGCGGTGGTGTCGCGCTGGACCGGCATTCCGGTCGACCGCATGCTCGAAGGCGAGCGCGATAAATTGCTGAAGATGGAAGACAAGATCGGCCAGCGCGTGGTCGGCCAGGCCGACGCCGTGCATTCGGTTTCGACGGCGGTGCGCCGGGCGCGTGCCGGCTTGCAGGATCCGAACCGGCCGATCGGTTCGTTCATGTTTTTGGGGCCCACGGGCGTCGGCAAGACCGAGCTGACAAAGGCCTTGGCGGAATTCATGTTCGACGACGAGCATGCGCTGATCCGCATCGACATGTCGGAATACATGGAGAAGCATTCGGTGGCCCGCCTCATCGGCGCGCCGCCCGGCTATGTCGGCTACGAGGAAGGCGGCGCGCTCACCGAAGCGGTGCGGCGGCGGCCTTACCAGGTGGTGCTGTTCGACGAGATCGAGAAGGCGCACCCGGACGTGTTCAACGTCTTGCTGCAGGTGCTCGACGACGGCCGCCTGACCGACGGCCAGGGCCGCACCGTGGATTTCCGCAACACCTTGATCGTCATGACCTCGAATCTCGGCGCCGAATATCTGGTGCAGCTGGGCGAGAATGAGGACACCGACAAGGTGCGCGACCTGGTGATGGCCGAGGTGCGCGCGCACTTCCGCCCCGAGTTCCTCAATCGCGTCGACGAGATCATACTGTTCCATCGGTTGAAGCGCGAGCACATGGGCCGCATCGTCGACATCCAGATGCTGCGCCTGCAGAAGCTGTTGGAGGATCGCAAGATCACGCTCACCCTCGAGCCCAAGGGCCGCGAATGGCTCGCCGACAAGGGCTACGACCCGGCCTACGGCGCGCGCCCGCTCAAGCGCGTGATCCAGAAATCTGTGCAGGATCCGCTGGCCGAGCTCATTCTCTCCGGCAAGATCAAGGACGGCGAGAAAGTCGTGATTTCCGCCGGCAAGCAGGGCCTGGTCTTCAACGGCGCAGCGGTCGCCGCGGCGGCGTAACCTCTTTCCGCCCCCGCTATCGCGGGGCAGGAGTGGCGCGCGGCGGCGGCGCGACGGCGACCTCGTTGATGCGCTCGCGGACGTGCTCGACAAAAGAACCGGAGTCGAATTTCGACACGCCGGCGATCGTCAGCGGGTTCGCGCCGCCCGAGCTCTCGACGCTGATCCCGTCCCAAAACAGTCCGCGCGTGTGCAGAACCTCCGCGATGTGCGACAGCGGCAGGTGGTCGTCGGTGCGCACCCACGGCGTCAGCCAAAATCCGACTTCCTTGGTTGAAATGCCGACATGGTCGGCGATCATGCGCGTCGGGAAGATGAGACGCGTCAGATTGAAATGAAACAGCGCCCACAGCCGGCTGGAACGAACTTGGAGCGGGGCATCGGCATAATCAGGCTGAGTCACGAAAATCTCCCGAGTCGCAAATATTTCCCCTCCCCCTTGTGGGGAGGGGTAGGGGTGGGGTCGTGCGGCGATGGACTAACGTCGGCGGCTGCGCATCGTTCACGGCCCCACCCCAGCCCTCCCCACAAGGGGGAGGGAGAAGGAAGTTACCGCGATTGCGCGACGCGGGCCGGCGCCCGCGCCATGACGGCGTCGAGCAGGTCGCGATCCTTGTCGAATTGGGCGAGTGCCGCGCCATCGAGCACGCGGCCGCGCGGCAGCTTGACCTTCATCGGATCGACGAAGCGATCGTTGATGAGGATTTCGAAATGCACGTGCGAGCCGGTCGACATTCCGGTCGAGCCGACGAAACCGATGATCTGGCCCTGGCGCACCTTTGAACCGACGTCGAGGCCGCGGGCGAACGCGGTCATGTGGCCGTAGGCGGTCTCGTAGCCGTTGGCGTGGCGGATGCGGACATATTTGCCGTAGCCGCCCTTGAGCCCGATCTCCTCGATAGCGCCGTTGCCGGCGGCGAAGATCGGCGTGCCCATCGGCGCCCCCCAATCGACGCCGGAATGCAATTCGCTCACATGCAGCATCGGATGGGTGCGCCAGCCGAAACCCGAGGTCACCAGGCCGACCGCGACGGGCTTGCGCACCAAAAATTTCTTGGCGCTCTTGCCGTCCTCGTCATAATAATCGTAGGTGCCGTCGTCGGTGGTCTGGAAGTGGTAGTACTTCTTGATGTCGCCGCCGACCGAGAGCGAGGCGTAGCGCACCTCGTTCTTGTTCTCGACGTTCTCGTCGTCGGAATAGAGCACCTCGAACGAGTCGCCCGGCTGCACTTTGCGCTGGAAGTCGACGTCGTAGGAGTAGATGCGGACCAGCTCCTCGATCACGGATTTCGGCACGTTGTTGCGCAGCGCCGTCTCGTAGAGGCTCTGGTAGAGCCGCGTGCCCTTGCCGTCGTCGTCGCCACTGTCGTCGCTCGCTGCGGACGCCTCGGTCGCCTCCGTATCGACGTTTTTGATGTCGACCGGAACGTATTTGCCGGTGTCGGACAAAGCCGTGGCCGCGGCGATCGCGCTGTCGCCCATTATAATGACGCGCAGCGGCCGGTTATGGCCGGTCCCGACGGGCGCCATCAGCACGCGCAGCCGCTGGCCTTCCTTGATGCCGCCCTCGGCGGCCAACGGGCCGAACACGGCGATGATCTGCTTGATCTCGTCGGGCGCGGCGCCGAGCTCGCGCAGGATCGAGCCTATGGTCTCGCCCTTCTTCACCGTGACGAGGCGCTCGCTCCAGTCGCCGCCGCCGTTGGTCTGCGCCGTGGTCTTGGGCAACAGCGTGACGTTCTCAGGCACCACGCGCGCGGCGAAGCCGAAATCGCCGACCGGATTGCCCTCGGCGGCGTAGCTGAGCGTGATGGTGCCGGTCGACGGGTCGGTGGTCGGCTGCAGCGCGGTGTTGGTCGGGACCGCGGCGGCGACGTCGCGCACCCGGGTCAACACGTCGTCGAGCGGCAACAAGGTCGAATTCCTGACCTTCGGCAATAGCGAATTGAGATCGCAGACCGCCGGCGTGACCTTGTTGCTGCGCGGCCCGGCACCGACGAAGTCGCAGGTGACGAAGGACACTTCGGCGTCCGGCTCCGCGGCCGGCGTCTGCTCGTCGCCGGCGACCGCATCGGCGAGCAGCTGTTGCGGGTTGAACGGCGGGATGTTGGCGGACAGATCGGACACCGTCAGCGACAGATTGCCGGTGACGCGGATGTAAGCGCGGGTGCGCACCAGTTCGCGATCGCGGATGCGCGTCGACGTCGGAATGCGCAAGGTTTGCCGCGTCACGCTCTGCTCGCTGATCGCCGGCAGGCGGTCGGCCTTGCGGAAGGCGTTCAAGCGGTCGCCGATGCCGGCGATCGCGCCGCGCAGCGCCATCTCGACGCGCTCGGGTGCGGTGGCGAAATTGGTTTCGCCGTCGAGCGACGCAAAAACGGCGCCGCCCATGAGGGCCGCGCCGCAAAGTCCGGTCAAGATCGTGCCGGAGAACCATTGGACCGAAAGCCGACGCCGGTCGAGCAGGCCGCCTGAGCCGCCGTCCACCAATAGCGGCGGCTCATTGCCGAGATCGATCACCTCGGCATCAAACCGTCGCCGTGCGCCGCGCCGCCCTGCTTGATCCAAGCCAACGTCCCCTGCGGCTACTTCCCCTGCACGCGCGTTGCCGCGCGTGCCCCCGCGGCGCCAAACGGTGACGCCGCGTTTGCCCGATTGTCGGCCCAGAATCAGGCCAAAAATCGAGCGCAACATTGCCTTGACGGTTCCGGCCGGTCGAACGCGACCGGGCTGGCCAAAGCCTAAAACTCAGTTGAAGTTGTCGCGTCCCCGCATGGCGACATCCCCCGAGACGATTATGCCAAGAACGGCGGAGGATTGTGGCCGCAGTGCGACCGGGGACTGGCTTTCCGACCCTGTTGCGCGCGACGGCTTGCCTCGCTAGTTGCGCAGCGGGAGGAAGGCCGAAATAGCCCGGTCTGGAGGGCTTATTTTGGGGTCAGAGGCGTTGACAAGGCCGGGACCCCAAGACTATATAGACCCTCTTGGACGCGCCGCCGCCTGGCGCGATGGCGCGTCTGCGAAGCCCCTCACTGTTTCACACGGTGACCGAGCATCCGGCCATGCTCTTTGTGGCCATGTTCGTCGCCGCGTCGGATGTGACGGGCTTTATGTTCTTCGGCCCTTAGTTCTCCGGTCTTTGCCGGAGATGTCGGGACGACGGAGCTGCAAGGCTCCGGGCTGTTTGAAAAGTGAATCGGAAGAAAGAGAAACGTGGACGGCGGAGTCCTTGCGGGCCGCTTCCTCGAACGGAGAAGGCTTCGGCTTTTTCTGCAAGAGAGGCGGTCATGGAAGAGACTTCGGCGGTCTTACGTTTCAAGGTTTTCTACATCGGCCGATTGCGCAAGCGATCGGACGTGTAGGGACCTCGTCAAACGTTGTGATCAGCCGA
>Ga0210395_10001983_pt1 | contig 15975 bp, 16 predicted proteins | sample IncBWH4OmetaG_FD_150861 | JGI IMG/M metagenome (GOLD analysis project Ga0210395, IMG submission 150861) | Forest soil microbial communities from Barre Woods Harvard Forest LTER site, Petersham, Massachusetts, United States - Inc-BW-H-4-O ... | reverse complement strand
CCCAGGTGATGCCTAGCGCAACAATGACCAAAACGTGGAAGCGGCTGAACGGCAGCGCATCGAGACGACTTGGGATGTCAGTTTCGACGATTGCAGTCGAGGGCGTGCCGACGACCCGGGTCGGGTGCGGCGATGGATTCACGCGAGATGCCGGAATCGGCCGCGCCGAATCCCAATCGGTTGCCGCGTTGGGTGCGTATTGAGCCATGGCAGATTGCCCCCAAGCGCAGTCATAGTTGCTAACGTCTTTGCCCGATGGAGAGTTCCAAGCGCTGCCGCAGCCGGTGGAGGTGGACAGAGAGGTAAACGCCGGCGTGCGAGCGTCGGCAGGTTTGAACAAGCCGCGGCCGCAGCGGTTCCATGCTAAGCCTCGGCGCAAGCTTTACGGTCCGGTGATGCGGTGATCGACAGGGTAACCAGCCGATTGGAAATACCCAGGCGCCTCCGGGCCATTGTCCGCGCGCGTGAATCGAGCCTGATCGTGCTCGCGGCACTGGTCGGCGCCCTTGCCGGCCTAGTCGTGACCGCCATGGGCTTCGGCGTCGATACCCTGCACCGGGTGCTGTTTCACCTCGGTCCGGGCGTGCGGCTATCGGGCCTGCTTCACCTTGATCCCGTCATCGCGATATCGGTGCCGCTCGCCGGCGGAATCGTTTTCGGCATTGCCCGCGAGTTGATCGCCCACTGGCGGCCGGAGCGTGAAATCGATCCGATCGAGGCGAATGCGCTGCACGGCGGCCGCATGTCGCTGCTCGGCAGCATCATTGTTGCCGCCGAGACCGTCTGGTCGAGCGGCGTCGGGGCCTCGGTAGGCATGGAGGCCGGCTATACGCAATTCGCCAGCGGCATCGCCTCGCGCATCGGCATGGCGTTTCGGCTGCGGCGCGCCGACTTGCGCATCCTGGTCGGCTGCGGCGCCGCCGGCGGCATCGCCGGGGCGTTCGGTGCGCCGCTCGCCGGCGCGTTCTACGGTTTCGAACTGATCATCGGCGGCTATACGCCCAACAGCTTGGCGCCAGTCGCGGTCTCGGCGCTGATCGGATATCTGGTCGCGCAGACGCTTGGTCCTGCGGACCTCGGCGTCGTTGCGCCCGACCGCATGGTCGTCACCGCGCAGGAGCTTGTCATCGCCGCCCTCATCGGGCTGCTCTGCGCCGCCGCCGGCATCGTGATCATGCGCGGCGTCGCGTTCTGCGAAGCTCTATTTGCTCGCCTGAAGCTGCGATACACGCTGCGCACCGCGATCGGCGGACTCCTGGTCGGGCTGCTGGCGACGCAGGCGCCGCAGGTGATGTCCTCCGGCCACGGCGCACTGCACTTTGCCGGAATGCTGCAATTGTCGCTGGTGACGGTGGCGCTGCTGTTCGTGCTCAAGATCGTAGCCTCGGTCATCTCGCTCGGCTCCGGATTCCGCGGCGGCTTGTTCTTTTCCTCGCTGCTGATCGGCGCGCTCGGCGGTCACCTGCTCGCCGTCGCGCTGACGACGGTTTTCCCGAGCGGTCATTTCGATTCCAACGCCTATGCGGTGATCAGCATGGGCGGGCTGTCGGCGGCGGTGATCGGCGGCCCGATGACCATGACCTTTATCGCGCTGGAGAGTACCGGAGACCTGTGGCTGACGGCGGCGGTGCTGATTGCCGTGATCATTTCGTCGCAGCTCACGCGCGAGTTTTTTGGCTATTCGTTCGCCACCTGGCGCTTTCATCTGCGCGGCGAGACCATCCGCAGCGCCGCCGATGTCGGCTGGATGCGCGATCTGACCGTCGGCAAGATGATGCGCCACGACGTCCGCACCGTCCCGGTGACGACGACGGTTGCGGCGTTCCGCGAGGCATTTCCGCTCGGCTCGCCGGCTTACATCATCGCGGTCGATGAGCAGCACCGCTATGTCGGCACGGTGGCGGTGGCGGACGCTCACGCGGTCGAAGCCGCGCCGGACCAGTCGGTCAAGGAGCTGCTGCGCTATACCGACGGCATTCTGGTGCCCAGCATGACCATCAAGGAAGCCGTGCTCGCCTTCGATCGCGACGAGGCCGAAGCGCTCGCGGTCGTCAATTCCTATCCCGACCGGCGCGTCATCGGGCTTTTGACCGAGGCTTACGCGCTCCGCCGTTACGCCGCCGAACTGGAGCGGCGGCGGCACGAGTTGGTCGGCGATGAGTAGGAGGAACGCCGGGCGGCGTTGGCGATGACGCGCTACTTCGGGATGCGCGGCACGACCAGGTGGAAAAGCTTGAGCGTGGCGCCGGCCGCCGGCTTGATGGTCGCGGTCTCCGCAGGTCCGAGATAGACGCCCGCGCCTTGTTCGACATCATAGCTGCCGCTGTCGAGCTTGATGCTGCCCTTGCCGTCCATCAGATAAATGAGCTGGTGGCGGTCGATGGCTTCCGGCTCGAACGACTCGCCGGATTTCAGCCAGCGCACCGAGCCGTGCACATTGCGCGCGCCGCACAGTGCTTGATTCAGAACTTCGATGAACTCGCCGTGCCCCGGCGCCGCGTTCTTGGGAAGCTTGTTGGTGTCGATGAATGTGAGCGCCATGATACTTTGATCCCGCCTCGGTCCAAACTTTACGTCTGCACCCAGACGCGGCCGTCCTTGCGCTCCCAGCGCAGGTCGTCGTCGGTCCCTTCCAGGATCGTGGTCTTGAAACGATTGGGAGCCTGAAATTCGAAGTAGAACAGTGGCTCGGTCGCCCGCAGCCGGTGTTTTTCCTCGGCCGGGATGAAAATCATGTCGCCCGGACCGACCGGGCGAATGCCGTCGTCGGATTCGACCGTCGCCTTGCCGCTGATAATGAAATAGAAATGCTCGCAGTTCTTGTGCAAGTGCAGCGGCGAGGCAGCGCCCTTTTTGTAATGCATGACGCCGGCGAGCATGTCGTCGATGTTGGCCAGCTCGTGATTGACGAAGAAAATGCGCTCACGACCCGGCACCACGGAGATCAGCGACGGAAGTTCGTTTTCCTTGAAGATGTAAGCCATCGGTTTGCCTCCGGGGATTCTGACGAGTTGGCTAATGACTGCCAAGCGAGAGTAGAAAACGCGTGCAATTCCAGCCGCGACATTATCCGCTAACGCAGGATCCGTCTCCTATTTTTGGTCGTGCTCTGTCACGGGCGAATTTTCTCTGCTTTACGAGAATCTCCAGCCGCCGTCGACGACGATGGTTTGTCCGGTGATGAAGGCGGCATCCTCCGAGGCGAGGAACGCCAGCGTTCCAGTCAAGTCTTCTGGCGTTTCCGTGCGCTTGATCGCCTGCTGCCCGCGGATCATGTCGAACCAGCCGAATTCTCCGGGCTTGCCGTTGATGGTGGTCTCGGTTCGAGTGAGCCCCGGCGCAATGGTGTTGACGGTGATCCCGAAGTCTCCCACCTCCGACGCCAGCGAGCGGGCAAATCCGATGATGCCGCCTTTGCTTGCCGTATAGTGCGTGTTGAAGCCGATGCCGGAATGAAAGGTGGTCGAGGACACGCTGATGATGCGGCCCCAGCGCTGCTCTTTCATCGCCGGCAGGAAGGCCTTCACCAAGAGAAAGAGGGAATCCAGATTGACGGAGAGCACCTTGCGCCATTGCTCGAAGGTGATCTCGTCGATTGCCGCGGTCGGATAGATGCCGGCGCAGTGCACGAGGATGTCGCAGCCGCCGAGCTCCCGTTCCGCCGCCTGCCGGAGTTTGGCGACGTCGGCCTCCGAAGTTTGATCGCAGCGAACGGCGATCGCGGCGCCGCCGCCTTTTTGGATCGCGCCGACGGTTTCCGAGCAGTCAGCGATGTCGGCGATGACGATCTTGGCGCCTTGCGCCGCCAGCCGCTTGCAGAAAGCCTGCCCGATGCCATTGGCGCCGCCGGTGACGACGGCGCGTTTCCCGCTCGACATGCTGGCGTTCTCCCGTTTTTGCCTGGTAGCTTTGTGGTCTTTGGCACTGGCCGCGGCCGGCCCAGAGCCCATCATCCAAAAATCACCATAATTTCCAAAATATTTTAGAACGCGTGCAGGCGCTGTCAAGGTGCCGTCGGCGGGCGCTGGAAGTAGTCGGGCCGCAAGTCCGCCGCGTCGACTCGGACCAGCGCCGACGGTGATAGCTTGCCGCCAAAAGGCCGGTAGAATCGGCAAATGTTGGGCGGCCGGTGATGCCCGGCACAGGTGCAGCCGTCCGGGGGATGGCATTTTGCCTGGTTGTGATCTAATTTCCAAAATTGCTTTTTCATAACAACGATCGCCATCGGCGAGCTTGGGGGATTTTATGAAACGTTCGGTCGCCGAGGTCCATTCGATAAATCCGGATCAACCCGGCGTGTCCCGCACCATCGCCGAGTCGACCTACCGCCGCATCCGCCAGGACATTCTCTGGGTCCGCTTCGCCCCCGGATCGCCGCTTCGCTCCGACGAATTGCGCGCGCGCTATGGCGTCGGCATCAGTCCGTTGCGCGAGGCGCTGACCCGGCTCGCTTCCGAGCGGCTGGTCACATCGGTCGGGCAGCGCGGCTTTCGGGTGGCGCCGCTCACGGCCTACGACGTCGAAGACACCATGGCGACCCGTATCCTGATCGAATCGGAGGCGCTGTCGCGCTCGATCCGGCGCGGCGATATGGCCTGGGAAACGGCGCTGGTGGCCGCATTCCACGCGCTGTCGCGCTATCCGACGCCGAAAGAACCCGGCCCGGCCACCGAAAACTGGGCGCTGTTTCATCGCCAGTTTCACATGGCGTTGCTGGCGGCATGCGGCTCGCAATGGCTCGTCGAGCTTGCCGAACTTTTGTTCGATCAGGCGGAACGGCAGCGGATTTTGCGCACCAAATTTGGTCCGCAAAAAATATTGAAACGCGATACCGCGCGCGAGCATAAGCAAATTTTCGACGCGGCGTTGGCGCGCGACGCCAAGGGAGCGGTCCGCGCGCTCGAGCGCCACTATCAGGTGACTGCCGGACAGGTGGTTTCGGTGTTGTCGCGCATTCCCCGCGTTGTCGCCAAGCGGGCCTGAAACGCTCTGGGCGCTGGCGCCGAACAGTCAAAGAAATCCGTTCGGTCCGGCGGGCTTGGGGCGGATGCCGACGCTTGGCTGCTCGTTCCGACGATCCGACGCGGCAGACGTCGCGCCCGCCAATTTCGGCACGCCGGTCCGGCGATTGCGGCGGCTTGACACGCCTCTGTCCACAAATTAGAAATTTTGGAAAATATTTTCAGCGGGAGGAATGGGACGGCCACTTTGCAGCGACAAGCGGGTTGCGCGATCCGGCGATGCCAGTGACAGGCTTCCGACCGTCCCATCCCGCGTTTGCCGCAGGGCGTCCCGCATCACAGGAGAGCGCCATGTATCAGCTGAGCAGAACGGTTCCGGTCAACGAACCGAAGAAATCTTTCCTGAGCCGCCACGATGTGTGGAACGGCCTGCTGATGAAGGCGAACAACGCGCTGCCCTATGTGCCGGAGATGAAGAAATGCGAGGTGGTCGAGCAGGGCGACGGCTGGCTCGTGCGCGACATCATGCTCAAGGATGTGCCGCTGCGTGAAAAGGTGACGTTCGAGCCGGAAAACCGCGTGGTCTTCGAACGCACCCGCGGCTCGGAGCTCGGCCGCATCGAAAATATCATCGGCGAGGACCCGAACGGCAATCTGACGCTGACATTCGCCTTCAGCTTGAAGAAAGACGGCGTTCCGGAAGGCAGCGACGCCGAGAAGGCGCACTTTGCGCCAATGGAAGGCGCCTACCTGAATGCGGTCGCGTCGACGCTGGCGGCGGTCCGCCGCACGGTCGATGAGAAAGGCCGCGAATTTCTGCCGCCCAAGCATCCGACCGACACCGCCGGCGATACCCGCTGGATCTACGATTATTACCGCGCCGTCGATGCCATGGACATGGAGCGCACGCTGGCGCAGCACACCGACGACACGACGCTGACGTTTGCCAACCATCCGACCGTGCACGGCAAGGAAGGCTACAAGGCCGCGATCGGCCATCTGTGGGGCAGCATCAAGGGTTTGTCGCACAGCATGACCGGCGCCTGGTCGATGCATGACGGCCAGGTCGGCGTCGCCGAGGCGATCGTCCAGTACACCCGCATGGATGACAGCCTGTGCGCGATCAAGTTCTGCACGGTGCTGCGCCGGCGCGGCGACAAGATTGCCGACTTGCGCATCTGCGGCGACGCGACGCCGCTGTTTGCTCCGGCGAAGTAGTCCTCAATCACGGTCAAGCCACATCTGGTCAAATCATGTCAGGTCGTCCACTGCCGGGAACGCTTTTCCAGATCGGCTATGTCGTGCCGAACCTGGACGCTGCGCTGACCCACCTCAATAGCAAGCTCGGCGCGCCGCGTTTCATGGTGCTCCGTGAGATCGTCGTCGAGAACGGCTGGTTCCGCGGCGCGCCGGCTGTGATCAACCACAGCATGGCGTTCGGCTATGTCGGCGACGTGCAGTACGAAGTGATCGAGCCGGTCGCCGGCAAAAGCACCTATTCGGAATTTCTCGACCGGGTGCCGGCGGGCGGCGTGCATCACCTCGGCTTTTCGGTCGAGGACTATGACGGCGCCACCGCCGATCTGTTGGCGCGCGGCTACCGGCTGGTGCAGCGCGGCACCTTCGGCGACACCAAGTTCGGCTACTTTGAGACCAGCGACGATCCCGGCACCGTCACCGAGATCGTCTATCTCGACGCCAACGTGCGCGGCATGTTCGCCAGCATCAAGGCGCAGACCTTTTAGGTGAGGTTTCTTCCGGGCGGGCGAGTAACGCCGCCAGGTGAAGTTAAGGAAAATGATCTGATGGCGGCTTCTGGAAAATTTCCGGCCACTGAAGAGATGGTGCGCGAGCTTTGGGACCGCCAGCAGATCAGCGACGTCATGCTCCGCTTCGGACGCGGCCTCGATTTGCACGACTGGGACCTATACGCCGCTACTCTGACTGATCCGTTCGAGGTTGATTTCTTCGACCTCACGGGTCGGGCGCCGGCGACGACCACGCCGAAAATCTGGGCGCGCTTTGCCAGCGCCTGTCTCGAGCGGCTGATCGTCATGCATCAATATTCCAACTTCCATATCAACCTGCGCGGCGACGTCGCCGACGGAATTTTCTACCACGTGTCGCGGCACCGCCTTCCCAACCGGCACTGCGACGACCACTACACGCAGTATGGCTGGTACGAGAACTCCTTTCGCCGCACGGCGGACGGCTGGAAGATCAGCAAGCTCAAGCACTGCTTTCAGTGGTGCGACGGCAACCCCACCCTGATCGATCTCAGCGATCCCAATTGGCAGGTGGCGGCCGCCGCGGTGTTTGGGACCGGCGGTCCGGCCGGCAAAGCGGCGTGAACGCGCCACGCCGCGGGAGATGGTCGTTCGTTGTCGCGTCGCGATCGAGGCAATCACGTTGAGCGGGCCGACACCGTCATGACCGCGTCAGATACCGCAAGCGACGCCAAGCGGCCCGCAGTGCCGCGGCAGCTTTCGTGGCTGCGCTGGCGCTGGTCGGAGGATACCGGCCTGGTCATCGTCTTTCTATTGATGATCCTCGGCATCGGGATTCCGCATCCGGAATTCTTCAGCTTCGGTTCGATCAAGACGATCCTGCGCCAATCGGCACTGGTCGGCATTATCGCCTTCGGCATGGTCTATCTGGTGGCGATGGTCGAGATCGACCTGTCGGTCGGCGGCATCTTTGCGGTGGCCTCCAGCCTGCCGGCTTTGCTGATCAAGTTTTATCACGTCGATCCGTGGATCGCCGTCGCATTGGGGCTGATAGCCGGCATCGTCCTTGGCGGGTTCAACGGCGTGCTCACCAGCCTGCTGAAAGTGCCGCTGATCATCGTCTCGCTCGGAACATTGTCGGCTTACTTCGGGCTGCATCTCATCTTGTCTGATGGCAAGGCAATCTACGGCCTGCCGAAGGATCATCCGTTCTTCCGGTGGTTCGGCAGCGACCTGCTGCAGCTGCCGGCTTCGGTGTGGACCGCGCTCGTCTGCGCCATCGTGTTGTATTTTGTTTTCATCCACACCCGGTTCGGCGCGACGGTCCGCGCCATCGGCTCGAATCCGGCCGCCGCCGAATTCATCGGCGTACGCACCGATCTCATCCGCATCTACGCCACCGCCTTGGTCGGCTTTCTGGCCGCTTTGTCCGGCCTCATGACGCTAGCCTATTTCAAGGCGGTCGATACGTCGTCGGGCCGCAGCCTCGGTCTTCAGGTCATCGCCGCCGTGGTGATCGGCGGCACCTCGCTCGCGGGGGGCTCCGGCACCATCCTCGGCGCGGCTTTGGGCGTGCTGATCATCACCACCATCGACAGTGGCCTCGTCTTCTACAACGTCAACCTGAACTATTCGGAGTTCGTCACCGGCATCGTCATCGTCGGCGCCATTGCGCTCGATCGGATCGCCAAGCGCCGGCGCACCAACTGAGACGCATCATGGCTTGGCCGATCGCCAATCAACAATCGCAGTAGGAAAGCAAGGGAGGTAAGGGACATGCTATCGAGAAAACTCAACAGGCACGCGCTCCGGTTATCCGGGGCGGTGCTGTCAGGCGGCTTGGCAATTGCAGCCGTTACCGGCTTGCCTGCCTACGCCGCGAAGGATTCCGTGACCGTTTCGGTGGTGCTGGCTTTGGCGGCGGGCGAATGGAGCACGGAAATTCTTGCCGGCGCCAATGCCGCGGCGAAAGACTTGGACGGCAAAGTCAAAGTCCGCGTCACCGGACCGACCACGTTCGATCCACAACGGCAAGCGCAGATGTTCCTGGCTGAGCTCGAAACCAAGCCGGACGTGCTGGTCGTGGTCAACGTGGCGCCGCCGCTGTTTACCCAGCCGGCGCTCGAGGCGCAGGCGCGCGGCGCCAATATCGTCTGGATCAACGTGCCGCCGATGCCTGAAATCAAGAATGCGCTGTTCGTCGCTTCGGACGCATTCGGCATGGGCCTGACCGCTGGAGGCATCGTGACCGCGGCGTTGGAAAAGAGCCAAGGTAAGCCGGCGGCTGACATCAGCGGCGACGTCGTTACCGCGGTGTGCGTGCCCGGTCTGACGGTTCTCGAAAACCGGCTCGCCGGTGAAGTCGCCTACCTCAAGAAGAAAATGCCGAAGATCAACGTGCTGGCGAGCTTCGATTCGAAGCCCGATCGCGAGCGGAATTTCGCACTGTGGGACCAGGCGATCCGCAAGACGCCGAAGGCCTTGACCTATATCGATCCCTGCGAGGAGGGCGAGGAGAATATTCCAAAGATACTGGACGCCGACAAAGTCAAAGTGCCGTTGATTTCCTGGGATACGCCTGAGGAAGTGCGCGAATATATTGCGCAGGGATCGATCACGGCGGGCGTGCCGGCGAATTTCTTCTCGCAGGCCTATCTCGCCACTTACATCGCCGCCGACGCGCTGCTCAAGGGCAAGCCCCTGCCGGTGGGCTGGGTGAAGGTCCCGCATGTGGTCGTCGACAAGGCCAACATCGCCGCCTACCAAAAGGCCTGGGAAAAGCCGGAGAGCGGATTGCGCGCGTTTTACAAGGAGCAGATCGAGGCAACACGCGATCATCTGCCCGCGACTTTGCCGGATCCGGACTTGTACACGCACCCGGCGCAATGAACGTGAATCGAGTGCCGCTCTGCAAAGAGCGGCACTCGCAAGCTGGCTCACACCGTTCGGCTGGTCGTTAGAGAATCGCAGAAGAGGCGGACCGTGTCAGTCATCTATTCCGCCAGAGCCATCAGCAAGCGCTTCGGCGCCGTGCATGCCTTGAGCGACGTCGATTTCGACGTCATCGAAGGCAAGGTCAACGGACTGGTCGGCGCCAATGGCGCCGGCAAGTCGACCTTGCTGAAGATCATCGCCGGCGCGCTGCCGCCCGACGCCGGCGAACTCAAGCTCGACGGCCGGCCGCTGGCGATGCACGCGATCACTGACGCGGCGCGAGCCGGCATCGCCATGGTCTCGCAGGAATTGAGCCTGTTCCCGGCGCTGAGCGTCGAGGAGAATTTGCTGCTGGCGCCCGGTGGCGGCGCGTGGCAAGCCCGCCGCGCCTTCGGCCGCCGCGCCAACGCCGTTCTCGAACAGCTCGGCGTGCACGTGTCGCTGCGCTCGGCGCTGCATCGATTGAGCCTGGCGGACCGGCAATTGGTCGAGATCGCCCGCGCCGTGCTGCAAAATCCCCGCGTCCTCATTCTCGACGAGCCGACATCGTCGCTGCATGTCGCCGAGGTCGAACGGCTCCACGAGATCATTCGGGGCTTGCGCGATTCCGGCATCGGCATCGTCTATGTCAGCCATTTCCTCGAGGAATTGCTGGAGATATCCGACAACTTGGTCATTCTCCGCAACGGCAAACGCGTCCCCGGGGACATCACGCCGGCGGCCGATCAGTTGAAAACGGTGGTCGCCGCGATGTTGGGTGAGACGCCGGAATCGATGGCGGAACGCGCGCAACGATCGGGCGATCGCGGCGAGGCCGACGGCTCGATCCCGGAGATCAAGGTCGGTCCCCTGCGCATCATCGGGCTTCGAGGGCCGAGCGATCTCGTCATCGAGAATTTGGAAATTAAGCCCGGCGCTATTGTCGGCGTCGCCGGACTCGCCGGCGCCGGCGTCGAAGAATTGTTCGCCGTATTGTTCGGCGTCGCCAAGCCGAAGGCCGGGCAGGTGACGCTTCCGAGCGGCGTTCCGTTGCCGACCTCTACCGCCGGCGCGGTCAAGGCGGGAATCGCCTACACGCCCGCCGACCGCAAACAATATGGCCTGATGCTGCGGCAAAGCGTTGCCGAAAACGTTGTCAGCGTGCGCGCGCTCACGCTTGGGCGCGACGGCTTTGTCTTGCGCGCCGAACGTCTGCGACGAGCGGCGATCGAACGCTGCCGCCAGCTTGGCGTCGTCGCCGGCTCGATGCAGCAGCCGGTCAGCGCGCTATCGGGCGGCAATCAGCAGAAAGTCGTGTTCGCCAAATGGATCGAGGCGGCGCCTTCGCTGCTGGTACTCGACGATCCGACCCGTGGCATCGACATCGGCGCCAAACGGGAAATGCACCGCATCATGCGCCGCCTGGCCCAGTCGGGGCGTGTGGTGTTGTTCTATTCGAGCGATCCCGGCGAGATCGTGGCGGTGTCGGACCGGGTCATCGTTTTCGTCGATGGCGTGCTGAGCCAGGAGCTTGATGGCGAAACGCTCACCGAGCATGAGCTGGTGACGGCAATGAATACCGGCGTCAAGCCGTCCGCCCGGCCGGCGGCATAGAGCATGATCCCGAAAACTGGAAGCCGGTTTTCGGAAAGATCATGCTGCAACGAAACATTTGGATCGTGATCCGGCTCAACTTTGATCGGATCATGATCTAGCCGCGAGATTCTTGGAGGAAAACAGATGACGGGATTGGTCGAAGGCAAATCAATCATTGTGACCGGCGGCGGTCGCGGCATCGGCGAAGGGATCGCGCGCGATCTCGCCGCCGAAGGCGGACGAATCGTGGTTGCCGACATCGATCAGGCCGCCGCCGAGCGCGTCGCAGCGGCGATCCGCCAGGACAAAGGCGAAGCGATCGCGGCTCAAGTCGATGTGGCGGAGCGCAAAAGCGTGCAAGCCATGATCAAAGAGGCGGTGCGTGCCTTCGGCCGGCTTGACGTCATGTTCAACAATGCCGGCATCAGCAAAGCCGGCCAATTCCTGGAAGCCACGGAGGCCGATTGGGCGCGCATCATGGGCATCAACGGGCTCGGCGTGCTGATCGGCATGCAGGAAGCTGCCAAGCAGATGATCGCGCAGGGCGGCGGCGGCAAAATCATCAACACCGCCTCGATCGCCGGCAAGGTCGGCGAACAAATCGCCACCATTTATTGCGCCAGCAAGGCTTGCGTGATCTCGCTGACGCAAGCCGGCGCCGAGGCGCTCGGCAAGCACAACATCACCGTCAACAGTTTCAGCCCCGGCTTTGTCAAAACCGAGCTTTGGGACGGTCTGGACAAGGATTTGATCCGGGCCGGCTACCGCGACGAGCCGAATGCAGTCGAGCATCTGGCGAAGACCAAGGCGATCCTGGGCCGGGTTTCTACGCCCGACGATCTGGTCGGCGCGACGACGTTTCTGGCATCGTCGCGGTCCAACTACATCACCGGGCAAAATCTCATGGTCGATGGCGGCGTTCGGCTGATCTAGCGGCTCCAATTGCAGGGTCAGTGTGGGGACGGACGGATGTATCTCGCGGTCAACAACGACCCGGCGCGTTCACGCGTTGCCGAATTCATTGGCGCCGGCGATGCGGCGGCCCATTGGCTGATCGACCAGGACCGCGGCGCGTCGGCTCGGGGCAAGATCGGTCGGATCGAAATCGGACCGGGTGGATCGGGGCGGTTGACACCGGACGCCGCACGCGAGCGCATGCTGTTCGTGCTCAGCGGTGACGGTCATGTGCGCGGCGATGGCGTGGACGCTGAGGTGCATGAAGAATCCGTGATCTTCCTGCCGGGCGGCGAGACGCTTGAAATTGCGGCGCGGCGCGAAGCGTTGCGGCTCGCGCTCATTCAAGGCGGCCGCGCGACCGCTGTCACCGGCATGGCCATCACGTCCTTGGGCCAGGTGGAGAATGTTCCGTTCCACAAACCCGAACTCGGCTTCATTCATGTCGCCGCCCGCTGGCTGGTCGGCGGCAACGCGGCCAAGTCTGCCGCTCTGGTGGTCGGTCAAAGCACGTTCATTCCCGGCGCCGCGCATCTGTTGCACCGGCACGATCACGGCGATGAATTTTTCTACGTCTTCGACGGCCAAGGCGCGCATCTCGTCGAAGGCGGCGAGCTCGCCATGCAGGCCGGTGACGTGGTGTTCGCGCCGCGCGGCGAGTGGCACGGTTTCCGCAATACCTGTGACCACCCGGTGCGCGCGATCTTCGGCTATTTCGGCGTCACGTCGCTCGACGAGGCCGGCTACGAGGTACACCCCGCCGTCGCGGCCACAAATGGCGCGGGCGGCGCGGCATGAATGGCCTAGGCCATGCTCAGCATGACGCTGCGCAACCATCCGAACGCCGGGTCATAGGCAAAGCGCGCATGCCAGATCAATTGCTCGTCGAACTTCGGCATGTCGAAGGCGACCTCGAGCTTTCGCAAATCGGCTCGCTCCGCCGCCACGTCCATCATCCGGCTTGGCAGAATGCCGACCGATCTTGTGCCGCGGACCAGCGTCGGAATGACATTGAAGGTGGAAACATTGATCGTCGGATTGGAGCGATTGCGCCCGGCGCCCGCCTTCAGTTCGCTGGTCGCCATGGTCACGCCGGCAAACTGCGCCGCCACGTGGGGATACTCGAACAACTGGTCCAGCGTGATCGCACCGCGCAACGGATGGTCGTTGTCGACGATGCAGCAATAGACCTCCGAGAACAGGGTATCGGCGCGCAGGAACTGGTCGGAGCTGGCGTCGGCCTGGGTATAAGGATTGCCGGTGACACAGAGGTCGACCGTCCCGTTGCGGACATTGTCGATCGGCGAATTGATCGGGACGATGTCGTAGCCGAGATAGGGCGCCTGTTTGGCGACGTGGCGGAACACCGCCGACAGGTAAACCGTGGTGCTGTAGTCGGACGCCATGATGCGAAACCGCCGGCGATCCTTCTTCGGATCGAAAACCGGCTTTGCCGAAATCGTCGAGTCGATCTGCAGGATCGTCTGCCGCACGGTAATGGCGAGCGATTGCGCAAACGGCGAGAGGTCGTAGCGCCGGCCGTTGCGCACCAGGAGTTCGTCGTCGAATTGATCGCGCAGCCGGCGCAGGATGCCGCTCATGGTCGACTGCGTGACGTGCATCTTTTTTGCCGCCCGCGTCACGTTCTTTTCGGCCAGCAGGGCATCCAACGACGCAAGCAGGTTGAGATCGAAATTCTGCATGTATTACAGCCAGTTGGATCGTGCCGCCAACCATCGGCCCGGCCGATACTTCAAGTTGGAAAACTCAATTTGTCAATGACCAAGAGCGGTGCCAGCTTGCTGCCGACAGCAAATAAATCGATGGAGGAAAGCGTGCAGCTGGCCAAGACTGTGGCTTCCAAGACTGTGGCGCTTGCCCCCAAGCCGACACGGACCGATTTCTCCGTTCTGCTCGACCGCGCGCGCGCTCTCAAACCGATCTTCCGCGACGCCGCCCGCGACACCGAGACCAATCGGCGGGTGCCGAAAAAGACGATGGAGCATTTGCGCGACGCCGAGCTGACCAAGCTGGTGCGGCCGGCGCGATTCGGCGGCTTCGAATATGGTCTCACCGAATTGGCGCAAATTGCCTTTGAGCTCGGCTCGGTTTGCGGCAGCACCGGTTGGTGCGGCTCGCTCGCCATGTGCTATCAGTGGATGACGGCATTCTTCCCGCTCGAAGGTCAGCAGGACGTCTGGAGCGATCCCGACAATCTGGTCGCCGGCTCCTACAATCCAAGCAAAGAATGCGAGATCGTGCCCGGCGGCATCAAGCTCGCCGGCTCTTGGCCGTACGCCAGCAATTGCGAAAACAGCCAGTGGCTGATGCTCGGCGCATTGGTGCCGAACGCGAAAGGGCCGCCCGAGGTAATGTGGTGTCTGGTGCCGATGACCGACATCGTGGTCGATCAGGACACCTGGTTCACCTCCGGCCTGCAGGGAACCGGCAGCAAGACCGTCCGCATCGACAAGCCGGTTTTTGTTCCAGACCACCGGATGCTGCGGTTTGCCGAAGTCGTCGCCGGAACAGTTCCAGGCAGGAAAATCGATAACAACGCCATGAGCAGTTTCGGCTTCACCACGTTCGGCCCGACCGCTCTGGTGTCGCCGATCCTCGGCATGGCGCAGGGCGCGCTCGATTCCTTCATCCAGATGGCGCAGACCAGGGTGCGCGCGGCCAAGCCCGGCATGATCGTCCCGGTCGCTAACTCGCCGATGATCCAGAACAAGATCGGCGCGGCGTCGGCGACGATCGAGTCGGCGTACACCTTGCTCGTGTCCAGCGTGGCCGCCGCCGAAGACAAGGTGCGGCGCGGCGTTCCGTTGGAAGTCGGCGAGCGTATCGCCATCCGCCGCAATCAAGGCTTCGCCGCCAAGCAGTCGGTCGCCGTGGTCAACGACTTGTTCGCCAAGGAAGGCGCCGCCGGCAGCGATCTTGCCGCGCCGCTGCAGCGCTTCTGGCGCGACGTCAATGCCGCGGCGCTGCATCTCAGTCTCGACTGGGAAGCGATCGCGGCCATGTATGGACAGCAACAGCTCGGGCTCGAGCCGGTCGGCCTCTATTGAGTGAGCGATGACATTTCATCCGCAACTGGCATGTTCGATGTCTGATCTGGTCGCGACCGACTCTGTTTCGGCTTCGCAGCTGGCCGCCGACGCCAAGCAGGCGCTGCGGCGGCTGGCGAGCTCGGTCAGCGTCGTGACCTGCCGCCATGGCGCCCGCAGCTATGCGATGACGGCAACTTCGGTCAGCGCGCTGAGCATGGCGCCGCCGTCCATGCTGGTCTGCGTCAATCGATCGGCGACGTTCCACGCCGCGCTCAGCGAAGCCGGCGAATTCGGCATCAATGTGCTGAGCCGCGCGCATGTCGTCATTTCGAAGCTTTGCAGCGGCGAGGCGAGCGCCGACAGCCGGTTCAATGTCGGCGACTGGGATACGCGCGCGGCCGCGCCGGTGCTGGTCGACGCGCAGGCCGCCATCATTTGCCGCAGGGACAAGCAGCTCGAATACGGCACCCATACCGTATTCATGGGCCGCATCGTCTCGATCGCCACCAACGGCGACGTCGATCCGCTGATCTACGTCGACGGACAATATACCGGCCGGGCCGCCTGAGCTTGGCGACCGGCAAAGCGCAATACGTCGCGTCGTTCACCCTGAACTGCAGGTTGAACGATGGCGGCGACGTTTGAGTCTCGATGTTGTGAGTCTTGATGTTGACATGGCGCGCCGTAACGGCGGACCATGCAGTAAATAGGTTTCGAGCGTGATCCGGAAAAGTGGAAGCCGATTTTCCGAAAAAGGACCATGCTCAACGAAAC
>Ga0210395_10001982_pt1 | contig 15981 bp, 13 predicted proteins | sample IncBWH4OmetaG_FD_150861 | JGI IMG/M metagenome (GOLD analysis project Ga0210395, IMG submission 150861) | Forest soil microbial communities from Barre Woods Harvard Forest LTER site, Petersham, Massachusetts, United States - Inc-BW-H-4-O ... | reverse complement strand
CGCATCGGTATAGGCGTAGCCAAGATCGATGGTGATGCCGCGACGCTTCTCCTCGGCCAGGCGATCGGCATCGATGCCGGTGAGTGCCTTTACCAGCGCTGTCTTGCCATGATCGATATGGCCGGCGGTGCCGATGATCATCGATCAGCCCTGGATGCTGCCATGGCGGCAGTACAACCCGCGAACCGGCACCAGGCAAGTCCTGCCGATCGGCAATGACTGAATTATTTGCAAAAGGCGCGGCTGCACTCTACTCGATCAACCGGATAGCGGTGTCGCAGGCCAAGGCGGAGACGCGGCCTTGCACGACGCGCTATGAGATATGCAGTGGTATCAGTGTGCCGGCGCCGCCGGGCACCCCGTAGTCGTATCCCGACGACAGGATCACACCCTGAGAGTTTTGCGTCAGTTGCAGACCCTGGCCGCCTTCCAACCTGGTTGTGTCCACGAGTTTCTTGCCATCGAACATTTGCAGCATGTCATCGTGGATTCTGGCACTCGTCGCATGGATCCCGACGAAGTCAACGAAATCGAAGATGGTTGGCTGAGTCAGGTACGGCGCTGCCAGTTGGATCAGCCCATGAAACTTGTTTGGGTCGTCGATCTGCAGCGAGTTCAGAGGTGCGCCCGCGTTAAGATTGAAGGTCAGCCCATGCGCGACCGAGCCGTCAATTTCCACCGCAATGCCATCGTGGTTTCCAGCGGAAATGTCGATGTTTGCCGGGCCGGTCAGATTGCCCCTTAGTACAGTACTACCAATACCGTCGCCGGGTCCACCAAACCTGCTGGTGCCGATGAAATGTAAGGTGTCACCCGAGATGTTCAGGCTGGACGAGTCTTGAGTAAGATTGATGAGCTTCAGTGTTCCGTCGGCGTGAACATTGACGGTGCTGGATAAGATGGGGATATCCACCTCAAGATTGAGAGCCGCGTTGTCGGTCGTGTAGATGTCGGCACTGCCAGTTACCAGCAATGCATCTCCTCTCAGTTCATTGCCGCTTATGTCCATCGCGCCAGACTGCAGCGTGAGCGCGTCGCCCGCCGGTGGAGCGCCGGCCGGAGACCAGTCCTGCGGATTGGACGCCTTGTTGTTCCCCCCGTCGAGCCATGTTCTGTTTGTCATGGAAGTCCCTTGTTGTTTCGTTTGGCACGCAAACTGAACACCCCATCAACTCGGAGTCCTAGCTTGACAGGGTCCGCGTGTGTTGCCTAGTTGCCCAGGTAACAAAACATGAAATAACCCTGACATTTTCCACCCCCGATCTTGTCGGTATAAGCCGGCGTAAACATTGACCAAGTGATGATACAAGCGCGTGGGAGCACGGTGAGCTCAAGGACATGCCGTTTCTGCTGGCCAAATTTGGCGGGGACCTGCTGCGGCCGAGCGTTTTGCTTCTGTTGTTGTGCTGGGCGGGGTTCTGGTTCGCCTTTCGTCGTGATTCCGCATGGGGTCGGCGACTGCTCGCGGCTGGGCTGACCGGTTATCTGCTGATCCTGCTGCTGCCGGTGGACTCTTGGGCCTTGCTGCCCCTGGAGGATCGCTTCCCTCGCCCAGGCGAGCCGTCGCACGTCGACGGCATCATCGTGTTGGGCGGAGCGATCGCAACCGAGATCACCAGGGATCGTGGCATTCCCTCGCTGAACTCCGATGCCGAACGCATGACCGAGGCCGTGGCTCTGGCACGGCGCCATCCCGAGGCGCGACTGGTGTTCACCGGTGCGAGCGGCTCTGTCATTCCGGGCGGTCCCATCGAAACCGATGGCGCGCGCGAGTTGTTCACCGCGCTCGGTCTGGATCCGGCACGCATCACCTTCGAGGACACATCACGGAATACGCGTGAGAACGCATTGGACTCGTGGCGCCTGGTCCACCCTGCCCCCGAAAGCTGCTGGCTGCTCATCACGTCGGCGCGTCATGTGCCGCGCGCGGTCGGCGTCTTCCGGCACGTGGGCTGGAGCGTGACTGCGTGGCCGGTTGCCTACAAGTCAGGCCATTCGCTGCGTGCCTGGATCGAGCCATCGTTCAGCAGACGGCTGGCCAATCTTGACGCAGCGGCACATGAATGGCTTGGCCTGCTTGGCTACCGGCTGATCGGGTGGACTGATACGCTGTTCCCTGAGCCGCACGACGCGGCGGAATGCTCCGCGCCCTGATGAGGCCATATGTTTCGTGCGTTGCTTCCTGCCTTGCTGCTGATCGTTTGGGTCAGTCCTGTCATGCCAATGAAAATCGCCGATCCCTGGACCGATTCTGATGCCGTGCAAGGCGTTCGGGAGGAGGCCGTTACCTTCCGGAGCCGCGACCCTTTCGTGCCTCGTGACATCGGCCGAGCGCCAGAGCGGATGGTGCGAGGTCTGCTGTTCCTGCCGAAAACCGCCGCGCCCGACCACACGACTCCCGCGGTGGTGATGCTGCACGGCTCGGCTGGCATGATCGGCGACCGCGCCAAGTACGGGCCTCAACTCGCATCGATGGGCATCGCGGCGCTGCTGGTCGAGACGTACGACAGCCGCCGTGACCTTGGAACAGGCTTCATCGAGCGAGTGCTGAATATTACCGAGACGATGTTCGTGGCCGACGCATATGCCGCGCTCGCTTACCTCGCGACACGTTCACAGTTGGATCCGCACCGGGTGGTATTGGCCGGTTTCAGCTACGGCGGCATGGCGGCCCAATATGGGCTATATGCACAGATGGCAGATGCGCTGGCGCCGGATGGTCTCCGCTTCGCTGGCCATGTGTCATATTATGCGCCGTGCATCGCCCGCTTTGTCGATAGCCGGACGACCGGTGCACCGCTGCTTATGCTGTATGGAACCGACGACCAGCTGATCCAGCCGGATCGGTGCGAGCAGACCGCGGGCGAAATGCGCGCGGGCGGTAGTCACGTTGAGATCATTGCATATCCGGGGGCCGTCCATCAGTGGGACGGCAGCATGGAGCGGCGACTGATCGGCAGACAGCTTGGCGGATGTCGATTTCGCGTTCAGCGCGACGGCACGGTGCGCGACGAAAACACGTTATTGCCTATGTCTGGCCCCTTCCTGCGCAAGATCATCCTGGGCCTGTGCACCTCCAGCCGGCCCTACCCGATCGGTCGGGACGATGCCGTGCGCGCAAAATCGAACCGCGACTTTGGCCGCTTCCTGTCGCTTGTGTTCGAACAGCGAAACGGCTCGCGGTGACCATCCCGTGTCCTGCTTGACTTGCTCGCTGCTGTGCCGGCACGCTCTGATACAATACACAGCCCGCAAGGGCCACGTCCCAACGGGAGGATATGTCGATGCAGCACAACAAGCTGTCGCGCCGGCGAGTGATGGCGGGAACCGTCGGCATCAGCGCAGCCACCATCCTGCATTGGCCGGCCGATGCAGCGGAATTCAGCTACAAGCTGGGCTCGTCGGCGCCGATGGAGCATCCGGCGATGGCGCACGACCAGATCGCCGCCGACAAAGTTAAAAAGGAAACCAACGGGCGGATGGAAATCACCATCTACCCGAACAGTGTGCTCGGCGGCGACACCGCGATGATCGCGCAGGTGATCTCCGGCGCGCTGGAAATGTACAACCTCCCGATCGATCTGCTGGCGCCGCGCAACCCGGCCTGTGGTATTCCCGGCGTCGGTTTTGCCTTCCCGGATATCGATCATGTCTGGGCCGCGATGGACGGAGACCTCGGCGACTTTCTGCGCGCTGCGGCGGAACAGATCGGCCTCTATTGCCTGGACAAGGGCTACGACCACGGCTTCCGCCAGATCACCACGCGGACCAAGCCGATCACCAGCCCAGACGACCTCCATGGCTTCAAGATCAGACTGCCTGTAGCGCCGTATCTCATTTCGTTGTTCCGCCACCTCGGTGCGTCACCGACCGCGATCAACTTCAATGAGGTGTACAGCGCATTGCAGACCGGCGTCGTGGACGGCCAGGAAAACCCGCTGGTGCTGATCGATACCGCCAAGCTGTACGAGGTGCAGAAATACTGCAGCCTCACCAACCATGTCTGGGCCGGCTTCCACACTTCGTTCAACGTCGCGGCCTGGAAGCGACTGCCCCCCGATCTGCAGGAGACCGTTCGCCGCATCTTCGACGCGGAGGCGCTGGCCGAACGACAGGACTTCATCACAATGACGAAGTCGGAGCAACAGAACCTGACCGCCAAGGGTATGACGTTCAACGCCGCTGACCCCAAGCCATTCCGCGAGGTTTTGGCAAAGGCTGGCTTCTACCCCGAAATGAAGAAGACCGCCGGCGACAAGGCCTGGGCGCTGCTGGAGAAATACGTCGGCCCGCTTACGGCATGAGCCTCGACTCGTCTAACCTCACAACGGGGCTTGCCCCGCCGATCGCGCCGGGCTGGGCCGCGCTGCGGCGAATCGCTTTTCTGCTCGACCAGGCGATCGGCAAAACCTGCGAGTTCGTCGGCGCGCTGCTTGTGCTGGCCGAGGTGTGCATCCTGTTCGCCGGCGTGGTGTCGCGCTACGTGCTCGACAGTCCGCTGTTCTGGACTGACGAACTCGCAAACTTCCTGTTCCTCTGGCTATCCATGCTTGGCATGGTCGTCGCGCTGCGGCGCGATGGCCACATGCGGCTGACCACGCTGGCGAACTGGGTGCCGCCGCAATGGGCAAGCTGGTTCGCCGCCGTCGCCTCGCTGGTGGTGATCGCCTTCGTACTGGAGGTCCTGCTGCCCGCCGCGCAGTACCTGGATCAGCAGCGTTACGTCGAGCTGATCTCGCTGCAGATCTCCGATGGCTATCGCGTCGTCGCCATCGTGGTCGGCATCTCGCTCGCCGCGATCATCTCGCTGCTGCGGCTGCTGGAAACCACGACCGTGCGCAGCTTCTCGCTGGCGCTGGCGACGGTTGCCGGCATCGCGGCGCTGCTGTGGCTATGCCAACCACTGCTACTTGCCATGGGCTTCGGCAGTCTGATCGTGTTCTTCGTCGTCATCGTCGCCGTGTGCGTCGGCATCGGCGTGCCGATCGCCTTCGCCTTCGGCATCGCCACCATGTCGTATCTCGGCCTGACCAGCGCCCTGCCTCTCTCCGTCGTGGTCAATCGCATGGATGAGGGCATGTCGAACCTGCTTCTGCTGTCCGTGCCGATGTTCGTCTTCCTCGGCCTGCTGATGGAGATGACCGGCATCGCACGCGTGATGGTAGCGTTCCTCGCGGCCCTGGTCGGCCACGTGCGAGGTGGCCTGTCCTACGTGCTGCTCGGTGCGATGTATCTGGTATCCGGCATTTCCGGATCGAAGGCCGCCGACATGGCCGCGGTCGCGCCGGTGCTATTCCCCGAGATGCGGCGCCGCGGCTCGCACCCTGGCGAACTGGCCGCGCTGCTGGCGAGTTCCAGCGCGATGTCGGAGACCATTCCGCCAAGCCTGGTGCTGATCACCATCGGTTCGGTGACCAACGTCTCAATCACCGCGCTTTTCACCGGCGGACTGCTGCCGGCGGCGGTCGCCGCGCTCGCGCTTGTCGTGGTGTGCTGGATCCGCTCGCGCCACATGGACACCGGCGGCGGCGAGCGTGCGCCGGTGTCAATGATGTTGCGCACCTTCGTCATCGCAATCCCGGGGCTGACCTTGCCTTTCGTGATCCGCATCGCCGTGATCGATGGCATCGCTACCGCCACCGAAGTCTCCACCGTCGGCGTGGTGTACACCGCTGTGCTCGGGCTGCTGGTCTATCGGCAGTTCGATTGGCGGCGCATCTATCCGCTGCTCGTCGATACGCTCTCGCTGACCGGCGCGGTGATGCTGATCATCGGCACCGCCACCGCGATGGCCTGGGCACTGACGCAGTCAGGCTTCTCGCAATGGCTGGTCTCGGTGATGGCATCAGTGCCGGGCGGCAAGCTGGGCTTCCTCGCCATTACTGCGATTGCCTTCGTCATCCTCGGCAGTGTGTTGGAGGGTATTCCGGCCATCGTGCTGTTCGGCCCGCTGCTTTTCCCGGTAGCCAAGGCGATGGGCGTTCACGAGGTGCATTATGCCTTGGTGATCATCCTGGCGATGGGCATCGGGCTGTTCGCGCCGCCGTTCGGCGTGGGCTTCTACGGCGCCTGCGCTATCGGACGGGTCTCGCCGGACGACGCATTGGGTCGCATGTGGCCGTATCTGGCGGCCCTCGCGGTGGCGCTGGCTATCGTCGTCGCGGTTCCCTGGCTGTCGATCGGGTTCCTGTGACCGCCGCGGCGCGGGCGTCATGTTGACTCGCTCGATCAAGATTGACGCAGTGCGACAATAGCCGCCTAAGCTGCGGCTCTCGCATGGAGGCCGTCGTCATGGTCACGCCCGGTTATGTCCGCCTGATGGCGGAGTACAACCAAGAGATGAACCGCCGCCTGTACGCCGCCGCCGCGCGTCTGACCGACGACGAACGCAAAGCGGATCGCGGCGCGTTCTGGCACTCGATCCACGGCACGCTGTGTCACCTCGTTTGGGGCGACACGCAGTGGATGTCACGCTTCGATGCGTGGCCGAAGCCCGAGGTCGGCATCAAGCAGAGCGCCGAGATGATCGATGATTTCGCCACGCTGCAGGCACGCCGCGAGACGGCGGATGCCGACATCACTGCCTGGGCCGATCGCGTCGACGACGCCTGGCTGGCCGAGGACCTGGTGTGGTTCAGCGGCGCGGCCGGCAAGGAGATGCGGCGTCGGAAGGGGCCGCTGGTGATGCACTTCTTCAATCACCAGACGCATCACCGCGGGCAGGCGCACGCGCTGCTCACCGCTTGCGGTCAGGACACCGGCGATACCGATCTGTTCCTGGTGGTACCGGGCGACTGATCGCCGCCGGCTTCGCTTGGCATTCGTATCGCCCCTGCGCTAATCTCCCCATAATAGTCTGGGGGAAAGAAGATGAGTTCAGGGAATACTGCCACATGCTTCGTGGCCGCCGCGACGCTGCTTGTGCTCGGAACTGACGCGTTCGCCGAGACGCAGCGCGGTGTCACCGATACCGAGATCCTTGTCGGCACCATAACCGACCTGTCCGGCGTCACCGCGGTGCAGGGCGTGAACAATGCGAACGCCGTGCGCCTCGCCTTCGACGAGGTGAACGAGAAAGGCGGGATCAACGGCCGCAAGATCCGCTACATCGTCGAGGACAGCCAGTACCAGGTGCCGCGCGCGGTGCAGGCGATCAACAAGCTGATCAACAGTGACGGCGTGTTCTTCACCATCGAGGACGGCGGCACGCCGATGAACAATGCCACCTTCCCGATGGCGATCGAGAAGAACGTGCCGAAGCTGCTCCCGCTATCCGCAGCGCGTTCCATGTTCGAACCGTTCAACCGACTGAAGTTCAGCCAGTATTCCTCCTACGTCGATCAGATGCGGGCGGGCGTGAAGTATTTCGTCGAGCAACGCGGCAAAAAAGCGATCTGCGCGATGTACCAGGACACGGACTTCGGCAAGGATGTGCTCGCCGGCGCGCAGATGCAGGCCGAGGCGATGGGCATGAAGATCGTCGCGACCACTGCTCACAAGCCGACCGACACCGACTTCACCGCGGCGATTGCCAAGTTGCGTGAGGCGAACTGTGACCTGATAACCATGGGCACGATCGTGCGCGACTCGACACTGATCATCGCGACCGTCAAGAAGGTGGGCTGGAAAGTCGATCTGCTCGGCCAGGTTGCGTCGTACGACACGGCAATAGCAGAGGCGCCGGGCAATGTCGCGGACGGGTTCTATTCGATGTCGCCGTCGCTGTATGCCTATCCGGACGATCCGCGGCCGGCGATCAAGGCGTTCGCGCAGAAGTACAAAGCGCGCTACGGCGTCGACGTGAACTATCTCGGCGAGATGGGTTACACTTCGGCGCAGATCGCCATCGAGGCGCTGCAACGGGCTGGGCGGGATCTCACTGTGGATAGTCTCGTGAAGGCAATGGAGAGCATCCAGGACTTCCACGATCTGTTCGGCGGGACCTATTCCTTCAGCGCCACCAACCACCACGGTGCCACCGCCGCCTTCCTCTCGGTCGTGCACGACGGCCGCTGGGAGCCGGTCGTGGATCACGCGCTGGTCTACTAGGGCGGCATGACGAAGTCGTCGGTCCGCATCGCCGTCCTGTACTTCCAGCATGAGACGGTGACGTTCCTGCGGAACGACACGACGATCGACGACTTTGTCTACCCCGGCTCGCCGGCACGCGGCGAGGCGCTGTTGGCGTCGGAGCCGAAATCCTACATGGGCGGCTTCGTGCAGGTCGCGCGTGAGTACGACGGCGTCGAACTGGTCGGCATCGAATCGCCGCTGTGGCCAAAGACCGGCTCTGGCTCGGGCTGGGTCACGCAGGAGGCGTACGAAACCTTTGTCCGCCGGATGATTGCACAGCTCGGCGCAGAGGGTCCGTTCGACGGCGTGTATCTCTGCGTGCATGGCGCGATGGCAGTCCGTGGCATTCCACGCCCCGAGGCAGAGCTTGCGCGACGCGTGCGCGAAGTGGTCGGCCCCCGGGCGTATCTCGCCGCGACCTTCGACCCGCACGGCAACGAGGACGCGGAGTTCCTGCGGCACGCCGATCTGGCGTTCTGTGGCAAGTACTTCCCGCATTACGACAGCCACCTGCAAGGCCAACGCGCCGCGCGCATGCTGGTGCGGGCCATTCGTGGCACCTACCAGCCCGCGCATGCCACGGTGAAGGTGCCGATCATCTCGCCGACCGTGGTGCAATGGACCGGCGCGTCGCCCTGGATGGACCTGGTGCAACGCGCACTGACGTGGGAGGCGCGCGAGCCCGATGTCTATGTCAACGTCTATTTCGGCTTCCCGTGGTCCGACGTGCCGGATGCGGGGATGACGATCCAGGCGATCACCAATGGCGATGCGGACCTCGCGCGCCGCATCGCGGACGACATGGCGCACTTCGCCTGGCGACAGCGCGATGCGCTGCTGCACTCAACCAAGGTGCACACGATCCCCGAGGGCGTCGCGCTGGCGAAGCAGGCTGTTGCGGCGGGCGAAGTGCCGGTCGTGCTGGCTGATCACAGTGATCGCTCCGGCTATGCGACCTGGCTGTTGCGCGAGATCGTCGCGCAGGGGTTGTCCAGAACGCTGATCGCCACCGTCGCGGACGCCCGCGCGATCGATGCGCTCAAAAGCGTCAACGCCGGTGATTCATTCGACATGGCTGTCGGCGGATTGGCCGACGAATCCGCCGGCGACCCGGTACGGATCACCGGCACTGTCGTGCACGTGAGCGAACGGTACGGGCAACGCTGGGTAAGCGTCGAATTTGGCCACGGCAATATGCTGGTGATCAGTCCATTTCTGGTGCAGATCATGGAGCCATCCACGCTGGTGGAAATCGGAGTCGACCTGGCCGCGTTTCAGGTGATCGCGATCAAGTCGCGCGTGCATTTCCGGCGCGGCTTCGACGACAGCGGCTTCGCCAGGAAGATCCTGCTGGTCGAGCCAACCCAGCCGTTCCTCGGCACGATCCACCTCGATGCGCTCAAGTATGAAAATGTCGAACTGGCGAATTTCTATCCGTACGGCGACGTGACGCCGTAGCTCGCTCATGGCGACGTTCCCGCAGCGCAAGCGCATTCCTCGCCACAGTTTCGGTCAAACACGAGCACGTTGAGCGCAGCACCCGCTGCGCGCCAGCATGGATCGGCGAAGGCCTGGCGCATGATGGGCAATGTTGCGCGGCTCGCTGCGTCCTGACCAAGCAGTGCAAGAACCACGCGCGGATAACGCGAGGCACTCGCGCGGATTGCCGCGGGCGTCTCCTCCTGGCCGATCACCAGCAGGCGCAGTGTCGTCGGTGACTCGATGGCGAAGGCGCCGACGATACCGACGCCGTCGTTGCCGTGCGGCAGCAGCACCACGCCGTCATGCACGAGCGACGCGACCGCGATCGCGGTCGCGCGCGCCGGCTGCATCGTCTCCGGGCGCGTCATGAGACCGATCAACGCAATGGCCTGGATCGCCAGGACGGCGCAGCGGGCATATCGCGGCAGCGCGGCGGCAAGTAGCAGGCCAACGAATGGCGTGGCGAAAGCGAGATAGCGCAGCTCGACCGGCGAGTTGTCGAATACGACGCCAAGCAGCACCAGGCCGATTGGCGGCGCGGCGGCGGTCATGACAAGCAGCAGGCGCGTCTCGGGCGTTGCAATGCGGTGCCAGCGGCGTACGATCAGTGCGACGAGGCTGACCGACAGTACGGCCAGCGCCATTGTGCTGGCGGTCCGTACTACACCATTGAGATAGAGCGGCAATCCACCGAACAGGTTGGCCGCTGAATACTGCACGAGCCTTGCCAGCGCGGGGACCACTTCAAACGGCGCGAATTGGCCAACTCGGTTTTGCCGCTGCGCCAGGAAGAACCACAGGTCGCCTGGCAACCAGACCACAAAACCCACTGTCATTGCGAGGAACGCAGCGACGCGGCAATCCCCATCCAGATGTGGAGATTGCCGCGCCGCTGCGCCCCTCGCCACGACAGTGTGAAGCAATGCGGCACAGGCCACGAACGCCGCCAGATAGTTCGTGAAAGTTGCGGCACCCAACAGCGTGCCGGCCGCAAACGAGGACCATGGCCGGCGTCGGGCGATTATCAGCACAGCGACACCGGCCACGCTCAACATCTGTGCCATGGCAAATGCGCGTGCGATAGCCCCGGTATAGGCGAAGCCATAGCAGCCGACCGTCAGCAACATCGCCGCCACAGTAGAAATGCCGACCGACCGCGCTATTGCCGCAATCAGCCCCAGCGTCACGACACTGAACAGCACGGAAGCCAATCTCGCCGCGACCAGCGAATTGCCCATCAGCCCGCGCCATTCCGCAATTGTCCAGAAATATAGTGGCGGATGCACGTCTGTGGCTCGCAGGTCGCGCGCTATCGTAAAAAAACCTGCGCGGCCGGACTGCAAAGCCTGCACGTTGCCGGCAGTGATCACATCAGAGCCCCAGATCGGACGCGCGACGCCCCCGGTCAGAAACAGCGTGTACTGTTCGTCGTATTCCGCGCTGCGCAGCCAGGCAACGCCAGCGAGCAGCAGCGCAGCGACCAGCAATACGGACAGGAAAGGCATTCTGCACACGGCTTCGTTCACCGGTCATTAGCGGTCCCGCGTCTATCGCAGCGCGATGCGAATGATTGGTTACCGTCTGCTGGCCGCAACGCTCGCTCTGATGTTGCTGACCGCCGCGGGCGACCTGCCGACCACGCTCCGCCGCGGTGTCAACATCACGCATTGGTTCCGTTTCCCGCCACGTCGCGATCCGACAGCCCTGCGCGCCTATCTCGACGACGCGGCGTTGGCCGACTTGAAGCATGCCGGATTCACCTTCGTACGCGTGGCTGTCCAACCCGACCTGCTGTCACAATCGGATGCGCTGCTCAGCGCCGTGGCAAGGCTGCAGCGGCACGGCCTCGCGGTGATCGTGGCGCTGTTTGCCGCCGACTGGCATCTCGAGACCAGCCCGGCCGACGAGGCGAAGCTGCTCGATACCTGGCGCTCACTCGCGCCGCTGCTGCGCAGATTCGATCCGGCCTCGACATTTCCGGAGGTGCTGAACGAACCGGTGTTCGCGAGCGACCCCAGCGCGTGGGCGAGGCTGCAGCATCAGGCTGTACTGACGATCCGCGCCGCCCTGCCGACAAATTCCATCCTCCTCACCGGGGCCGATTGGGGCAGCATCGACGGTCTCCTGTCGCTGCCGCTAGAATCTGACCCCAACGTGATCTACAGTTTCCATCTCTACGAACCTGCGGAATTGACCGCTCTCGGCGCCTACCGAAGCGGGCTCGACGCGGCAGCCATGGCGCGCCTGCCGTTCCCCGTCACCGACGAGGGCGCGTGCAACGCCACTGCCGATTCGACCGGGGATCTGCCGACCGCCGATTTGATGCGCTTCTACTGTGCGCAGCATTGGGATGTGACGAAGCTGACTGCGCAGATCGCCGAGGCAGGCGAATGGGCGCGGGGTCACCAGGTCGCCGTGCTGGCCGGAGAATTCGGCGCCTCGCAAAGGCTGAACACGCCGGCGCGCGTGGCCTGGCTCGCCACCGTGCGCATGGCATGCGAGCAGCAGGGGATTGGTTGGGCACTGTGGGGTTACGATGATTCGATGGGGTTTGCCCTGCACCCTCCCGGGGATCGCCACCGGTTTGAACCGGCTCTGCTGCGAGCTCTCGGACTGGTGCAATAAAGTAATCGTGAAGTATCGCGCGACCGCCAACAATCGTCATCCCATCGTTATGCCAACGTGAAACGCAGCCAGAAGAAAAAGCCCCCGGCCAATGACCGGGGGCAAGTAAACAGGGAGGCTTCACGTCTGGGAGACGCAGGGGTCATCGACCCCCTTCCGACTCCGAAGAGCCGGAAAACTGGCGGCAACGCCGCCGTATTCAGTGGCTATACTGTAATGGTGCGATGCACTGGATACCATCCGCAAAAAGCCGGATGCCGCCATGCCGTTGGCGCATGCCCCCCTGCCGATCCGCTCGTTTGTTGCATTGCTACGTCGCAACGACTGCGCCGCGCTCCTTCGCCTCAGTGCAGCGCCGCGAGCCGCGCCAGGAGAAAGTCGCGAAACACCGCCACGCGTTTGGAGTTCCGCAGTTCCTCCGGATAAACGAAATAGACGTCGACCTTCGGGCCCTTCAGATCGGGCAGAATCCGCACCAGATCGGGGTTTTCGGCCACGACGAAATCCGGCAGAGCGCCGATCCCCAGCCCTGAGCGGATCGCCAGAAGCACCGCGTGAGTGCTGTTGACCTCCATCAGCGCGCGTCGCGGGTTGCCCGGACGCCGGCCGACCTCGGACAACCAGTTCACGTCGCTGACGGGCGGGTGATGATTGCCGAACAGCAGCAGCTTGTGAGCATCGAGATCTTCCGCCCGTTGCGGCACACCCTGCCGCTTCAGATACTCGGGTGAGGCGCAGACGTGCCATTGGATCGTCATCAGGTGGCGCTGCACCAGATCGGGCTGTTTCGGCGGATGCATCCGAATCGCCACGTCCGCCTCGCGCATTGCCAGATCCAGCTCCGAATCGTCCAGCAGCAGCGAAATCGACACGTCGGAATACATGTCGAGGAACTCGTGCAGCCGTGGCGCGAGCCAGATCGAGCCAAACGCGACAGTCGTGGTCACCTTGAGACGTCCCGCCGGCTTCTCCTTGCTCTCGGTCAGCAGCGCCTCGGTGATCGCCAGCTTGGCGAATACCTCACGCACCGTGCGGTTCAGCGCCTCGCCCTGCTCGGTCAGGATCAGCCCACGGGCGTGGCGGTGGAACAGCGGCACCTGCAAGGCTTCCTCGAGCGCCGAGATTTGCCGCGATACCGCCGACTGGCTGAGATTGAGCGTGTCTCCCGCGTGGGTGAAGCTCCCGGCCTCCGCCACGGCGTGGAAGACGCGCAGCTTGTCCCAGTCTATCACTCGGCCTCTCCCGCCCGCCGGTCACAGGACCCCGGCGGAATGCATGAAACCTGCCCTGGTTATGCGTCACTACCCGCGCTTTGAGCGGCGGAGCACAGTACCCTAGCCCAGTTCAGCCCCACCGTGCGTACCGATGTTGGACCTATTCGCCGATTCCTGGCTAGTCCGCGGCCATGGCGGGGACCAGTGTGGCGCCCGCGAGCCACTTTTCCGCCTCCAAAGCTGCCATGCAGCCAGTGCCAGCGGCGGTGACGGCCTGCCGGAACACCTTGTCCTGCACGTCTCCCGCGGCGAACACCCCCTCGACCGTGGTCCGCGTGCTCCCCGGCTCGGTCTGAATGTAGCCCTCCGGGTCCATCGCGACCTGACCGGCGAAGATCGCCGTGTTAGGCGTGTGGCCGATGGCAATGAACACACCATCCACGGCAAGCCGCTCCATGGCCCCGGTCTTCACGTTGCGCAGCCGGACCCCGGTGACGACCTCGGGTGCCCCACCACCCTCGATTTCTTCCACCACAGAATCCCACACCAGCGTGATCTTCGGGTGGGCCAGCAGGCGCGACTGCAGGATCTTTTCCGCCCGCAACGCGTCACGGCGGTGAACCAGCGTGACGCTGTCCGCGTGCTGAGTGAGGTGCAGCGCCTCCTCCACCGCCGTGTTCCCGCCGCCGATCACCGCAACGTCCTTGCCGCGGTAGAAAAACCCGTCGCAGGTGGCACAGGCCGAGACGCCACGCCCCTGCAGACGCTCCTCCGACTCGATGCCCAGCCAGCGGGCCTGCGCTCCGGTGGTGATGATCACGGCATCCGCGAGAAACTCGTCGCCCGAATCCGCAACGCAGAGGAACGGCCGCCTGCTGAAATCCACCCGCGTGATGAGGTCATTCACGATCCGCGTGCCGACATGCTCGGCCTGCGCCGCCATCTGTTCCATCAGCCAAGGACCCTGGATCACGTCGGCGAAGCCGGGGTAGTTCTCGACATCGGTGGTGATCGTCAGTTGCCCTCCCGGCTCCAGACCGGCCACCAAAATAGGCGACAGACTGGCCCGCGCCGCATAAATCGCCGCCGTGTAGCCGGCGGGGCCGGAGCCGATGATCAGGACGCGTGTCCGGTAGGTCTCGGGCATTGCAGAATCCGTTGGTTATGACCCTCTGACCATATCGGTGCGTCGCAGCGCGAGACAAGCAAAGCAGCCCTGCGCACTTGCCGGCGCAATCTCCTGCAATATTATTGCGCCTATCCAGCCACCACCCGAAATGTCACAATCAGGCATGCAATCAGCGCTCGGCAGAATGCGCGCATCATGAAGGCCCCGATCGGCGACGCACCCGTGCTCGATGCCATCGACCGCCGCATCCTGTCGGAGCTCCAGACTGACGGCAGGATGACCAACGTCGAACTCGCGCGCCGCGCCGGCATCTCGGCCCCACCGTGCCTGCGCCGCGTCCGTCGCCTGGAAGAGGCGGGCGTGATCCGCGGCTACCACGCCGATTCGGATCCGCAGAAGCTCGGCTGGGAGATTGTCTTCTTCGCAATCGTCGGGTTGGACAGCCAGAGGGAGGCCGTGCTTGCCGCCTTCGAGCAGCTCGTCGCCGCCTGGCCCGAGGTGCGCGAGTGCCACATGATCCGCGGCGGTGGCGATTTCCTGCTTAAGCTGGTGGCGCGCGACACGGCGCATGAGAACCAGCTTACCCAGCGCCTCACCGGCGCCGCCACCGTCACCCGTGTGCAGACCCTCCAGACGATCCGCACCAGTCGCCACCTGGCAGGGGTTCCGCTCTGACCGGCGGTGCGTGGCATAATCGCAGGCATGTCCGAGTCCACCTCCCCGCTGATCGAGCTCCCGATGGTCGCGCGCGGCGCTCCGACGCTGACCGTGGTGGTGCCCTGCTACAACGAACGCCCCAATGTCGGGCCACTGATCGCCAGGCTGGACGCCGCGTTGTACGGCATCGCCTGGGAGGTCGTGTATGTCGATGACAACAGCCCGGACGGCACAACCGCCGAGGTCCGCCGCATCGCCCAGACCGATCCGCGCGTCCGCTGCATCCGCCGCATCGGTCGGCGCGGCCTTGCCTCGGCGGTAATCGAGGGCGCGCTCTCGTCCTCAGCCCAATTCGTCGCGGTGATCGACGGCGACCTGCAGCACGATGAGACGAAGTTGCCGGATATGCTGGCGGCCCTCGCGAACGGCCAACACGACATTGCCGTCGGCAGCCGTTACGTCGGAGGCGGCGACTCAGCCGGTCTCGTCAGTCGGTGGCGCCACTTGCTGTCGGATGGCGGTATCCGGCTGGCACAGCTTTTCCTGCCGGTGCGGCTCACCGATCCGATGAGCGGCTTCTTCATGGTGCCTCGCCCGTTGTTCGAGACACTGGCACCCAATCTTACCGGCCAGGGGTTCAAGATCCTCGTCGACCTGACACTCAGTTCGCCAGCTCCGTTGCGCGTGATCGAGGTTCCCTGTGTCTTCCACGAACGCGTGGCCGGCAAGAGCAAGCTCGACGCACTGGTCCTCGCCCAATTTGCCGGCCTTCTTCTGGACAAGGTACTTGGCGGCCTGCTG
>Ga0210395_10001978_pt1 | contig 15994 bp, 20 predicted proteins | sample IncBWH4OmetaG_FD_150861 | JGI IMG/M metagenome (GOLD analysis project Ga0210395, IMG submission 150861) | Forest soil microbial communities from Barre Woods Harvard Forest LTER site, Petersham, Massachusetts, United States - Inc-BW-H-4-O ... | reverse complement strand
CGCGTGAACAGGCCGGCGAAGCCGGCCACCGTCAGTTATTACATCGACGCGGACTTGCTCGGCCTCGCGAAGATCCTCGTCCAGCTCAGGCCTGACGTGACCTATCCGGGCGACCCTGGCGGCCCTACCAGGAACAAGCGGATCTGGCCGCCGTGCACCATTGACAAACCCCGGACCCTAGACGAGATCTGGATACCTGAGACGGCGCGGCAGGGATGGCTCGCCATCACCCGGGACCGTCACATCCTGGACCGCAAGAGCGAGGTTGAGGCAGTCCGGTCGAGCGGAGCGCGCCTGGTGAACCTCGCAGGCGATGAAGCAAGCAGCGTGTTCGCTCAGCTCGAGCTCGTCATGATCCACTGGCGGCGCATCGAGCTGCTCCTCGGGAAAGAAGGCCCGTTCATCTACTCGGCCACCCGGACGACATTCCGCAGGCTCCCTATCTAGGATCCCGGCTTAACGCCTTCGTGCCGGATCATTGCGCTCCTGCCAGCGCGCGAGCGCCTCAGCCGGAAGCTGTCGGCGGGCGCAGGCCATGGTGCGCCCGTGTGGCCTTCGCGCCGCACCATCATCCCGGAGCTAGCCGTCATGCGACGATCTCGCGGGCCGGGATGCCACGCGAACGCCGGGGCCGTCTGTTAGCGCGTACACCACCGGGGAGCCTCGCGCGTCTACCGGATGTGATGTATGAGAGGAAAGAGCAGTAGCGAGGTTATGTGTAATGTCCGGTGATAGTGATGGGCAGTGGCCGGTGAGCCTGCCGCGATCCCCGATGCCATCCCGTACTCAGCCGCTGGCCCGGACCAACGGCCTGGCGCGGTACGCGGCCCGGGCGCGCGGCAGCGGCCTGCAGCGGCGCACCCCGCTCCGGCAGGTGAGCGCGAAGCGGGAAGCGGAGAACCGGGCGCGCAAGGCGATGATCGCGCGGCTGTACCCGGAGCGCCCCCTGTGCGCCGTTCCCGAGTGCTTCGAGTGGGCCGACGACAGAACCCAGCCGCTGTGCCACCGCCACCAGACTTCACCACCCGCTCGATGACATCCTCGCCCGGTTGCGCGAGCAGGGCTCCTAGCCGAGCGGCGGCAGGTCGACGCTTTCGAGTGCGGTCACGGCCTGGTGGTTCGTCAGGTGATCGAGGTACCTGCTCGTTACCGCGATCGAGGAGTGACCGAGCAGCTTGGAAATCACGACCACGTCGACCCCGGCGGCACGGAGCTCATCGGCGAACGTGTGGCGCAGCCCGTGCGGGTGGACGCGCTTGTCGACGCCGGCCTTGTCCGCGAGGCGGCCGAGCAGGAGCCGGACGTACTGCGGGTAGAGCTGGCCGCCGTCGAGAGTGCAGAACAGCGGGCCGTTCCGCAGGCCGAGGCCCTTGCGGGTGTCGATCCACCGGGCCAGCGCGTCCGTCGCCGAGGGATGGAAGCCGCGGACGGTCGCCTTGTCGCCCTTGCCGTGGAGCACGCGGCAGGTATGGCGCTTCAAGTCGACGTCGGACGGCCGCAGCGCGAGCGCCTCCGAGATCCGCAGCCCGCTCCGGTAGAGCAGGGTCAGCAGTCCCCGGTTCCGTATCCCGCTGCGGGACCGGGCCGAGCAGCCCGCGATGATCGCGGCGACCTCGTCCGGGGTGAGCGGTTCGGGCGGGAACTTCCGGCCCTTGTTGGCGGCCGGCTGGCCCGGCTGGTGGCCGAACGTCATGATCAGACCTCCGGAACAGATTTAGTATCGCTTTCGTACAGAAGCAATATCACGTTAGCGTGTTCCATGATCCGACACGCCGCCTCGTGCGAAAGCACTACTAGATTTCGGTCACAGCGGCTCACTGCGGCTCATCTTCCCGGCATCCGCACACGACGTTGCGGACCATTGCGGCCTACTGCGTACCGTGACCTTCGTAAGCCTTCAGAGCACTCTTCTGCACCGGAGATCCGATGCGTGCCACTGTCTCCCTGCTGCACCGCCGCGAGGCTGCGGCTCGCCTGCGCGTGTCCTTGTCGACGGTGAAGCGGTGGGGGGCGGCCGGGCTGCTGGATGAGCGACGCGTCGGCCCGAAACTCGTGAAGATCACCGAGGCGTCGGTCGACTCGCTGGCACGCAAACGAAAGGACGCCGCCGCATGAGCATCACCATCGGCACTGCCCCGCCGCTGACGGACGCCGCGACCGCCGATGACATCACCGCCGCGGCGGACCGCGACCGGAAGGCCGCGGCCGCGGCCCGGGAACGCGCCGGGCAGGACAGCGCCGAAGCGGAGCAACTGCTCGAGGAGGCGCGGCGTGAGGCGGCTGCCATCATCGCCGCTGCGGAGGAACTGGCGCATCCGCTCACGACATCTGCGGCTGCGGGGATGAAGCAAGCCGAGCTGCTGGCCGGGCGCGCTCAGCAGCTCGGCAAGGCGGCCGCGCTCGCGTCGAAGGCTGAGGCGTCCGAGGCCCGCGCGCAAGCGCTGCGAGACGAGCGGGACGAGCTGGCGGCAGCGCAATCGGAGATCGGCAGGCGCATTGCCCCGCTGGCTGCCGAACGGCGCGACCTCGAGGCCCGGCTCGCGGCAGCCACCGAAAGCGCGGACCTCGACCTGATGACCAGCCTGCGCGGCCGGCTGGACAGCGTCCATGCCCTCACAGACGCCCTCAGGGCGCAGCAGGCGCCGCTGCTCGCCCGGCTCGCCGGGATCGGCGTCGGCGACGAGACGTTCTCCACGCACCCGCTGCTGCAGCAGTTGCCGCCGCTGGCCGAGGCGCGGCGCCTCGCGGGCATGGACCGGCGCGCGGTACGGGAAGCGCTGAACAACGCCTTCCCGGACCGGCCTGAGGCAGTCGCTGACGCGGGCCGCCTGCACGAGCACCTCGTGGCCGAGGCGAGAGCGGAGCAGCTCGCAGCCGAGCGGGCGCGGCAGGCGCCGCGCCGCCAGCAGGTTTATCTCGCGTAGCCCGGTGGAAGTGCTGGCAGGCCCCGCAGTGGTTGTCACCGGCCCGGAGCTGGAGGCGCTGGGGAGGCAGCTCACTGAGGCGATTCACCGCGGCTGGGGCGTACGGCACGCCGCCCCGCCACGCGTGCTGCTGGACTTCGCTATCGCGGTCAGCAAGCTGACCCCCGGAACCCCCGGAACCGGCCGCCCTGGTTCCGCGGCAGGTCAGGGAGCAGCCGCGGAACCGCAGAACACGTCGAGACCGCCAGGCGCGGGAATGTCGGGTCAGCCGGTAAAGACGCTTTCGGTCAAAGAGGCGGCACAGGCAGCAAAGGTCAGCGAGTCGTATGTCAGGCGGCTCGTCCGGGGCGGGAATCTCGAGGTCCGGGACAGCCAGGGGCCGGGATACGCCATATACGCCGACAGCCTCGCCGCGTGGCAGGAGCACAGACGCCGGAAGGAGAACAACCCGAAGGCGGCGGCCTGATGCCCGCTCAGACACCACACGACCCTTACCACCTAGCGTGCCTGCATCTGAGCCTGATCCCTGAAGGGGTCCGGAAGGCGATCGGCACCGATGAACTCAACGACCGTCTCGTTGAGGCTGCCCGGCTCTCTGGCCAGGCGAACGACGCCGCGCTCAGTCTGGAGCTGCGGCGGGCCGCGAAGCTGCGAGCGCAGGCGGTCCTGCGGGCGCAACCGAGAGATGTCACCGCGCGGCAGCACCGCGAGCTCGTCGCGAAGGCGGCCGCGACGCGGGGCCGGTTCCAGGCGGACGCGATCCGCCGGCAGGCTGAGCGACTGGTCGAGGAAGAGCATCCGATCGCGCCAAGCCGCGCCGCGGCGGTCAGGAAGGCGAAGGCGAAGGACGTCGCCCCGGTCCCGGTGTTCGACCAGAACGGCAACCTGATCGGGATCTGCGATCCGGACGACATCACGCCCGTCGCAGGCACCGGGAAGAAACAGGACGCCGCGGCAGCGGGGCAGCCGGACGCGGCCGCCGGGGCGGACGCGCAAGTGGCGAAGGCCGCCGGGCGGGTCGTCGTGTACGACCAGTGGCGGCGCCCGTACCTGACGGACCGGCAAAGCATTCGCCTCCTCAACGTCCGCAAGGCCACGGGAAACGCGCCGGCCAGGAACGATGACACGGTTACGGTCTACGACGGGGCCGGACGCCCGTACCGGGTCAGCCGGGCGGTCCTGCGGTCGCCGGAGGTGCAGGCGCGGAACACCGGCCCGGTGGGCACGGGCGGCACGACTGGCCTGGGTCAGCCGCGCCGCACCGGGCCTGCTGCCGCCAGCCCGGCGGACGGCCCGCAGGAGGCCCAGCCGGGCGACGTACCTGACCGGCAGGTCATCAAGGCTCTCGGTACAGCGTGGACCGAAGTCCGGGACTGGCGGGGCGCGCTCGCGGGGGCCGTCAGGCGGTCGGATGTCACTGTCCTGCCGCCGGGGCGGCCGCTGACGGGGCAGGCGGCACGATCGCACGCCAACGTCTACGACGCCTCCCGGCGGCTGGTGGGGGTGGCGAAGATGGCAGACATCATCTCCCTGGCGGACCTGCGGGCGGCAACGCGCCCGGGCGGGTGACTGCGGCCCGGGCCGCGCCCGGCGAGACGGTCAGTTGCGCCGCGGTGAGGACGGCAGTGGCGCTGGTGGCCCGGCAGGCGCTCGCGCCGGATATCCCCAGGGACGACGTGCTCGGCGGCAGCGATCCGGCCGACGTCCTGGCCGCGATGGAGGCCGTCACGGCGGGCGTGCTCGCTGGCGTGTGGCCGGGCGACAAGGGAGCGGACCTGCTCACGCGCATCGGCCTGGCGGTGGCGGAGGTGACCGCCGGTGAGCGCTGAATCCTTCACCGTCCTTGCGATCCTCGAGGCCCGCGACCGGGCCAGCGAGATCTTCGCGAAGGTCGATGAGTCGCTGGACAAGTTCTCCGATACCGCCGACCGGGCCGCGGAGACGGCACGCGTGGCGGGGACGGCAATCGACGACGCGCTCGGCCGTGATGTTGACGTGTCGGACCGGCTGGAGGTCGCGACCGCCCGGCTGGAGGCCGCGCAGGCGAAGGCGGCCGAGTCGGCGAACGCGCTGACGGACGCGGAGCGGGAGCTGCTGGACGCCCAGCGCGCGTCAGCCGCAGCTTCCGACGACGACTCCGCGGCAACTGACCGCCTGATCGAGGCCAACGCCCGGCTGTCCGGTGCGCAGAAAGACGCGGCCGTGTCAGCCAAGGGACTGCGGGACGCGGAGGCAGGCCAGGTTGAGGCGATGCGCGCGGCGGCCGCGGCAGGCGATGAGAACGCCGCGTCGCAGCTGAGGCTCAGGGAGTCATCGGAGGAGTCGGGGCTCAGCCTGGGCGGCATGGGCAAGTTCGCCGGGATCGCCGCCCTCGGTCTCGGCGTCGCCGGGGCACTGATGGTCAAAGCCGCAGGTAACTTTCAGGATTCGACCACGCACCTGGTAACAGATGCGGGCGAGTCGGCGAGAAACCTGGCGATGGTCCAGGCCGGCATCCTGAACGTGTCGACGGCCACAGGCACCAGCGCGTCGGCGATCACCGACGCGATGTACCACATCGAGTCCGGCGGTTACCACGGCGCTGCCGGGCTGACGATGCTGAAGGTCGCCGCGGAGGGTGCCCGGGTCGGCGGCGCTGACCTGGACACCGTGTCGAAGACGCTCGTCGGCACGATGAACGCCTACGGCATGTCGGCGTCCAAGTCGGCGTCGATGATGAACCAGCTCATCGCCACCGTCGGCGCCGGCGACATGCGCATGCAGGACCTGGCGTCGTCGCTGTCGGCGGTGACGCCGGTCGCGGCGGCGGCGCACCTGTCGTTCGCCCAGGTCGGCGGGGCGATCGCGACGATGACCTCGCAGGGCATGTCCGCGCAGCAGGCCAGCCAGGACCTGGCGAACATGCTCCGCAACATCCTGAAGCCATCGGCTACCGCCAGCCAGGAAATGCGGGCGCTCGGGCTCAGCGCCAACAAGGTGTCACAGAGCCTTAGCCGCCAGGGGCTCACCGGAACCCTGCAGACGTACACGGACGCGATCCTGAAGAACAGCCAGGGCGGGTCGGTGCTGCTCGGCTATATGAAGCAAATGTCCCCTGCTGCCCAGGGGCTCGCCCGGTCGATCCTTTCGGGGACGATCGGGACCAAGGCGCTGCGGGACGCGGTTTACAACCTGAACCCGCAGCAGGCGAAGCTGATCAGCCTTTTCGAGTCCGCCGCAACCTCGGCGACAGGGCTGAAGCAGACCTACACCGGGGCGATGGCGACCCTGACCGGCGGGGCGACCGGGCTGAATGTCGCGCTCATGCTGTCCGGAAAGCACATGGCGACGTTCTCGCAGAACGTGGCCACCGTCGCCGCGGCGGCTAAAAAGGGCGGCGGCCAGGTGGCGAACTGGTCGACCATCCAGTCGACTTTTAATTTCAAGGTTGCTCAGGCCAAGACCGCGGTGGAGAACACGGGCATCGCGATCGGGTCGGCGCTGCTGCCCGCCGTGACCAAGCTGCTGACCGGCGTCACCCACGTCATCGTCCCGATCGCCGAATGGACGGCCAAGCACAAGAGCCTGACCTCGGCGCTGTTCATCGGGGTGACCGCGATCGCGGCGACGGTCGGGGCGATCGCCGTCGCGCACAAGGCGTTCACGGGCATCAAGGGCGCCGTCAGCGACGCCAAGGACGCGTTCCAGGGGGCGAAGACCGCGATCAAGGCGGTGCGGGACGGGCTCAAGGCTCTCCCGGACCTGGCGTCGAGTGTGGCCAGCGGGTTCTCGCAGGTGACCAGTTCGCTGGGCAATATCGCCTCGACGGCGGGCAGCGCGATAAGCGCAGCCGCGCAGACGGCAGCCGGATGGGTGAGCACCGGGGCCAAGGCGGCATGGGCCGCGGTCCAGATCCTGGCCGCGAAGACCGCCCAGCTCGCCGCGGCCGCGGCGAGCCGCCTGCTGGCCGGCGCGCAGGCGGTCTTGAACGCGATCATGGACGCCAACCCGATCATGCTCGTGGTGGTCGCGCTCGCCGCCCTCACCGCCGGGGTGATTTACGCCTGGACCCACTTCGAAACGTTCCGCAAGGTCGTCGAGGACGTGTTCGGCTGGCTGAAACGCGCGGTCAGCGACGTCATCGGGTTCGTGAGGACCCACTGGCTGCTCATCGTCGAGATCATCGGCGGCCCCCTGGCCATCGCCGTCGTCCAGGTCGTCAAGCACTGGAACGACATCAAGAAGTGGTTCAGGCAAGGCGTCCACGACGTCAAGTCGATCCTGTCGTGGTTCGGGTCTCTCCCCTCGAAGTTCGCCGGGTGGATCCGGGGCGCGGCGGACGCGGTGGGCCGTGAGGGCAAGCGAGTGCTGCACTGGTTCGAGCAGCTCCCCGGCAAGGTCGGATCGTACCTGTCGGGTCTGCCCGGCCAGATGCTCACGGTCGGCGAGAACATCGTCAAGGGCATCTGGAACGGCCTTGGGTCCATGGGCAGCTGGCTGGAGAGCAAGGTCAGCAGCTTCGCGTCGAGCGTCCTCGGCAGCATCGGGCACGCGTTCGGGATCGGCTCGCCGTCGAAGTACACCACAGTCCACGGTCAGTGGCTCGGCGCCGGGATAGCCACCGGCATCATCAAGTCCATCCCGACTGCAGTCGCCGCCGCCAGGCGGATGGCTTCCAGCGTCCTCGCCGCGACGGCCGGGATGCGGTCGGGCGGCATCGAGGCAGGCAGCACGCTCGCGAACAGCGCAGTCGGCCCGGCGGTCGGCGGCGGCGCCGCTGGCGGGATCACGGTGATCAACCTGAACGTCACCGGCAACTACGTAATGTCCGACGCGGACATCAATAAGCTGGTTGAGCGCATGGGTAAGCAGCTCGCCACGCAGATTCTGCCTTCGGCGGGAAGAAAGATTCAGATGAGAGGCTAATGAGGACGGTCCTGCACGAGCACGTCGAGGGCACCAGGCTGATGGTGTCGTACACCACTGACCCCATCGTCGTCGTGGTAAGTGAGGCTCCGCCGCCATATGCCTCCGCGGAACTGGCCACCGCGATCTTCGGATCAGTGGCAGCACCGATGACCGGTCACTGCGATCACTGCGAGGCGCTGGCACCTCTCGCGCGGGAAGACACCGTCTCGGTGGGGCAGCGCTTCCCGCACGCGCCCTGGTGCCCGTGGAGCGCGGAAGCGATCACCGCGCTCCACGAAGCGTGCCGTCCGCCCGGCGAGCCTGGCGAGTACAGCGAAGCCGAGGCGGAAGCTGAGCGTGAACGGGTGACCGAGTACGTGCACGGCCTGCTGCTGTCTCTGAGTACGCAGATCCTGGAAGGCGACTGACCGGGCGGCCTGGCTACCCCTTGGCCGAGGCTCCCCGATCACGCACAACTGTGCGGGAAATCAGGCACAAATGTGCCTGATTTTCAGCCCGGCGCCGAGGGCAGCTACCGGGCTGCGGTGAAGAAAGACGGCGCTTGGTGGTTATCGCCTGCCCGGGGCGGCGCGCGGCCCCGTAGTATCGGCATAACGTGTGCCAACGCCCTCGCCAGCAGACCGGCTGGGGCGGGCGCCGGGCGTACGCTGGCAGTGTTGGCGCGTTGGCGATACCCCTCCTGTCAGCGGGTCATCAGGTCCACGCCCCCTCACGCGAATGGCACACGCGAATGGCGGACTTCACCACTGTCGTACAGCGGCATATGACGGAGCGAGGCATGTCGCTGCGCGGACTCGCCAAAGCAGCACACTACGACCCGAGCACGCTGTCAAAGGTTCTCAACGGGCTCAAGCCCGTCACCCCGTATCTCGCCGCCTGCCTCGACCGGGCTCTCGAAGCCCGCGGCGAGATCACCGCAGCAGCTGCGTCCGCCGCCACGGACGACACCCGGCTCCGGCTGCGCGAGCTCGCCGACCACGCCGCCGAGCTCGGCCAGTGGGCCGAAACCGGCAATGCAGGCCCCGGTACGATCGCCATGCTCGACGAGGAAATCGACCGGATCTCCCGCGAGTACGCCGGGTCGCCGCCCGGCCCGCTGATCCTGCGCGCGTCCATCACCTGCCGCCGCGTCTCCACCCTGCTTAAGCAGCACCAGCGGCTCCGGCACGCCCGCGACCTTTACGTCGTCGGCGCCCGCTGCTGCGCGTTCCTGTCGGTGGCGCTCGGCGACCTCGGCCGGCAGGGCGAAGCCGGCGCGTACGCCCGCACCGCGCTCACCCTCGCCGAAGAAGCCGCCGACCCGGCAGCGGTCGCGGTTGCGTTGTCCGCACTGTCCAAGGTCGCGTTCTGGGATGGCCGCCGCCAGCACGCCGCCGACCTCGCCGCCCGCGGTTACGACCTGGCCAGGGCAGACGACGATATCCGCGTGCTGCTCGCCTGCCAGCAGGCCGACGCGTCACCCGTCCGCGCGGCAAGGCGCGCGCTCGAGCTCGCAGAACGCGCCCGCGACGAGATCACGGGCGACGGCACCGGCTTGTTCTCGGCCGGCCGGGTCCGGGTGGCGTGCTACACGATGACGCTGTCGCTCCGCGAAGGAGACATTCCCGGCGTCCTCGCTGCCGCGACGGCCGCGGACAACGCATGCCGCGACGGTGAGGAACCCCCGTTCGGATCCTGGGCGCAGGTCCAGATCAGCGCCGCGCTCGCCCTGCTCGCCACCGGGGAACCGGACGCGGCCGGCGAGCGGCTCGCCGCTGTCCTGGACCTTCCGGCCGGAATGCGGCTGGCCACGTTCGCGGGAAAACTCGACCGTGCCGCTGTCCTCGCATCCGCGCCGCCGTACGGGGGGAACCAGGCCGCACAAGGCCTCGCCGAGCACATCCGCAGCTACCTCGGACAGGAAGACAACCCGATGCCTTACCCGCTTGCCCTCGGCCCCGACGCCACCCCGTGACGGACCTTGGGAACCACTGGTGGTGGCGCCCGGGGTGGCGCCCAGGACGCCGCATGTTCACCTGGCACATCACATTCCAGGATCTGGGCGCCGTGCAGGACCTGGCGGCGACGGTGCGCGGGCGGCTCGCCGGGCTGCCCGGGCTCGACCTCGTACCGGGTCAGTGGCTGCACCTGACCACGCAGGGCGTCGGATTCACTGACGAGGTGAACGATGAGGACCTGGCCGCGATCACCCGCGGGGCACGCACCCGGCTCGCCACCGTCAGGGCGCCGCTGATCACGATCGGACCTGCCCGGGTCGCGTCGGAAGGGATCGCATGCGACGTCAGGCCGCACGGCGCGCTGACACCGCTGCGGGACGCGCTCCGCGCGGCGATCGCCGACGTCTGGGGACCTGAACGGGTACCGGAAGCACCGGAATGGACCCCGCACGTCAGCGTGGCTTACAGCAACGCGACCGGTCCCGCTGGCGCCTTCGAAGCAGCGCTTGACGGTGAGGATGCGACTGCCGTCATGGCGGCCGACGTAGTGCAGCTGATCAGGCTCGGGCGCGACCGGCGGGTATATGAGTGGGAGACGTGCGCCAGCGTGCCGCTCGCGGACGGTGCCGCGCGGGCTCGGTTATGCTCGCCTCATGTGTGCCAACGCGTACGCCCTGCCGGTCCATGATCGACGGGGCGTCCTTTTGTGAGCGGTGCCGTCATCGGGAGCTTGTCTTGGCCACCATCTACCACATCGCTTCTCCCGCCGACTGGGAGCAGGGCCGGCAGGCTGGCGAATACACCACCTCGACCAGAGGCAAGACCCTCACCGAGGTCGGGTTTATTCACGCCTCAACGGGAGCCCAGATCGCCCTGGTTGCAGGGTTCATCCGCCAAGACGACCCAGACGAGCCCCTCGTCATCCTGGTGATCGACACAGACCGGCTCACGTCACCGTTGCAGCATGACGAGGTGCCCGGCTGGGACGAGCCGTTCCCGCACATCTACGGGCCGCTGAACCCGGACGCCGTCGTTGACGTGATCCCGCTTGAGCCAGGACCGAACGGCGATTTCGCCTTCACGCCCCCGGCTACCGGTCAGTAGCCGCGTAGACTGGGGACCGCCAATCGCGTTGATGCCCCGTCAGCCTCGGAGCCGACGGGGCATCATCATGCCTGACGCGCCCGGGTGATTCCCTCGTAAGAGGGACTGATCGTAACAACCCGGCAACACCCGTGCACCCCCGGCGCGCGTGGCGCGTCCGGTAGACATCGGGGCGCATCCTGCGTCCCCGTGCCAACCGGGGAGAAACCATGTCGCACCGCCAGGACCAGGGCCAGCCGCCGTACCCGCCTCAGCAGCCGCAGGACTACGGGCAGCCCTATCCGCAAGACCGGCCATGGCAGCCTTCGCAGTACGACCCGGGGGCCCACGATCAGCGCCTGTACAGCGGCCCGGGCCAGCAGCAGTACCCGCCGCAGCCGCCCCCATGGCAGCAGATGCCGCCTCAGGGCAGCCCGCCGCGCCGCAAGCGGCACATCGTCCGCAACGTCCTGGCCGGGTTCGGCGGCCTCATCGTCGTGATCATCGGCATCTCGGTCGCCGCGAGCGCCGGGCATCACACGGTGAACACCGGGAACAGTACCGCGCCGGTGACGGGCACCAGCGCGGCCCATGCCAAGACGGCGGCCTCGAAGGCCTCGACCGGCTCGGCGATCACCCTGACCGGGAACGACTCAGGCGAGCAGATGACCGTCACCGTTACCAGGGTCATCTCCTCCGCCAGGGAGAACGACGGGCTCAGCCTCACCCCGGGGGGAGACCGGCTGTACGCCGTCCAGTTCCGCCTCGCCGACACTGGCAGCGCCGCCTACTCCGACGCCCCTTCCAACGGCGCGGCCGTCGTGGACTCGGCTGGCCAGTCCTACCAGTCTGCGCTCGAGGATGTGGCCGGCTGCCAGTCGTTCCCCGCCACGGAGAACATCGCGGCCGGTGCTTCCGGGCTCGGCTGCATCGTGTTCGAAGTGCCCAAGGCGGCGAAGATCACGCAGGTGCAGTTCACGCTCGACTCGGGGATGGGACCGCAGACCGGGCAGTGGGACACGGCCGGATAACCCTGCAACGACGGAGCCCGGAGGGCGCCTAGCGCCGTCCGGGTAACGGGAGCGACGAGAATGCAGCTGTGAGGATGCCCGGGAGGTTCACCGGAGGCGGCTGCTGGTCCGGTCCGCGCCACAACGGGCGCCCCTGCATCACGCCCGGCCCGGACTGTGCGGGATGGCGACGGGACACGCGGCGGCGCAAACGACAGGAGCAGCGGGAGACACGCCGCCTCATCCGCCAGGAGTCCGCGCCCGTGGCGTGAGGCGCGCCGGGGGCGCCCCCTACGGCCAGCTGTCACGACTTCTTCAGAAGGGAGAGGATCGCAATGCCAACCGCAAGCAGCCCGACGGCTGCGGCTTTCTCGGTTGTCGGTTCGTATTCGCGACCGAGCCTGTCCACGTAATGGCCACCGCCATGCTGGCAGTACCAATTCGGTTCGACTGCCCCGATCCGGAACCCCTTGTAGACAGCCTGCACCTTGTGCCTGCGGCACTTGCCATCAGGACGCCGATGCAGCCTGCCGACGAAAACCCCCGCTGCGCCCGTGACAGCACCGGTTATCACGCTGCTCACGATGATGGCTACGACGTTGCTCATGGCTTCCATTTCCGGCGCGGGGGCGCGATCAGTTCATCCATGGTCAGCCTGCCGCGCCCGGCTGGTCCAGCGCTCGCCGGGGCACCCATGGTCGATGATCGCATGGAGGGCCTCAAGCTGCTCCGGGGAGAACTCGACCCGCGTCCGGCGCCCGGGGATCTCGACGTGCAGCTCACCGTTCTCAAGCAGTTCGATGGTCATCAGGTCGTCATGGCTGACCCGTATGACGTTCGCGATCACTCCGGCCGGCAGCGGCACTATCAGCGGCAGGGAGGCGCGCCGCAGTCGGCCGAGTTCGCGCCCCGCAGCCTCGGGCGTCCACGGTTCTGTGCAATCGTGCACCGGATCCGGGCCTCCGCAGCGGGAGCATACGTCCATGCCGCTCACCCTAGCCTTCCCAGCAGCCCGGCCATCGCCTCAAGCTCTGCCAGCAGCACGAGCCGTTCCTGCTCGCCGAGCTGCCCGGCCTCGAGGAGCCGCAGCCGTTCCCGTAGCTCCGGGGGTCCTGCTGTCATCGCCGCTGCCATGCCGAGCCGTGCCAGGGCAGGCGTCAGGACAGCATCCAACAGGGACTCCCGGGGGTACGGCGGTAGGTGCGCGAGCGCGCGAAGATGATCTTAGCGGCCCGGGCGAACTTCAACTCCAAGGCCCGCTTGAGGTTCGCCGGGACTTGCCGCCCGCGGGCCGAGCGGCGCGATCACCATCGCCACGAGCAGGCGCGCGAGGTCATCATCGACCGGCTGGCCGTGGCGGATCATGGTCCGTTTCAGCGCGCGGACAGCGGCCACCGGAACATCATCAGGGGCGACGGGAAACGGGCCGTGCGTCACTGCGGGCCGCTGCGGGTCCATGAGCGCAGGGTAACCGGAGGTGCAGACATTTTCACCCCGTCCACACCAGGCCGACGATGCGGATCAGGGCAGCATCCTCGTCGATGATGAACTCGATAAACCCGAAGTCGCCGAGATCGGCGACGCGCTTGCCCGGAACCGGAGGCGCAGGCGAGCTGAACACCGGGTCATAAGGGTCGTCGCAGATCCGCGCTAACGTCCGGATCAGCACGTCCCACGCATCAGCCGGGAGGCCGCGCATCCGCAGGAGTGACGCAGGATCAAGTACCGCCCGCCAGTTCACGACACCGGCCGGTACAGGCGCACCGCGTCCTCAAGGAACATCCCGCCGTCGTCTTCACTGAACGGCCGGCGGGCTGCCTCTAGCGCTTTCCAGTACTCCGGGTCCTTGGTGTTGTCGGCATGGAACCGCATGCGCCGCAGGTACCTTTGCAGCGCTGCCCACCCGCCTGGCTCCCGCGCGGCCTCGGCGTGCTCCCGGTAGTGAGCGAGGAAGAACGGGCGCTCGTCCTCGGGCAGGTCCGCCAGTATCCGCTCAGGGTCCAGCGGGTCCTCATGCTGCGCGATCGGCTCGGCGCTCATGTTCCGATCGTACGCCGGGCGCAACCGGTACAACTGGCTGTCGAGCACGGACGGTCGCCGTCGCGTCATCCGCGAATCGCGGGAAGTGCCCCGCCGCGTCGCTGAAGGCACCTACCGGGCGGCCGTGAAGAAAGACGGGGCTTGGTGGTTATCGCTTGCGCAGGGCGGCCATGGCGCGCAGCCCGTATTATCGGCATAACGTGTGCCAACGCGTGAGAACGCCCCCCCACCAGCAGACCGGCGGGGGCGTTCTTTTTGATGCGGGCTGCGGTCTACGACCGGTGGCCAACCGGAAACCGCCGGGCAGCCGCCTGCCAGGTGGGCGAGAACGACGGCGATGACACGATGACGATGGGCCATTGGTTCCGGTTATTCCGGTGCCTGGTGACGGCGGAGGATCTCGGCCACGCGGTCCTCGTCGACCCCGTGGAAGTGGTAGTGCCAGTGCTGTTCGCGGGGTGCGGAAGGGTCGATCGCGGCCGGTGCCGGGTCCGCCAGCTGCTGGCGGATCCCGGGAGCCGGGACGACCTCGGCGCGGTAGTGCGGCGGCCGCACTTCGCGGCGCGCCCGGTAGACGAGGAACGCCACCCCGCCGCCGGCAGTCAGCACGACGAGGAGGGCCAGGGCGATGAGCACCGCGAGGACTGCGGTAGCGAGCTCGGCGGCAGCGCCGGAGCCGAGCAGGAGCAGCGTGCCGACGATGATGAGGACACCCCGGCCGCCGCTGCCGCCGGTGGTGGTATACCAGACGCCTCTCACTGGCGGGACCTCCATTCGTTCCAGGCGTTGTGCCCGGCGACGTGGGCACGGCGGATAAGGCGCGCGCCGAGCCGCCAGGTCTCGCCGTTGCCCTTGCACCGCCAGCAGCGCCGCCGCTCACCCCGGCACCATGGGCAGCGGCGCCGGGGGCGCGCCCACACGTAGACGGCGCGGGCGAGCAGCAGCACCAGGGTGAGCAGCACCGCGTGGATGATGATCATGAGCTAGCTCCTTCGTGGGGCCGCGGACAGTCGTCGAGGCCCTGCCGGTAGGCAAGGCAGCCGTACTTCTCGCACTCCGGGTCGTTGCATGTCCTGTAGTCGTGCGCGGGCGGCCGGGGACGCTTCGGCCGGGCTTTCGCCGCCGCCTTCCGCGCCCGGGCCGCAGCCCTGCGCCTGGCGGCGGCTTCCCTGCGCCGTGCGGCTACGGCCTGCCGCCGCTCGCGCCTCTTGGCCGCCTTGCGTGCCGCCTTCGCCCGGCGCTCGGCCGCCGCCTTGCGCTTCCTGAAGTCGGTACGGATGACGCACGTGTGGTTCAGTCCGCGGGGCTTCCCGCACGTCCGGCAGGTCACCGTGACCTTCGGCCGGATAACCGGGCGCCGCTTGCGCCTGCTGCTCACGCACTCGTGGATCAGGCCGCGCGGTTTCCCGCACGTGCCGCAGGTGATGAGGCTGAACGTCACCCCCATGGGGTCCTCCGAAGGGGCATCTTGAGCCGCCTGCCGCGACCCGGAAACCGCAGGTCACGGCTCGCGGCAGGTCGCGGCAGGTCGCGGCGCCGGTAGGCGCGCTGGTCAGGAGGTCGCGCGGTCGCGACCCTGGGTCGCGGCTCACCGCTGCCCCATTGCCTGCTCGACGGCGGCCTTGCGGCAGCCCTTGAGCGCTCGCCCGTCCGCCTTCACGTCCACGCTCGGCACCCTGAGGTCGCGCAGCTGCGCGCTGACCGCGTCTGCCGTCGCGCCTTCCCAGCGCTCGGGGATGCGCGCGGCGAGCCGCTCGGCGAGCACCTGCCACTGCAGCCCGGCCTCGCGGCCGGTGAACATCGCGTGGACGTCGGCGAGCACGTCGCGACCCGGCTTCACGAGGTCCTCGTCCGCCGCCATTCCGGTCAGCGTCCCGGCCTGCTCGCGGTACTGCCGTGCGGCCAGCAGGATCACCTCGGCGTCGCGGCCGTCCGCGAGGTAGGTCCGCACGGTCGGCGTCTCGTCGTCAGCCCCGTAGAGAAGTCCCACGCCCCGGTACCGGGCACCGGACGGCAGCGCGGTCGCGTCGTAGCCCTCCTGGTACGCCTCGGTGCCCAGGATCGCCTCGGACACCGTGCGGGCGCCGCACTT
>Ga0210395_10001977_pt1 | contig 15994 bp, 14 predicted proteins | sample IncBWH4OmetaG_FD_150861 | JGI IMG/M metagenome (GOLD analysis project Ga0210395, IMG submission 150861) | Forest soil microbial communities from Barre Woods Harvard Forest LTER site, Petersham, Massachusetts, United States - Inc-BW-H-4-O ... | reverse complement strand
CAAGCTCATCCACGGGCTTGATGTCCCTCGGGGCCTTCGGTCTCTCGCCCGCCACCGCACCGGGTACCTTAACCCGCGCAGCGATTCGCAAGTTACAAGCGGACCTTTCCGCCGGGCTGAACCTCGCGGCCAAAATCTGTAGCGACGTCGCGCAAACGGCACCGCTCAGAATCGCGGAGAGGCCCCCTCACCCTCGGTCGCTTCGCGACCTCGACCTCTCCCCGCGCAGCGGGGAGAGGTGAAAAAGAATATCGTTCTCGCGGCGCGCTTCTGCGCCCGAGCTATGCTCACCACCACCACGCCATTCCAAAAATAGATTCGCCCCCGGCAAATAAAAGGGAGGCGAAGCGCCGAAAGGCGCAATCCAACCATTGGCCGCGCAGCATCAACAAGCGTTGCCGCTCATCGATGCCCGGGCGCGGCTGCGCGCCAAACGGGGCGCGCCCGCCTTCCGGCGCCTCGCCGCGGCACTCGCCAGGCCGAACGCATCCAGCCTTGGCTCAGCCCCAGAACCGGGTTTCCCGACGTCTCGAGCTCACGGGTGTTTTGCCCGCTTACATCCTAGCGTCGGTTAAGCGCGCTCCGCGCAGACCGGCCCTTGTGCCGGTCGACCGGTGCCCGAGGGCCGCCCGGGAGCGGATCGCATTCATCCGCGCGCGGGCACCGCACTCGCTCCGCATTCCGAAAGTGCCCTCGCGAAAGGCGCCCTTGGTGAGCGAGACAGCATGAATGTAACTATAATGGGGACATTTGTCAAGATGCGGTCGCGTTAAGTGCGACTAATCCCAATCAAGCGGACGGCCAACGTAACCGCTGTCCGGTTGCGATGTCAGCCAACTTACGAACCGCTCCACAAAGTCCGATGAAAAATTGTTCTTGTGGCCACGCCTCGTTCGGATGTCGGACCCAGGCTGACGAAATTGGGATGGAATCAGCGGCCCCGATCCTCCCCAATAAACGAAATCAGTGGCCAGCAATACGCGATCGGTTTGCGTGTCGTTTTCGATATTTGCAGGGTTTGCACACCCGTCCGCAAAGCTGTGATGTGATTTTTCCTGTATCCACTGTCCCTTCGCAGAGCGGTGATAAATATTGTCGCCGTACGCCAGCCTTTTGCTTCCACTGAACTTCGGCTTCTTTAGTTGGAAACGAGGGTCGTTCCAATATTCATCAAACGTCAGGGTTTCGCTCACCTTCATAGCGAACACCAAGTGCCTTTGCTTGCCATTTCGAGCGGAGCCAGTGCCAACGATCCAATCGCCAATAGCGGCCGTTCGACGAATCACAGGCTTGCAGGTGGCCAACGTACAAACGCCATAAAATGGATTTGGCGCAAATCCAAAATCTCCAGCCACGACGTAAGAATGCGGTCTCAAGGCGAGCGTTTTCTAGCACTTGTAGTGAGTGATTTTTCGTTCGGGCTTGGACTCGCCGGTCGAACCTTGCCATGCATCAGATTTGCCGTTTATGGCGTCGATGATTACATCGGACTGCCAACCAACGATCGCATGTGCATAGTCGTCAAGCTTCTCGGGAAGATCGGAATCTTTCGATCCATGGGTCCAGACCCCGACAATTCGTTTTCCAAGTTTTTGGGCATAGGCGATTTCCCAGTCGACCCACTCGCTTTCGTGGGTACCGGGCGAGATCAAAACAACGAGCGTCCCCGCCCACTGGATTCTTGGCGCTAAAATCTGTGATTTTATGTAGTCCGGATTGTTGGCATCGTTTGGATTGGAGCTGTTCACCGAGCTATCGCGGAATTGACAGCCATTCTTTGAAAGCAGCTCTTTGAGCGCAGCTATGTCCGCGTCGTCCTCATTGATATGGCTGATAAATACGTTACAGACCTGGTCTGTCATAAATCATCGTCCTTCCTGATCGGCGAGTTTCGAGGATGCGACTCGCCCCCAAGCCAAGACTACCACAAATTGCACTTGGAGGGGATTCCCTCTTGGACTGATTCGTGATTCACTCTTCATTTCCTTGCTAAGGGGAAGGCGACCGACATGAAGCGCAGGCGCAATCAAACCGACGCCTTTGTCGGCCGAATCGAAGGACTGCGCTTCCCGAACACTTTCAATCCGTATGCCGAAATTTGCAGCGTGCATGACCGGCCCAATGCCGCAGTTGTACGACGTGAAAATCTGAGAAGGGTCGTACGCGCTGCCCTCGAAAACGGCGTGGAATCTGTTTGGATCGCTCGCGATCTTGGATATAGGGGCGGTCGCAGAACCGGTCTCGCATTGACTGACGAATTCCATCTCGTGGCACACGCAAAGTTGCTGAGGAGTGGCCCGCTGGAGCGGGCAACGAATGGGCCGCCGGTCATTGAGCGCACTGCATTAGTAATATGGCGCATGCTGCAGCTACTCAATGCGCCGGTATTTTTGTGGAATGTCTTTCCTCTCCATCCGCACGAACCCGAGGATCCGCTCACTAATCGTAACCACAGTCGCGCTGAACGGACTGCTTGCCAACCTTTGTTGCTCTGGGTTCTGCAGCACTTAAATCCGAAGAAAGTAGTTGCTATTGGCCGCGACGCGAAGCTAGCGCTGGATGACATTAATGCGAACGCCACTGCCGTGCGCCACCCAAGTTACGGAGGTCAAAATGATTTCGTTCGCGATATTGCGACCCTTTACGGCTTGTCATCGCCTAGGGTAGCCGACGACCAGCAGCAATCGATGTTTTGAGAGAGCCCACTCACTTGGGCCATGGATAGCAATCCACAACGCTACTTTCAATTTCCTTCAGACAAATAGAAGCCTATTTGGCGGGCGAAATTTGCTGAACGTTGCCAGTTTTTGACAAGTACGACTTAACGCCCTCTTGCGCAAAAAACACCGTAAAACCAAGCAGAACCACGCCGACGACACCAAGCAAACCAATGAGATATTTCATCCAAAGCTGAGTTTTCTCAAGATCGCTGACTTTATTCGCCAACACGCTAACGGTCTTTACTGCCCCTGTAAGTGCACTGACATCTGCCGACGTGATGCCTCTTGAATATGCTCGGTTCTGGCTTTCGCTCTTAATATGTTCCGTATCTTCCCGGTCTAAGTCTGCATACCAAATCAGAAAACAGTCTTCACCGCGCTTTATGCCGATCGTGGAGGGTCCCGCGTTAAACACTGCAAATCTCAACGGTGCCGAATAGCCTGGATCGACGTGAAAGCCGGAAACGTTCACAAGACCTCGACCCTTGAAGCCTGTCTTCATTGAAATGAAGGCAATTGCGTTGGAAGGAACCGTAACTCGTTCCTCGGTGAGCAGCACCGCAAACTGACCAGATGGAATAGCAACACCATCGCCGTCGTCTAGAGTACGAATCTTGTTCGTTCCAATGTCCGCTTCTGATGCGGACAAATAGTATTGTTTTCCCATCCTCAGTGTGTAGGCGGCACAATCAATGCGATCTTCCGAGAACTCGCTCACGAGCGCCGGCATTCTTTCCTTTAGTTTCTCGCCGCTCCAAAACGTCATAACTCACTCGTATTTGCAGACCCGTCTATCCAATATAAAAATGTCGGTCAGCAAGCTCCTTACGCCGCCTTTCGACCTCGGCAAGTAGGGACATCTTTCTCTCTTTAACCTCGCACATCAGCCACGCCATGATGTCTCGATTCGCCTTCCGAGCAAGTGGCAGAAATTCCTCCATATGGTCGATCTTCTCACAAGCATCAGCGAGCCGCCCCGAAGCGTCCGCAAAAGCTCGAAGCGGATCAACCTGTCGTGAAGCTGATACGGTATTGAGACTCTCTTTGCTCAAATCCTGATGTAGTGTGTTCGCTGTACTTAAGCTCACGAGTATCGCGTCAACTAGAGTACGTTCTACCGGCTTGGGTTCATCACTGCCGCGAGCGAGCCGTCCAGCGTACTTAGCAAAATGCAGTCCGTAGTGCTTTAGACGATCGGTTTTATGTAAGGACAGGATATCGAAGTGATTTCGCATATCGTGCGCATACTGCGTCCGCTGCAAGTTTGCGATTTCGAGTGGCGAAATCATTTTCGACGGTCCTCTAGAGGTCGAATCACCGAATTGTACCGGGATGACAACGCCGTGCTTATAGCACAAAATGGAACGTAAAGTGAACATTTACGAGAAATGACGCGCGATCGCCGGTCGCCATAACGATCTGATTACGAAATCGAATTCGGCCTGAGAAATCTAATCTACCCCGCCGCCTTCGGCTCCGCTCCCTCATCCGCCGGCTTATCGGAGACGCCGGCTTCGGCGAAGGTCGCCATGCCGGTGTGGCAGGCGAGTGCCGCGCGAAGGAGCAGCAAAGCCGTGGCGGCACCGGAGGCTTCGCCGAGCCGCATGTTGAGATCGAGCAGCGGCTTGAGGTTCAATTCGTCGAGCAGCATGCGGTGGCCGGCTTCGGCGGAGACGTGGCCGGCGAGCGCATGAGCAAGAGTATCGGTGCGGAGCTTGTAGAGCGGCGCCACCGCAGCGGTGCAGACAAAGCCGTCGAGCAGCACCGGGATGTTGTGACGCCGTGCGGCGAGGGTGGCGCCGAGAATGGCGGCGAGCTCGCGGCCGCCGAAGGCGGCGGCGATGCGGAGCGGATCGTCGAGGAGGCCGGCGTGGCGGTCGAGCGCGCGGTCGATGACGTCGCGCTTGCGCGTAAGCCCGTCGTCGTCAATTCCGGTGCCGCGCCCGGCCCAGCGCGCGCCGCCGCCGCCGAACAGAGCGGCGGCAATCGCCGCCGCCGAGGTGGTGTTGCCGATGCCCATTTCGCCGAGGCAGATCAGATCGCTGTCGGGCGACACCGCGTCGTAGCCGGCGGCGACCGCGGCGAGGAAATCGCGCTCGCTCAGCGCCACGGTTTGCGTGAAATCGCCGGTCGGCTGATCGAGCGACAGCGGCATGACGCGGAGCGCGGCGCCGGCCGCGCGGGCGAGCTGATTGATGGCGGCGCCGCCGGCCGAAAAGTTCGCCACCATCTGCACCGTGACCTCGGCCGGATAGGCGGAAACGCCCTGCGCGGTGACGCCGTGATTGCCGGCAAACACCAGCACCTCGGTGCGCGTGAGCCGCGGCGGCGCGTGTCCCTGCCAGTGCGCCAGGAACGCCGTGAGCTCCTCGAGCCGGCCGAGGCTTTTCGGCGGCTTGGTCAAGGTGTCCTCGCGCTGCGCCACCGCGCTGCTGGCGGCGGGATGGCCGGCCGGCAGGTCGAGGCAGATGGCGCGCAGGTCGGCGAAGGCGGTGAGGTTGGGCATGGTGGCTCGACCTTACAAACGCGTCATTGCGAGCGCAGCGAAGCAATCCAGCTCGACGGCAACGCGTTCCCTGGATTGCTTCGTCGCTTCGCTCCTCGCAATGACGAAAACACTGGATTCCAGCTTGCGCAGGAACGACCGGGCAGGCAGCTTACTTCGGCCGGATGCTGTAGCAAACTCGCGGCGGCACGGTCATCTTCCCCTCGCCCCTTTGGGGAGAGGGCGCCTCGCGGAGCGAGGCGGGAGAGGGGCATGGCCTTATGGGATCGTCCGCCCCCTCTCCCGCGCCTTCGGCGCGGCCTCTCCCCGGTGGGACGAGGTGAAAATGAATGTCATCGGCTGGGGTGAGGATCATGGAAACTCCTGCATGGGACGAATGGGCGCCGTGGTTCGCGCGGCGGGCCCACGAACTGTCCGCCGCGATCCTGTTCCTGACGCGGCTGCCGCTGCCGCGGCATGCGCCGGAGGACGGCGCGGTGGCGCGCGGCGCCTGGGCGTTTCCGCTGGCGGGCTTCGTGGTCGGGCTGATCGCCGCGGTGGTTTATGCGATCGCGCACGCGCTGGTGCTGTTTCCCTGGCCGGCGGCGGCGCTGGCGATCGCGGCGACGCTCCTGGTCACCGGCTGCCTGCATGAGGACGGGCTCGCCGACACCGCCGACGGCTTCGGCGGCGGCGACACGCGCGCGCGCAAGCTCGACATCATGCGCGACAGCCGGATCGGCACCTACGGCGTCTGTGCGCTGGCGATCTCGCTGCTCATCCGCACCGACGCCATCGCGAGCCTGACCGAGACCGGCCTGGTGGCGGCGGCGTTGATCGCGGCGCATTCCGGCGGGCGCGCGGCGATGGCGGCGGTGATGTTCTTCTTGCCGCCGGCGCGCAGCGACGGCCTGTCGTTCACCGCCGGGCAGCCGTCGGCGGCGCGCGCGGCTTTGGCCGCGGGCATCGGGTTTCTGATCGTGCTGTTCTGTCTCGGGCCGGCGCACGCGGTGGTGGCCGTGATCGTGGTGGCGATCGTGATCGCGCTTGTGGCCTGGCTCAGCCTGCGCCAGATCGGCGGCCAGACCGGCGACGTGCTCGGCGCCGTCGAGCAGGTGAGCGAGATCGCGATTTTGCTGGTGGCGCTGCGGTAGGCCACTCGTCATTGCGAGCGAAGCGAAGCAACCCAGGGCGGCGGTGCGGCTGGCTGGATTGCTTCGTCGCTTCGCTCCTCGCAATGACGAGATTGATGAGCAACGCTACCGAATCGTCATTGCGAGCGAAGCGAAGCAATCCAGTGGGCGTCGCGGCTAACTGGATTGCTTCGTCGCTTCGCTCCTCGCAATGACGAGAAAATCGCAAATGCGACAAGCCGCCGTCTACATCGTGGCCAACCGACGCAATGGCACACTCTATGTCGGCGTGACGTCGAATCTGCCGCAGAGGGCGTGGCTACACCGTACCGGCGCTGTTGCGGGCTTCACCAAGCGTTACGGCTGCAAGATGCTGGTTTGGTACGAGTTGCAGGCCACGATGCCAAATGCCATCGCTCGCGAAAAGCAAATCAAAGGCGGGTCAAGACAGAAAAAGCTGGCGCTAATTCATGCCCTGAACCCAAACTGGCGGGATTTGTTTAACGAGCTGATTTAAACTCGTCATTGCGAGCGAAGCGAAGCAATCCAGGGCCGCGGTGCGGCTGGCTGGATTGCTTCGTCGCTTCGCTCCCCGCAATGACGAGCTAACTTACCTGTCGCGGCGCCAGAATCCGCGCGCCGCCGAGCACGGCGAGCGCGATCAGACCCGGCGGAATCGCGAGCGGCAGACTGATGGCGGCGACGGCGGCGGTGGCGGCCCAGCCGATCGAGGAAAATGCCTCGGCAAACGTCGCGACGCGCGAGGAGACCTGGCGGCGGCGGAACTGGCTGCGTTTCGCCTGGGTGCGGAACCAGAGCTGGATCGCGGTCGCCGACGCGGCAGCGATGACGATGGCGCAAACCGTGACCGCGGCGTGCCACAGCGACACCACCGCAATCACCGCGACCAGCGGCGCGAAGATCGCGGCGATGATCGCCAGCACCGCTTCGATCTTGGCGCGCAGCACGGCGCGCGGCGGCACCGGCGCCGTCGCCACCAGATCGGGCGCGTCTTCGCCGGAGATGGTGAGCCAGGCGAGGCCGCCGGCGAGCTGGCCCGCCGCCATCACCAGAACCGGCACCAGCAGATTGAGCGCACCGCCGCCGTCCGCAAAACTCTTCCACAGCATAATCGCCGGCGGCAGCAGATAGAGCATCTGCATCAGCGTCTGCGAGGCGAGCCACGGATCGCGGCGCAGCAGCAGCCATTCTTTGCGGCGGAGCGCCGCCTGCGGCGAGGCGACGCGAAAGCCGGTGCTTTGCCGCGTGCGGCTTGCCGGCGAGGCGCCGGCGCCGGACGCGGCCATCGCATATTCGCCGAAGCGCGGCGCCACCAGCGCGATGACAACGGCGAGCAGGATGAAGCTCACAGCAAGCACGCCGGCGAGCGCCGTCACGTCGCCGAGCACGGCGCGCGCCGGCCACCAAACAACGCTGCCGACATCCGGCGCCAGCGCCAGCACGGTCTTGGACCGCAGCAGGTCGCCGCGCGACAGCGTGCCGTAAGAGAGAATCGCCGCGACTTGCAGACCGATGACGAAGGCCGCGCCGATCACCGCGGCGATGACTTGCGCCGCAAGCCGCGTGCGCCGTGGGCCCAGCGCGCGGAACAGCGCCACCGTCAGCGTGACCGCGACCGCGGTCGCCGCGGCGCCCATGGCGACGATGACCCCGTAGGCGCCGAGCCAGCGCCAGCCGCCGCGCCAGATCAGCATGTCGATGAAGGGCGCGGCGAGCGGCAGCGCCATCACCGCCATTGTCAGCGCCACGGTCGCGATGCGTACGGCAAATAGCCGTTGCGCGGCGACCGGCGAGGCGAGGATCAGATCGAGGTCGGCGCGGGCGTAGAAGGCGCGGGTCATCGATTCCATCGCCTGCGACACCATCAATAGCCACGACAACAGGATCATCGCGGTGATGCCGATCAGCATCTGCTTGTCGAGCGCGGCGGTGGCGAAACCGGCAACAGCGAAATACGCGACGACGTGCAGACCGATGACGAAGGCGGCAAAGGCGATGGCGACGCTGCGGCGGCGCTCACGCCGGCCGGCGGTCATCATCGCCACCCAGTCGCGCCAGGCGAGCCGCGACTCGTGGCGCGCGAACCAGACCGCGGTGCCGGAGTGGATCATGCCTTTTCACTCATGCGTCATTCCGGGGCGCGCGAAGCGCGAGCCCGGAATCCATAACCACGAACGAAGATATTCTGCACCGACGGTGGTTATGGATTCCGGACAGCCGCTGCGCGGCTTCCGGAATGACGAGAGAATAAGCGCTCATCACGCTGCTTCCGCCGCTTCGGCGATCAGCGCGAGGAAGGTGTCCTCGAGGCTGGCTGTGCCATCAGCCGCGGCGCCGTTGCTGCTGGCCTGACGGCGCAATTCCTCAAGCGTGCCTTCGGCGATCAGCCGGCCGCGGGCGATGACACCGATGCGATCCGCCATGCGCTCGGCGACTTCGAGAATGTGCGTGGTCATGATCACGGTGCCACCGTCGCGCACCCGCTCGCGCAGCACGTTCTTGACCTGGCGCGCCGAGCCGGCATCGAGCCCGGTGAGCGGCTCGTCGAGAATGATCAGGCGCGGCTCGTGCACCAGCGCGCCGGCGAGCGCCACTTTCTGGCGCATCCCTTTCGAGAATGTCTCGCAGCGCTCGCGCGCATGCGGCTTAAGGCCGAGCCAGTCGAGCAGCTCCTGCGCGCGGGCCTGCGCCAGCTCCGGCGCGACGCCCCACAGCCCGGCAACGAATTCCAGATATTCCTCCGGCGTGAGCTTGTCGTAGGTCATCGGCTCGTCGGAAATCCAGGCGGTGACGCTTTTGGCGGCGACCGGATCGGCAAGCGCATCGATGCCGGTGATGCGGATCGCGCCGGCATCGGGACGCATCAGGCCGGCGATCATGCGCAGCGTCGTGGTCTTGCCGGCGCCGTTTGGGCCAAGCAGCGCGTAGAATTCGCCGGCGCGCACCGCGAGGTCGAGGCCATCGACGGCCGGGCGGTCGAAGCTTTTCTTCAGCCCGCGGACTTCGAGGGCAAGGGGAGGCTTGGGAAGCTCGTGTCTCATAATTCCGGTATCAACTTTCGCACTTTTCCCGGATGCGGTGCAGCGCGCAGCGATGCGCCGCTATTCCGGGATCGTCACGCACTCGGCGTCTGCAACGATCCCGGGTCTGCCCGGGAAACACGGGATAATGGCTCTAGCGGAGACTGGTTTCTGGCTCGTGAATCGCCAGCCACGTTTTCGCGGTTGCGCCGTAGCTTTTACCCGCTGACATTATACGCCGCGAGCGCCGCCATATTGACCAACTGGGCGTCGTTGGCCGAGAGCTGCACGATCTGCACCGAGCGGTCGAGGCCGACCAGGATCGGGCCGATGACGGTGGCGCCGCCGAGCTCCATCAGCATCTTGGTCGAGATCGAAGCCGAGTGGAATGCCGGCATGATCAGCACATTGGCCGGCCCGGATAGGCGGCAGAACGGATAGGCCTCGCGCAGCTCCATGTTCAGCGCCACATCGGCCGCCATCTCGCCGTCGTATTCGAAATCGACCCGCTGCTTGTCGAGAAGCCGCACCGCCTCCTGCACGCGCTCGGAACGCTCGCCCGGCGGATGGCCGAAGGTCGAGAAAGCGAGCAGCGCCAGCCGCGGCTCGTAGCCGAGCGCGCGCGCAACCCGCGCCGCCTCGATGGCGATCTCGGCGATGTCCATGGCGTCCGGCATTTCGGTGACGGCGGTGTCGGCGACCAAGACGGTGCGGCCGCGCGCCAGCACCAGCGATACGCCGATGACGCGGTGCCCGGGCTTTGGATCGATGCAGCGCCGGATGTCTTCGAGCGCGACGGAGAAATTGCGGGTGACGCCGGTCACCATCGCATCGGCATCGCCGAGCGCGACCATGCAGGAGGCGAAATGATTGCGGTCGGTATTCACCAGCCGCTGGCAGTCGCGCTGCAGATAGCCGTGGCGCTGCAGCCGCTCGTAGAGATAGGCCGCATAGGCGGCGTTGCGTGACGACAACGCCGCATTGATGATCTCGATGCCGCCGCCGAGCTCGACGCCGGTCGCGGCTGCGGTCTCGCGCACCCGCGCTTCGCGGCCGACCAGCATCGCGGTGCCCAGCCCCTGCTGCACGAACGAGGCGGCGGCCCGGATCACCTGCTCCTCCTCGCCCTCGGCGAACACGACGCGGCGCGGCTGCCGGCGCAGGCGCTGGAACACGCGCTGCAGCACGCCGGCGATCGGATCGAGCCGCATGCGCAATTGCTGCCGATAAGCTTCCATGTCGACGATCGGCCGCCGCGCCACTTTCGTATCCATCGCCGCCTGCGCCACGGCCGGCGGGATGGAGGAGATCAGCCGCGGGTCGAACGGCACGGGAATAATGTAATCCGGCCCGTATTTCGGCCGCGCGCCGTAGGCGGCGGCGACCTCGTCGGGCACGTCCTCGCGCGCGAGCTCGGCAAGCGCGTGCGCGGCGGCGATCTTCATCTCCATGTTGATGGCGCGGGCCCGTACGTCGAGCGCGCCGCGGAAAATGTAGGGAAAGCCGAGCACGTTGTTGATCTGGTTCGGATAGTCGGAGCGGCCGGTCGCCATGATGGCGTCGCTTCGCACTTCCGCCACCTCTTCCGGAGTGATTTCGGGATCAGGATTGGCCATGGCGAAGATGATCGGCTTGTCGGCCATCTCCTTCACCATGTCCTGCGTCACCGCGCCCTTGACCGAAAGGCCGAAGAACACATCGGCGCCGACCAGAGCCTCGGCGAGCGTGCGCTTGTCGGTCTTGACGGCGAAGCCCGACTTCCACTGGTTCATGCCCTCCTTGCGGCCCTCATAGATCACGCCCTTGGTATCGCAGAGCATGAGGTTCTCCGGCCGAAAGCCGATGGCGCGAAGGAGCTCCAAGCACGCAATGCCGGCGGCGCCGGCGCCATTGCACACCACCTTGGCGGTCTTGATCTCGCGGCCGGTGAGTTCGAGTGCGTTGATCAAGCCGGCCGCGGCAATGATCGCGGTGCCGTGCTGGTCGTCGTGGAACACCGGAATGTCGAGCAGCTCGCGCAGCTTCTGCTCGATGATGAAGCACTCGGGCGCCTTGATGTCTTCGAGATTGATGCCGCCCCAGCTCTTGCCGAGAAGCTTGACGCAGTCGATGAACGCCTCGGGATCCTCGGTCGAGACTTCGAGATCGATCGAGTCGACGTCGGCGAAGCGCTTGAACAGCACCGACTTGCCTTCCATCACCGGCTTGGCAGCCAGCGCGCCGCGATTACCGAGGCCGAGAATGGCAGTGCCGTTGGTGATGACGGCGACGAAATTGCCTTTGGTCGTGTAGTCGTAGGCGCGGCTTTCATCCTCGGCGATCGCCAGCACCGGGACGGCGACGCCGGGCGAATAGGCGAGCGACAGATCGCGCTGCGTCGCCATCGGCTTGGTGGCCACGACTTCGAGCTTCCCCGGCCGGCCTTGGCTGTGAAACAGCAAGGCTTCCTGATCGGTGAAAGTCGGCCGCTGCGTGCGGCCGCCGGATTTGTCAGCCATTTCAATTCCTTGGTGAGAACTTACGGCAATCGCGCCGGAGGGGGTCGGCAAACGTTAGCGGAAGCCACGGCCCCTGCTCAAGATGTCGCATATCCAGCCTCAGGACGCGAACGTGCCAAAAGCGCCGCACTCGGCAGGCATTGACGAGGCAGGCATTGAACAAGGGTTTGGGGCGGGGTAATTCCTGCGCAGCCCCGCGCGCGCATCCTGCGGCTCAGACATGATCAGATTCCTGTTGCGATTCATCGGTCTTTGCCTCTTGGCGCTGGCGTTTGTGTTCTTTGTCTATGACGGGACCAAGTCGATCGCCAACCAGCACCTGGTCTATGCGCGGGCCGCCGAAGTATGGGCGATGGTCGACCAGAACAGCCTGAATGCGGCGCAGGCCTACGTGAAGCAGAAGGCCATCTGGGCGTGGGACCCCTATGTCCAGACGGTATTCGAGCTGCCGGCCTGGGCCATACTCGGATTTGTCGCCATGCTGCTGATCCTGCTGGGCCGCAAGAAAAAGCCGCTGATCGGCTACGCGCGAAACTAAAGCGCGCGCATGCAACCTTCGAGGCGGGCTGTATTGCGCCGTTCACTTCTCGCGCTGCTCATCGTCGTCCTCGTTATCCTCCTCATGCCCTACCTGATCGTCCCGCTGTACCGGTCCGTCGATCCGGTTTCGATGCCGATGCTGTGGCGTACCGTCACCGGCCGCCGCGTCGAGCGCATTTTTGTTCCTTTAAGCCACATGGCGCCGAGCCTGCCGCTCACCGTGATCATTTCCGAGGACGGCAGCTTCTGCCGCAATCGCGGCATCGACCTTGGCGCCATGCGCGAAGCGTTGCGGCAAGCCGACGACGATCTTGGGGAAGCGCGCGGCGGCTCCACCATCACTCAGCAGACCGCCAAGAATCTGTTTTTTTGGCAGGGCCGTAGCCTGGTCCGCAAGGCGCTCGAAATACCGCTGGCGCTATGGATCAACCTCGTGCTGCCAAAGCGGCGCGTGCTCGAAATCTACCTCAACATCGCGACGTGGGGTCCGAATGGCGAATTCGGCGCGGAGGCGGCGTCCCGCTGGGCGTTCGGCAAGCCGGCGCGCGACCTCAACCCACGGGAAGCGGCGGAACTCGCGGCCATCCTGCCCAATCCGGGGCGCCGCAGCGCCCGGACGCCAAGCGTCCAGGTGCGCCGGCTCGCGGGCCTTTATGAACGTCGGGCCTCTGAGCATCCCGGGCTCGACGCCTGTATCCGGCCGAAGTCACCTTAAGCCGCTCATTCCCGCGAAGGCGGGAATCCATAGGATTGTCCGGCGCTTCGGCGCTTTAACCCTGGGTCCCCGCCTGCGCGGGGACGAGCGCAAAAATGCTCCCGCTGTGAAGTGCAGAATCCGATCTGGCATTGTTGAGTTTCTTCTTCTATAAGCCCGCCAATCCCAGCACAGCGCCCGTTCAGGAGACCGACATCATGGCCGTGCCGAAGAGAAAAACTTCCCCGTCGCGGCGCGGCATGCGCCGGTCGGCGGATGCCTTGAAGCGTCCGACCTATATCGAGGACAAGGATTCCGGCGAGCTGCGCCGCCCGCACCATATCGATCTCAAGACCGGCATGTATCGCGGCCGGCAAGTGCTGACCAAGAAGACCGAGGAGTAAGCTCGTCATTGCGAGGCAATAGGGCGTCCACGCCCGTCCTCGACGGGCTGTGGCGACGAAGCATCCAGGGGCGGACGTGCGTGACTGGATTGCTTCGCTGTCGCTCGCAATGACGACGGGTCGATACGCGGTGATTGCCTGAGAGACGCACCATGTTCGTTCTTGGCTTTCCTCTGCTGCTTATTCCCTTCGCCGTTTACAACATGATTGCGTTTCTGACCCCGGGCGTGGGTTGGACGACGCCGGTGGCGACGATCCATATGATGTCCGGTCAGAACTGGGTGCTGACCTGGGAGGATCTGCTGATCGCCTTCTCGATCCTGCTGCTCGCCGTCGAGGTCATCAAATCGACCCGCATGGGCACGCGCTCGATCGTCGATCACGTGCTGGCAATGGCGCTGTTCATCGTCATGCTGGTCGAGTTCTTGCTGGTGGCCCAGGCCGGAACATCGACGTTCTTTCTGCTGACCATGATCAGCCTGGTCGACGTGCTGGTCGGCTTCATCGTCTCGATCCGCTCATCCCAGCGTCAGGTCGAAATCGAAGCCGGCGGGGCGTGAAGCCTTAACGCGCGATCAGAGCGAGCGCGACAGCGTCCGGTGCATTGGCATCGGCGACCGAGCACGCATCCCATAAGCGGCAATCGCTTCCTCGGGCTCCACGCGACGGCGAGCGCGCGTCTGCGGCGCCTGCGCCGCGGTCGCAATCAGTTGCGCCAAAAAATTGGCCCCCGGCCGGCCGCCGACGTCCCCCGGCGACGCCGCGGCGTCGCTTGCTGCAATTGGGATCAAGGCCGTGCTCACGTTGGCGCTTCCTGTGCCGAAATGGGACGTTCGTCACATAACAATGGGACGCTCGGCCGCTTGATCGGTTGAGTCGCAAGCCGCGTGCCGCGCCGGCCGGCGGCGAAATCCAGCCGGGTATTACCGAATTCTTTAAGCTCCGGCGTTACGTTAACACTTCGCGCTCTCTCGGCGGGCGGCGGCGACAGCAAAAGCCAGAGGTGACGGTGAGCGATAACGCTGGGCGCGATCCAAGCCGGTCGGCTGCCGCTCATCCGCCGGGCGGCGGCGGTACAGGCTTTGCCACCGTCGGACCGAACGCCACCGAAATTCTCGCCTCGGTCGGCGAGGCGCTTTACTGCTGGGACATCGGCAGCGATGTGCTGCTGTGGAGCGCCAATGCCGGCGAGGTTTTGCGCCTGGGCGACCTCGATGCCATCGCCACCGGCCGCGCCTACGCGGCTTTGCTCGAGGCCGACAACGTCCAGTCGCGCTTCGACGCCGTCATCAAATCCGACCTGCGCGACGAAGGACGCGGCGTCCACTATCACGTTCAATATTGCCTGCGGCCCGAGCCGAACAAGGACACCAAGCTTTGGGTCGAAGACACCGGCCGCTGGTTTGCCGGACCTGACGGCAAGCCGGCGCGCGCGCACGGCACCGTGCGCGTCATCAACGAGCGCTACGAGCGCGAGCGCCGTCTCAACTACCTCGCCCGCTACGACGATCTCACCGGCGAACTCAACCGCTATCACTTGACCGAGATCATCGAGAAGACACTTGATGAGGCGACGCGCTTTCGCTCGTCTTGCGGCTTTCTCCTGGTCGCCATCGATAATCTCGGCCGGATCAACCGCTCCTACGGCTACGAAACCGCCGACCAGATGATCAGCGCGGTCGGCAAACGCATCCGCACCTTGATGCGCGGCAAGGATACGCTCGGCCGCTATTCCGGCAACAAATTCGGCATCGTGCTCAAGGACTGCACGCCGGATGACATGGAGGTGGCCGCGGCGCGGCTGTTGGCGGGCGTGCGCGACGCGCTGGTGCCGACCGACACCGCGCCAATTGCGGCCACCATCACCATCGGCGGCGTGACAGTGCCGCGCCATGCCCGCACCGTCGCCGAAGTTCTGGCGCGGGCGCAAGAGGCGCTCGACGTTGCCAAGGCTAAGCGCCGCGGCTCATTTCTCGCTTACCGGCCCAATGTCGAGCGCGAAGCGCAGCGCCGGGAGAACGTGCGCGCCACCGACGAGATCGTCGCCGCGCTCAATGAGCGGCGCATCTTTGTCGCCTACGAGACCGTCGCAGCTGCGGCCGATCGCCGGCCGGCGTTTTACGAATGCCTGATGCGCGTCCGCCGCACCGACGGCAGTCTCCTTGGCGCCGCCGACGTGATCCCGGTCGCCGAGCGGCTCGGCCTGGTGCGCCTTCTCGATCACCGCGTCCTGGAACTTGTGGTCGATGAAATGATGGCGACACCGTCGCTGCAGGCGAGCGTCAATGTCTCGCCCGGCTCGACCACCGATCCCGATTGGTGGAACGGCTTGGGCTCGCTGCTGCGCGCGCAGCCCGGCGTGGCCGAGCGTCTGATCATCGAGATCACCGAGAGCGCCGCGATCGACGACATCGACGAGACGCGCGGCTTCGTCGCCCGCGTCAAGGATCTCGGCTGCCGCATCGCCATCGACGATTTC
>Ga0210395_10001976_pt1 | contig 15997 bp, 17 predicted proteins | sample IncBWH4OmetaG_FD_150861 | JGI IMG/M metagenome (GOLD analysis project Ga0210395, IMG submission 150861) | Forest soil microbial communities from Barre Woods Harvard Forest LTER site, Petersham, Massachusetts, United States - Inc-BW-H-4-O ... | reverse complement strand
CTCGAGCGCGTCGCCACCCAGAACGCTCCGTTCGCATTAACGCTCGATAGGATCGGCGCGTTCCCGCACGAGCGCAAGCCGCGCGTCGTTTATGTCGGAACCCGCGAGCAAGGCGCGCCGTTTCGAAAGCTGGCTCAATCCGTGCGCGGCTCCTATGTGTCGCTTGGCTTTCAATTCGACGAGGATCCAATCGCGCACGTCACGATCGCGCGAGTTAAGGATCCTCGCGCGCCGCTCCGCTCGGTCGAGTTCGCGCCGGTCGCCTTTGAGGTAGGCTCGTTATCACTCTTCGAGTCGCTATTCGACCCTAAGGTGAACACCTCGCGCTACCAGGTTGCTCGCGTCGCGCCGCTCAGAGGCGCATTGTCACCCTGAGCCCCATTGTCACCCTGAGCCTCATTGTCACCCTGAGCCTCATTGTCACCCTGAGCCTCATTGTCACCCTGAGCCGCATTGTCACCCTGAGCCTGTCGAAGGGCGACAATGCCCCGCCTAGCTGCATTGTCACCCAGCTGCATTGTCACCGTAGCTGCATTGTCACCCTGAGCCTGTCGAAGGGCGACAATGCTGCGAGGTTACGCTGGGCGACGCGGGACGAGCAGAGTCATCCTTCGACAGGCTCAGGATGACATCGGGAGCGACGCGGGCGAGCGAGGGGCGACGCGGTCGAACGGCGTCATCCTTCGACAGGCTCAGGATGACGGCGCGCTAGGCTCAGGATGACAGCGGGAGCGGTTAGCGCAGTTTGATGAGGACCTTGCTGCCTTCGCTCGAGGATGGTGCGGCGAACGGTTCGGGTTTCGCCGCAGATGCAGGCCGCGGCATCGCGGCGTAATCCGGAATCGCTCCGGACGAAACTTTTTCGCGGTAGTCGGCGATGGTGACGTGCAGCGCCTCGAGCGCGCGCTCGGGGTAATCCTTCTTTTTTTCGGGATACCCGTCGAGCTGCGATTCGATCTCGCCGGCGGTGATCGCCGCCGCTTCGTCAACCGTTTTGCCTTTTGCGATCTCGACGACGAGGCTGCAGGTGGCCGTACCGAAGCCACAGCCGGTCGTGAAATACGAGATGTCCTCGATGACGGCTCCCGGGCCGATCTTCAAGAAGAAGTTATACATGTCGCCGCACGAGTCACTGAAGTACTCGCCGCTGGCGGTGGGGTTCTCCATCGTGCGAAAGCCGCTGCGCTCTTCGACGAGTTGCTGGAACTTGGGGAAGTTCAACCTACCATCTCCTTGGGATGCAGCTCGAAGCGGCACTCTTTTCCGCCATGCGCTAAGGATTCTGTTTGTGTGTGCTCGCCGCCGAGCGTTTCGTCGATGACGTGATGGATGACCTGGCAGACTTCCGGATGTTCTTTGGCCGCGGTCGAGTACGGGCAGCTGCGCTCGTGCAGAACGAACCCGTCGTCGATCAAACTGTACTCGGCAACGACGCCGCTCTTGCGCAGCATCTCGGTAAGTTGCGCCACCCGCTGCTCGGGCTCGTCGGACGTTACGTTCAACTGCGCGCGCGCAACGGCGCGGCGCGAGAGCCCGTCGAAAATCTGTGCGATCGCCGGTGCGCCGAACTGATCCTTGACCTCGCGCAGCACGGCCGTGAGCATTTTATCGTAGGACTGCGGGAAGAGCCGGTCGGCCTCGGGCGTCAGCGAAAACTCGTATGTTGGTTTTGTCGGACCGCGGCGCACGGACGTCTCCGCCACCAGGCTGTCACGCTCGAGAACCATGAGCTGCTGGCGCACGGCGTTGGGTGAGAGCCCGAAGACTTGTGCCAGATCGGCGGCCGAAGCCGAGCCTCGCCGGCGGAGTTCGCTGACGATCTTTCCGCGCGTGCTCTGAAAAAAGCGGTCCGATTGCATTTTCTGGCGCTATCCTAGCACGAAGCGACCTAGATAGTAAAGTTTTTCCTTGACTTTCTAAGAGAGCCTCGGCTACGATAAATTCCATGCCCGACCACGCTCTTCGCGTCACCGACCTCCGCTGCCAAATCGCCGGCAAGGAAATCCTCAAAGGGATCGATCTCACGGTCGATCGGGGAAAAATTCACGCGCTCATGGGCCCGAACGGTAGCGGCAAATCGACGCTCGCCTTCGCCATTACCGGCCATCCTCAATACGAGGTGACCGGCGGAAGCGTCCAGCTCGACGGCGAGGACATGCTGGCGCTTCCTCCGGATAAGCGCGCTCGCGCTGGACTCTTCCTCTCCTTCCAGTATCCAGCCGCGATCCCAGGGGTGAAGGTCGCAAACTTTCTTCACGCCGCTCGGCAGGCCGAACGGCCAGGCGATCTTCCGCCCGCCAAGTTCCGCGCGCTGCTGATGGAAAAGATGGAGCAGCTCGGCATCGATCCCTCGTTCATGGGCCGCTATCTCAACGACGGCTTTTCAGGCGGCGAAAAAAAGCGGGTCGAAATGCTGCAGCTGGCCGTCTTAGCGCCGAAGTATGCGATTCTCGACGAAACCGATTCGGGTCTCGACATCGACGCCCTCAAGGACGTCGGTAGCTCCATCGCCGCCTTGCGCGCGAGTGAAGAGGGACGCAACACCGGTTTCTTGATCATCACGCACTACCCGCGGATACTTTCGTACGTCGTTCCCGATGTCGTGCACGTCATGATCGATGGGCGCATCGTCAAGACCGGCGGCCACGACCTGGCGCATCGCATCGAGCGGGAAGGATACGACAAGCTGCGTGAGGAGAGTGCGGTCGTTGCCTAGTCCGGCTCCCGTAGTCGCCGGTCGCGACCATGCGACGCAAGCGCTCTACGAGCGCGTCGCCACCCTAGGTCCGTCACCGTTTTCGATCGAGCAGCGGACGCGCGCACTCGATCGCTTCGTTTCGTTGCGCAGCGGCCGTGAAAAGCCGGGGCGCTTCTGGCGCGTCGACTTCGAATCGATTGCACCCGAGGCCGGTGCGATCGATCTGAGCGCCGCAAACGTGCGCGTTGAAAATCACGATCCGGCGGTCTTCGTTTGCGACCTCGCGACCGCCGCGCGCGAGTCTCCGGAGCTTTTCGCGCGCGCCTTCGGAACGACCGGCAGACGCTCCACGAAGTTCGGCTCGCTTGCAGCGGCCTTCGCGCAGTGCGGCGTCTTCGTGCACGTGCGAGCCGACCATGCCTGCGACGACCCGGTCGTCATCCGTTATACCGCGCCGGCCGGGGCGGCAATCTTTCCGTGGAGCGTCGTGCTCGCCGAACGCGGCGCGCGCGTCACGATCGTCGAACGTCTCGAAGGCGGCGCCGGAGCCTTTCTTTGCGGTGCCACGGAAGTCGTTACGGAAGAGCGCGCGGACGTCCATTATGCGGCTTTTCAGGAAGTCGACGACGGCGCGCGAATTATCTGGAGCCGAGCCGCGCGTCCCGGGCCCGAAGCGCGGATGTCGTGGGCATCGGCCGAGCTCGGCGGCGAACTTGCCGCGAGCGACCTCTCCGTTTCGATCGAATCGCCCGGAGCCGAGGCGAATCTCACGGCGATCTTTTTTCCACGCGGTTCGCAGCACGTCGATGTCGTGAGCACCGTCGAGCACCGGGCTGGCGAGGCAACCTCCGAAACGGTCGTGAAGACGGCCGCTCGCGACCGCGGACAGGCACGCTTTCTCGGCAACATTCGCATCGCGCCCCATGCTCAAGGTAGCGATGCACGTTTGCGCGACGATGCGCTGCTGCTTTCGCCAACCGCACACGTCGATTCGGTGCCGGCACTCGAAATCGGCGCGAACGTCGTCAAAGCCTACCACGGCGCGACCGTCGGCGCGATCGATGCCGAGCAAATTTTCTACATGGAGAGCCGGGGCCTCCAGCGCGCCGCCGCAGAGCGCATGATCGCGTTGGGATTCTTCGAGCCGGCCATCGAGCGCTTTCCAACCGTAGCGCTGCGCGATGAAATTCGCGCTTCACTGGCGGCAAAGCTTTCATGACTCAAACGCTGCGCGTTCCCTTCGACAGCGCTCAGGGTGACAAGAGCATGGAACGCATCATTGGCGATTTTCCGATTCTGGCGCGGCCGACGTCGCGTGGAAAGCGACTGGTCTATCTCGACTCCGCGGCGACGTCGCAGAAACCGCGAGCCGTCATCCAGGCGCTCGTGGACTACTACGAGCAATATAATGCGAACATCCACCGGGGAGTCTACGAGATCGCCCAACGCGCCACCGACGAGTACGAGCACGCCCGCGTTAAGCTCGCGCGTTTTATCGGCGCCCAAACCTCCGAGGTCGTCTGGGTCCGCAACACCACCGAAGCGATAAACTTAGTCGCCTACTCGTGGGGCGACCACAACGTAACTGCGGGTGATGCCATCCTGCTCACCGAGCTCGAGCATCATTCGGATCTCGTTCCCTGGCAGCTTCTGGCGCAACGAACCGGCGCGCAGCTACGCTTCATTCCGGTCGACGCTCGCGGCATCCACGTTCTCGACAACCTCGACCGGCTGCTCGACGGCTGCAAACTCGTTGCGATCTCGCACGTCAGCAACACGCTGGGAACCATCGCGCCGCTGGAGACCATCATCCCCCGCGCGCACGCGGCCGGCGCGGTCGTGCTCGTGGACGGGGCGCAAGGTGCGCCGCATCTTCCTCTCGACGTCAAGGCACTCGATGCCGATTTTTACGCCTTTAGCGGGCACAAGATGCTCGGACCAACCGGAATCGGATGTCTCTACGGGAAGCGCGAGCTCTTAGAAGCGATGCCACCGTTTCTCTCCGGCGGCGACATGATTCGCAAGGTCGAGTACACCCGAACCACGTTTAACGACCCCCCACGCCGGTTCGAGGCCGGGACGAGCAACATCGCCGACGCCATCGCATTCGGCGTCGCCGCCGACTATCTAACGTCGCTCGGGATGCCGTGGGTTCGCGAGCACGAGCGCAAGTTGACCGGTTACGCGTTGGAACGCCTAGCCAAGTTCGAGCCGCGCGGCCTTGCGATCTACGGGCCGCGGGATCCGGCGCGCAGCTCCGGCGTTATCTCGTTCAATTTTGGGGATATCCACCCGCACGACCTTGCCTCGATTCTCGATACCGAAGGCGTTTGCATACGGGCGGGTCATCACTGCACGATGCCACTGATGGAGAAATCAGGCTGGAGCGCCACCGCTCGCGCGTCGTTCTACATTTACAACACGGAGGCCGACGTTGACGCGCTTTGTGAGGGCCTCGAAAAGGCCGCGCGCGTCTTTCACATCTGATGGACGATTTCTACCGGGATTACATCCTCGACCATTACCGCAGCCCGCGCAACTTTGGAACTCTCGAGCAGCCCGATGTAGCCGCCGAAGACGTTAATCCGCTCTGCGGCGATCAAATCCGCGTCGAGCTCAAGCTCGACGACGGTAAGATCAGCGACGTGCGCTTCTCCGGAAAGGGCTGCGCCATCAGTCAGGCTTCGACGTCGATGCTGCTGGAGACCGTCAAGGGAATGAAGCTCACCGACGTCGCGCAGTTGCCCAAGGACGCCGTCCTAGAAAACGTCGGAATCGGAATCAGCCCAACCCGCATGAAATGTGCGATGCTCGGCTTACGCGTGCTCAAGAGCGCAGCGATCGGCAAACTCGCCGATTGGCCCGACGAAGAATAAATAACTCGAAGACTTAGGAGAGCCGAGCTTTAGTGCAGGTCGAGGCCTACTGTGGTTTTATCCAATAATGGTCGGTAATTTGTAAACCACCCGGACCCGGCGCTACCGTGAACGTGGCGTAGTACTCGACTCCGCCCGACTTGACGTCGGCCGTCACCAGGTAGTTCGAATTACTCTGCGGCGTCGAACGAATGGACTCGATCTGTGCCTCGCCGGTCATGAACGTTTCGCTTGCACTTCCCGTCGCGAGGTACGTGCTCGCCGTCGCGCGGTCGCCGCGCGCGAGCGCTTCGAGATAAGAGCGCACGAGTGACGCGGCCGGGTCCGCGGCGGGCGCCTTCGGAGGCGCGACCGGTACGGGCGTTGCAACTGCGACCGGCCTCGCCGTCGCGACGATCGTCTTCCTCGTGGCCGCGACGACCGGAGCCGGCGCTCGTGTCGGCGTGGCGCTGGCAACCGGCGCTGCGCTCGGCGTCGCCGTCGGCGTTGGCTTCGCCGGCTTCTTTGTGGGCGCGGGCGATTCGCTCGGCGGCGGCGTACGCGTGGGAGTGGCCATCGGCGACGGCGTCGCAGACGCCATCGGCGATGCCGATGGCAGCGGCGTCACCGGAGGCACGGATGCTTCGGCCAGCGGAGTTTGCGCCGCGCGTTGCGGTGCGTTCGCGCCACCGAAGAAGTGCGCGAGCACACCCCCCAAGAGAAGACCCGCCAGAATTACGACGACGATGAGCGGGAAAACCGGAAGTCCTCTGCCGGAGGGTTCGTCGTCGCCGCGTCGCCGCCGAGGCGGCTCTCTTCCGTTCAGGGCGTCAGCCGTTCGGACAGCGCGTCGCGAAGCGCTGCGGGCAACGCCGTAACGAGCTCCGGCCGCTCCGAAACGAAGAGCACCGTCGCTTCCTTAAGCAGGTCCGGATTACTTCGCGCGTATGCCAACAACGCACCGGCGGCTCCGTTTTCGCGCCGCGCAATGCTCTCCAACGTCGTGCCGGCGCCCTCCGCCGCATCCTCGGAGGACTCCCCGCGTTCTCGAAACGCGGTAAAGACCGATTCGACGAACGCCGGATACGCTTCCGAAGGCATCGTCGAAATCCCGCGTTCGTAGAAAGCGGCCAGATCGGCCTCGTCAATCTTCGCGAGAAGCTTCTCGACTGTACCTACCAGCATCTCGGCCGGCACGTTCCCGAAGGACATCCGCCGATTGATTTATCCTTGGCAGCAGGCAGCTCCTCGATGCGGAAGAAATTGCCTTTCCATGATCCGAGTGAAGGTACCGCTCGATCTCCACGCCGTCGCCCGAGCCGGCTCTGGTGCCTTCGCGCTTGCCACGCCGCTGCGCATTCGCGACCTGCTCGGATTTGCCGTTCGAGAAGCGATCGGGACGCGCGCTCCCGGTGACAAGTTCTCGCGTACCGTTCATCGTACGTTGGCCGGCCTTTGCGCCGGCGACTTTACGGTTGACGTCAACGGACGCACGTTTGCCGATCCGGACGCGGTAGTCGTCTGCGAGGGCAGCGTTGACATTCGTTTCTTTCTGAGCCAGCGACGGAGGATAGCTCCGAACCGAAAGTAGACAGCCGGCGGTGCTCTTGCATCGGGTGATACTGTAGAAGAAAAGCTCTTCACGGCAGAAACGGAGCACACAATCAAACTCGGCCTCGTCTTGGTTACCGCGCTCCTGGCGGTGCTACGACCGGCGCTTCCGGATATCCGATACGACGTGGCGGGGGAGGACGTGTATCGGATCGAGTCGACCTCGACGGTTTCGCGAGTCTCCTATGCCGGTACCGAAAGCTTATCGATCAAGCAAGATGGCAAGCGGACGCGCTTCGAAGCGCGTGCGCGATACATTCGCTACTCTCCGGACGGCAAGAGCAGCGTGGACGCCCGATTCGTCAGCGAACTACTGCCGAACGGCTCGTTCGAAGGCCGCGTCGACGACGACCCGGACTTTCTGACGATCCTCAACCAACCTTTTGCCGTGCAGCTCGACCCTGCAACGCTCCGAGATTTGCGCGAACTCCGCGGTGCCGTTCCCTTCTCGGCAAGCTCTCCGCTCGGCGGCGACTCGGTGCTCCACGGTTCCTTGCGGCCCGGTGCGAACGGCCAGATCGACGGGCGTCCCAGCGTGGCGGTACGTTTCCAAGCCCTTGGACCAATGACCGGAACGTTGCCCCAAAGCGCGGACGCCGGCATTTCCGGCAACATGCGCATGGAGGGCACGGCGTACTACTCGCTCGACGATGCGATGCTTCTGGCGCTCAGCGCGAAGCTAACAATCGACGCGCGTCTGCGTCAAACTCATCCGGTCGTCTTCATACCGGTGCACATCACCTATAGCCGAGCCATTCGCGTCGCGCAGCGCTCGGGGGACGTCGGTCAGGCGATCAAAATGCTCCGATGAGCTCGACCTGCAGCGGATGACGGAACGGCTGCTCGCGTAGCTCCGTCAGCGGCGTTAGCGCCAGATGGTTTTGATGACAGTCGATCAGCATCTCGATCGCACGCTTGACCGAACCGCTCTCTTCAACGTATTTGGCTAGCTTTTTCTTGAAGTAGGCCCGCGGATCGCGCAAAACCTTGGCGTAGTACGGGTCGTCGGTCAAGCCCGTGGAATCCACGCCCTCTTTAGGAACGAGCCACACGAACCACGGATCTTCGCTCTGGCGGTATCCGATCAGCACTAAGGGTATGGCTCTCGCAGAGGTCAGGTTTGGCACGAAACTGCACATCGTATAGGCATCCAGCGAGATTTCCGTGGGGTCGATCTCGGTTTGTTGCATTAAGCTTCACCTCTAGCTTGGGAGAGGCTCCAGGTAAACAAAAAACCGCTTCTTCTCTGTAAAGGGAGCGAAGCGGTTTCCTACGGGATTCGGGCCGGCGGCCCGAGCGAAATCGGCATGGCGACCTTTTAGAAACGAGGGGAAATTTCCCTGCGCTTGCGGGCGCCGCACTCTCGCGGTTTTGAGGAGTTTTCTCCCACGATGTGAAACCACCGGCCCTAGCGGTGGTGTCGGGGGCACTGTATGAGCGCACCCGCACCACTCCTTCGTGGGAGTATACGTGCCATCAGCGACTCCATCGGGCCGGACGGCGGCCGCGCGGACGGCTGCGGTCGCGCAGGCAGCGGCCTCGATTCCGAGCGTCGAAAAGTTTGAGAGAATCGTCGACGACTACCAGCGCCGGCTCTACGGGTTTGCATTACGAATGACGGGAAACCGAGAGGACGCTGAAGAGATCGTTCAGGACGCCTTCGTGCGCGCCTATCGTGCTCTGGGAAAAATGTCGCTCGAACAACGCGCCGACCTGCGGCTGCAGCCCTGGCTCTATACAATCACGCTGAACGTCACCCGCAATCGGCTCCGCAGCAAGCGGCCCGTCAACGTGGCCCTCGATGCGCTCGCCGACCCCGACGCTCTGCTACGTGAATCGAACGAGGGGCCGCCTCAGCCCGAGAGAATCGTCGAGCAAAATACCGAGATCGCGCTGGTCGAGCGTGCGCTGCTCCAACTGCCGATGCATTTACGTGCGGCGGCCACTCTACGCTTCATCGAAGGGCGCAGCCACCCGGAGATCGCCGAAATTCTTAACCAACCGATCGGAACGGTGAAGTCGCACGTTCATCGAGCCGTACGTATCCTGCGACGCATCCTCGGCCCGCAGATCGGAAGATTCAACCCGGAAGGAGTTCCCGCTCATGCGTTGTCGTGACGTCGATGCATTATGGGACGAGCTTCGCGGCGAGTGCCAAGCCTCGCTAAAAGAGACCGTCCACACTCATCTTCGAGCCTGTCCCTCCTGTCAGGCGGTTTACGAACAATACGCGGGGGTCGCTTACTGCCTCTCCTGTCTGCCGCTTCCCGAGCCTTCGTGCGACCTCGCGAAGAAGGTCATCCAACACCTTGCGGCGCTCAAGGGCGCGCTGGCCGCGCCGATCGTGCTCTCCGCGATCTCGACGCCGCTGGGAAGGCTCTATGCCGGATTCAAAGACAACCGCATCGCCTACCTTAGCCTCGATACCGGCGATTCACCCGAAGAAGTTGCCGCCCGCGCGGAGCGCCGTTTACGTCGGCGCGTCGTGCAGGGCCAGGCGCCACCATGGCTCGTGACCGCGATCGAACGGTTCTTCAGTACCTGGAAGGTCGACGACGCGGTCGTCGATATCAGCAATCTTACGCCGTTCGAACAGGCCGCGCTTCGAGCGGCGGCTCGCATCCCGCCCGGCGAGGTTCGTTCGTACGCGTGGGTTGCGACGCAGATCGGACGGCCCAAAGCTGCGCGCGCAGTCGGTCGCGTAATGGCGCGCAATCCGCTTCCGCTGCTCTTTCCGTGCCACCGCGTCGTCGACTCGTCGGGCGACCTGCACGACTATTTTTACGGGCTTGAAATGAAGGCGCGGCTTCTTCAAATGGAGGGCTACCGCGGCTAGACGCCAACCCTAGCGAACGTGGCGATTCGCGTACTTTTCATCAGATGACCGATCCTCGGATCGCCGCCATCCCCGACATCCACGGTCACGCCAAGGGCGAACACCGGCCTTTTACGGAGGAACGGCCGCTCGCGTATTCGGCGCGAATGCTCTTCCTCTGGTTTTACCATGCCTGCCGCCGCTTATCTCCACGCTTTTTGATGGTTGCCGACCACGCGAACTATTTGACATTCGAGGATCCCGGAGCGGTCGCCACGGTCCGCCGGGCGCTCAAGTTGGCGCAGGCGGGCGACCTGATCGGTGCGGCCGAAACGGCCGGCGTCGACCCTCCGCACGCCGCGATCGTCTCGGAGGGGTTGCGCCGAGGCATGCGATTTGCAATAGGCGCCGAGATGGACAACGACCCGCGTGCGCGGCCCGATGCACAGAACATCGTCGATGCACTGCGCCCCGACGGAATTATCCGCTCGGTGCACTTCGTTCCGATCCAACATCCGGAAAAGGGGGCCGACTGGCCGTGGCCCTTTGACAGCGAGGAGTTTATCGACCTGTACGAGGCGGTAAGCACGGAGACCCTCTGGGAACTCTACACCGCCAAGTTGTTCGACGATCTAGAGAAGCTGCCCACGCACATCGCCGGGCACTTCTACGTTCCGGCGACGCTCGGGCGCTGGCCGGCCCAAAGGACGCTCGAGCACTACGAGGATCGTCTGCTCGATATCTGCCATCAGCGAGGTATTGCCGTCGAGATCAACACGCGGTTCCTCTACCGCGACCATCCCGACGATCGCAAGAAGAAGTACCTCGACGCCAATGCGAGACTAATCCGCAAGGCCAAAGCGCGCGGAGTCGGAGTTGCCATTGGATCTGACGCGCACAGTCCGAAGGATCAGGGCAACGCATTCGACGTCATCCTCGGGTTGCTCGACGACGCGCACATCAACGAGTTGGTCTTTCCCGTCGCCGGGAGACTGGCGCGGGTTGCGTTGCGCGCCACGCGCGAACATCTGGAGGCGCAGGCCCAAGCGGGCCGTCAGCCCGCCGTACCGGGCAGCAGCATCACCGGTTACGGCCGGGCCGAGCTTGGATTGCCCGAAGAGGAGCCGGTCGGCGCGGGACACCGCGAAGGCGGCCGCGCGACGCGCGAGAGTGGGCCGAAGAAGCGCGCCGGCGACTCCGCTCGCACATCGAAGCGCCCCGCCGTCACGACTCCGCCGGCTACCAGTACCTCTCGCCGCAGCGCCGACTCGACATCGTCGGCAACGAAAGCAAAGGCCGCGCGCGTCGCCAAACCCGCCGCTCCCGAAAAGAAGAAACCCGCGCGACCGCCGGCCGCACCGGCCAAGGCAAAGAAGCCCGCTGCAAAGCCGTCGCGACCCGTCGCGAAAAAGGCCGCGCCCGCCCGCAAGAGCGTTGCCAAGAAGAGTTCCAGCAAGAGCGCCGGCGGCAAGAAGGTAGCCAAAAAAGCCTCCAGCAAAAAGCCCGTTCGTAAGAAACCGGCAGCAAAGACCGCCGCGCCGCGCCGCCCGGCGAAACCGAAGCGGACCGCCGCCGGATCCGCGAAGAAGAGCATCAAAAAGAAAAAAACCGCGGCAAAGCGCCGCTAACATTCGTTTTTATATAGGGGACTGAGCAGTGGCGGATATCGTGCGCCTTAGAAATATCGCATTCGTTGGACCCCATCACGCGGGGAAGACGACGCTCGTCGAAGCGATCCTCGCCCATTGCGCCGCCATCGGACGACGCGGATCGATCGCCGACGGAACGACCGTCACCGATCACGAGCCTGAAGACCACAAACACCTGCAATCAACGACGGTGGGCTTCGCACATACTACGGCCGACGACGTGGACATCACGATCGTCGATGCACCCGGGTTCATCGACTTCTTCGAAGAGACCAAACAGGTACTTGCGGGCGTCGACGCAGCGATCGTGGTAGTCGAGGCGGATCCCGGCCGCGTCGTGCAGACGCAGGCGGTCGTGGACTACCTCGAGTCGGTGCGGATGCCGCACATCTTCGTGGTCAACAAGATGGATCGCCCGGGCGCGGATTTTGCAGGAACGCTGGCCGCTCTGCAGAGCGCCTATGGCCGGCACGTCGTGGCAGAACAGTTACCCATCGGCAATGCCGAACAGTTCTCCGGCTACGTGGACCTCGCGCAAATGAAAGCCTATCGGTTCGATGCAGGCGAAGAGCCCATTCCCGCCGATATGCAAGATCACGCCGCTCGCATGCACGCCGAGCTTCTCGAAGCGATGGCGGACTTCGACGATCATTTGCTGGAAGAGCTGCTCGAAGGGGTGGAGCCGCCGCTCGAAGAGATCGAACGCGATCTTTGCGCCGAATGCTCGCACGATCAAGTCGTTCCCGTGCTCGTCGCCGCCGGGCTCTCGGGCGCCGGCGTCGCGGCGCTCGTGCGAGCGATCGAAACGTGGCTGCCTTCGCCGGCCGACGCGTCGCAAGTGGATGCCGAAGGACGGCCAATCGAGTCGGACCCCACCGCGCCGGTCGTCGCGCGCGTCATCAAGACCAGCATTCATCCGCAAAGCGGAAAGCTGTCGATCGTCCGAATTCTCTCGGGAACGATCAAAGCAGACGCAACGCTTACCAACATCGCCAAACGCGACGAAAAAGTCAGGCTCGGCGGTCTCTATCGGCTCCAAGGCAAAAAGCAGGAGCCGCTTTCCGAAGCGGTATCCGGAATGATCGTCGCGCTCGCGCGTCTGGAATCGGTCTCGACCGGCGATACGCTCACGTCGAACGGACACAAGGTACTGTTGGCCCGCGTACCGGTCGCCGATCCCGTCTTCGCGGTTGCGGTGAAGCCGAAGGAACGAATCGACGAAGCAAAGATGTCGCAGATGATGGCCCGGATCGTCGACGAGGATCCGGCGTTGCGATTAGAGCGAGCGGACGTTACGCACGAGCTGCTTCTGCTCGGTCGCGGGGAACAGCACGTTTCCATCGCGGTCGAGCGGCTGGCTCGGAAATATAAAGTCGAAGTTGAAACGGCCGCGCCGACGATTCCCTATCTGGAAACGATCACCGGCGGCACCGAGGTTCATTCGCGCTACAAACACCAGACCGGCGGCCACGGGCAGTTCGGCGACGTTTGGCTGCGGTTCGAACCGCGCGAGCGGGGCGCCGGCGTCACCTTCGAAGACAAGATCGTCGGCGGCGTCGTGCCGCGACAGTTCATCCCAGCCGTAGAAAAAGGTGTCCGCGAAGCGCTCGCCCACGGCCCTAACGGCAACCCGGTCACCGACATGCACGTGACCCTCTTCGACGGTCAATATCACGACGTGGATTCGAGCGAACAATCGTTCAAGACCGCGGCGAGCATGGGCGTGCGCGAAGCGCTGCCGAAGTGCAATCCGGTCGTGCTCGAACCAATCGCGCACGTGCGTGCAATCGTGCCGACGAGCTACACCTCGGCCGTCATTCAGCAGCTCACCGGCAAGCGAGGACAGATCCTCGGCATGAACCCCGACGAGCGCCCCGGATTCGACATCGTCGAGGCCTACGTGCCGGCCGTCGAGCTTTCGCGCTACATCACCGAGCTGCGCACCGCGACGCAAGGCTTGGGGACGTATTCGTGGCGCCACGAACGGTACGACCCGGTTCCAGGAAATAAAGTCGGACCGAAAGCCGCGGTTTAGGTTTTGATTCTCCGCGCGGCTTCGATCCTGGCGGCGTTTGCGTTTGCGTTTGTGGCGTGCACGAAGACGGGGGGCGAGGTTGGTGTCGGGAGACATTCGTGGACCAAACCCGGCGTGTTGCGGGTCGCCGTTCAAAGCGATCTCAAGAATCTCAATCCGCTGCTCAACTCGAATACGACCGACGTCTTCGTCGACCGATTGATGTTCGAGCCGCTTTTGAGCGCCGATCCGAGAGGGAATCCGGTGCCGATGCTGGCCGCAACCGTCCCGACGCTCGAAAACGGCGGAATCAGCCCGGACGGCCTGCGGATCACTTATCATTTGCGGCGCGGCACTCGTTGGAGCGACGGCGTGCCGTTGACGTCGCGCGACGTCAAGTGGTCGTGGCAGGCGATCATGAACCCGGATAATAATGTCGTATCGCGCCACGGCTACGACATCATCTCGAGCATCGACACGCCCGACCCCTACACCGTTGTCGTGCATCTCAAGCAGAAGTTCTCGCCGTTCGTCGATTCCTTCTTCGCCGAGAGCGATCAGCCGTACATGATCGCTCCGGCGCACGTTTTGGCGCAATACCCCAACCTCAACCAGGTATCGTTCAACAACAAGCCGGACGTGACCGACGGGCCCTTCAAGTTCGTCGAGTGGGCGCGCGGCGATCACATTACGCTCGAGCGCAACGATGCTTTCTTTATGGGAAAACCCGGCTTACAGCGCATCGACGTCAAGATCGTTCCCGACGAGGAGACGTCGGTCAATCTCTTACGCACGCATGCGATCGATTATATGTTTCAGGCATCGATCGAAACGTACCTATCCTTGCGCGACGCGCCCGACGTGCGGATCGTCTGGGTAAACGTCAACGGCTACTACTACCTGCAGATGAACTGCTCGACTCCGTTCTTGCACGATCCGCGCATGCGGCTGGCCGTCGCCTACGCGATCGACAAGCAAGAACTCGCGCAAAAGCTCGCGTACAACATGCAGCCGATCGCGACGGAAGACATTCCCAACTGGATGTGGGCCTTCAACCCGCGCGTTCGCTCCTATCCGCACGATCCGGCAGTGGCGCGAAAGCTGCTGAGCGAAGCGGGCTGGTCACCAGGCCCGGACGGAATCATGCGCAAGAACGGCCAGCGGTTGGATCTCCTCATGGTTACGAATAACTCGAGCGCTACGCGCCGCCGCGAAGCAGTTGAAGTGCAAGCGATGTTACGGCAAGCCGGGATCGAGTCGGAGATCAAGTTCTATCCCGGCGACATGCTCTACGCGCCGGCAGGCATGGGCGGCATCCTGCAGCTCGGCCGATTCGATATCACCGTCTCGGGATGGTATGCGGGCATCGATCCCGATGACAGCACGCAGCTGCAGTGTCAGAACTTCCCGCCCAGCGGCTACAACTATTCACGCTACTGCAGTCCCGACATGCAAGCCGCTCAGCAGGCCGCGCTGACGCACTACGATCGGCGGTCGCGCACCGCGGCCTACTATCGTATCCAAGAGTTGCTGGCGCGAGACAATCCGGCCATCTTCACGATGTGGTTGCGCCAGATGGAGCCGATCAGCGTGGACTTCAAAGGCTTCGCTCCGAATCCGGTCGTCGAGTCGTGGAATGCCTGGCAGTGGACCATTTAGGAATGCAGGAAATCGCGTGGCTGCGCAAGATCATCGTCGAGCGCGCGTTGACCCAGGGCGATTACATTCTCGCCGGCGGCAGTCCCAGCGACTATTACATCGACAAATTTCGGCTCTTCTCCGACCCGCACGTCCTGCGGAAAATCGCTCGACTCTTCACCCCGGTCATCGCGGAGGTAAGTCCCGACCTCATCGCCGGAACCGAGCTGGGCGGCGTGGTGATCGCGACGGCGGTCTCGCAGATGTCGGGAATTCCGATGATCGCGGTGCGCAAGAAACCCAAAGGTTACGGGGCCTTTGCGAACGAGTACGTCGAGGGGCCGTATCACCCCGGCCAGCGAGCGTTGCTGCTCGAGGACGTCGTCACCAGCGGAACCGAGTTGCTTGCGGCCGCCTCGCGCCTGCAAGAGTTGGGCTTGATCGTCACGCCGTACGCCGTCGTCAGCCGCGGACTCTCTCCGGTGCGAGCGCTGATTGCGTTCTCGCTTCCTCGCAGCGAGCCGAACCTGGAGAACTAGCAGCCTCAAACAGCCGAACGCTAGATTAGTTCACGTAGTAAACGCCGAGTAGTATGCTACCGTCATGCGCGTGCGCTTGGCTGTTGCCGCAGCCATCATAGCGATCGTACTCATCGGTATTGCCGTGCTGCGGTTTACCGCACCGCGTCCGGAGCCGGTCGCCTCTGCGGTTGCCGTT
>Ga0210395_10001975_pt1 | contig 15999 bp, 9 predicted proteins | sample IncBWH4OmetaG_FD_150861 | JGI IMG/M metagenome (GOLD analysis project Ga0210395, IMG submission 150861) | Forest soil microbial communities from Barre Woods Harvard Forest LTER site, Petersham, Massachusetts, United States - Inc-BW-H-4-O ... | reverse complement strand
TCTGGCGAGCGCAGAGATATACAATATAACCCAACAACGGGATCCTTCACCACCGGGAGCCTCAATACGGCCCGGACAAACCACACTGCCACACTGCTGGATGACGGCACCGTCCTTATTGTTGGCGGCTTTGACGGCAACGGAAATCTGCTGGCGAGCGCAGAGATTTATAACGCCGCGGCAGGAACCTTCACCTTCGCGGGTAGCTTGGCAACCGCCCGAGCGAATCATACGGCCACGCTCCTCGGCAACGGCAGAGTGCTGGTTGCAGGAAGCAGTGATGGTAGTGGAAACGCTTCGGCGGCTGCGGAACTATTCGATCCTTCCTCAGGCACTTTCCTTCCGACAGGCAGCTTGAACACGGCTCGTGGCATGCACACTGCCGCTCTGCTCAATGATGGAACCGTATTGGTTTTGGGAGGTGGGTCGTCGAGCGCAGGCGTGTTAGCCAGCGCGGAATTATACAATCCAGGGTCGGGAACTTTTGCACTGACGGGTAGTCTAAATACTGGGCGTGTCCAAGACACGGCGACGCTCATGAACAACGGGATGGTGCTGGTCGCAGGAGGTCGGGACGCGAACAGCAACGTACTTGCGAGCACGGAGTTGTACAATCCGTTGACTCTGACTTTCACTCTGACCGGAAATCTGAACAATGCGCGGGGCAACCACGCCGCAACCTTATTGAACAATGGAATGGTGCTGGTAGAGGGCGGATTCAGCAGTGCAGCCGACATGCAGGCGAGCGCAGAACTCTACGACCCAGTGGCTGGAACCTTCTCTCAGACCGGCAGCCTAAACGTGGCGCGCCGAGTGCAGACCGCGACCCTGCTAACAAATGGATTGACTCTCGTGGCAGGGGGATTTAGCGACAGCGTTAGCGCTCTCAGCAGTGCAGAAAAGTATCAGCCGGCAACGTTGGCTCCCGCGAATCTGGTGTCGATCGCCTTGAGTCCACGCAATCCGGCGATTCCTGCAGGGACCTCTCAGAATCTTGGAGCCAACGGAACATTTAGCGACAACAGCACACAGACCTTGGCTTCCGTGACGTGGAGCACGTCCAACGCTGCCGTCGCCACCGTCTCCAGCGATTCGAGCAACCGCGGCGTCACTTTTGGAGTGGCGACAGGTTCGACGACGGTGAGCGCATGCACCGGTTCTATTTGTGGTTCCACGACTATTACCGTAGTTTCCGCTGACCCGGAAATCGCGTCTTTGTCTCCGAGCTCCGGTCCCGTTGGATTTTCTTTGACGATTGTCGGTTCCGGTTTCGGAGCGATCCAGGGAGCGAGCACAGTTCTTCTAAACCAGAGCGCGGCAACGGTGACAAGTTGGTCTCCGACCAGTATCGTCGTGGCGGTACCGAACGACACAACCGGCAATATCGTCGTCGAGGTTGGTGGCGTCGGGAGTAATCTCGTGGAGTTTACGGTCCTTCCGACGCCACTGATTGCGAGCGTGTCTCCCACAAGTGGAGATACAGGTTCGCCCGTACAGATTTCTGGCCTGAATTTCGGCGACACCCAAGGCAGCAGCACAGTTACTGTAAACGGTACTGCGATTACCGTAACAAGCTGGTCGGCAACATCGATCACTGGACTTGTTGCAACTGGCGCCACAACCGGCAACGTAATCGTCACCGTTGCGGGAGTACCGAGTAACCCGTTGAACTTTACTGTTATAAACGTGCCATCGATATTCAGTCTGTCGCCAGCGTTAGGTCCTGCTGGAACTTTTGTCACTATCATAGGGGCAGACTTCGGCCCAACACAAGGAACCAGCACGGTGTCATTCAATGGAACAGTCGCAAGCGTCACCAGTTGGGGTTCCACGGGACTCACTGCAATCGTGCCGACTGGTTCCACCACGGGATCTGTCGTAGTGAACGTTGCTGGAACGCTCAGCAATGGCGTCGTTTTCATTACCCCTGGGGCGCCGAACGTTTTCAGTGTATCTCCCGCGACAGCTCCTACAGGCTGGTTGGTAACAATCACTGGGACAAATTTCGGCGGCACGCAGGGCACGAGCACTGTCTCCTTTAACGGCAATTTGGCGACGGCCACAAGTTGGAGCCCGACGCAGATCGTTGCAACGGTTCCATCGGCAGCGACAAGCGGAATTGTGACGGTGACGGCCTCCGGTGTCGCTGGGACAGCGGCGTTTTTCAACGTCTACACCGGCCCAGTGGTTAGCAGCTTTTCGCCGAATACTAGCGCTGTCGGCAATATTGTGTCGATTCAAGGATCCGGGTTCTTCGCTGCGCAAGGGTCAAGCACAGTCACATTCAACGGCGTGCCGGCGACAGTGTCCTCGTGGAGTGATCAGCTGATCCAAGCGCTTGTGCCGAGCGGCGCAACAACCGGGAATCTCCTCGTCACTGTCGACGGCTTTGCCACGAATGCCGGGACTTTCACGGTGGTTCCTATTCCGACGATAACGAATCTTTCGCCAACGTCTGGGGTAATCAATTCTTCTGTGACCATTACAGGAACAAACTTCGGCTCGACACAAGGCACTAGCACCGTCTCCTTCAACGGCACGGCGGCAACTGCAACATCCTGGAGTTCGACGAGCATTACAGCAACGGTCCCAATCGGAGCAACCAATGGAAACGTGATTGTCGCCGTTTTAGGCGTTTCGGGCACAGGAGTCAATTTCACAGTGAACTCGCTGAGCATTAGTTCCCTTAGCCCAACCTCTGGCACCGTGGCTAAAGAGGTAGTCATCAACGGAACTGGTTTCGGCGACACGCAGGGAACCAGCACAGTCACTTTCAACGGATTGACCGCCTCTCCGCTTTCCTGGAGCGCGACCCAGATCTTCACGCGCGCTCCGGTCCAAGCTACAACAGGCAACGTAATCGTGACGGTTGCAGGAATTGCGAGTAATGCGGAGATCTTCACAGTTATCCCGAGCCCGATTCTAAATAGTCTTTTACCAACGTCAGGGGGACCTGGCACTTCCGTCACGATTTCTGGTTCAAATTTCGGATCAACCCAGAACGGCAGCACGATCACACTCGCAGGAGGAAATGTTAATCCAACGAGTTGGAGCGCCACATCCATCGCATTCACCGTACCATCTGGTTCCTCGGGAACGGTGAATGTTTGGGTCTCTGACTTCAGCGGAGATCAGAGCAACTCTCTGTCCTTCACGATTATACCCGCGGTCAGCATCGCTTCTTTGAGTCCGTCTTCGGGCGCTGTTGGAGATCCGATTACGATCAACGGTGTCAGTTTCGGAAGCACGCAAGGAACGAGCGCGGTCAAATTCAACGGGGTCACAGCTACTGCCAGTTCGTGGAGTGACACCGCGATCCTGGCCGGAGTCCCAACTGGAGCGATGACGGGGAGTGTGGTTGTAACTGTCGGCAGTACGTCCAGTAGTGGCGTCCAGTTCACTGTCGCGGCCAGGCCCACAATATCGAGTCTCTCTCCGAGTTCTGGGCCAGCCGGGATAAGCGTCACTATCGCTGGGACGAACTTCGGTTCCAGTCAAGTCTCAGCTACAGTCTCATTTAATGGCACACCAGCCACGCCATCGAGTTGGGGAACATCCAGCATTGTCGCCTACGTACCTTCCGGTGCAACTTCAGGCAATGTCGTGGTCACCGCATCCGGAGAAGCCAGCTCTGGAATGACATTTACCGTGAACCCTGGCCCTGGCGTTACGAGCCTCTCTCCGACCGCGGGCGGAATTGGTGCGACGGTCACGATCACAGGCGCGGGTTTCGGATCGAGTCAGGGCACTAGCACCCTCAAATTCAACGGCACAGCAGCGACGGCCACGAACTGGAGCGACGGGCTGATCATAGCCGCAGTTCCTTCTGGCGCGACTACTGGCAACGTAATCCTTACCGCTAGCGGAATAGCCAGCAACGCGTTGAGCTTTACGGTTTCCTCGGGATTGAGCGTCACCGCCATAAGCCCCAACTCAGGAAACACAGGCAACATCGTGACGATCACCGGCACCGGTTTCGGGACTACACAGGGCGGCAGCTTCGTAAGATTCAATGGAGCGACTGCGACGATCAATTCTTGGAGTAACACATCGATCGTGACTTCGGTGCCAGCAACTGCCACGTCCGGCGCCCTCGTGGTAACGGTCGCCGGCGCGTCCAGCGACGGAATCTACTTCACTTCACAGCCGCAGATCGACGGCATCTCGCCCAATCCCGCCGCTCTTCCGGCGACTGTGACCATTACCGGCCAGAATTTTGGCTCAACTCAAGGCTCGAGTGCCGTGACCTGCAGCGGTAGTTCGTCCTTTGTGAGTAGTTGGAGCCAGTCCAGCATTGCGCTGCAAGGTTGCGTCTCCGCCGTCGGAGCAATTCCCATTCAGATTACTGTGAACGGAGTCGCCAGCCTTCCGGCTGTCGTCCAAGGGATACCTATGGCCACCATATCGATCGTTGTTCCCAACACGGCACCGGTCGGAGCTGCCGTCCTGATTCGAGGAACTAACTTCGGTGCCGCTCAAGGTCAAAGCTCCGTTATGATCAACGGGGTCGCAGCTCAAACGCTAAGTTGGTCTAGTGCAGGGATCGTCGTTTCTGTTCCATCCGTAGCACCTGGTCTCGCGACGATTACGGTTACCGTGGGCGGTGTGCCTACGAACCTCTTAGACGGGCTGCAAGTCGGCACATTGCCCGTGCCAACTTTGCTGCAAATCACACCGGCCGGCGTCAACATGCTGATCGGCGACACCCACCAATTCGACGTTGTCGACAACACAGGTATGCCACGCCCGGATGCGACATGGTCAGTGGACAATACAAACCTCGGCACAATCACTATTGGCGCTTCGCCCACAACAGGCAATTCGGTTACGCTCACAGCCGTCGCGGCAGGCACGGTCACTCTGACGGCCACAGTACAAGGCGTTAACGCACAAACCCAGATAACGATTTCCTCTCTTTCGGTACTAACCCCGGGGACAGTTCTCTGGTCGGCCGGCCTGTCAGCGGGATTCACTCCTCAGGGTATAGTTCAGGCTGTTCCGACGCAATTCGGACCTGATTTGTATTCTATTCAGACGAGTAGCGATGGGACGCAGAATCTAGTGCAGGCTCTTACCTTCGATGGTCAGCAGATGTGGCAGAGCACACTTGGGAAGTTGGCCGGGCCTAGCATGCCAGATGGGTTCGGAGGGCTCTTGTCCATGCAGGCCTGCGACAGCACTGACCCTATCAACAAGCCCTTCACTGTCCTGGATAAGGATGCCGTTACAGGAGCAACTTTATGGCAAGGCGGATTTGTTCAGTTTTCGGAGAACACGCCTGTATGCCTAGCTGGAATTCCGAAGATCGCGATTCGGCAGGATGGCGCAGTGGTGGTCGCCATGCCTTTGCAAGTAACCAATCCACTCTTGATTTTGGACGGTAAGACGGGAGGAACACTGAGTTCCTCGTCGATACCGCCATCAACGATCCAAGATACGACAGGGAGCGTAAACTCTTGCGATTGCTTTACTCCTTTGGGGCAGCCCATTGTGGATTCAGATGGTTCTGTCAATGTGCTGTATGAGGTTCGAAACATCAGTGAATTCGACCGGGGCGGAGGGCCTCCCAGCATCGGCAGCGTGCTCTGGCTCCTAAGAATAGGCCCTGATGGCACAACAAACTCGACACAAGTCAGCTCGTCCGACAGTGCGGACCTGTTTCCGGGAAACATTATGCCTGACGGTCAAGGCGGAATACTCGCGACATGGGCCGTCGTACCCATCGATGTAACTGCACCGCCTCTTACCAATCCATATCAGGCGGCAGATGTGTTGTCGGGACCAGCAATTTCGTACAATATGCCGATGGCACCCTCGCAGGTCGTGACGAATCCGGTTTCTGGTTTACCTGTGTTCTTTCCTCCAGTATTAGGCGAAAACGGCACAGCATTTGTCTCGTATGGAACCAACGTTACATCATTCAGTGTTTCTTCCGGCGTCCTCAACTGGAACTACCAAGCAGCTTCGCAATCGTCTCTAGCGATAATTGCCGCAATGGCCGGAAACGGACTCGTTGCAAAAACGACCACACAAGGAATTGACACTGTGACTCGATTCGATTCGACGGGCGCTCTAACCCAGGACGGATGGTCCGGAAATTCTGCTCAGTTTTATATGGCCGACATGTGGTTTACCTCGACTAATACCTTGGCAGCCGTTTCGGCAAATTCCTTTGATTGGGCCCTCTCACTGTGGCCAAAGGATCAGTGCAGAGGTACTTGGCAGGCGAAGAGGAAAATCAAGTTGCTAGTCTATACGGTCGCTGGCGCCAACGTCTCGAGCCAATATATCCAGGGTAAGATAAACAACGGAGGCATAGATATCTGGCAATTCTCTGCCGGAATTCTCTTCGATTGGGACGGCTCCATTCAGCCCCCCCTCCTGGGTTGCGACCCGAAAAATCCGCCTCCCGGCCAGACTTGCGTTCCGGGTGGTGCCTTCGACATTACAAACCCGACGCTAATATCACAGCTCAATGAAATTCTGCGACGCCTTTGGCCGCCCCAAATAGCTGTCAAGCTCCTGTTTGTAGGAAACCAACTCGGACCCGGGGGGGAGACCGATGGGTACACTCCGCCGGAGTTTACAACTACCGACGGCGTCAAAACCCTTTCGATCTTCGAAAATAATAGCAGCGTTAGCGTATTGGTCGCTCATGAACTTGGCCATGTGCTGGGCCTAGTGCATGTGAACAATCCCATTAACTTAATGTGCGGTGACACCGATTCATGGCTCGATAGCGTTCCTTGTTGGAGTACGATTACGACAGGCCTCAACAGGAGCCAAATCATTCAGGCCCAGAAAACGGCGGCACTGCTGTTCGACGACTCCGATGATCTCTAGAGCTAAGCTAATTGCAGTGGTCGGAGTGATCGTTGCTTGGCTTGTAATGTTTCCAATGATTCGGTTAATCGTAAACCAAGCTCCGAGAAGACTCTATGAAATCCGAAGCCGGTCCATTAGGTCTAAATGCGCAGCAATCCAGACCGGCTCGTCCCGTACGCAAGTAAACGAAATGATCAATAAAAGTGTAATGCCCCTCCAGCTGACTTCTTCGGGGAATCACCTAATTTTCGGAGTCTCTTCAGGGACTTGCACTGTCGAATTCGATGACAAAGGCTTCGTCTCAAAGACGTCTCTAGGTGATCCTTACTGGCAGTACTGAGAATCGAATTTCATGATCGAACGTTTGAGAGAGTGAGAACAACAGTGCTGCCAAGACAAAGTGATTCAGAAGCCCTCCGATTCCGTAAGGTAGTAAATTTAATTGTCAAAATTGTTGGACTTGGCCTCTCTTTGGCAATTTTAACCAATTGTATGATTCTCTTCATTGAGTGGCGGAAATCTTCTCCAATCGCTATGGCTTATACGCAAGTGACACTGAGGATGACGCGTGCCGAATTGATTGAGCTTTTAGGAAGGGGTAGAGTCCATTGCGGTGCAAACGAATCCGGCACTTCCGATCCCATTCAATGTAGCTTCTCCGACGCCTGGCGAGCATACACAATCACTTTCGACAAGCCGGACGGCCAAATCACAGCGAAGGAGTTTCACTTTAGGCCAAAGCCTGAATCGCTGAATGACTTGTTTTAGCGCCTCAGCCTTGACTCCCGGAAATCCCGTTCCGCCGGCAGCACCAGGGCCCTATCAGGCTGCGCGTGAATCGCGAGCCAGTCATCGACGATCCAAAATGCAACATGTAGTATCGATTCTTTTTTCTTTCGACAGCTCGCCAAATTGTCGGCTGTCACGAAAATGTAACGTAAATTGCAGAAAACGGCGGCAAAAATGCCGCAAATGACAATAAATGAAGGAGAAAGCAGTTTGCGGGGATTTGCCCCAACTTGCTGAATCCGTTCGATTAGCCACTCCTCTGGCAAGATTTGGCAAAGTAGATCGAACGGCTACGAACCAGAAGGTCGGGAGTTCGAGTCCCCCCGGGCGCACCACTTTTTATTGAGAAAACAAAAAGGGGTTGCTCGCGATTGAGCAACCCCTTCGTTTTTCTAGAATAGTCAGATGTAGTGAAAACTGTAGAGGGTGATCTTCATTTTGCGATTGACACGATCTTTTCCCGTTGGTCCTTGCGGTAAGCCTCAGTTTTTTTCGCGGCCTCGGACATGTCAGTGGTCGTGATGATCGAGTACCGATGAGTGAAAGCGGCGGCCCCTGCGCAGCAGGCGGTGATTTGAGGCTGAGGTAGAGAAACGGGTGAGACTCTTCTGCGCAGCGAGCGCGAATCTTTGATAAATCAGGCCGCGACCGGTGTCTGATAGAAGGCCCGACAGTGTGGTTGCCATCGAAACGACTGGAAATTGGCTGCTGGTCGTGACGCGGGCGTTTCCGGCGTTCGCCCTCCCCATGTTGCTTCGCGATCTATCTCCCCAACCGCTTTCTTCCTTCGTGAGGCCGACAGTTGTGTAGTTACAATTATGGAGTTATACTCGACATGCATGGTCTGGTTTGAGTGGGATGATGCCAAGGCCAAAACCAACGAGCGCAAGCATGGCGTTCGTTTTGACGATGCTGTGCTGGTTTTTTCCGATCCTTATGCCTTGGTCGAGCAGGACCGAATTGAAGCCGGAGAACTTCGCTGGCAAACCCTTGGTTTAGTTGGAGGTCTTGTGTTGCTGCTCGTGGCGCACACGGTCCGCAACGAGAGCGAAGATGAAATCATTCGCATCATTTCAGCAAGGAAGGCCTCTCGGAAGGAGCGCATCCGTTATGACCAAAATCGTAAGAAAGAGTCTCTCTGACAGCCCGATGACCGCAAGGCGTAAGCGTCGCCTGGCAAAGCTCGCTAAGCGGCCCGACAGCGCGATCGACTTTTCCGATATTCCGGAACTTACGGGAAAATTCTGGGAAAACGCTGTCCGCAATCCGTTTTACCGGCCCGTGAAGAAGCAACTAACACTTCGGCTCGACGCCGATGTGATCTTCTGGCTTCGGCAACATGGCCGGGGCTACCAGACCAGAGCGAATGCTTTGCTCAGGGCCGCTATGTTGCACGACGTAAACCAAAGAACAAGTTAAGGTGACCGTTCGGCAGCGCATTTTGGGGGGTGTTCACCTGTGGCCCAAAGAATCCGAATTCACGAGTAAACAAACACGATAGAATCACTCTTTGCTCTACTCGAGACTGTCAACGATTTTCTTTACATTGTCCTGTGCCTCGCCGGATTTAAGTGCAACATGTTACACGGAAGACATTGAGAGTTCCCGCGCAGTTTTGGCGAATGACTGGATAGCGCTCTGATTGCGTTCGTTGGATCGCGATGCTGTCACGAAAATGTAACGCAAATTGCAGAAAACGGCGGCAAAACTGCCGCAAATAGCAATAAAGGCAGGAGAAAGCAGGTTGCAGGAATTTGCCCCAACTTGCTGAATCCGTTCGATTAGCCACTCCTCTGGCAGGCAAAGTAGTTCGAACGGCTACGAACCAGAAGGTCGGGAGTTCGAGTCCCCCCGGGCGCGCCACTCTTTGAATCTAAATGATTTAATCAAAGTGAACTTCACATGGACCGTCTGGCGTGGTAACCAGAAGGTCGGGAGTTTGAGTTCTCCGGGCTCGCCATTCTTCTCTCAAGTTTTCAATTACCTAGGGCACACTCGCTACTGAAGGTTGGTCGACTTCTTGGGTGCATTGGGTGCAACAACGCTGCTTTGAGTCGGGAGGCTCAAAGCCAATACCCACTTTTTCTGCTACTTTTTTACCGACCGTCACGACATTCAAGAAAATGAACCGATGAAACTGCGTGAGACCTGGCAATGACTTTTAGTCTGAGTCACTCGGCGAAGATGGATTCTTTGACCGTGGGTCCTCTTCGTGGCTTTTCGGAGCGATGGAGCGTACTAATGCCATGGACAGTTTCGAGGACACAAGCACGGCGAATGGGGAGCGGGCTAACTCCTGTCGGAAATCGGAGGCCCGTCCGGATCAGTGGAGAGTATGAGTACACGGCACGGCCTTTTTCTGGCGCTTGTCTTTTGTATGCAGTCTCCTATTTTCGCGCAACAAACCGGAGTTCGGGCGGAGCCAGATGGCGCGGGCGGGAGTCCTGCGCCCGCGTCTCAGGTCCGACCGCTCACCTCGCATCCCCCGGTCGCGGCGAATGAGCCAGAGGGTCTGATCCATCTCGATGTCGCGGTTACGGATCGGGCGGGAAAGCCAATCTCCGGGATGGACCGTAGGGATTTTACTTTGTTCGATAACGGACAGAGCGAGCAGATTGTCTCTTTTCATGCGTTCGGGGGGATCAATGCCAGGCCCAATCCTCCGACGGCCGTCATTCTCCTCATTGATACGCGCGATGTGCCGAGGGCCGCAAGCGATGTGCATCAGGCCGTCGAGAAGTTCCTGCGGCAGAATGGCGGACGGCTGGCCTCTGCTTCGCCCACCGTCGGTGATGTTCCAGCTAGGGGAGTTACCAGCGAAGCTCAAGGGAAATTTGCTCAATCAGCCGTACTCGCGGCAGCCCCGCACCGCGGCTCTGATGGGAATTGCATACATTTTGACGGCGGAAAGGCAGAAAGCGGGCAGAAAGCTGCTACTTTGGGTCGGCCCCGGCGTCATCGGAAGCGGAGCGTATCCCGAACCTACCGATCCGGCAGACCGGCAAGATATCTTCGACAAGATTTATTGGTTCTCTACGCTGCTGCGCGAGGCTCGCGTGACTCTCTACACGTTTTCAGTGGGAGATAACAATCCGGGGATCTCGAGCCAGCCTGGCTATTGGGGGCTGCGGGATCCGTGGGAGGGATTCCTTAGCGGGGTGAAGTCGACCGACCAAGCCACCGCGATGGATTTGTATAAAAAGGTCCTTGCGGTCGAGAGTGGCGGGCGCGCGCCGCTTACGGAGAACGATTTGGGGAAGCAGATGGACGCCTGTCTTCAGGAAGCCAGCACATTTTACACCTTGACCTTCGATCCTCCTCTTGCGCGGCATGCGGCCGAGTACCATGACCTGAAGGTAGAAGTGCGCGAGGCGGGGCTAACCGCGCGCACAATGACTGGCTATTACGATGAGCCGTTTTACGACGATGCCGCGAATCCAGAAATCCGGCGGGTGACGGCGGCGGAGTTGGAGCAAATCGCCGGCTCGGCGCGTGGAGAGTCCGATGGGGAAGTGCAGGTTGAGGCGGATCTCAAGGGGTTTGTGCCACTCAAGCGATCGGACATCATGGTGAGCTACGGCCCGGTGGCGATCAGGGGGAAGATGTATATCCTGCCAGTGCGCAGCGTGCACATTTGGCGAAAGCGAACCGTGCCGGTGCTGGAGGAATGGCATGCAGGCTTCAACACTTGGGAACCATATACCACGATGTTGAACCAGTTCACGTTTGAGGACTATCACATGTTTCGGGTCGAGTCGCGGTTGCTGACCGGTTCCAGTACGCCAATTGCCCCTGGATCGACAACCCCGCCGTAAATGGCCACCCTGGAGTTGAATGGCTTCTGGCGTCCCGGATACCGAGCGTTTGCAGCGATTCCGGCGTTGATGCGCGCGCGACCATACCGGCCGACCTGTGCCTCTCGAAAATCTCGAAATGTTTGAGCGGATGGGGGTCGGTGGTTTGAAGTCCTTTCGCACAAGCGGAACTCAGCTTTTCGGATTGAACTTATGGAGTGTTCGGTGCAAGTTCAGTCTAACTCGGATTTGGGTGCAGCTAACTGAGGGAAGAATGACGTTTCCAGTCCGTAAGCGACGCCAAATAGGGCATTTAGCATTTTTACTCCTATGGCTACGAACCAGAAGGTCGGGAGTTCGAGTCCCCCGGGCGCGCCATCTCATTGAATCGAAAAGAGTAAGAAGAATCACTCTTCACCGTTGACCCTCTGGCAGCAAGCACAGGATCAAATCTCCTCCGTGCGCGCCACTCTACTTGAATCAGGGAGTTGCGGCCATTTCCAAAGCAACTGCGTTTTCGATTTTCGGTCCAACTACGGCCCTTTCAAACGCAAGCTCGAAGCCCAAACCGTAGACGATACTTAGATTTTTGTCCTGCGTAATCATCCGCTCAATCACGCATGCTCCGGAGTTGGTGCTTGAGGAGAGAAGCGTCTCCGCAACTAGGGAACGGACGCCGCCTGGTCCGAGCAACCGGGCCAGAGTGGCGATGTAATGGATGAAAAGAACACCAAGATTGCGCGTCGCAGAATCGTTGCGGCACGGAGAATCCCGAGGAATCATGCGCGAATTAACATTTCGCCACCCACGGGTCGTTGAGTTGGAAGAATCCCCAATCCTACCTTTGCCATTGGTCATTAAAGCTTGCCCGGCGCGGGGATCGGAGCAGCTCGCGTTATTGGGCTTTCCAATTCCTCCTACCAAGTCTCGCCGGCTTTGGGCCAAATGTGGAAGAATCTGATGGATCGCGTCCATACCTTATTCGGGAGAGGAAAATGCTAGTAATAAATCAATTTCTCGTTGTTCTTCCGCCGAGAGATTAATATGGGCGATACGGACGGTAGAGTTAAAGCGCAGATGACGACTTCTATGTGGCTATTCGTTGGGGGTGTTTTTTGCTTTGTCCTTTTTTTTCTGTTTCCTGGCCATCCTAAGTGGATCAGTCTGCTCGGGTGGATCATGCTTTCGTCCGTGAAGGTAGCTGAACGGAGTTTTCGGCAGGCACACCCAATAAATTCGCCCCGGTCGCACGATCCGAGGTAAAAGAGTCCATCCTGATTGCGGAAGGAGTGACAAATGAGGGTCACGCGCCAGTGGACTTGGTTGTCGGTAGTCGCGCTGGCGGCGTGTGTGGCCGGGATGGCGGCCAGTGTTCCAGCCGAGGATGACAGGCCATGTTGTGGCGCGGTCAATGCGGCTGGACGGCAACTGGAGCGCGCTGGATCAGCTGAACGTAGAAGCGCATTAGGCGGCGCACGAACACGTAAATTGGGAAACGGGAGAGCCCGATCGTGGCGGAGAAAACGAGGCCCAGGACATACGCATTGCAGCGCATTTACTGCCGCGGCCGCTAAGAGGCTGGGAATTTACTTGCTGCGGCCGCCTGAGCACGTCGATGAGACTTCTAAAAGTGCAGTAGAAATTCAGGATTGTCGGGCAGCGTGCATTCAAACTTCATCGGCTTGAAGCCGGCGTCAAACTTCCGAATGTAGTTCTCAGTGCGGCTCGCAATGTAAAAGTGGCCTGAGTCCGTGAACGCCATGCCGCCGCCGTTTTTGATTGTCAGGCCAGGGATTGGAGCGAGCGTGAAATCACCGGGGGGCTTTACAAGCTTGGCGGTAAGGACTTCGTTGGCGCCGCTGACGTATAAGCTGCCCTGATGTGCGACGAGATGGACGGGCGACTCGACTTTGTTGCTCTGTCCCAGGAGCTTGCCGTTCGCGTCGTAGATTTTTATTTTGCCGGCCGGTTCGTCGGCGACGTATAGAGCGTTGTTCGTCCAGAGAACTCCACGAACAGAATGCTTCTTCTGGCCTTGTGCGGAATACTCAAGACCCGCAGGAGCGGGAACCGGTGTTGTGGGGGGCTCACTCAAGTTGCCAAAGCTGGAGGCCACAAAAGTTCCCGGCAGAAAATTCCCGTGCGCGGGAAGCGCGGGAGCGAGGGGCGCGGGCGTTGCCGACGTACCGTCCAGCGAGACTTCCAGGCGGGTGACCACGTTCGTATCCTGGCTGGAGACGTAGCAGTATCCCGCCGGGTCAAACGTGAGATCAAACGGATGCAGTATACCCTTGCAGGTTTCCGGCGATACGAACTTGCCGGCGAATTTGTAACTCGTGTCTGCACCTTGGAAGGTGAGCACGCTGTTCTGCGTTCGGTTGGCGTTGACTACATACAGATATTTGCCGACGCAACGAATGCCGCGCAGTTCGTCCAGTAGCACTCCCTCGATGTCCTCCAGCACGCAGGAAGTGATTTTCTCGCCGGCTTTGTCGTAGGCGTGAATGTTGTTCTTGTGGGGATTTGTCTCGGGTTTGCCGCCATGAAGAGTAACAAAGAGCATGACTATTCCTCCGGTCAGGAGATTCTGTGCAAAGATTCTAAAGCTACTCTCACTTCAATCGTCCGGAAAAACGCGTGGACATCGTCTCCGGCTTGGTGGATAGTGCAACTCACAGGATGTAACGTTTCGTCGTGACGGAGCACTAGTCCTCGAGAGGGCTGTTCTACGGCCAAGTTCAGGCCTTCGCCGAGAACTCAGAATCATACGAAAGCATAGTCCGATCGACGGAGCCATGAAAGAGTGCGAAGCGTTCGCGTTCACCCAACCCTCGAGGACGCACCCGCCTTTCGCCCCGCATCTGCGCCACACTAAGGAGGAAGTCTGTGAACCCCAAACCTGAAACCACTTCAAGGCAAGAAACCCTGGAATCCGACGCGCGTAAGCAAGCTACGCGCGGAGAAGCAAGCGGTTTGCATTCCCGACCCGACCAGCTAGGCTGTCAGTTGCCTTCCTACGCAGTGAAGGCCCTAGTTTTGCTGATTCCGCTGGTCGCCCTGATCCTGGCTGGGGATCCAGGCCGCAACGTGAGCGCGCAGAATGCGGCAGTCAAGCCCGACGATCAGGATACGAAGAAGGCATTTTATACTCCGAAGGACCGCCTGGCGGCTATGCATGCCGCTGCACTGTTTGTGCCGAAGGCGGTCGCCGAGGCCGATATCATGGAAGGGCCTGCGCAGAACAAGAAGCAATTTCAGCTTCACTTCAACGATAAAGTGATTTGCGACTTCGATACGCCCGGCGTGAAGATGGGCGGCAAGACGTCCAAGTTTGCATGCAAGATCACGAGCGTGGTCGGCACCAATGGGCAGGTCCAGACGTTGACCCCGGAAATGGAAGAAGAGCCCGTTAAAGTGAAATTCGGCGCCAACGACAACGAGGTCTACGCAGAGATCGTTGCCACACGGCTGATGTGGGCGTTGGGATATTATGCGGATTCGTGGTTTCCGGTTCGAGTGGAGTGCCACAATTGCCCAGCGAACCCAGAGTCCGGGGCAGGAGCGACGAGCACGCATACTTTCGATCCAGCGACGATAGTTCGGAAATTCTCCTGGAGGAAGATGACCGAAGCAGGGAAGGGCGAGGAAGGTTGGAGCTGGAAGGAACTGGATACGGCCAATGGGCGCCCGACGTACGAGAGGGACGGACTGAAATTGCTCGCCGCCTTCATGAAACACAGCGACAACAAGCCTCCTCAGCAGCGGCTGGTTTGCGACAAAGTCGACGTGGACCAGAAAACCCAGCCTCCTACGACGACCTGCAATAAGTCAGTCATGCTGGTGCAAGATGTTGGGGCGACCTTCGGGACCGGCGGCTGGTTTACGAGCAACACCACGGCCAAGATGAATCTCAAGGGATGGTCCAGCAAGAAGCTGTGGATCAAGGTGGGGACCGAGGCTGCGCCGAAGCAATGCCAAGCCGGTTTGCGCAAGAGCTTGACCGCGCACGACGGCTTGAGCAATCCGATGATCAGCGAGGAAGGACGTCGTTTTGATGCCGGCTTGATGTGCCAGCTTTCTGACCACCAGATCGAGGATCTTTTCAGGTCCTCGCGGGCGGCTGAGATGCCGGAGTATCACAACAGCGATGGCAGCTTCAAACCGGGAGTCGATGAAGCGTCCGTGATGCGGCAATGGGTTGCGGCGTTTAAGGAGAAGCGAGAAGAGCTCGCGAGTGGGCGCTGTGAATGGAAAGAAAAGCCCACCGATTTCACGGCCATCGACAATCCGATGGGGCTGTCGACTGTACCGAACTACTGCACGGCAAAGCCACACTGATGGGGCAGAACGGACAGAGATACGAACAGGGAAGTGCTGGGGCCTGCTCGGGAGGGCAAATTCGTTGTGTCGTGGTAGGGCGAAGCGTAGGATGAGAGCGACGGAAATTCAAGTTGGAAACCCTGGTTGATGGTTCCTAGACACGGTGCCTTACCCCGTTGCTTCTTTTACTCTTTCGCGACGGTCTCTGCCTTGTTGTTTCTGACGTCTCCGGTGTTCTCCTCCCAAGAATCACAGGAATGCGTTTCGTTGG
>Ga0210395_10001974_pt1 | contig 15999 bp, 12 predicted proteins | sample IncBWH4OmetaG_FD_150861 | JGI IMG/M metagenome (GOLD analysis project Ga0210395, IMG submission 150861) | Forest soil microbial communities from Barre Woods Harvard Forest LTER site, Petersham, Massachusetts, United States - Inc-BW-H-4-O ... | reverse complement strand
CGCCGAAGTGGTCTTCCTCACCGAGAATGTCGGTGATGGTGACGAACTTGGTGATTTCACCGGCGTCGTTGGTCTCGGAGATGAGGCCGCAGCTGATGCCGGCCACGGGAGCGACGATGGGAACACCGGCGTCCATGAGCGAGAGACAGCCGCCGCAAATCGAGGCCATCGAGGTCGAACCGTTCGAGGCCATGATTTCGGAGGTGAGGCGGACCGAGTAGGGGAACACGTCCTCGGCGGGCACGACGGGCAGGAGCGAGCGCTCGGCGAGCGCGCCGTGGCCGATTTCGCGGCGGCCGGGGCCGATGAAGCGGCCGGTTTCGCCGACCGAGAACGGCGGGAAGTTGTAATGGAGGATGAAGCTCTTGGACTTGGCGCCGCCGGTGAGGGCGTCGAGGTCCTGAGCTTCTTTGGTGGGCCCGAGAGTCGTGATGACGAGGCCTTGCGTGTCGCCGCGCTGGAAGAGCGCGGAACCGTGCACGCGGGGGAGGACGCCGACTTCGCACGAGATCGGGCGAAGGGAGGTGGCGTCGCGGCCGTCGGCGCGCACGCCGCGCTCGAGGACGGCGGAGCGATAGGCGTGTTCCTGCAGTTCTTCGAAGACGATGGAAATATCCGCGTCGGCAAACTTGCCTTCGCCGAGTTCGGCGATGAGGGCGGCCTTGGCCTCTTCCTTGAGCGCCTTGATATTGGCGGTGCGGACGGGCTTTTCCTTGCCGAAGATGGCGTCAACGACCTTCGGGCCGGCGACGCGCTTGATGATGGCCTCGGCCTCGGGCTTGGCGGTGACGAGGGCAAACTTGGCCTTGGGTTTTCCGGCGAGGGCGACGAGCTGCTTGATCGCGACGATGATGGGCTGGATGGCCTGGTGCGCGAATTCGAGCGCTTCGATGAAGCGGTCTTCGGGCAGCTGGTCGGCCGAGCCTTCGATCATGAGCATTTCTTTTTCCGTGCCGACGTAGATGAGGTCGAGGTTGCTGGAAAACATCTGCTCGATGGTGGGATTGACGACGAACTGGCCGTCGACCTGGCCGATGCGCACGGCGGCGATGGGGCCGTCCCACGGAATCTCGGAGATGGCGAGGGCGGCGCTGGCGCCGTTGACCATCGAGATGTCGGACTCATGCGTCTGGTCGGCGCTGAGGAGCAGGCCGATGACCTGGACTTCATTGAGGAAGCCTTTGGGGAAAAGTGGGCGGCAGGGGCGGTCGCAGAGACGCGACGTGAGAATTTCTTTTTCGGAAGGACGGCCTTCGCGCTTGAAGTAGCCACCGGGGAAACGGCCGGCTGCGGCATATTTTTCGCGGTAATCGACGGTGAGCGGGAAGAAGTCCTGGCCGGGCCTCATGTTGGAGGCGACGGAAGCGGCGACGAAGACGATGGTTTCGCCGACGGTGACGGTGACAGCGCCGCTCGCGAGATTCGCGATGGAGCCGGTGCCGATGGTGAGTCCGTATTCGGGAACGGAGACGGTATGTTTCTGATTCATTGCTGATTTTTACTTTCGGATTTTATTTTTCGGACGTCCGCACGGGAAACGCAGCGGGGCTGCGGTGGCGGGTAGGTGGAGCGATGGCTCCGGGTTCGGACTGAGCAGCGACAGCGCGCAGGCTATCGGCTTTGGCGCCTGGTCTCAGAGGCGAGAGATTTCTGTTTGGCGCTTTGTTTGATGTAGGTCGGGGTTTATCCCCGATTTGTCGGGCGTAAAGCCCGACCTACAAAGAAACAAACAGAAATGTCCCGGTCTGGGATAAGGTTCGTAAACGACGGCGGGCAACCCTCGGATGAGTTGCCCACCGGCAAAGCGTTATTTGCGCAGATTGAGTTTCTGCAACAGTTCGTTGTACTTGGGCAGGTCGTGCCGCTTCAGGTAATCGAGAAGCTTGCGGCGACGGCTGGCCATTTGCAGGAGACCGCGGCGCGAGTGAAAGTCCTTGCGGTGGAGGCGCAGGTGCTCGGTCAAATGGTTGATTCGAGCGGTGAGGAGCGCGACCTGGACTTCGGACGAGCCGGTGTCTTTGTCGTGGGTTTTATACTGGGTGATGACTTCGGATTTGGCGATGATGGGCATGTTATATGGTTGGTTGGCACGTCTGTGGTGGAACCTTGGAGTTCCTGTGCTGCCCGCTGTCATCGCGGGGTAAACCGCGGCGCCAGCCGGCGTCACCGTTCGAATCCGGCGGGAGCCGGACCAGACATGGTGGAAGCCCGCAACCGGCGGGTTCCCACTGACGCAAGCGGTGAGAATCCGGGACGCCAGCCCGGGGCGCAAGCGAAAATTTAAGGACCCTAAAGGGTGTAGTTAGTAATTTGTAATTAGTAATTGGTCCCTGACGGGCGAGGACAGGGCCTAGCATCGGCTAAACACGGTGTTTACCAACTACGAATTACCAATTACAAACCTACCAATCAACCGAAGCGGATGAAAATTTCGCGGACATGGCCGCAGCCGGGCACGGCTTGCACGCGTGCGAGGATGGTTTCGCGGTGCATGAAAAGCTCCTGGCGCACGACGGCGTGCGCAGTGAGCACGAGCAGACGTCCGCGCGGGTCGATCTCCGCCACGTGCGAGTAGGAGGCGTTGGCCGGGCCGACCAGCTCGGGCCAGCGTTCGCGCAGCGCATCCTCGGGCGAGGCGCGGCCGACGCGGTGCTTGACGAGCAGTTCCTCAATGAGCGGGGCAAACGGCTGCGTCGCGCGCTTGCGCATTCTTTTTGGCACTTTGAGCGGCACGCCGCGCAAATCGGCGATCAGCTCCTCGGCCAGCCGGCTGAATGGGAATGGCTCCTTGGACATCGCGAGAAAAGTTAAGCGTTAATGCGGACTAAACGCGAGGCACAAACCGGAAAAGAAAAAAACCGCGATAACCGAGGCCGCCGAGGTAATTAAAGACCTCCGCGGTGTCACGATTGCCGTGATGGCGCTGCTCGCATTCGAAAAGCAGCGACGGGCGTTCTTCGCGGAAAGTGCGCTCGGCGCCCATGAATACGTTCAGCTCATGGCCCTCGACGTCGCACTTGATGAAACTCACGCGCGGATGGGGCTGCGCGAGGCGGGCGTCGAGCGTGGAAACGTCGACGTTGATTTTCCGGATCGAATCGGAAGTGACTGCGGTGGTTTCAAACGACGCACCCGGCGATGGCCCCGGGCCGGGCACGTTCAAGGTCAACTGTCCGCATTGGTTGGAAAGGCCCAGGTTCTCGATGATAACATTGTGTCGATGACCAAAACTGCAGCGCAGCCGGGCGGCGAGTTCGGGCTGCGGCTCGAACGCGATGACCAGGCCCTGCGGGCCGACGGCCCGGGCCATCCAATAGGAGTAGCCGCCTTTGTGGGCGCCGATGTCGATGGCGGTGGTGGCGGGCCTGGCGTGGGCGCGCATAAATTTAATCTCAGCCGGGTCGAGTTTCCACCGGTAACGGTGGGCGCGATAGATGAGACGAATCCGGCAGAAAAAACTATTCACGGGCGGGGCGGGCGGAATTTGTTCGGTCTTACATCCAATCGATTTGTGCCGGTGCCGGTATCGGAACGTCGGATTCGCGATTTATCGCTTGGACCTTGGTTCCTTCGCGACAGGCCTCGCGCCAAGCATTCACTCCTTGGCCGTAAAGTTCAACCACGCCGCACTTCGGATTATCCTTGGTCGTCTGTGGCGGTGGAATCAAACAGGCGGAAGAAGATCCGAGCGCATTGGCCGCATAGTGGGAAAAAGTAGAGCAGGAGGAAGCGACGATAAGACCGCAGCAGCCAAGTGCGAATAAGTCTGCCACCGGGTGGCGCTTCGAGTCGTGATCCGGCCCCTTGTAACCGTACGGCGAAGAAGTCGGAAGATCGAACACATCGAAGTTTTTCTTCAGTTCATTGAAAAGATTGGGGTCGCCGGTGCATGAGAGGAAAAATGCGGTGTTCGGGTGAGTCTTAATAATCGTCTGCAGGGCGAACTCGTACCACCATGTGGGGGTGGCGGGCCATTCAGCGCTCTTCGCGTCAAACGTGCCCTCGTTGGTGAGGTTAAAATCTCCCCGGCGAATATGCACACCGACCACCGGACGATTGGCATATGCGCCAAAAGTATCGCGGATGACCTGCACGTAATCGGGGCGAAGTTTTACCCGCTTGGCCGTGGGAAGACGGTAGCGTTCCAGCAAATGGGCTGGGCCTTGGTCCGTGCGGAGAATAACCTTACGGTGGTCTTTGATCTTAAAAAACAATTGGTCTGAATAATTGCGCATCCGCAATCCGCCCAGCCGTCCCGTCAAGCCAAGCGACTCACGCCGCGTGCCAATGACGTTGAAGGAGTCGAGCTCCGGCCAGTCCAGGCATACCTCATGGCCAAAATAGTCCGAAATGACGAAGGCCATGGACAAGCATTCGAGTCGTGTGCTCAGGCCGACAAAATCGGTTAGGAAAACTTTCATGAAGAGTCGTTAGGAAAGCCGGAGAATGATGGGCCTTGAGCCCACGATGGATTTGAGGACTGGGCGAGGTTTAATTCCCCGCCCAACAAACCCGTCTGGCTGCTCATTTTGGGTTTTGCAATGAGTGCTTGGCCGCGTTGGCCTCATAGAGATAGGTGTACCGCAGAAAAGTATAGTGGGCGATGAGGAGCGCGGCGACCAAGCCGGGGAACCCGTCGAGGAAGCCGCCTTTGAAAATATATGCGCGCACAAACCGCCAGAGCGATCGGTTGATGATGCCAAGCGGCGAAACCGTGGCGCCAGCCTCCGAGCGCTGCCGGGCGAAGAGCTCGGCGTAGTTCGTATTCTTGCGCTGCTGCTCGGCCACGCTGTCGTAAGTGTAGTGGTGCAAATCGCCGCGCAGCGTCGCCACCGGCCCGGCGCACTCGACTTTTTCGTGGACATAGGCGTCCCCGCCCCAGCGCGCTTTCTGCTGGCCGGCCGAACGGCGGAAGAGCCGCAGGCTGTAATCGGGATACCAGTCGCCGTGCGTGATCCAGCGGTTCATGAACCAAACCTTGCGCGGGAAACGCGCGCCGGAAAAACGCTCCTGGTCGGCGCCGGCGAAGAAGGCGTCGATGGCGGCGTGCAAGGCGGGCGAGATTTCCTCATCGGCATCCAGCGCGAGCACCCACGGCTGCGTGGCGAGCGCGAGCGCGGCGTTCTTGGTGTCGCGGTAACCCTGCCAGGGGAGCGTGTGCACGCGGGCGCCGAATTTTTTTGCGATGACTTCGCTGTCGTCAGTGGTGTCGTTGAGCGCAACGATAATTTCGGCGACCCAGCTTTGCACGCTGGCGAGGCAGCGCGGGAGGTTGCGCGCTTCGTTTTTGGCGACGATGACGACGGAAATGGGCAATGGTTCGGCCACGAGGAATCGCGAAAAGCGCTTGATTTAAGTTTTATGAGGAAACGGGAACGAGTCGATCCATGCAGTTCAACCGCTAATGGCGCGAATGAACGCTAATATTCGGTTGAGTGTATTCGCGTCAATTCGCGGTTTTCAAAAAACGGGATTGGATCTGCCAAAACGCCGCGGAAGCACTTTCTGGCGCAACCCGGAGGGCGACACCGCTTTGAGCCGGGAGCTGCGTTAGAGCTGTCGGGCAAGGCTCTCCGAGCATTGCACCGACCGCTCAAGCCTTGCTCGCGGCCCAAATCGTGTGTTGCGTCGGCCCGCATGGTTTTTCAATAGCCTGTTTGCATGGACGTCGCCATCGTTATCCCTGTTTACAACCAAATCGCCTACACACAATGTTGCCTTCGCAGCCTCGCGCCGGACATCGCCGAGGGCGTGGCGGTCGTGGTCGTGGACAATGGCTCCACGGACGGCACGCGCGAATGGCTGGACCAGCAGGCGGGAATCAAGGTCATCTACAATGCCGAGAATCGTGGTTGTGCGGCCGCGTGGAACCAGGGCTGCACCGCGGTGCCGGCAGCGTGGACGATCGTGCTGAACAACGACGTGCTTCTGCCCGCGGGTTGGCGGAAGGCCCTGCTCGGGGCGGCGGAGCGGACGGGCTGGGCTATCGTGAGCCCGGCGATGCGCGAGGGGGAGCTGAATTACGATCTCGAGGAGTACGCGCACCAGTTCACGAATCGCATGGCGGCGGTGATGCGGTGCGGCCACGCGCATGGGGTTTGTTTCGCCGTGCGGCGCGAAGTTTTTGCGCGTATTGGCGGCTTCGATGAAGCCTTTCGCATCGGGCAATTTGAGGATGCGGATTTTTTTCGCCGCGCGCGCCAGGCGGGATTCACCTTGGGCACCACGGGCGCATGTTTTTTTCATCACTTCGGGTCGGCCACGCAAAATGCGCTGCGCAGCGGTCCGGCGGCCAAGCCCTACGAGGCGGAAAACCGGGCGCATTTTCGCAAGAAATGGCGGCTGAATTGGGCGCGGCGGCGTTGGGAACGCAGCCAGATGGCGCTGCGTGCTTGGATTTGGCGCACGCGTGAGCGGCGGGCGCACGGGCACACGCTACTTGAAAAATGGCAGGAGGGGCGGCTGCAGTTCTATTGATTCTCATAAGAACGCGAAGGGACGCTAATTTTTGCCGCGGATTACGCTGATGACCGCGGATCATACCAATCGCCTTTTGCATTTGGATTTTGGTAGGGCGCGACGCCGGGCGCGCCGCGGCTCGTCGGGCCCGTTCGACAAGCTCAGGGTCCCGAGCCTGTCGAGGGAGACGCCTCGCACAGCACTGCAAGAGTCAAATTGCGAAGAGCCGTTGGTATTAATGGCTTTAAATCCGGGTTCATCCGCGCTATTGGCGGGAAAAAAATAGCAGCGATCAACGTTTCGTTACCTGGAACTAAGTGGCGTCCGTCCGCAGTTGCGCGCGCAGGGCCGCCAGCACGTCCGGCACGGTGATGTTGCGCACGCAATGGTTGAAATAGGGCTCGTTTGGCTGGCAAATGGCGGGTGAAACGCAATGCACGCAGGGCAGCGGCGGCTGGAGCACGGTGTGGTGGGCGCCGAGCGGGCGCCAGTTGGCCAGATTTTGCGAACCGTAGAGCGCGACCACGCGCGTGCCCACGGCGGCCGCGAGATGCATGGGCCCGCTGTCGTGGCAGAGAAGCAAATCAACGCTGGCGAAAAGCGCGGCGAGCTGAGGCACCTCGAGCGGATGCTGCAGGCAGACGACGGGTATATGCATGCGCTGGCGGATTGCCTGCACGATGGCCTGCTCGGCCGGACCGGCCACCAATATCACGCTCGCGGCGCCCTCGGTTTGCAGGCGGTCGCAAACCTCCGCGAAGGCCTCGGCGGGCCATACGCGGTAAGTGCTGCGGCTGCCAGGATGCACCAGCAGCCGGGGCCGGCCCGGTGGCAGGCTGGCGAGTTCAGGCAGCCGGCGGATAAAATCCAAGTCAGCGGCCCGCGGCGTCAGCGAAAATGGCTCCGAAACCAGCGGCACGTCCACGGCCCGCAGCATGCGATGATAGAAGTCGGTGATGTGCCGGTTCGCCAAAAAGTCATCCCCGGCGATTTCATGTTGGGTATAGCAATGCGGAAGGCAGACTTGAGGCCCGTGGTGCAGGGCCACACGGCAGGCCGCCCCGGAAAGCCGCGTGATCAGGGCGGTCTTGCGGCGGTTGTCGAAATCGAGCACGAGGGTGAACTTTTCCCGGCGCAACGTGCGGACGAGCCGCCACCACTCGATTATGCTGTGTGGCATCTCAAGGATCTCATCCACGTCGGGATTCATGGTGAGAACGCCGGCGTAAGCGCGCTCGACGAGGACGGTCAGGTGCGCCTTTGGCCAATGCTGGCGCAGGCTGCGGAAGACGGAGCCGAGGAGAACGATGTCGCCGAGATAGCGGCGACGGATGACAAGGATGCGGGGCGTGGCCTGCGCCGGACTGAGCGTTCGCAAGAAGGCCAGCTGTTCGGTTGCGGCCTGGGCGGTTTTCCGGACGCGACACAGCCGGATGGAACGGCGCAGGTTTTCAAAAGGCTGGGTTGCGCGGTGCAGCAGCCAGCAGAGGTTCCACCAGCGGCGCGGAAGTTGGGCCTGCAGCAGCTCGGGTATGGTTTGTAATTTGCGGCGAGAGGGCGTGCTCTTGCGCAGGTAATACAGGCCGCGGAATATAACCCGCCGATAGGCAAGCAAACTCAGGCCGGTGCGCGGGCGGAAGGCGGGGTCGCCCATATACTGCGTCAACAATTGGATCATCTCCAGATCGCCCACGCGAGACTCGCGATTGACGGCGGTTTGCTGGCCGCTATGGCGGCGAAAAACGCACAAGGGCTCGGGCGAATAAACAAGATCGCCTTGCATGAGGAGGTGAAACCACATCTCCAGGTCGACAATCTGCCGCATGCTGGGATCGAAACCCCGGCTGGCCGCAGCCCGCCGGAACATGACGGCGGCGGGTTCGCCAATGAGGTTGCGATTGGCGCGCAAACAACGCGCGATCGTCTTCGGCCCGTTATGCAGCCCTGGCTGGTGAAGTTCATCCCAGAGCCCGGTCACAGCCGAGCCCTCGTTAAGAATCAGGCGGGACGAGGCGGCCAGGGTCGCCTGTGGATGGGCGTCAAGACTGGCGACCATGCGCCCGAGCGCGTGGCGCGAGGCGAGGCAGTCATCGCCACCAAGATATTTTATATAATCTCCGCGGGCCTGTTCGAGGCACCAGTTCCAGTTGGACACCATGCCAAGATTGGCGGGATGGAACTGGCCGCGGACGCGGGGATCCTTGGCGGCGTAACGACGGATGACCGCAGCGGAATCGTCGGTCGAGGCATCGTCGCTGATGATGATTTCAAAATCCGCAAAATCTTGCGCGAGCACCGACTCGATCGCTTCCGGCAGATAGCGTCCGTAGTTGTAGGTCGGGATGAGAACGCTCAGCGTGCAGGACATTGCGGTGCGGAAAGTGTCGCTGAACCAGCCGGCTAAGGCATTGCAGCCTGGTTAGAGATGATGGCAGGTAAGTCGCCGCGTCTCAATTCAAGGCCAGTTTGATTCAGCAACAGCCGGTTAAATATTGTTTAGTCTGTCGTCGAGATCGACTCCGCGGATTCCGCAAAAGTGTTTGTACCACATGCGATATATTCTCCATCTTATTCGGGTGAGGCGGTTTTTCATCCGATCTTGCAACCTCAGGGGAGGGGCAACATAGGCGTGTAGCGCAGAGGAGATATGGACGAAGCCCATTTTCCCGTGAGACAACTGGTCGTTCAGGATTCGTAGTTCGTTTTGTTGGAACAGCAGGCGGCGGCCGGCCTTCGATTGCCCAAGCTGGTCCATGAGATTGAACCAGTCTTCGCATAGACGGGTGAACTCGTCGGTGATGGGCCGATTGTTTGATATAGCCGTCTTGTAATTGTGGATGACCAGCTCACGGTTGACGCCGTTGTCGTAATAGGGCTCGATCTCCTGCTTGCTCTCGAATATCCCGTGGAGCGGGAGGTTGAAGTCGGAGTAATCAAGATTCATGTAGTTGTCTAATATATAGCATGGGGTCCCGCAAAGCGTGGCCTCGTAATTCAAGTTGGTGAAGGGGTCGTAACTGACCAGCAACCGGGCCCTTTTCAATAAGTCGAAAAGGAGATCCCTTGATTTTGGAAAGATGCGGTTGATGACAATGACTTTGGCGCCCCGGCTTTTGATCAATTTCCTGATATTGCCCGGTACGTTCGATTTCCTGCTTTTGCCATAATAGAACAGGATCAAATCCTCCTTGGGCATTACGGGAGCGCCGATGCTTTCCAAGTTGAGTTCAGGTATTTCCCTGAGGATAAAAAGATTGAAGTAGATCTTGCTGACCAATCCGGAGTAGGTGACGACAAGGTCTTCCGGCCTGTATATAATGGGTTTGTGGGTGAGCAGGATGGGCTTGTTGAGGAGGTACCAGACGCGCCTTTTAGACGCCAGGCTGGAGACGATCTCGGGGGAAGTGGTTTCCGGTATGATGGCGATGGATTCCGGATCGACCGCTCCATAATCGGCCGCGAATTTTTCCAGGTACCTGGGCGGGTAGTCAGCCCTCCGCTCGACAAATACTTCCCGGTTCTGTGGAACGAAAGTGACCCGGTGACCCAATTGCTCCAGGGTATCGGCAAGCAAATATAATACCATCACTCCGTTTGAGGAAAAGGTGTAATGCGGCATCACCAACGTGAAATGGAGCTGTTTGGTCATGGGTTATGATCTTGCCGGGCCATTGGGCTGGGTGACTGAAGGCAAACGCCGCAACGCCGGATTAGCAGAGTTTTTCAACAGCCTGTTAGAGTCCGCGGTTGTAGATAAGTTGCTTAAGATGGGCATTCTCGGAATATGGGGTGTCCACGTCGTCGATCCGGATGGGGGCGTCGGCCTTGATGGCTTTGGTCACTTTATGTCCGAAGCGCCCCAGCATTAATTCCCGGCAGGAGATTTGGCCTTTTTGCAGGGGGATGGCCATGTAGATGTCGTCCTCGGTCATGATTTGGCCCACCTTGAGGGCGCGTTTGGCGTAAACCCCGCGAATGTAGGTATCGAGATAGGCGGTTTCCTTTGACAGCGCGATTTTGCGTTCGGTCCGTGAGGTTCCGCAGAACTCCACCGCCTTGTGAAAGGCCTTGAACCAATGGTCCAGTTGCTCGGGCAGCGAGGAATAGGAGGCTACTTGGAAACCGTCGTCATTGATGTCGATGTGCCGTTCGAAGGTGCGGGCCCCCTTGGCATAGGCAATCTTCACGGAGGTATCCCAGTCTTTGCATTCGTGGGACGACCAGCCGATGGTGTGTCCCGGGTAGCGATTGCGCAGGAAATCGATCTGCTCCAGCTCGCATTCGGAGTCTTCGTGCGGATAGGCCGCGATGCAATGGTTGATCGCCAGGGGGATGTTGCGATGTTCAAAAAAGGTCACCACATCGTCCATATCCTTCAGTGGGGTCGCGCCGAAGGAAATGAGGCAGGGCTTGCGGGTGCTGGCGATCTTTTCCAGGAGGAGCCAATCGTTGGAATCGGCGCTGGCGATTTTTATGATCGGAAAGCCAAAGTCCACGCACCAATCCACCGATTTTTCGTCGAAGGGCGTGGCCATGGGGATGCACCCGCTTTTCTTGATCGCCTCGACCAGCACGGCGTAATCGGCCTTGGACATTTTTGTTTCAAGCACGCGTTTGACGTAGCGGATGTCTTTGCGGTTGTGAAAATCCTTGTGCACGAAGTTTTTCACGTCGCGGAACTGGAGCTTGATGGCCGCCCGCACATTGTTGAAACGCACGACGCGGCTGTGTTCGTGGACGATTTTCAGCCCGCGTTCCAGGTTGCCCAGGTGGTTGTTCGTCATTTCTAGGACGAACAGGTTTTCAAAGATGTCTCGGTTCATTGCTTGGGTGTTAGGGTAGTGCAGTCTTGGACAAAACGCAGGGCGAGGCTTTCGCTTGGGTGAACCCGGTGTCAATGCAGCTGTTAACCGCAGGTATAAGATCCTCCGCCATTGCGACCTTGCGCTTCTCCATTTGGCCGAAGCCATGCGTGAGGATGCAGTTCACTGCATCGCCGGTGTTTTTCTTGTCATGTTTGATGGCCGCGAAGATAGCGTCGCGCGGAGCCCGGCGCAAGGTCTCGGCAAATGGGCGGTGCCACGGTGCGAGCAACGCGTCCAACTCGTCGGCGTGAGCGGACGGCACGAGCCCGAGGCGGGCCGAAAGGCGCGTCGCGGTGAGCATGCCGAGAATAACCGCGATGCCGTGGGGAATGCCGTAATGGGTCGCCGATTCATAGGCATGCCCGAAAGTGTGCCCGTAGTTGAGCAGGTTACGGATTCCGCGGTCGTACTCGTCCGTTTCAATGTAGGGTTTCTTCACCTCCATCGAACGCTTCACCCACTTGGCCAGTATGTCCGGCTGTCCGGTAAAGTTATGCAGGTCCTCCATCAATTCGCGAAAACCTGCTTCGCTGGTCAGCAGCTGCAGCTTGATGACCTCGCCCAAGCCCGAGCGAATCTCGTCCGCCGGCAGCGTCGCCAGCACGTTTGGTACCAGCAGCACGCGATGGGGCGGGTAGAATGTGCCGATCTGGTTTTTGTAGCTGCCGATGTTGATCGAGCTTTTGCTTCCGATGCAGCTGTCCGCCTGCGCTAGCAGGGTCGTCGGCACCAATTCCCAGCGAACCCCGCGAAACAGCATGGTGGCGATGAAGCAGCCGATGTCTTGAAGGACGCCGCCGCCGATCACGACCAGCAAGCCATCGCGCTTCAATCCTCGTTTGAGCAGTTCGATAAAAATCGGCCCGAGCACCTCGAAGGACTTTTGTTCCTCGCGCGCTGTCACCAGCACGGTGTGTTCAGCGGGCGCAAAGGCCGTCAGCGCCGGGTAAAGCTCGGCGAAACGCTGATCCACGAGCCACCGCGACCGCTCGCGTGGCGTGATGGAAACCAGCGCGGCGTCGAGGGTGGGAAAATGTTCCACCGTGTAGGGGTGCGAGTGGCTCTGGATCGTGAGAGGCGGGGTCATAGGCAGGTAAAGCCGCCATCCACGACCACGGTCTGGCCGGTGATATAAGTATTGTCTTCGGAGACGAGAAACGCCGCGGTCTTTGCCAGTTCGCCGGGCTGGGCCATCCGGCGAAGCGGGATCGCGGCGGTAAATGCGGCAATGGTTTCCGGCGAATTGTTCTGGCGGGTGAGAGCCGTGTCCACGTAGCCCGGCGCCAGGGCGTTGGCGAGGACGCCGCCGGGGCCGAATTCGACCGCCGTGCTGCGCGTCAGGGCGTTGAGCGCCGCCTTCGTCATGGAGTAAGCCGCCCGCCGTTCTCTGGTCACCAGGCTGAAAATTGTACTCATATTCAGGATACGGCCCCAGCCGCGGGCAGACATGCCCGGGGCATAGGCCTGGATGAGGCGAAGGGCGGCGGTAAGGTTGGTCTGCAGCATCGCCGACCAGGTCTCTGCGTCCAACTCCGACACCCCGCGCAGGAAATTGATGCCGGCGTTGTTGACCAGGATATCGACCGGCAACTCCCGATGCCGGTCGAGAAACGCATCGATCGAAGCCGGATGGCCAAGATCGAGCTCGGTGCGGGTCGGGGCAACGACCCGGTGGCCGCGTGCTGCCAACTCGGCGGCGATGGCGGCGCCGATGCCTCGCGAGCCACCCGTCAGCAATACCGTGCGGTTAGTTGGCATGTTGGCAGGCTGTTAAGGGTTCAGGAGGGGCACAAGCATGTTGGACTCCAACTCTTCGCGCGACAGGAAGGGCGCCATCTCCTCCAGCGGCGCGGTGATCATGCGCCCGTCTTCCAGCTTGCGCGAGGATAGCTTTGGAGAAAACGCCTGCGCCAGGTCCAGCACGATCTCGCACAGTGCCGCGCCTGGCGCGTTCAAGGTTGCCGTGATTGTCGCGTCCAGGTCCGCGTGTCGGGTGCACCGCTGGAAAGAAAGCCCGAACGCTGCCGCCACCCGGCCAAAGTCCGGGAAGCTCAAGCCGGAATCGGTGCCGCAGCCGACAATATTGTCCGAGAAAAAATTCGCCTGCGTCTGCCGGATCGAATGGTAGCCGGAATTATTCAGCACAAAGATTTTCACCGGCAGCTTGCGCCCGGCGATGGTTTGCAGCTCCTGCAGGTTCATCATGATGCTGCCGTCGCCGGCCAGGCAGATGACGCGGGCCAGGTCCGGGCGCGCGGTCGCCACGCCGATGGCCGCGGGCAGGTCATATCCCATCGCGGCGCAGCCCGAGTTGTGGAAAAGCCGCTGGCCCGTCCGAATCGTCGCTGCCTGGAAGGCCGTCACGCAGGCCGTGCCATCGCCGCAGACGACGATCTCGTCCTCGCGCAATTGCGCGAACAGGCGGTCCATGAAGCAATACGGGTTCACCTTCTCGGGCAGTTTCCAGTATTCGGCCAGGACCACCGGGTAGCGCTTCACGCGCTCGCGGCACCAGGCGAGCCACTTGGCGTGGCGCGGAGCCCAGTCCGCCGTGGCGCGTTCAAGGGCGGGCAGGAATTTCCGCAAGTCCGCATGCACCGGATAATCGATTTTGAGCGTGGGTTTTTTTAGCTCGGCCGCATCCACATCGACCGCGATTTTGTAGGCGTGGCGCGCGAAATTCTCCCAATTGTAGCTCACCTGCCGGATGTTGAGGCGGGAACCCAGCACCACGAGGCAATCGCTGTTTTGCACCGTGAAATTGCCCGCGCGGTTGCCGATCGATCCTGGGCGGCCCGCATAGGCTGGGTGATCGTCCGGCAGGAGATCGTTGGAATTCCACGCGGTCGCGACAGGAAGGCCGAGCCGGCCGGCCAGTTTTAAAAAAGTCTCGTATTGTCCGCTGAGGCGGATGCCGGTGCCCGCGTAAATTACGGGGCGCTCCGCCGTGCGCAGGCGATCCACCACGTGCCGCACCGCGGCATCGAGATCGCGCGTTTCGAACGCGAGCGCATCCTCGGCGGAATCGTAACCGGGCAGCGTCGCGGGATCGATTTTGGTGGCTTGCACGTTGATCGGCACATCCAGCCACACCGGCCCGGGCCGGCCGCTCGTCGCCAGATGGAACGCACGCTCCAAGTGATAACGAATTGACTGCGGATCTTTGACGACCACGGCGTATTTGGTCACGCCCTCGACCATGCGGATGATGTCCACCTCTTGGTCGCCCAATTGCCGCAGGGGCAGATTCGTGCTGCGGACGAGGGTCTCCCATTTCACCTGGCCGGAGACCACCATCATCGCCATCGAGTCCACATACGCGCCATAGACGCCGGTGATGGCGTTGGTGCTACCGGGCCCGGTGGTCACGTTCACCGCGGCGAGCCGGCCCGTTACCCGATAATAACTCTCGGCCGCCATCGCACAGGCCTGCTCGTGGTGGCAGCAGACCACGCTCAGGTCATTTTTGCAGCGCCCGAAAGCGTCGTTTAAGTGCATGGCCCCGCCACCGGTGACCATGAAAACATGGCGGACTCCACGCTGGGCCAGGGTTTGTGCGATATAATCAGCGACTCGGATCATGGGAAAAATTAGTTGGCGACGAGTGCCGCCGGCTGCAGCCAGCGCACGGTTCGCTCGATCGCGTTGGACAGCGGGATGCGCACGCGCAATCCCAGTTCGTTTTCAGCCCGGGCAATCGCCGGCACGTAACGCGACGGCGCGAGGCTGCGCACCGGTTGGGCCACGGTGATCGCGACCGGACTCGGAAAAACCCGGGCCACGACGGCCGCCGTTTCCCGGATGGAAACGGATTCGGCTGAGCCTATGTTGTAGGCCCGGGCGGTGGGCGCGCGAAAAAGCATGGTCCACAGCCACACGGCCAGGTCCGCCGCATGGAGATAGCTGCGGTGGGGCGTGCCGTCGCCGGCGATGCGAATCGGGCCGCCCGCCAGCGCATCGCGGATGAAGTTGCCGATGGCGAAGTGTGCATCGAGCGGCAGGTGCGGCCCGACAAAAGCGAAACAACGGGCGATCTTCACTTCGTAACCATGTTGCTTGGCCTGGGCTGTGCACATCTGCTCGGCCTCGCGTTTGCCGATCCCGTAGGCCGAGCCGGCCGCCAGCGGATCAGGTGCCCCCGCGTAATCTTCACCGACGTGCGTGAGTTCGGAAGGCTGCCGGCCATAAACTGCGCCGGAGCTGGTGAACAGTAATTTTTGTACGCCGGCTCGTGCGGCGAACCCGAGCGCGTGGCGTGTGCCAGCCACGATCGTGTCCCGCATTTCGTCCGGCGACTTCTCGTTGAGCGCCGCGCTGGCCTCGGTCGCCGCGTGGATCATGTAGCGATACGTGCCTGCGGGATAGGCGAAATCGCGCACGTCCCCGCGCATGAACTCCAGTTCAGCGCGGGCGGCCAGATGCGGCGCCTGGGCGGCAAACCGCACGGGATCGCGGGTGAGCACGGTTGCGTGCAGGCCGAGTTGGAGTTCGTCGTTCGCCTGGCAGAAACTTTCCAACAGCCACCGGCCAAAGAAGCCGGTGCCACCGGTGATGAAAAAGCGCTGCCCGCGCGCTTCTTTCCAGAGTTCGCGGGTGTGCGCGAGCACGTGGGCGAGGTCTTCCGGGGGCAGGGCCGCGTTCATAAAGGGGCGGGAGTTAAATTCGGTCAGCAATG
>Ga0210395_10001972_pt1 | contig 16009 bp, 13 predicted proteins | sample IncBWH4OmetaG_FD_150861 | JGI IMG/M metagenome (GOLD analysis project Ga0210395, IMG submission 150861) | Forest soil microbial communities from Barre Woods Harvard Forest LTER site, Petersham, Massachusetts, United States - Inc-BW-H-4-O ... | reverse complement strand
CAGTTTCGGCGTCAAGGGCGACAGCAGTTGGGCCCGCCGGCCGCTGCAAAAGCGGCGGAGCTCGACATCGACCAGTCTCATGATGATCTCAATACCACCGGAATCCGGATCCCATTCGATGATCGCCCCTTGCGGGCACGGCCAGCAAGCGAGTATCCCGACCGGGCGCCCCGGCCCGCCGAGTGCGGCGTAAAGGCTCGGCAAGGCTTCGGGAACCGTAGGGAAAACTGCCCAGGCAATGACTGCCGTTTCGTATGCGACTTCGGTCGGCGCTATTGAAAGTTCGGGGAGGTCCGCGCCATCGGGCAACTCGAGCAGGGCATACGAACGCCCCACGGTCGGATTAAAGCGCCACATCGTGCGGCCGTTTCCGGTCCGCGCAATCCCTTCGATTGCATCCCGTCGTGAATCGTCCGGACTCCCCGCAACGCTGATGGTAAGGTAGATCACGTCACATCGAGCGTTCGTCGTCTCGACCGGAAAGAACTCCGCATGGATATCGATCGACGGTGAAACGCTGCCGCGAATCGCGCAACTGCGACGCATGACCGGACGACGCTCCATGCCGGTTCCGGGTGACGTCGTTCACGTGAGGATTCTGGAGGATGGACAAGCGCTTGTCGAACGCGTCGAGCCGCGGATCGGCACGCTCGAGCGACGCAGCTCGAGCGGGCGCGCGAAGACTATTGCCGCCAACGTCGATTTGCTGGTTGCGGTAACCGCACTCGCTAACCCGGCTCCCCGGCTGCCGACGCTCGACCAGCTTCTCGCATTCGCCGAACTGGAAGAGATTGAGGCTGCCGTCGTCTTTACCAAGCCCGACCTTGCCGAGCCGGCGCTGTCGCGCGACCTGATAGAACTGTATACGGGCTTGGAGTATCCAAGCATTTCCATCAACCCCAAGAGCGGCGAGATCGATCCTCTCCGAAATATTTTACGCGACCGGCGCGCATTGCTCGTGGGGAACTCGGGCGTCGGCAAGAGCACGATCTTTCGGGCGCTTGGCGGCGACACGGTCGTCGGCGAGGTCTCCCGGCACGGGCTCGGGCGGCAGACGACGACCGCCGCGCGCCTCTATCGAACCCCAAATGGCTTCTTGATCGATAGCCCCGGCATCAACGAGTTTGGGCTCGGTCGAGTCGATCCGGGGCTGCTGGCCCACAGCTTCCGGGAGATGCGACCGCTCGTAGCGGCCTGCCGCTTCACGGATTGCACCCATCTCCAGGAGCCCGATTGCGCCATAAAGCAGGCGGCCGCAACCGGCCGGATCGCCCAAAGCCGCTACGAAAGTTATTGCCGGATCCTGCTCGCTTCGCTGGACACCCGTCGCGGCACCCTGCTATGATACACGCCGTTCCACCGCCGCTTATACGAGGAGTCTTCTTGCCGAATATCAAGGCCGCCGAAAAATGGGCGCTGCAATCGGAAAAACGCGAGACGCGCAATAAGAGCGCAAAGAATCGTCTCAAGACGCTCTTTAAACGGGCCGTCGACTCGACCGAGAACGCTGCGGCGCTCTTGGCCGAAAGCGCCTACGACAAGGCGGCCGGCAAAGGGATTATTCATCCGAACAAGGCAGCCCGCAAGAAATCGCGCTTGGCCAAAGCGCTGAAGCGCGCCACCACCGCCCCGGTTAAAGCTGCCAAGAAGTCCAGCAAAGCAAAAAAGTAAACAACGGAGGCTCTGATTTAGCCTAGCTCGTTGTCGCCAAGGTCCTCGATTACCATAGTAAACTTCGGACCTTGGCTCCTAGAGCTAGACTAAATCAGAGCCTCCGTTAGGGGTCGACGTTGATGGCGAGGCGAGTTTTAGCATCGCCGCGAGCTGCGGGAAGAACTCGCTCGCGAATAAACGCTCTCAACGGTTTGGGCGTCGCGGTCTTCAACGCTATTCGATAGCGCCATTCATCGTTCACTCGCGCGATCGGATATGGAGCCGGGCCGAGCACTTCGGCGAGACCGCTTTCCCGAAGCATCTCGGCGTAGCGCGCGGCGGCGCTAATTACGCGCGCTTGTTCGCGTCCAATGACGCCGACGTAGACGAGCCGCCGGCCCGGTGGAAAGTTCAGCTCGGTACGTTCCCGCAACTCCAGCGCGGCGAATCCGTCGTAATCGTGTTGTGCCGCGAACGTAATCGCCGGATGCTGCGGAGAATACGTTTGAACGATCGCCTCTCCGCGCCGGCCGCGCCCGCTTCGGCCGCACACTTGGGCGATCAATGCAAAGCTGCGCTCGGCGGCGCGGAAGTCCGGAAGATTCAAACCCAGATCGGCTGCAACGACGGCGGCGAGCGTTACGGTCGGATAATCGAGGCCCTTCGCGACCATCTGGGTGCCGACCAAGACGTCGCCGGCGATTTCGAAGGCCGACAGGATCCTCGCATGATCGCCGATCCGCGTGGTCGTATCCGAGTCCATTCGCAAGACTCGTGCATGAGGGAACAGTCGCGCGACCTCATCTGCCACGCGCTGCGTACCAATACCGAGCGCCGCGACGCTTTTTGAGCCGCACGCCGGGCACTCCGTCAGGATCGGCGTTTGAAAATCGCAATAGTGGCAGCGTAGAAGCCCTTCGGCGCGGTGCACGGAGAGCGCTATGCTGCAGCGGCGACACTGTGGAGATGTTCCGCAGGAACGGCAGATCAGCGATCCCGCGCTGCCGCGGCGATTGACGAAGAGAATGCTCTTCTCGTCGCGCGCCAGCCGCTCGCCCAGCGCCTGCACGAGCGCACCGCTAAAGATGGTACGATTGCCGCTTTCAAACTCTGCTCGCAAGTCGACGAGCGCAACGACGGGCATGGGCTGCGCGCCGGCGCGCTTACGCAGCTCCAGCAGCGCGATGCGCCCTTGTTTGGCGGCGGAGTAACTTTCGAGCGAAGGCGTGGCGCTTCCGAGCAGCAGCATCCCGCCCTCGAGGCGCATTCTCGCCGACGCAACAGCGACTGCGTGGTAGCGAGGTACGACTTCCTGCTTGTACGAAGGATCGTGCGATTCATCGACGACGATCAAACGCACGTCTTGCAGCGGCGCGAAGACCGCGCTGCGCGCCCCGACGACCACGTCGACGGCTCCGCGCGCACAGGCGACCCAGGCATCGAATCGCTCTCGCTCGGAGAGTCCCGAATGCAGTACCGCCACGCGCTCGCCGAAGGCCGCTTCGAAGCGTGCGGCGGTTTGTGGGGTAAGCGATATTTCCGGTACCAAAACGATTGCGCGCCCACCATCGCGCAGCACGCGCGCAATGGCCTCGACGTACACGTAGGTCTTGCCGCTTCCCGTAACGCCGTAAAGCAGCGCCGTCTCGAAGCGGCGCCGCTTTAAGGCCTCCGCGATGTATTGCAGCGCGACGCTTTGTTCGGAGGTCGGAAGCAGCACGGGCTCGGGCGGCTGGCCGGCAACGCGCGTTTGATCGGTTCGGCGCGTGACCTCACGCACCGCGCCCGCCTTGACGGCTCTGGCGATCACGCCGTTGCTGAATCCGGCCAGGAGCGCTTCGGCGCGTCCGACGCCGGGGCGACCTCTGACAAAGGCAGCGAGTGCCTGAGCCTTTTTCCCTTCGACGTGACCCTCTGCCGGCTCGAGTGCTCGCCTACGGCGCTCGCTCGTGCGCGGTTCCACGACCTGTCGAACGCGCCGCAGACTGCCGGCACGCACTAGGGTTCTCACGTGCCCCAGCAGCGCCGTTCGGTCGGCAGCGCGCCGGGCCTCGGGATGACGCAGCAGGTATTCGAGCGGAAAGCTTTCGTCGAACTCTTCCCAGATCAGATTCAGCAATTTTTGGGGGACCGACGGATATCGCGCCGGAGTCGCCGCGACCTCACTGCGAACGAGCGAGTCGCGCATACGCGGAATCGCCCCACCGAGCACGACGGCTCCAAGCGCTTCACCCAGCGTGCAAAGATACTGCTCGGCTATGAAACGCGCGAGATGTAGGCCGGTTTCGTCGAAAGCCCGCGGCACGGCCAGGCGCTCGCGCACCGCTTTGAGCGGGCCAAGCAAGTCGTCGGCCTCGCGCGCGGGCGAAATGACGAAGCCCAGAACGTCGCGGGCGCCCAGCGGAATGCGCACGACGTCCCCCACGGCCAACTCCAAGCCGGCCGCCTCGTAGGTTAGGGGCAGATCGAATCGGGACGAGCGAATGGCCGGCAGCACATCAACGGCGCGCACGGAAGTTCTCAGGGGGCTGTTGCATCCGTTCGAGCACGGCTCGCACCGTGCGGTCCGTGCATTCGACGCCATACTCGACGTCCCCGATCGCGCGAGGCAACACGAAACGCAAGCGCCCTCCGCGCTTCTTCTTATCGCTGCGCATTGCCGCCAAGACCGCGTTCGGCGCGAGCGACGTCTGCATCGGCAGCCGAAGGAGCGCCAGCAACGTCAGCACGCGGAGATGCTCGTCGCGGCTGAAGCGATCGCTTCGCAGCGCCAGGAGCCCGGCGGCCCTCAGCCCTAGCGCGACGGCCTTTCCGTGCGCGACCGAATAGTTCGACGCACGCTCGATCGCATGGGCAAACGTATGCCCGAGATTCAACGTCGCGCGCGCTCCGGTTTCGAGCCGGTCGTCGGCGACGGCCATGGTCTTGACCTTGATCGCAGCGGGAATCAGCTCGAGCCACGGCCATTGGCGGACGGGATGGGGTGCGAGCTCCTCCAAGAGATCGAAAAGGTCGCCGCCCTCGATGATTGCGACTTTGACGATCTCGGCGAGGCCCTCCCGCAGGGCGGCGACGGAGAGCGTCTCCAACGTGTCCGTACTGCAAAAAACCGCGACGGGGTCGCGAAAGCTGCCCGCGAGGTTCTTGCCTTTTCGTAAGTCGACTCCGGTCTTACCCCCGATCGCGGCGTCCACCATTGCAACGAGCGATGTCGCCACGTGCGCGTAACGGATGCCGCGCATGTAGATCGCGCACGCAAAACCGAAGAGGTCGCTCGCAATGCCCCCGCCGACGCCCAGCACCAGTGCGCTCCGCTCTACACCGGCGGCCGCCATGGCATCGAGTACACGCTCGACGGTCGATAGGCGCTTGCGCGACTCTCCCAGTGCAAACTGTAAGACCGGAATGCCGCCGGTCGCCCGGGCGATTCCATCCGCTATGGCGCGAACGTGCCGGTTGGCGTCGCATAAGATCGCGCTGGGCAGGCCGCTCGTTCGAAGGAATGCAAGAAGCTCGTCTCGTGCATTTTGCGCCACGAATATCGGATAGCCGAGATCGTCGTTGCGTTCTAGAATGCGATGTTCTTTTCGTGTAGCCACTGCAAAATATCGTCGAGTACTGCCCGATCGCTCAATCGCGCCGCTTCAACGACGTGATCTGCGTCTGCGTAATGCGCCAAGCGCTCATCATAGAGTCTCTGAATCTTCGCGAGGGTCGGACGGTTGCCCAGGAGCGGACGGCGCACGCGGCTGCGCCGCACGCGTCGGAGAATCTGCTCGGGAGAGGAGCGTAGAAAGACGCGATGAGTGCGCTCCTTCAGGAACGCCCGATTTTCGGCGACCGTCAGTGCCCCGCCGCCCAGCGCCACAACGCCCGCTTCACAGGTTCTCAACACGTGCTCGATCGTCTCTCGCTCGTATCGGCGGAATGCGGCCTCGCCTTCCTTCGCAAAGATCTCCGCGATCGCTCCATGGGCACGAGCGATGAGATTGTCGGTGTCGAAGAACGCGCAGCCGAGTTCGCGCGCGAGCTTACGACCGATCGTAGATTTCCCCGTCCCCATGAATCCAACGAGCGCCAGGTGGCGCTTCACTGCACGTGCGTGCCGAGGTTTCCGGCAAAAAGGTCCGCTGCAGCTTGGGTGCTCCGCGCGAGATTATCAAGAGTCTCCTCGACCGAATCCCCGCCGTATTTCTCCAGGACGGGTCCCGTCAGCGCGAGCCGGACCATCGCCTCAGCGACGATTGCCGCCGCAGGCACGACGCAAACGTCGCTGCGCACGATCGTCGCGGGCGCGTCCGTCTTCTCGTGCAGGTTGACTGACGGAAGCGCTTTCATCAGGGTAGGAATCGGCTTCACGGAAACGCGGACGACGATCGGTTCGCCGTTGCTCATCCCGCCCTCGATGCCGCCCGCCCTGTTGGTGCGCCGCACGACGCTGCCGCCGTCGAGTCCGAACGCGTCGTGAGCCCGCGAGCCTGGGATCGCGGCCACGTCGGCGCCAAGACCGATCTCGACCGCCCGCACCGTCTGCATGCCCATGAGCGCACCCGCAAGAATGCCGTCGAGCCTTTGAGCCGGTTGCCGATTGCTGCCCACGCCGACGGGCATGCCGTCGATCCGAACCAGAAACTGACCTCCCAACGTATCGCCCGCGCGTCTTGCTTCGTCGATCGCCTCGATCATTCGCAGCGCCGCGTCACGGTCGGGGCAGCGAACATCGCTTTCCTCTACCTCATCCTGATGCCAGTCGTCGATTCCGGCGGCTTCGACACCGCCGATGCGAACGACGCAGCTGCGCGTCACGATTCCGAGCGCACCAAGCAACTGCGCGCAGATCGCTCCTAGGCAGACTCGCATCGCGGTCTCCCTCGCGCTCGCGCGCTCGAGGACGTTTCGCAGGTCGCGCTGGCGGTATTTCAACGCGCCGGCGTAGTCGGCGTGGCCAGGCCGCGGATTCGTCAGTGGATCGCCGCCGCCGATCAGCGGGTCCATCAGCGCGCGGACCTTCGGCGTCAGATAGTCCCGGTTGCGAACCGCAACGGCAATTGGGGATCCGAGAGTCTCGCTACCGCGAACTCCGGCCAGAAACTCGACCTGATCTCGTTCGATCTTCATTCGCGCGCTGCGGCCGTATCCGCCCTGCCGTCGCGCGAGCGTTTCGTCGATCGCGGCGACGTTGAGACGCAAATGCGCGGGAATGCCGTCGAGGATCCCCACGAGCGCCGGACCGTGGGATTCGCCCGCCGTCAGGTACGCAAACATCAGGCAGCCTGCCTTCGGCGAAGGCCGCGGCCGCTACTTCACTTCGACGGCCGCTAGCCGCAGCACGAGCTTTTCAAGCGGTCGATGGCCGCGCGATGTAACCGTGTGACGTGTCGACGTGAGTAGCCGAGCCGTCGCGCCAGGTCCACGACCGTCACGCCGTCGAGATGAATCGATCGCACGATCTGCCGCTCCAAGGGTGAGAGCGTTGCCAAGATGCGCTCGACCGTCAAACGATCCAACACATCGTCGATTCCGCACGGCGGCGTTCGCTGCTCTGAGTTGCCCAGGCCTTCGAAGGAGATCATGTGATGGGTCGCTCGATACGAGCGTATTTCGCGCACCTCGGTCGGCGTCGCGTTCAAGACCCGTACGACATCACACGCCTTCGGTTCGCGACCGAGCAACGGCCAAAGCTCGCGCTCCGCAGCCGCCCATCGCCGCTCCAGTTCGCGAACTGCGCGAGGTGCTCGCAAGAACCGCTCGCTGTCGCGAACGTAATGCATCAGCTCCCCTACGACGAGAAGCCAAGCATAGGCCTCAAACGGTGCCGTCTGCCGGCAGTCGTAGCGATCGATCGCCTTGATAAGCCCGATTGCCGCAACTTGCTCGAGATCGGCCCGATCGAGTCCCCGGCGCATGAAGCGTCGCGCCGCTCGCTGGCAGAGGTACCAATATGCAACGACCGTTCCTTCACGATCGACGAGGGTTTGCGGCGTCGGCGATGAGGGCGAACAAACGCGCGCAATAGGAACGATCCGCCTAAAAGGCGTTGTACGAAAGCGAAGAGCCACACCCAACCTCAGCTTCGTTTGGAAGAGACCGATCGGCAATCGGAGGAATGCGATTACCGATGTGAACGGTTATATACCAGCTCTGCGTAAAGCGCAATACGTTCCGAACATGATGCGCGCAGATGTCCTAGCCTCTGGCAATCTGGGCACTACCTGGACGCGCGTTGCGAGTAAACGCGCCGTCGCGCGTCGAAGCGCCCGCCAGAATGACGGCGCGAAAGATCGTTCTGATCTTTGCATTCGGTTTGCTTGGAATCGCGGCGCTGCGAGATCTGGGCCGGCTGGGCGACGCGCGACCTTGGCACCGCCTGTACGACTTTCAGGACTTTTACTGCGCAGGCGAGGCCGTTGACCAGCACGCCGATCCGTACCGCTACGAGCCCCTTCATCGTTGCGAACACCGCGTCAACGCGAGCGAGGCCTATCGCCTCGATCCGAACCGAGTCGTTCCCGCCCCGATTCCTCCCTACGACCTGCCGCCATTTGAGCTCGCCGCGCGGATGGGCTTTCCCGCTGCGCGGACGCTCGACGCGATCGCCATAGCGGCCGCGGTACTCGCCGCGATCGGCGGCTTGGCTGTGATCGGCATCCCGCTCGACGTCGCCGCCCTGGCCTTGGTGCTGCCGGCGGGCTACCTTCTGCTCGATGCCGGCCAGATCGTTCCCTTTGCACTGGTCGCCCTCGTCTTTTGCGGCGTCGCGCTCGCGCGACGGCGCGATACGCTCGCCGCCGTGCTCGCCGCTGTAACGATGATCGAGCCCCATCTGGGACTACCCGTTTGCATCTCGATGCTGCTGCTCGTTCCGCGAAGCCGCGTAGCCCTTCTCGTTCTCGGCGTTCTCATGGCGGTCGCGAGCGTGCTTGTCGTGGGTCCCTCGGCTGCGATCGAATACGTCGCGCACGTGCTGCCGGCGCAAGGCGCGGCCGAGGCCGGATATCCGTATCAGTACAGCCTCACCTATCTCTTGGTCGCCGCCGGTCTGCCCCAAGGCGCTGCGCTGGCCGCCGGGCAGGTCTCGTATGCGGCGTTGCTCGCGGTCGGGATCTGGCTCGGAGCGAAGCTTGCAGACGCGTTGCAGCGGCGCGAGCTCGTGGCCTATCTGCCTGCGGCTTGCGCCGTGATCGGCGGAGCGTACGTCCACATGGTGGATCTCGCGATTGCAGTGCCCGCGGCGTTGGTGCTGGCGACCTACTCTCGCGCCGCGTCACGAACGATCGCGACGCTCGCGCTTTGCCTGCTTGCCGTTCCGTGGATCGACGTGTGGATCACCAAGAAGCTTTTTCTCTCAAGCCTGTTCGTCGTTGCGGCGATTCTTTTCCGCCAAGGGCTTCCGCCCGCACTCTCCATCGGAGCCTTCACCGCTATTGCGGCGGCGATCTATTGCTTCGAACTTCGGCCTCCCGCGCCGTTTTCGGCGGTCACCGTGATGACGTCGGCGCGTCCGGGCGATCTCGCGCAGCGGGCCTGGCGGGCGTACGTACTCGGGTTGCGCACCGCCAAGTTGCCGTGGCTTGCGATCAAGATACCGACGTGGGCTGCCTTGTGCGGTTTGCTCGTCGCCGGGTTCCGCGCCCTTGGGCGGCCAACCGGGAAGCCGCCGACGTGATCCCGCAGCCGCATCGCCGCGTCATCGTCGCGCTGCTGTTGCTCGCGCTCGGAATCGCGGCGGTGCGCGATTTCAGCCGCCTCGGCGCGGCGCTACCATGGCGAACGATGGACGAGTTTGCAGACTTCTACTGCGCCGGGTTGGCGTTCGATCGCGGCGCTGGCCCATATACGTACGAACCGTTGCACGCCTGCGAGCATCAGTTCAACAAAGGCCAAAGCTTTCGCGGCAGGCTCTTTGCCGCCAATCCGGCCGTCGCCGTCCCAGCGCCGCAGCCGCCCTACGACTTCATACCGTTTATGGCGCTCGCCGGCGCGAACGTTTCGGTCGCGCGCACTATCGACGCGACGGCGATCCTTCTAGCGGTAGCGTTATCTGCGCTCGCCTTGGCCGCGATCGGCATTCCGCTCGCGCTTTCGGTCGCCGTTTTGGCCCTTTCGACTGGCTTTGTCGAGCTCAACACCGCTCAGATCGTGCCATTTGCGTTGCTCGCTCTCGTCCTCTGCGGACTAGCGCTCGAGCGGGGCCGCGACCGATTTGCGGGCCTCCTTGCGGCGCTTACGCTTATCGAACCGATTGTCGGGCTCCCGGTTGTCGTTGCGACCTTTCTTTTCGCACCGCGAGCCCGCTGGAGCCTTGCCGCGGGGCTTGCGGGTTTGCTCGCTCTCGCCTGCGCCGTCGCTGGTCCAAAAGGCTTCCTCGAGTACCTTTTCGACGTGCTGCCGGTGCACGCGCGATCGGAGATCTCATTCCCGTTCCAATACAGCCTGACGTCTGCGTTGGCCACGCTCGGGGTGTCGCCGGCCATTGCCCGAGTCTCCGGAATTTTTTCATACGTTTTTCTCTTGGGAGCAGCGCTGATTATTGCGCCGCGAGCGAGCGCGAAGTTGCAACATCGCGCGCTGATCGCTTTCGTTCCCGCGCTCTGCTGCGTGATCGGCGGGACGTTTCTGCACCAGGAGGAGCTCTGTTTTGCCATCCCTGCCGTTACGCTCTTGGCGTTGGGGACCGCGGGGAAACAACGCGCGATTGCCACCGTCGCCCTCTGCGTCTTGTCCGTTCCCTGGATCCTCGTGTGGGGAGCAAAACAGCTCTTTCTCGCAAGCCTGCTGGTCGTCGCGACGATCCTCGCGCAGCTGCGCCTGGATCTGCGCACGAGCCTTATTACGCTCGGCGCGATTGCGGCGGCCATCTATTGCTTCGAGCTTGCGCCGCCCAGACTGCCGGCGCCATCCGCGATGCCGGCCATCTATGCCGCAAGCGAGCTCGTATCGCTGGAATGGCGAGATTACACGACGATGCGCAGCACTCACGACCCGTTATGGTTTGCGATCAAGCTACCCGCGTGGGGAGCACTGCTGGCTTCGTTCGCGATTGCCGCTTCGATCTCTCGCCGCATCTGAAGCCAACCGCGAAAGTTCGCCTGAAACGCACCGTCGGGCGCGGGCGTCGCCACGTGCTCGAACGGACTCAAGTGACGATCGGTACGCAGGCGGTCGTACAGCTCGAGGTCTCGTCCGATCTCGCGCACGCCTTGGTGCGTGAGATATGAGACGCGTGCGCACCGGGCGGCCGAGACGCGCCGTCGAGTCTCGAGGTCCAGCGCGCTCTCGTCGCGCTGCAAGAGCGGCGTGTGCCACTGCCCGTACTCGAGCGCTTGCGGAAGGCTGGCGTTCATGGCCTCGAGCATCAACCGCGCTGCCGCCCGAATCTCCGGCTGCGCGTTAGGCGCGCAGCGCAGCGAGAAAAAGTTCTCCCATTCGGTCGCGCTCACGATCACCGTATGCCACAGGAACGGCTCCAACAACCGGTTGAGCTCCTGTTTATGGACGTCGAGGTCCAATAAGCGTTGAGCGTTCGCCACGGCCGCATCCCGCGCTCTAAGCCAGATCCCCTGCGCTTCTTGCGCGAGATCGCCCGGCAACACGTCGCTAGCCGACATTCCAGCCTTGTTCTTTCCCCACTCCAACGGAACCGCGGGATCTTTGAGAACCCGCTCGATCAGCTTCGACGTCGGGATTGCGCGAGAACTCGCGCTGTTTCTGGAGTTGTGAACGATGAAGCCGTTGGCCACGAAATTATGGTACGGGCCCTCCACTTCGACGTCGTACGTCTCCCGCATACCCACGTAATCGATCGACCTGACAGCAACGAAATGGCGCACCATGGCCCGTTTCCGTTTGGGCGCATACGGCTTGCGCAAACGAATTTCGCCGACCGAGAGCCAAAATGAACCGTACGGTCTGCCTTCCTCGAAATGCCGAAGAAGCTCTAACTCCAGGTTTCGTTGATGCAAACTGCCGTGGCATCCCTTGCACAGGCTCGTCAGATTGGACGGGTCGTACGCGCGGGCTAGATTGTGAGCGACAGGGTCGATGTGGTGCGCGTGCAATTGCCGCCCCGAGCCGCAAAGCACGCACTTGAACCCATTGGCTCGGTGCGTTCCGAATGCGTGCTGCACTGTCCAGGCGCCGATGCGCTGCACGCGCGCCTTGCCGGGGCGTCCCCTGGTCTTAATATTACTGTAGCGTCGGCCCTTGTTCCACGGTTCTTCGATGTGTGAAACCTGCCAAACAGCCTCGGGATTCGTCGCACGAAGGCCATGCTTCCGGAACTGGTACTTGACCTGGTCGATCGTGACGTCGGCATGCTTTGCGATCAGCGCGGCGGAAAGCCCTGCGTCACGCAAGCCGGCGAGCCACTGCGGATCCCTATAGGCTTCGATTCCGTTAACCGCGAGCTCTGCACTCCGGCTGCACGTGGCGATGTTTCCTGGACTTAGCGAGAGGCCAACGGCCTCCTCAAGCCTCTGCCAGCCATCCTTGGTCAAGAAGCGGTGATCTTTCGAGGACAGAATCTGTTGTCCGTTCGTTAGGGTGACGCGAAACACGGGTTTTTGACCAGAATACGTAACGTCGCGGACGCGCGTATGGTAGATTTCTCCGGTATCCTCGTTACACGAGCGCAACTCCATTGCTGCCAACCGGCCTTGCATCGGCTGGCGGTTCGCAGCGGCGATTTCCATCCAGGCGACGAAGTCTGCGCCCAGGATACGATACGGCGCTCCTGGTGTAACGATCCGCGGCATCGCAACACGCCGCGTCAGTAAGTCGACGCCGGTATGGCCCGCATAGCCGGCGACGGCCGCCAGCTCCTTAGCGGTATATTCACGTTTTGGATCAATGCTTGCTGCTGTCTTCGTTTTTCTACGGTTAACTCGCGGTGCAGCGCCACGATGCCACTTCTCAAAAAACTCGCGGATCGTCATCGAGAAGCGTCTCGTGCTCCCCTTTTGCCTCGAGGGAAGGTCGAAGTAAAGTTTCGTGTCTCCATCCAGGCAGAACTGGCGGTGCGTGTTAAATTCGGCCAGCACGAAGCGCGGAAACGTAACCTCTAGCGTGGTCAGGCGTATTCCGGCCGGACTCGTCGAGTCCAGCAACACGCGCGCGTTGTAGGCCACCGCCGAGAGCCGCCCGGCTACTCTTAGCTCTTAGCCGCGATACCGCAGAAACGCGGGAACGTCGATATCGTCCATACTGACGGGCGCGACGGTATCCAGCTTACCCGTTTCGAAGGCGAAGCTCTGGGTGCGATTGCCGCGCCGCGGTCCAAAGCCGGCCGCAAGGACGGTCACGCGAACTTTTCCGGTCATCGTTGGATCGACCGAGGCGCCGAAGATGATTTGCGCGTCGGAATCGACCGCGCGGCTGATCATTTCCGCCGCTTCGTTGACTTCGTACATGGCCATGTCGGGGCCGCCGGTGATGTTGAAGATCACTCCATGTGCCCCTTCGACGGTCGTTTCGAGCAACGGCGAAGCGATCGCCTTTTGCGCGGCATCGGCCGCACGGTGCTCGCCGCTGCCCTCTCCGATGCCCATCATCGCCGAGCCGGCGTCCGTCATAATCGTCTTGACGTCGGCGAAATCCAAGTTGATCAGCCCCGGCTGCGTGATCAGATCGGTGATGCCGGCAATTCCCTGACGCAAAATGTCGTCGGCGTACGAGAACGCCTCATTGAGCGGCGTCTTCTTCTCGATAACTTGCAGGATGCGCTCGTTGGGGATCGTGATCAGCGTGTCGACCTTGCTTTCGAGCTCGGCGATGCCGTTCTCGGCGGCCTGCATGCGTTTTCTGCCCTCAAAGGCAAACGGTTTGGTAACCACCGCAATCGTCAGCGCACCCGACTCCCGCGCGAGCTCCGCGATAACGGGCGAGGCGCCGGTCCCCGTGCCTCCGCCCATGCCCGCGGTCAAAAAGACTAAGTCGGCGCCCTCCAGGATCAGGGAGAGATCTTCTCGGGACGCTTCGGCCGCTTCGCGTCCCAGCGACGGGTTCGCGCCCGCACCCAAACCGCGCGTTTGCCCGCCTCCGATATGAACGCGATTTTCGGTCAAAGCGCCGCGCAGCGCCTGCACGTCGGAGTTAACCGCAAAGAAGTCTACGCCGGCCAAGCCGGCGGTCAGCATGCGGTTGACGGCATTGCAACCACCGCCGCCAATGCCGATCACTTTGATCGTTGCCGCGTGCGTCGGCTCCGAGATAGAACGTCGTACGTCAGCCATTTCTTTGGGTTCCTCCGTCGAAAAGAAGTTTAAGTCCACAGTTCCGCCAACCATCGTTGAATTCGAGGAAGGGCTCCGCTGCGCCGTCTCACGTGCGATGCATCGTCACCCGCTCCATTAGTGCCAAAGACGACGAGTCCTATTGCCGTTGCGTATTGCGGCGACGTCATGGCGTCCGTCAAACCGCCAATCGTATTTGCCGTCCCGATGCGAACCGGCAAATTGAAGACTTCTTCGGCGAGCGGTTCGATGCCGGGCAAGAGCGCGCCGCCGCCGGTAAGCACGACCTCGCCGAGGACCAAATCGCGCGGCACGTTTTCAACGATTTTTTGCCGAGCCATCCGCAGCGTCTCCAAGACGCGCGGCACGACGATCTGCCGAAGATCCGCGGTGGCGTGCTCGCGCGTTGCACGGCCGTCGAGCGTGCGAACGGCGAAGACGGCTCCGTTCTCCCCCGCACCCAAACGCTTCTTGACGTCTTCGGCCTCCGCGAGCGTCGTCTTCAACCCCAGCGAGATATCGCTCGTGAGCACGTTGCCGCCAACGGGTATCGTGGCCGTGTAAATTGCACTGCCCAGCGAGTAGACGGCGATGTCCGTCGTGCCGCCGCCGATATCCAGAAGCACGACGCCGACCTGCTTCTCTTCCTGGAGCAGGGTCGCGGCGGAGCTCGCAAGCGGCTCGAAGACGACGCCTTGCGTCTCCAGACCCGCACGCTCGACGCACTTGAGGACGTTGGTGATGAAGCTCGTGCTGCCCGTCACGATGTGCGTGTCGACTTCCAGACGGCCGCCGGACATGCCGACCGGATCGCTGACGCCCTCTTGGCCGTCAACCGTGAAGTAACGCGGGAGGGCGTGGATGATTTGCCGGTCGCTGGGCAGATTGATGATCTTGCTGGCGTCGATGACGCGCCGCACGTCCCCTGGCGTAACTTCCCGATCTTCGCCGGAGACGGCAACGACCGCGCGATTATTCGTGCTTCGGATATGGTCGCCCGTGATGCCGACGACGGCCTCACTGAAATGGATCCCGGCCATTCGCTCGGCCCGCTCGGTCGCCGCTTCGATGGACTTGATCGTCTCGTCGAGGTCGACGACGACGCCCTTGCGCATCCCGAGGGTCGGAGCCTCGCCAAACCCAACGATCTCGAGACCATTGGGGCCATTCGTCGCGACGACCATGCACGTCTTGGTCGTCCCGATGTCGAGCCCGCAAAGGGTCTCGTGCTTCATGCGCTGCGTCACCTATCCTAGAAATCCGGGTTGGCCACGATATATTGTGGTTTAGACGCCCGACTCCTACTATGGATAGCAGGGGAAGGGCGGATTGCCAAGCCTTTGCGGACCCGGCGTCTTCTCCTTGAGGACAAACCAAGCAAAGATGTGGAGAGGCTGTGCACAAAACCAACTTCGAAACCGCGGTACCCCCTAGAACCGCGGCTTAACTTCGGGTATTATCCTTTCTTAATCGCACTACTCATCTTTGGGAGTTCGCTTTTGAAACGCACGCTTTCTTTAATCGTCGTCACGCTTGGGTTGCTCGCACCGATGTGCGTTCGCGCAGCGACCGTTAACCCAACGGCAATTCCCGACGGCACCTACACCGTAAAAGTAGAGAAGATCCTTGATTCTAAACACATTCAAGTGGTCATGGATAACGGCTCGGAGGCGACGTTGGCTGCCGGACGGTCGACGGTCGACTTTTCGAAGATACAACCGAGCGACCAGATCAAGATCTCGCTCATCCAGGGAACGGTAATGGTCTACCTCGATCTTACGAGCCACTAGTACCGCGACGCTCTAACGATAAACGACGACCGGCGTCGCCGGTGCACGAACGTCGATCGCCGAAACGCTTTGGCGACGGTGCACGACCTGTGCGAGAATGGCGTCGATCAAACGTACCTTTCGTCCGATGTCATCCGGTTGACCCAGAAGCAAACGTGGGTCACCGGCGATGTCGGCGATGATGTCGCCGTAGCGATCGAAGGCGAGCGTTGCCGGCGTCAGCCCCCCCGAAGCCATCGCCGTATAGACGTCGCGCAAGACGGCGGCGTCGCGAGCAGTCACGAACGCGCCAGGCCGCAGGCTGCCATGCAACGTCAGCGTGAACGCCGGCAACAC
>Ga0210395_10001970_pt1 | contig 16027 bp, 15 predicted proteins | sample IncBWH4OmetaG_FD_150861 | JGI IMG/M metagenome (GOLD analysis project Ga0210395, IMG submission 150861) | Forest soil microbial communities from Barre Woods Harvard Forest LTER site, Petersham, Massachusetts, United States - Inc-BW-H-4-O ... | reverse complement strand
CAAGCCGAGCGCATGTGGACACGCAATGATAAGCACGGTGGCGGTTCTGGTGAGTGCATGTGCGCCATCACCAGCCAACCACCAATATCCGAACGTCAGCGCACCTGAAGCCACCGCAACATAGAACAAGAGTGATGCGGCACGGTCGGCAAGAGCCTGCGCCCGCGAGCCGGAAGCCTGAGCAGCAGCGACTAGTCGTATGATTCCTGAGAGGGCTGTCTGTTCTCCAACGGCGCTCACTTGGACCCGCAGACTTCCTCCAGCAGCGACCGTGCCCGCGACAACCGTGGTACCCGGCCCTTTCGAAATTGGTCGCGATTCGCCCGTGATCAGCGACTCATCCACATCGGCGGTGCCCTCAATCACCTTGCCGTCCGCAGGTACTCGAGCTCCAGGCCGCACCAAGACGACATCGCCTACTCGCAATTCCGCTAGAGGAACTCTTTCGACGCCTGACTCCGTTATGCGCTCTGCACTGTCGGGCAGCAACGCGGCCAGCGCGTCGAGAGCGCCTCTAGCTTGTGCAATCGCCTTCATCTCCAGCCAGTGGCCAAGGAGCATGACGGTGATGAGCGTCGCGACCTCCCACCAGACATCGATCTTGAAAAACCCGAATGTCGCGGCAAGCGAAGCGACAAAGGCAACCACGATGCCGAGACTGATCAGCGTCATCATTCCCGGTCGGCGGTCAGCGAGTTCTCCCCAAGCGCCGCCAATAAACACGCTTCCGCCATACAGGAAAACAACCGTGCCAAGAAAGACAGGGATATATTGCGAGGCAGGGAAAGTGGGAGCGGTGTAGCCAAGCCACTGTTGGACCTCCCTCGACCACGCGACGACGAGGAGTGTGAGGATCAGAGTCAGCCAGAATTTGTCCCGGAACATGGCCACCGAGTGTCCGGCATGCCGGTCATGACCCATCTGTGCGGCCGGAGTCTTCGGACGTACCGCATGTTCCATATGCATCGTGTGTTCAGCGTGCTGGTGCTGTAGACCAGGCTTCATGTGGAGACCTGTCTAGCGCATGAGCCAAAGCGCATATTGCATCGACTGGAACACAGTCCATTGGTGGTGTGCCCGCAAGATGCGATACCACTGGACGAAAGTTAATGATTTCATGATCGATCCCTCTTTGCCGACTGCTTCCGTTGGAAGCCCGACTTTGGCACCGGCGCGAAGCCATTTCGTCCGAGCCCTCGGCATCGGATAGAAGCAAAAACAATGCCAAAGGTGTCGGGGCAGCCTGCTTTCCGATACACATCTCGACGAACACAATAAGTCGCACCGACCGGAGAATGTGTCGCGGCGCGGACTCGTGTGTCGAAGCGCGGACTCGTTGTCGAATTTCGTGACACTCGGCCAAGCGCAGCTGAGCGTCCCTCCGATAGAGGACATGAACCTACGACCTTCTTCTTTGGCCAGACGGTTGCTTCTAAACCAGACCCATCGAGGAATTGGTATTTCGTTTGCGATTCGATCACGTAGCAAACGGCAAGAGGAAACAACCAATGGAAACGGTTCAAACGATTTACGCCGCCGGCGGCCCCGAGCCCGTAAAGGCGATCCCGCAGAGGGATCATGATCGGTTCGACGCATTATTGTCGAGGTACTCGCCTGTGCTATACCGGATCGCCTTTCGCAAGCTCGGCAACGCTGAGGACGCAGAGGATGCCCTCCAAGATGCTCTTTTATCGGCTTTCAAGAACATGCACCAGTTCAGGGGCGAAGCACAGTTCTCCACGTGGCTTGGCAGCATTGTACTGAACTCCGCCAGAATGCAACTTCGGCGCCGGCTAAACCACAATTTGGTCTCGCTTGACCAGCATGACGAGAATCGCGAAGAGGGAAACCCCATTTGGGCAGAACGGCTCGAAGATGGTTCGCCCAATGCGGAGGAGTCTCTCCGCCGAACACAAACACGGGAGACCCTCGAACGAATAGTGGAAGAGCTGCCTGCCCGGCTGCGCGTGGCTTTCCGCCTGCGAGTGTTTGAAGGTCTAACAACCTCTGAAGCGGCCGCTGCGGTCGGTGTGCCAGAAGGCACTCTGAAAGCCCAGTTGTTTCGCGCTCGCATGCAAGTGACCGCTCTCATGCGCCAGGCGATCAATTCGCCCCGGCACGCAAAAAATGGGCAAAACGGTGGAACCAGTTCGAGACGGCCGCTCGAAGTTCGGTAGTTCAGAGAGCCAGGCTGGCAGGTGACTACCAATGTTGATTGTGTACATGAGGCCATGATCTGATGCCTCTCTTTTCGGAACGTAGCGATAAGACCCGTGAAATCAATATCTCCATCTCTCACCTCCTCTTGACCTTGGCATGCGCCGTCTTGTCAGGCGTCCCACTCGTGTGGGCACTGGTAAGGTACTGGCTGTTTGCTCCGTGAACGGAATCAAAAATCGCGTGTCTCCAAGAATCACAACGATCGCCTGCTCTGAGACGCCGATCGCGGTGTCACGAATGACCGTACTTCGACCGGAGGTGTCGATGTGTCGATGCGAAGGCAGCCCTTCGCCGCACAAGTTGTCGGTTATCCGAGTCCCTCTGCGTAACGACCTTAGTATGAGTTGTGATTCGATTGGATCAACGGCCGCTAAGCGCACCCGAAAGAGTTATCGCAGAACATGTCCTTCCAGGTCGCCTACGTCGGCAACCATGGCGTGAATCTGTTGCGCGAAGAGGGCATCAACTACTTCGATCCCACGCTCGGCGCTCGTCCGAACCCGAACTTCGGCAACATTACGCTCCGGACGAACTCGGGCTTCACCTCATACAACGCTCTGCAGCTCTCCTTTATGCGCCGTGCTGGCAAGGCCGGTTTGAGCTTCCAGGCAAACTACACCTTTGGCCACGCGATTGACGACGTCCAGGATCCCCAGAACCTCAACAACATAAAAGCCGAGCGAGGCAACAGTTCTGGCGATGTGCGGTAGAACTTTACCTTCAACCTGCTGTATGACGTGCCCCTCGGTGAAGGACATCGCTTCCTCAGCTCGGGCCGCGGGAGAAAACTGGCGTCGGGCTGGCAGGTCTCCGCGCTGGGGATTTTGCGCACAGGCGTCGCCGATACCGTCTACATCGGGACGAACACCCTCGGGAACGGCGATTTCATCAACCAGCGTCCGGATTGCTGGCGTTGATCCTTATGCGCATCCACAGACCATTACTGATTGGCTGAACCCTGCGGCGTTCTCCATGCCGGCCGCGGGGACGTTTGGCAATTGCGGCCGCACTACCATCTACGCACCGAATTTCCGCAACGTGGACCTCTCCGTCCTCTCCGTGCTGAAGGAGACAAAACTTGGCGAATCGCGTAACCTCGAGTTCCGCGCCGAATTCTTCAATATCTTTAACCATCCGGCGTTCGCTCAGCCGGACACCACGTTCGGGACCCCTGGCTTCGGAGAAATCTTCAACACTCTCGGAAGCACTTTGGGTGCCGGGACTCCACGACAGATTCAGTTTGCGCTGAAGTTCAGCTTCTGGTTCGGAATTGGAGAGCGACAAAGGGAGGATCCGCCCCCTCCCTTTGCTACCTCTTTCCGCGACTTCCTGCCAACTAAACCTTGAAGACCCAACATACATGGCGGGATGGCAATATACCGTTATATATTCTCTGGGAGTAATACACACCTGTACCTGAAACGGTAATCGGGCTGGAAGGTGTTGCTACTGATGCCAGCGTACGGCAAAGCATGGGTCAAAATCGCGGCCTTCGCCGTCGGCGCGTTAAGCCTGCTGCTCTTGTGTCCTTCCGCACTTGCATTAGACCCTTCACTCGACGTCAGTCAATACGCTCACACGGCGTGGCAGGTTCGCGAAGGTTTCACGCAAGGCTACATCAGGTCCATTGCGCAAACGCCAGACGGCTACATCTGGCTGGGCACCGGCTTCGGGTTGTTTCGGTTCGACGGTGTCCGCGTCGAGCGTTGGCAACCTCCGTTGAATGGCGAACAACTTCCCGGCAATTTTATCGTGTGCCTCCATGTCGCACGCGACGGCACTTTCTGGATCGGCACAATGGGAGGCTTGGCGAGCTGGAGAGATGGCAAACTCACTCGGTACCCAAACCTTGCTGGATTGCTTATCGCTTCGATTCTTGAGGATCGCAACGGAACGGTTTGGGTCGGAAGCTCCTCTTTGACGTCGCCTGGAAAGCTCTGCGCGATCGATGGAACAAATCGTGACTGCCATGGATCGGGCGGCGCCCTCCCTAAGGGAGTAAGTTTCCTGTATGAAGATAGCCACGACGTGCTCTGGGTGGTGGCGCCTGACGGAGTTTGGCGATGGAGGCCCGGGCCCCCCAAGTTCTATCACATCCCATTTGGGACGGCCGTGGCACCAGACTTGGTTGACGCCGGCGATGGAACCCTTTTGATTCCTTTGCCGGGAGCGCTCGCTCAATTCGGGAGCGGGAAACTGGAAACGCAGCATCCGTACCCCGCTCCGGCACGCAACGTTAGTGGGACAAGAATTCTCCGGGACCGTGATGGAGGCGTCTGGATTGGAACTGCGGGAGCCGGTGTTGTGCATCTCCATCACGGACGCGCCGACGTATTTTCGCAGGCTGATGGACTCTCCAGCGATCTCGTTACCTCGCTCTTCGAGGATCGCGAAGGTGATATCTGGGTCGCCACCTTGGGCGGGCTCGATCGTTTTCGCAACTACGCGGTCGCGACGTACGCCCAACACGAGGGCTTTGGAACCATCCCCGGACGGGGCTCTGTGGTGGCAGGCAAAGATGGAAGTATATGGATGGGCACCAATGATGGTTTAAGGATGTGGAATCATGGAGAAGTGACGATCTACGGGACAGCCGACGATCACGAATCACAATCAAGGGTTGTATGGTTACCTGTGCGCTACGTGGCCAGTCGTGGGTTGGGCGACCATGTATCCGTGTCTGTTTTTGCGGACAATGCTGGCCGAATCTTGGTATCGACGCCATACGCGTTCGGCTACATGGAGAATGGCCGGTTGGTGTCGATAAGAGGTATTCCGGGGGGAGTTGTATCTTCCGTTGCCCAGGACAGGCAAGGGGATCTCTGGATCGCGAACGAAGACCATGGTCTGCTACGGTTATCAAAGAACGGAACTGTTCAGCAAATTTCTTGGGCCAGCATCGGGCACAGAGACGGTGCCCAGTCTTTGGCGGCCGATCGCTCGACTGGCGGGCTGTGGCTTGGATTTGATGACGGTGGAGTCGCGAATTTCAGAGACGATAAAATCAAAGAGACCTACGGACGTGCGGAAGGGCTGGGCAGTGGCAGGGTCAGCGCGCTGCACATCGAGACCGATGATACCGTTTGGGTGGCAACGGAAGGTGGCTTAAGCCGAATCAAGAATGGCCGGGTTCTAACACTGACCAGCGAGAATGGCCTGCCCTGCGACGCGATTCATTGGATCACGCAAGACGAGAACCACTCGTTCTGGCTCAACATGACCTGCGGTCTGGTCCGCATCCCGCGCAGCGAATTGGATGCGTGGGCCGCCGACTCTCGACGACAGATTCAGCCGACATTTTTCGACAGCTCCGACGGAGTTTCGAATGCACCCATCGGATTGCACGCAGGCTCCCAAGTAATCTGGTCCTCAGACGGGAAAATGTGGTTCCAAGGATTCTTGGGGGGCGCAAGCGTAATTGATCCGCAGCATCTCCCGAGTAACAAGATTCCGCCACCAGTAGACATTGAACGAATCACCGCGAATGGCAAAACCTACGACGCGTCGAACGGAATACGCCTACCACCCCGAATACGCGATCTTAAGATTGATTACGCTGCGCTCACTTTTGTCGCTCCGGAAAAAGTTCCATTCCGTTACCAGCTCGAAGGGCAGGATCGCAACTGGCGGGAGGTCGCCAACGACCGCGAGGCGAAATACTCAAACCTGCCGCCGGGAGATTACGTTTTTCGCGTGACCGCCGCCAACAACAGCGGCGTGTGGAACGAGGCCGGCGCATTCCTGGATTTCTCCATCGCGCCGGCGTACTACCAGACCACTTGGTTCGGCGTTTTGTGTGTGGCCGCATTTCTGGGATTGCTCTGGGCGCTCTATCAATTCCGGCTGCATCAGCTCCAGCAGCAGTTCACCGCAGGTCTGGAGGCGCGTGTAAACGAGCGGACACGCATCGCGCGAGAACTCCATGACACCTTGCTGCAAAATCTGAACGGATTGATGGTTCAATTTCAGGCTGCTCGCAACATGCTGCCGCGCCGGCCGGACCAAGCAGCGGAGGTTCTGGACAACGCGCTCGGCGCGACCGAATATACCGTTACCCAGAGTCGAAGTGCTATTCAGCATTTGCGCTCGGCGATGGGGAGCGAGGTGGACCTGGCGCAATGGCTCACGGCCACAAGTCAAGAACTGGCGCGCTCGCTGAATGCGAACGCTGATGCACCAGTCTTCCAGTTGACAGTGGAAGGTGAGCGAAAAGTCCTGAGTCCGCTCCCGCGCGACGAAGTCTGCCTGATTACGCGCGAGATTTTGCGAAACGCCCTTCAGCATGCGCGGGCAAGTCGGATCGAGACTGAAATTCGATACGATGATGGCGAGCTTCGTGTGCGCATACGCGATGATGGAAAGGGAATCGAACCTCAGGTTCTGCAGGCAGGAGGCAAAGAGGGACATTGGGGCTTACGCGGCGCCCGGGAACGGGCGCAACAAATCGGAGCACGGCTGGATTTCTGGAGTGAAATAGGAGCGGGCACCGAGGTGGAACTACTGGTTCCCGCCGCGATTGCCTATCACAACTCAAAAGGCCGGCGACGACTGAAGCTCTTCCGCAAAGTGTGAACTCATGGGCACGGTTCCAAAACTTATCAGAATTCTTGCCGTCGACGACCATGCGCTGATGCGCATAGGGATTGCGACACTGGTGAACGCCGAACCGGATATGAAACTGATAGGGGAAGCGTCCAATGGGCAGGAGGCGGTGGAAAGATTTCGATTCGACCGCCCCGACGTGACGCTGATGGATCTCCAGATGCCTGGTTTCAACGGGATCGAAGCTATAGACTGTATCCTGGGTGAATTTCCAGATGCCCGCATAATAGTCCTCACAACCTATACAGGCGACGTTCAAGTCTTGCGGGCTCTTAAAGCCGGCGCCCGGGGTTACGTATTGAAAGAGCACGTTCGCCGACAACTCCTGGAGACCATTCGCGCGGTACATGCCGGACAGAAAAGAATACCGCCTGATATCGCGGCCGAGCTCGCAGAGCACGCCGCAGATGATCAATTGACCGCGCGTGAGATTGATGTGTTGCGGTTAATCGCTGTCGGAAATTCGAACAAACTGATTGCTGATCAGCTTTCGATTGGTGAGGCGACCGTCAAAGGCCATATCACTAACATACTGTCTAAACTAGGCGCCAACGACCGCGCCCATGCGGTCACGATTGCGCTGAAGCGCGGGATCATGCAGCTGTAGGAACGTAGGAACTCCATAATAGAGTTGTAAGTCCCCCCCCAAAAGTCGCGTTCCCGAACCCTACTTTCGACTCTTTCAAGTCCGTTGCAAGCACCCCTATCGTCGTAACGAAAGAGAGACCTCTGCAACGACTATTCTCGAATTTCGCTAGCGGTTGGCCGGGGCGAGGGCTGCTAGCTCAACGCGTGCTAGTTGCGGCGGTCCTTATATATTGTGTGACTACCCGTATTGCAGAAGATTCGGCCCCGGTGGCTCTGCCGGAGTTGATCGGAGCGGTTTTATCAATGTTTATTTTAGTTGGTTTATGGACGCCGTTAATCGGAACGCTGACTTGCTTAGTTGAGATTTGGATCCTTTTTTCTCGCGCGGGTGATCTGCGGATTCCAATCATTCTGGCGACGCTCAGCGCCACGTTAGCAATGATCGGGCCGGGCGCTTGGTCGATCGATGCATGGCTGTACGGCAGAAAACACATCGAAATGACAGACCTCCAGTAAAAAACGTTCCGAGATTGGCAGCGAGCGCTGATCCTGAAGGCCCGGTGCTGACGACTATGAAGATCTTTCCACTAGGTCGAATCGAAATAGAGAACGGAAGCCGGCGGGCAGGTTATGTGAGTACGCAGCTGATCGCAACCGCCATGCTACTTGTGGCCGCGACTTTCTTCCCGCTGATTGGTTGCCGTCCGGTGCTAGACCAGAACGTCGAACCCAAAATTTCGTTCACTCAAGTGCCGCAATGGAGCCAAGGAGATGAAATTCTACAAGATGTCATGGAAGGCACAGTACGGGGTGCACGAAAGGGCCAACGGTTGGTCCTCTACTCCCGGTCTGGGGGCTTGTGGTGGGTGCAGCCGCTCTCGACATCTCCCTTCACGACCATTTTGCCGGGCGGTGTCTGGAGAAGCGAACTACATCTCGGCACGGATTACGCGGTCTTGCTAGTTGATGCCTCATATGACCCCACACCAGTGTTGGCGCAATTGCCACAGCGCGGGAAAGGCGTTGCGGCGTTCGCGGTGACGCGAGGACAAGAAAAATCGTCATCGTTTTTTGTCGATTTCAGCGGCTTCACATGGCGCGTGCGCAAAGTACCCAGCGATCGTGGCGGCGCAGTTAACCTGTACAGCCCGGAGAATGTATACACCGATTCATCGGGGGCACTTCATCTGAGAATAATCAAACGCAATCAGCAGTGGACCTGTTCGGAGGTAAACCTAACCCGCAGCTTAGGCTACGGCACATATTCGTTTACCGTCGAAGACATTTCTCACCTCGAACCTTCGGCGGTCTTCGGGATATTTACGTGGGACTATTCCGTTTCTAGCTTTCGGGAGAATTATAACGAGTTCGATATCAACTTTGCTCGGCGGGCGAACCCGAAAGCTCAGAACGCGGAGTTCGTAATCCAGCCTCCCGTAGTGGCGGCGAACATCTCACGTTTTATGGCACCCGCTGGCAAGCTTAAGCACACCATCATCTGGGAACCAGGGCGAGTCAGCATGTTCACAGCGCGGGCGTCTGGGAGCGCTGGAGGGCCTGTTATATCCAAGCACGTTTTTACATCGGAGGTTCCGTCACCCGGATTTGAATCCATGCGGATGACCCTGTACGTCTATCGGGATCCGAACGGTAACTTGCCCGGACTGCAGCACCCGGTCGAAGTTGTTGTCGACCGATTTGAGTTCTTACCTTAGGAAGGTCGCGTGTCATTGATAGAACGTCCTGGCAGATTTTTGTCGGCTATTCTGCTGATCTGCGCGGTTCCCAGCGTAGTCCGCGGCAATCTCACGCCCATCCGCGGGCACGATCTCTGGAGTACCGACGCTGGTTTTCCTGGAGGATATGTTTACGGAATAACGCAGACTGCCGATGGGTACATCTGGGTCGGAAGCAGCAAGGGACTAATCCGATTCGACGGTCGAGGCTTTGTGACCATACACCAGAGCGATTCCAACCCAGACACGAGGTTGTCGGTTTGGGGGCTGCTCACGGATTCAGACGACCAGCTGTGGGCCATCGACGATCACACCCATGTCTTTCGATACTCTGCGGATCAGCTGATTGGTCCCTTGCCCGACAACGACAAGCACCGATACCGCCTAATTCCCCTAGTCGCTAGAACTCGCAAGGGGCAGCTCCTGTTCGGGTCTGCGGCACAGGGGCTGGTTGAATATGACCATGGTTCGGCTCACGTCCTGCTCGAACCAAGCCTTATGCCTAACTTGCCTACTGCAGTAGCCCAGACCGCGGACGGCACGTTCTGGATCGGTACGGAAGGACTGGGAGTATTTCGCGTTCGGCTGATTAATGATCTTCCAGAAGTTCAGAATATTGCAGCCACCACAAATACCCGGATCAACTGTTTCCTACCCATCGGAGAATCGACGCTGCTCATTGGTACGGTCAAAGGTCTGTTGACCCTCAGCAAAGGCCATCTGATTGAGCAGCGAAACTCGGAACTACGTAATCACGAGATACTCGCACTGACCAAGGGGAAGACGGGCAACATCTGGATCGGTACGGAAGGTCAAGCGCTCCGAGCAAGTGGGGGAGAGATTGGTCGAGATGGTCAAATCCATTCACTTGATCATGTGGACGCCACCGGTTCGGTGACAGCGCTATTCGAGGATCGCGACGGTGATCTGTGGGTTGGCGGGGCAGAAAAGATTGCGCGCTATCGCGACAGCGGATTCACAAGCTATTTGAGCTCGCTCGGCCTACCATGCGCAAATTGTGGGGCAATTTATGCCGATCATCAAGATCGCGTGTGGTTCGCGCCGTGGGGCGGTGGATTGTTTCGGCTCTCACACGGTTCCATTCAGCCGATTGAGGTCGCGGGCCTGAAAGATGACACGATCTACTCGATCATCGGAGGCTCCGAGGATGAAGTGTGGCTCGGTCGCAAGTACGGTGGGGTCACTCGACTGATGCTGAGCGGAGGTGCCCCGAGGGCCTGGACGTATACGCGCCGAGAAGGCCTGGCCCAAGACTCCGTTTCCGCGATCTATCGCGCATCGGACGGCACTGTTTGGGCTGGAACAGTTAGCGGGGGCCTGAGTCGTCTCCGCGGAGGAAAATGGCACACATTCACCACACGGGACGGACTGCCCTCCAATAGCGTTTCGGTGATCACGGGAAACGCGTCCGGAGAGATCTTTGTAGGCACGCCGAAGGGGCTGGCCGTCCTGAAGAGCAATCATTGGCTGATTTATGCTGCACGCGACGGATTACCGCCGGGCACTATCGAGAGCATGTTCATGGATGGTTCTGGCATCGTCTGGATGGGCACAACGAAGGGCATTTCATTCTTCCAGTCCGGTACTGTGCACGTACCACTCGGAGCACCAAAGGCGCTCTACGAAGAGATTCTGGGCGTTGCGGAGAACGATGGCTGGCTATGGATGGCGACACGCGATCATGTATTGCGGGTGAGGCGTACGGCGTTACTCAAACAATTCTTCGACGAAAGCGATTATCGCGAGTTTGGGATCGCCGACGGTTTGCCGAGTTCTGAGGGAGTCAAACGGAGTTCCTCCGTTGTTAAAGATTATCGCAATCGCATTTGGTTCTCGTTAAATCGGGGGATCTCGCTTCTGCAGCCGGCGGCGTTCGCGACGCCAGCGTTCCCAGCCACGATCCATTTGGACGCGATCCTGGTCGACGGCAGAGTCCTTCCGCCGCATGAGAATCGCATTCCGGCGGGACAGCACCGATTCACTTTCCGGTACTCCAGCGTGAACGTATCGAATCCTGACAGCGTGAGATATCGTAATTGGCTTGATCATGTGGATCAAATGTGGAGTGAGCCGACGACCCTGCACGAAATCGACTATACGAATGTTCCGCCCGGGCAATTTCGGTTTCACGTGATGGCCCGCAATCCGGACGGCGTCTGGAGTGAGGAGGCGACCACGAAGCCGTTTGAAGTCGAAGCCGCGTATTGGCAAACGTACTGGTTTCAAGCGAGCTGCCTCGTGAGTGTCGTGCTGATCGTTTTCGGCGTCCATCGGCTGCGCCTGGGGCAAATGGCACATCGACTCAACCTCGGTTTAGAGGCGCGCGTCAGCGAGCGCACCCGCATTGCTCGTGAACTCCATGACACACTGCTGCAAAGTCTGCACGGATTGCTGTTTCGATCTCAGGCAGCTAGAAATTTGTTCCCGCGCCGCCCGGATGATGCCATGGAAGCTCTCGATCAAGCCATTGCCCGGACGGAACAGGCCATCGCGGAAAGCCAGGACGCGATAACCGACTTGCGCCCCCCAGCGGCCGCTAGCAGCGATCTGGGAGAGCTACTGATGGCAACTGGCAAGGAACTAGAGACCACCCGAAATCCCGACGGTACTTCCGCGACTTTCGCGTTCACCGTGGAGGGTGAGCAACAAACTTTGTCTCCGATTCTGCAGGAAGAGGTCTACCGAATAGCACTCGAATTGCTGAGAAATGCCTTTCGGCACGCATGCGCGCGTCGAGTGGAAACTGAAGTTCGTTATGATGACGAACAGCTTCGCGTGCGGGTACGTGATGATGGAAAGGGCATGGATCCAGAGGTCTTCAAGAAAGGAAGGCGCCCAGGGCATTGGGGACTCCTCGGCGCGAAGGAGCGAGCACAGCGAATCGGAGCACATTTGGATATATGGAGCGAAGCCGGAGCAGGCACGGAAATCCAGTTGAGAATTCCCGCAACCGTTGCGTACAAGAATTCACATGATAAACCGAGGTTCAGGTTTTTTCGCAGGGCGACAGATCATGGGAAGCGATTCTAGATTCATTCGGATACTTAGCGTGGACGACCACCCTTTGCTGCGCGAAGGGATTGCCGCGCTGGTCAAGGCAGAACCGGACATGAGCATAGTGGCGGAGGCAGAAGACGGACCGGAAGCGATCGAAAAGTTTCGGCTGCACCGACCGGACGTAACTCTAATGGATGTGGAATTGCCAGGCTTAAATGGAATCGAGGCAATCAAGCAAATTCGGAGTGAGTTTCCAGAGGCGCGGATCATCGTGTTGACCACCTACACCGGCGACGCGAAGATCCTGGCAGCACTCAAAGGGGGTGCGCGAGCTTACATTCTGAAGCGCCACGTCCATAAAGAACTTTTGGAGGCCATTCGGGCAGTGCATGGCGGACAGAAGCGGATACCCCAAGAGATTGCCGCCGAACTTGCCAATCACGCCGCAGATGACGAACTGACTGCGCGGGAAATCGAGGTGCTGCGGCTAGTTGCGATTGGGAATGGCAATAAACAGATCGCGGATCAGCTTTCCATCGGGGAAGCCACGGTGAGGACGCACGTCGGCAACATTCTATCGAAGCTTGCCGCTAACGACCGGACGCATGCGGTTACGATTGCGCTAAGCCGGGGGATTATTGAGCTTCCCGCTCCGTATGCTCCACCAAAAAGCGGATAGCGCAATCCGCTTTATGGCGGTTTTCAACCCCCTTCAGCCCAATTACGCTGAAGTGTAACTTCAAAGCTTGCAAAGGGGTGGATTTGCAAAGGCTATTCTCGACGTTTGCCAACGGCTGGCCGGGCCTAGGACTTCTGCTGCAACGCCTTCTATCGGCCAGCGCTTTATTTTTCGACGGAATCCGTTATTTTGGGGAAGCATCTCATCCCAACCTGCCGGTTCTACGCTTGATCGGCGCCGGGACGGGAATATTTGTCCTTGTGGGTTTGTGGACTCCGGTGACTGGAAATGCTCGTCGCCATCATTGAGTTGTGCATTTGCTTTCTCTCATACCGGCGATCCATGGATTTCCATCCTGTTGCGACCCTTGGCGCCACGCTGGCAATGATCGGGCCGGGTGCGTGGTCCATCGATGCGCAGTTGTTCGGCAGAAAACACTTCGAAGACTAAAGAAAACGATCGGGTCCTTCTAGTTTCTCCACTAAAACGCGGAGCGTGAAATCATACAATAGAGATAGCGTAAATCCCTTCCTTTTGGGGTTGTTTCTGAGAAGGCAGTCCTTCCAAAATGCGCCTGACAAGGGAAACACTGGGCGGCTCGCGTTATTCGCAGCGAGTGATTGGAAGCAGTCATGGGAAATGCGATCGGAATCCAAGTAAGTGTCGACGGACAGAATGAAGGCAGACTAGTTCCCCGCAACAATAGTGCGAGAGCCAAGAGCGCGAGACGGCTGTCGATCCTGGACTGGTATCGGATCTTGCGAGCACATCATCAGTGGACCATGTTTCAGGCGATTCGATATGCATTGTGGTTCACGCGCTAGTCGGGTGAGGGTAAACAAAGGACGGGGCGTTTTGGGTTTGGCGAAAACGGGGGCCATATGGAGAAAATCAACAGTATTCCGTCGTTCGAACAGGGCCGTTGTGAGCACGGCTTTGAACAGATCATAGGCAACAGCAACGCTTTAAAATGCGTGTTGGGCGCCGTGGAACGAGTGGCACCTACGGATGCTACCGTGCTGGTTCTCGGAGAGACCGGTACCGGCAAGGAGTTGATCGCGCAGGCCATTCATAAGGGGAGCCCACGCTGGGCACGCCCCTTTATCAAGTTGAATTGCGCGGCTATTCCGTTTGACCTGCTGGAGAGCGAACTGTTTGGATACGAGAAGGGCGCTTTCACCGGAGCGTTCGCGCAAAAAATTGGCCGATTCGAAATGGCTGATACAGGGACTCTTTTCCTCGATGAGATAGGCGATATTCCACTAGCTCTGCAGCCAAAGCTGCTGCGGGTCCTGCAGGAAAAAGAGTTCGAACGTCTGGGCAGCGGGAAGACACATCGCATCGACGTGCGTCTGGTGACTGCCACCCATCGTAATTTGAGCGAAATGGTTGCAACCAATCAGTTCCGCAGCGACCTCTACTATCGGCTAAATGTATTTCCCGTCATGCTGCCACCTCTACGCGAACGGCGGGAGGATATCGCGCTCCTGGTCTCGCACTTTGTCGAAATCTTTTCCCGGCGCATGGGCAAGAGGATTGGCGCCATTCCGAAAGAAATCTTGGATCTGTTCACGGCGTATTCTTGGCCGGGGAACGTGCGAGAGCTTCAGAACTTGATCGAAAGAGCGGTAATCGGCTCAGACGACGAAACGCTTGCTAATCCTTTCCCTGCGTTGGACGCGAACTCCCTCCATTCGAATCTGGTCAACACCGACCCAGTCTCGCTGCATTTCGCACAGACCGGCACGTTCCGGGAGGCGGAACGAGCCATGATCCTGCGAGCCCTGAACTCCTCGGGCTGGGTTGTAGGAGGGTGCCGCGGTGCGGCCGCGCGGCTAGGATTGAAGCGAACCACCTTAATTTCCAAGATGAAGAAGTTGGGAATCTCGCGACCAGCGTCGCAAACCAAGACGAATGCGCTGAACGTGAACTTCGACATTGAGCCTTCCCGGCAAGCCTTCGTGCAGTGAGGTTCCTGCGGTTGCGGCGGGTTCAGGTACCCTGTGGATTTCGGTTGTAAACCGGGACACAAGTGGGCAGCGCGGCACAGCACCTCTTCGAGCCGAAGTTCTTATGACAAACGACACAGCTAGTTAACGTACAGAGAAGCTTGCCGCATTGAATCCTGTTCGTCTCCCTCCAATTTTTTGAGCGATGTTGCTTGGGCAAATTCCTCTAGCCTTCGATGTTCAAGACTGCAGTGTCGCAATAGCGTCATACACCGACACAGAGACTCCGGCTCGACACTCACTTTGACACTCAACTCTTGAAAATTGGCGATTCACTGCGATCTCGCGCTAAAAGCTCGTTCTGACGTTGGCCCGGCGCTTGCAGTATGAGCTAGGGAAGTAGCGGCACGGCGTGATGCAGTGCATCGTGCTTCACCGCTCCCATCGGTCGGAATAAGGGGATAGATATGACTTTGCGACTCTCCATCTTTGCCCTCGTTTTCCTGCTAATTGTTGGTTCCGAGGAAGTGAAGCCCGAATCGCAGAACAGCGGATTCGATCTGGTCGACAAGGCAGGAAACATCCGCAAACCCGGTGAGTTCCGGGACCGCTACCAGGCACTCGGAACGTATATGGTGCTCGATCCAAAAGGCGACCAGATGCACGCGACCTACGCGTCTCCGGGCACAGCCGAGAACTATCGGAAGACGGGAAAGTTTGCGGATGGCACCGTTCTTGTGAAGGAAGTGTTTGGAACCGACCACGCTCAAATGACGACAGGCGACGCGCATTGGGCCGCAGGCACAAAGGTCTGGTTCGTGATGGTCAAGGACGAAAAGGGCCGTTATTCCGACAATCCACTGTGGGGTGATGGCTGGGGCTGGGCTCTGTTCAAATCCGACGCCCCGGACAAGCAAGTTGCAACTGACTGCAAGAAAGATTGTTTGGGGTGCCACATCCCAGCAATGGGCACGGACTGGGTCTACGTGCAAGGTTATCCGGTTCTCGCCTCAAAGTAGCGAACTGTGGGACGGTGGCCGGTTGTTACGACATTGCAAAGGAGATCGTGAAATGCGAAGGATTCTGATGGTAGTGATGTTGGGACTAGGCGTGATCGCCGCGAGCGCAATGCCGCGTTACGCGACACCGGCCGGAGCCGCCGCTTCGCAAGCAACGGCCGTGTTTGATGCCGATGGAAAGTTGAAGCTGCCAGAGGGCTATCGGAACTGGGTCTT
>Ga0210395_10001969_pt1 | contig 16031 bp, 15 predicted proteins | sample IncBWH4OmetaG_FD_150861 | JGI IMG/M metagenome (GOLD analysis project Ga0210395, IMG submission 150861) | Forest soil microbial communities from Barre Woods Harvard Forest LTER site, Petersham, Massachusetts, United States - Inc-BW-H-4-O ... | reverse complement strand
CGCCTTGCTTTTAATATTATTTAGATTCAGGCGAGCCGTATGCTTTTGTATAGGCGTCGCGTGCTTCTTGCTTTGTTTTGATCATATGATCCATTGCCTTTGAAGTGATTGGGTTAAAACTAGGATTTTCCCTGAGTGATGTAGCTTCAACATCATATGCGTCTGCTGCAGCCCATGCAGTGAAAATTTTATTATTTACATGAGTAAACGTTGTGGTTGCGTGCTCTACGCTTTTGAAGTTATTGCCTGCTACTTGTAATGCTTTGCGATATTTATCTGCCGCCATATCTCTGAGCTTCATCATCATATTTTGTGCTTGCATTGCCTGAGCTTGTGAGACAGCGAATAGTGCCGCTAGGGCGACTAATGATACATGAGTACTCTTCATAGAGTCTCCTTTTCTATAAATACGGGTACCGGATATCGATAACCCCTCCATCTACCCTTCAGGTTATTAAATAGGAGTGGCAAAAAACAAGGGTTTTTGGCTAAAATGGACCGATTTTTCAAAAAGAACGAGGCGGAATATTCCCGCCTCAAATTTTTCTTATTTACAACCATTTTCTATGGCTAAAAACCACCAGTAAGTTCGGTAAGTTCTTTGGTAATCTTTGCTTGGCGGAGCTTATTATACTGCAGCTTATTTAGTTCAAGCAGACCTTCTGCACTGCGTGTTGAATTATCCATTGATAGAAAGCGTGCAGCTTGCTCTGAAAGAAGAGAATGGAATAGGAGGGTGTGCATCGTTGCTTGCACGCACTGATGTGCGATAACGTTGAGTATTTCTTCCGGATCTTGCTCCCATGTGTAATGGGTAGTATCGAGTGCATGCTCTCGTGGCGTTGTGGGGTCAAAAGGAATCAGACGCGTGATATGCGGCTGCTGCACAAAAAAACTTCTAAATTTATTACTGACTACCGTGATGTGCGTGTAAGGCGTGGGAAAACTCATGATGTCCTGTACGATGGCTTCAGCGGTTTTGCTGAGAGTGTTCATGGTGAGTGGTGCATATGTTTTAATGATGGGCCCGATTGCGACATTATCGGTATAATCGAGGGTTTTTCTACCAATAATCATGACGTCAGGTTTTTGTTTATAGGTGCGCAATGTGGCGCGCAGAAATTGAAAAAGCATGGTATTGAAGCTGCCGCACAATCCTTTTTCAGAACCGATGATGATGATAAGGGGGCGAGACTCGCCGTGATGTTGAACGGGATTGAGCGCGGGATGATGCCAATTAGGAACTTCTTTTTTTATCGTGTGAAAGAGCATGTTGAGCGAATTGGTGTAAAGCAGGAGCGCCGCTTCTTTATTTTTAAGACGCGCATGCGTTGAGATTGAGATGAGCCGCATAGCATGCGTGATTTTCTTAATTGTCTCGATCGCCTTAATGCGATGTTTGATTTGAGTCAATTGAGCCATATGTGCGCCTTACGTAAAATTATGGTAGGATATCTACCTTAATATTTCATATGGTATCGCTAATGCAGTGTTTTTTCAATGGTGAGGGCTCGTATGATCCTAGTAATCGATGGATATAATATTTTAAAGCGGCAATACGGGGTTCGCATGATCAATGATGTCATGCGTACGCGTTTCATCAAAGGGGTGGCGGCATATGCCAAACAGAGTGGGAATAAAGTAGTGATCGTTTTTGACGGGCAAGCGCAGGATGATGCCTATCAAGAGCATGGTCGTGCGGTGCAAGTAGTTTATTCCGGAACGCGTGAAACGGCCGATGATTATATTAAGCGATATGTTGAAAAGCATCACACCAAAGATCTTATGCTGGTGACCTCCGATCGCGAATTAAATAGCGTTGCGGATCGCTACAACATCCCATCGTTAGATTCGTATGAATTTGCAGAGGTGTTGCAAGCGAGAGCAGAAGAAAGCATACAAAAAGGATCGCGTCGAGCGCCGATTATTAAGATGAGTGACGAGGAATCGCCAGAACTCGATGAGATCATGGTATCAGCGAGTAAATCAATATCACAAAAAAGTGAAGATATAGTGCGCACGAATCGTAAAAGTGCGCCGCAAAAAATGTCGAAAAAAGAGCGTGAATTGCTCAAAAAAGTGAAAAAGTTGTAAGGGAATTATGGCCAATCATACCTTGAATTATACGCTTGATCAGCTTGAGAGTGCAGTAGCAGTGGTCAAAGATCAGATGGCGCGCGCTCAGGTGGTGACCTTTACGGGGGATTTGGGCGCTGGTAAGACGACCCTCATCAGGGCACTCCTGAAAGATTTGGGCGTCACCCAGCCGATCACGAGCCCGACCTTTACCTATGTAAATCGCTATATAACGGCCAGTGGCAAGACGTTATATCATTTTGACCTATACCGGCTCAATACGCTCGATGAGTTCATGGCGCAGGGATTTGATGAGTATTTGTACCAGCCTAATAGCTGGTGCCTAATCGAATGGCCGGCTATCGTAATGCCGTTACTGACCCAGGCGGCGTGCCACGTGACCCTGGAGTATGATGGCGATTCTCGAATTATGCATTGGAAATAAGATAAATAGATAAAATCACGACGAAACGGAGTATAGGCGGATGGAAGATGAAAAAAGCCCGTTATTGCAGAGACCGGATTACCTGGTTTGTACCTGCATGGGCGTGATGTACTCTGATATTTGTCAGGCAATTAAGGCCGGATCACAAACGTTTCAAGAGCTTTATGACATGCTTGGCGTGGGTACGGGATGTTCGAGCTGCGTGCAAGAAGTGCATGAAATCTTGGCGGAACAGCTTAAAAAGAAATAATGACATTCAAAAAAAATCGTTATAGGCTCTAGATCGACTATATGGCGCGCGTAGGTGCCGTACCCAGGTGTTTGTCCTTATATTTTTTATAAAATTAATAAAAAATTAAGTTGATATCTCCTGATAAAAACACTATCATATTCACGGTAATCGTGATTATCACAATATTTGAAATTAGGCGAGATTCCCGAGCGGTCAAAGGGGACGGACTGTAAATCCGTTGGTTTTGGCCTTCGCAGGTTCGAATCCTGCTCTCGCCACCATTTTTAGGTGCGGGAATAGCTCAATTGGTAGAGCGGCAGCCTTCCAAGCTGTAGGTTGCGGGTTCGAGTCCCGTTTCCCGCTCCATTCATTTCTTCGTAAATTGAGTGGTCATCCAACGAACTCTGGGAATCGAGTAAAAAAATAAGGCTCGGGCATGGCTCAGTTGGTAGAGCAACTGATTTGTAATCAGTAGGTCGCGGGTTCAAATCCTGCTGCCAGCTCCATTCATTTTTCCTGAATTAGAAGCTTTATTCGCAGCTGATGAAAATGAATGGCAGCCAATCGTTAAAGACGGTTTCATTGAAATAGCAAAAAAGACAGAGCAAAAGCTGTCTGATCGAAGCAAAATGCTTTACAGGGTAAATTCCCGAAGTAATAGCCAAGACGGGCATATTCAATATAGTAGCTGTATTAAACCAATGATACATTGTAGTTTCAGGGAGAAAATTAAGTTGTTTTTTTCCTTTTTTTTCATTAATCTATAATAGATCACTGTAAAATACATTGCAGTGCCCACGTAGCTCAGTCGGTAGAGCACTTCCTTGGTAAGGGAGAGGTCACCGGTTCAAATCCGGTCGCGGGCTCCATTTTAAGTGTAATACACGGTCAAAAATCAAAATCCACGTATAAAACGAGTGCATCTATATGGCAAAAAATCGCGTTGTTAGTCACCTCATGTGTGAGGAAACAAAAGAAAAAAATTATACCTTAGTTGTGTCTAAAGGCAGAACTTTAGGATCCTTACGACTCCGTAAATATTGCCCGAAATTACGCAAGTATACGTGGCACAAAGAGGTTAAAAGCTAAAAAAAAAGGCCAGTAGCTCTAACGGTAGAGCGGCAGACTCCAAATCTGAAGGTTGGGGGTTCAAATCCCTCCTGGCCTGCCAGGCCTTTGGTCAAAGTTGTCCATACCTATATAACTAGTTGGAACATGAATGAAAGATGTAATTCAGTTTTTGAATGAAGTGAGATTAGAACTCAGCAAGGTTGTATGGCCTAAGGTTGATGAGTGGATAGGATCAACGGTCATTGTATTGATCTTGGTCATGGTCTTCGCATTGTACTTAAAGGCAGTTGATACGGGATTCTCGGAACTAATCAAATATGTCATTAAGACATATGGACTTTCATCATAAGATTCAAAGTAGGGTAAATTGCAAATGAAACGTTGGTATGTTGTCCAAGTGTATGCAGGTCATGAAGAGACGGTTAAGACTGATCTTGAGCGTCGCATTCAGGAAGAAGATGTCCAGGATTTGTTTGGGCAAGTTCTTGTGCCAACTGCTCGCATGCAAGGGATCTTCAATGTGGGCGAAGAGCAGCAAGATGAACAGCTCTTTCCGGGATACGTTCTGGTTGAGATGGAACTTGCACCACAATCGATGCGTTTAGTCTTATCGAGTCCTCGAGCAATAAAATTTTTAGGGGGGAAAGATCCAGCCCCACTTAGCAAAAAGGAAGCGGACAGAGTTCTTTCTCAGGTTCGCGGCGATGTAGTAGTAGCTTCAAAGAAGAGCGACTTTGTCGAAGGTAGTGAAATTGATATCGTAGACGGGCCTTTCGCAGGTTTTGTTGGTATCATAGAGAAGATAGATGAAGAAGATGAAAAACTTACCGTAATGGTTAGCATTTTCGGCAGGATGACGCCGGTCGAATTAAGTTTTAACCAGGTAAAGCGATAATTGTAAAGTAGGTAAGGTCTTATGGCAAAACCAGTAAAAGCAAACGTTAAGTTGCAAATTCCCGGTGGTTCTGCAACCCCAGCTCCTCCAGTGGCGTCTTCACTCGGGCCCCACGGTGTGAACATGATGGAATTCTGCAAACAATTCAATGCACAAACAGCATCTCGTAAGGGCGAAACAGTTCCAGTAATTATTACTGTTTATACTGATCGAACCTTCTCATTCGTTCTTAAAACACCTCCTACATCTGAGCTTATCAAGAAAAGAGCAAATGTTTCAAAAGGCTCTGCAAGACCAAATACTGATAAAGTTGGTACTATTTCATGGGCGGATGTTGAAGAAATCGTGAAAATTAAATTTCCTGATTTGAATGCATTCGATATTGAGCAGGCTAAAAAAATTATAGCTGGTAGTGCTCGTAGTATGGGCATAAAGGTCGAATAGGGACAATATCATGGCAAAACATGGAAAAAAATATCAAAGTGCAGTATCGCACGTGAAGTCAGGCGTAACAGTGCCCGCTAAAGAGGCGTTGGCTAAGCTTAAAGAACTTGCGTATGCAAAATTTGATGAATCAATCGATGTCAGCGTAGGGTTAGGGATTGATGCAGCGAAGGGCGAACAAGCCGTTCGTGGTTCTACTCTATTACCGCATGGTAAAGGTAAAAAGGTTCGCGTCATTGTGTTTGCAAAAGGCGATTATGCTGATGCAGCAAAAGCTGCTGGCGCAGACTTCGTAGGCGTGGAAGACCTTGTTGAAAAGATTGAAAATGGATGGTTAGAATTTGATGTTGCAGTTGCAACACCAGATCTAATGGGACTTGTTGGTAAGCTCGCTAAATTACTTGGACCTCGTGGCCTATTGCCCAACAAAAAAGTTGGTACGGTTACGGTTGATGTAGGGCAAGTAGTGACCGATCTTAAAAAGGGTCGCGCATTCTTCAAAAATGATAAGAGCGGTTACGTTAACTTCTCATTTGGAAAAAAATCCTTCGATGTTGAAAAGTTGTATGACAACTTAGTTGCTTTTACCAAAGCACTTGCAGCTTCTAAGCCGGCATCTTCAAAGGGTAAATTTTTAAGAAAAATGACGATTTCTTCAACTATGGGTGTTGGCATTGCTATCAGCCCAGATGAAGTCTTACAGTCTTGATTGTACGAAGGGCACATAAATGAATCGACAGCAAAAAGAGTCAGTTGTATCACAATTGCGAGAAAGCTTCTCGCATAGTGAAGCTGCATTCTTGATTGAGTACCGTGGTTTAACGGTACGTCAGTTAGAACGACTCCGTGGCGATCTCCGACAAAATGGTGGTTCTTTTAAAATTACTAAAGCACGCTTGATGAAATTGGCTGTTGACGGTATGGACGGACAACAAGATTTAGCACCATTTTTCAAAGATCAAGTAGGCGTAGTATTTGCCACCAAAGAAACACCGACTGTTGCCAAAGTTTTAAATGACTTTGCGAAACAACACGAGGCGTTAAAGCTCGTTGTCGGGTGTTTTGATAAAAAGATACTTCAAAAGAATGATGTAATTCGCATTGCGTCACTTCCATCTCGCGAAGTGTTGCTTGCGCAACTTGCCGGTACAATGAATGCACCGATCAGCAACTTGGCATCACTCTTGAATCTTATGATTGTTCGTCTCGTATGGGTCTTGAAACAAGTCGAAGATCAAAAGAAGTAAGCGCGTTATAATTGTTTAATTAATTAAGAATATTAGTGTATTTCCTTAACGTTAATGGAGAATGCAATGGCATCTAAATTACATGAAGAAATGTTGGATCAAATTGGTAACATGTCTGTTTTAGAACTTGCGGACTTAGTAAAAGCTCTTGAAACGAAATTTGGCGTTTCAGCAGCATCTATGTCAGCAGGCGCGGCAGCTCCAGCAGCAGCAGCTCCAGTAGCAGCAGTAGCAGAAGAAAAATCAGAATACAAAGTCACTTTGAAAAAAGCTGGCGACGATAAGATCAAAGCTATTAAAGCTGTACGTCAAGCCGTTCCAGAGCTTACTCTCGCACAAGCGAAGAAAGCAGTAGAAGAAGTGCCGAGCGTTCTAGTTGAATCATCAGCAAAAGACGATGCTAAGAAGATCAAAACAATTCTAGCAGAAGCTGGATGCGAAGTAGAACTTTCATAGTAACTCTTTAATCGGCGTATCAGAAAGCTCCGATAAATTTATTTACGACGCGATAAGCGTCGTAAATTGTCATGTGAGAATAGTTTTTTTCGAATAAGCGAGGAGCACCTTAATGTCGAACTTGCATATGAGCAAGAGTAACATACGTAGATCATTTGGAAGTATAAAGGATATTGTTCCTGTTCCAAATTTGATCGAAATTCAGTCCAAGTCATTTAATGACTTTGTACAGTTGGATTACCGAAGAGCGTACTCTTACAGGGTTAGAGAAGGTTTTACGTGATATCTTTCCGATAGATTATAACGACAAGATGTCTCTTGAGTATGTAAGTTACGAATTAGGTCATTGGTCGTGCACCTGTGGAAAACTGACTGGTATTGAAAATCGCTATCAATGGGCTGACACCGCCTCGAAAAAAAGTGGCTGTTCTCGCTTAGAAGGTACGCCGCTTGAAAAGACTGCTCGCTATAAAACGTGCTCCAACTGTTTATCGCGTGTCGGTCTTAAAATGCCTATGAACATGGACGAATGTCGTTCCAGTGGTCAAACGTTCTCTATGCCGCTTAAAGTCAAGATTCAATTGATTAGCTGGTCAATGGATGAACAAGGCAAAAAAATAGTTCATGACATCAAAGAACAAAATATCTTCTTTGCAGATGTGCCTGTTATGGGTGATATCTTCGAGCAAGATGGACAATATCGCCTAGGAAATCTAGGTACTTTCCTGATTAACGGTGTAGATCGTGTTATTGTAAGCCAATTACATAGATCTCCTGGTGTAGTTTTCTCACAAAGTAAGAAAGTAAAAGATTTCAGAGGTCGTCCGTACTACCTAGCCCGCATTATTCCTATGCGCGGATCATGGGTAGATTTTGAGTTTGATAGCAGTGACTATCTCTACGTTCGTATCGATAAAAAGAAGAAATTCCCGGTAACCGTATTCTTACAAGCTTTGGGTGTACCGCGCGATGATATCATTTCGCTGTTCTATAAGTTTGATACCGTTATTGGTGAAAAAGGCGCGTTCTACCAAAAGATTGACGAAGACCTCGTAGGTAAACGTATCGAAAAAGGCATGTTGCCGGAAGATATTGAAAAGACATACGTTGGTAAACGAGTCACTAAATCAGTTTTAGAAAAACTGAAAAAGGCTGATATCACGCAGCTAATCTTACGTAAGACAAGCCTATTGAATCGAGTGTTTGGTAAAGATATCATTGATCCTGATACGGGTGAAATACTCGTAGAACAGGGGCAAGTCCTTACTGAGGAACACTACGAGCTCTTTAAAAAATTTAAAAACATTGAACTTCAATTGGTACAATCGTCTGGATATGTATTCCAGCCGACTATTGCCATGACGTTGACACAAGATCGTTGTCATACCGAAGAAGAAGCCCTTAAAGAATTGCATGCGAAGCTATGGCCTGGCGATAGCGCAACGGTAAAAGAAATCAAAGAACGCTTTGAGAATTTATTCTTCAACTCACGTTTTTATGATCTGACCCGTGTTGGCCGTATTCGTATGAATAGAAAATTGGGCATCTCGGTACCTGAAAAGAGCCTTGTATTGACCAAAGAAGATATCATTGAAACAATTCGCTATCTCGTGAACCTGCGTGAACGTGGTGAAGGTGAATTGGATGATATTGACCACTTGGGGAACCGTCGTGTTCGTCTCGTTGGTGAACTCTTAAGTAACCAAGTGTACTTGGGCTTCTTACGTATCGAACGTATCATTCGTGAACGTTTCAGAATGCAAGAATCGCATGGCGCACTTATGCCGCAAGACTTCCTGAACGTAAAACCGTTGAGCGCAGTATTGCGAGAGTTCTTCGGTCTTGGTCAGCTTTCACAATTTATGGATCAAACGAATCCATTGTCTGAAATTGCACATAAACGAAGACTTTCAGCCCTCGGGCCCGGTGGCGTATTGAAGGATCGCGCTACTTATGAAATTCGTGACGTACATATTTCTCACTATGGTCGTATTTGTCCGATCGAAACACCAGAAGGTCAAACTGTCGGTTTGATTTCATCTCTCGCTACTTATGCGATGGTGAACGACCTTGGGTTTATCGAAACCGCGTATCGTCCGGTGAGTGCCGGTGCCATCTCTGACGATGTCGTCTTCCTTGACGCATTCCAAGAAGAAGGTCACTACATTGCGCAAGCTGATACCATTCGCGATATCGAGAAGAAAGAAGGCAACAAAATCTCAGTCCGTCATCAAGGTGATTTTACGTATACTGATAGCGATACCGTCGATTATATAGACTTGTCGCCAAAACAGTTGGTATCCGTTTCATCAGCATTGATTCCGTTCTTAGAGCACGATGACGCCAGCCGTGCATTGATGGGTGCAAACATGCAACGTCAAGCAGTACCTCTTATCCGTCCAGAAGCGCCGATTGTCGGTACTGGTATGGAAAGTGAAGTAGTAAAGGCTTCAGGTAGCGTAGTTACCGCACGTCGTAGTGGTGTTGTTGAATATGTTTCGGCTGAAAAAATTATTATTCGTGCAGACGAAGATCAGTTTAAAAATACTGAAGATTGGATTGCACAAGCAATTGATACCTACTATTTGCGTAAGTTTGAACGATCAAGCTACAGCACCTGGATTCACCATACGCCTATCGTGCGTCGTGGCGACCGTGTAGAAGCTGGCGATATCATCACCAATGGCTCTGCTATTGAAAATGGTGAACTCGCGCTCGGATCGAACTTGCTCGTTGCATTCATGCCATGGCATGGTTACAACTTTGAGGACGCAATCGTATTGAATCAGCGCCTCGTCTCAGAAGATGCGCTTACTTCAGTGCATATTGAAGAATATGTCGTAGATTCTCGAGATACTAAGCTCGGGCCTGAAGAAATCACGCGTGACATTCCAAACGTCAGTGAAACTGTTCTAGCAGGACTTGATGAAGACGGTATCGTCCGCATCGGTACTCGCGTAAAAGCAGGTGACATTCTCGTTGGTAAAGTTACCCTCAAAGGTGACATTCAGTATTCTCCTGAAGAAAAGTTGCTTCGTGCAATTTTCGGTGAAAAATCACGTGAAGTACGCGATACTTCATTGAGAGTACCACCTGGGGTAGAAGGTACTATTGTTGATGTGAAGATCTTCTCTCGTAGTGGTATCCGTAAAGATAAACGCTATAAAGAAGAAGTAACTAAGCAATCAGAGATTATTGAGCAAGAGTATCTTGATCACTGCGCGTTCTTAGCAACGATGACTTCAGAAAAAGTGATTGGTATGTTGGATGGTGAAAAGCCAGGAACAACTGCTCCAAAAACTGTACTCAAAGGCACATCATTCGATAAAGAGAAGATGAGCGAACTTGATCTCATGCAGTTGCTTAAGCTGAAAGCAAAAGAAGTAAAAATCAACGAAGAACTCAGAATCATTGCACACGCATACGAAAACCAATTACGTATTCTTGAAGGCCTCAAAGAAGAGCGCATCAACAAGTTGAAGAAGGGTGATCCGTTACCATCTGGCGTTATTAAAATGGTAAAAGTATACATTGCGATGAAACGTCCGGTATCGGTCGGTGATAAAATCGCTGGTCGCCATGGTAACAAAGGTGTGATTTCAAACATCGTTCCGCGAGAAGATATGCCATGCTTAGATGATGGTACTCCCGTTGACGTAGTCTTGAACCCACTTGGTGTTCCTTCACGTATGAACGTTGGGCAGCTTCTTGAAACAATTCTTGGCTTTGCTGGCAGGAAATTGGGTGAAAGAATACAAGAAATTATTGATACCAAAGGGCATAAAGAGATCGTTGAATTCTTGAAAGAATACTACGGTAAAGATCTGATTGCATCATTTGAAAAATCATATGGCAAAGAAGGCGTGATGGATCTTGCACGCAGAACGGCAAAAACTGGTGTGTTCTATAAGACACCTGTGTTTGACGGTGCAGACCTGGATGCCGATATTAGGCCATTATTAAACGATTTAGGGTTGTCTGAATCAGGAGCATTTAACATCCGTGACGGACGTACAGGTAACTACTTTGATCAACCAGTAACGGTCGGTACCATCTATATGATGAAACTGAACCACATGGTTGATGATAAGTTACACGCGCGCTCAGTCGGGCCATACTCACTTGTCACTCAACAACCATTGGGCGGTAAAGCTCAGATGGGTGGACAGCGACTCGGTGAAATGGAAGTGTGGGCACTTGAAGCATATGGTGCGGCGTATACATTACAAGAAATGTTAACGTACAAATCAGATGACGTGAGTGGTCGACACAAGGTATATGAAGCGATTGTTCGTGGGGAAGATATTCCGGATCCAGGAGTTCCAGAGTCATTCAACGTATTGATTAAGGAACTACAAAGCTTAGGTCTTCAAGTAGATCTATTTAAGAGCGGGAAGGAGAAGGTCAGTGAGCAATAATATATTAGATCGCTTTAAAGAGTATGTTAACGCGGCGAAGTTCAATGCGCTGAAGATTGGAATTGCGTCACCAGAAAAAATACGATCATTATCGTATGGTGAAGTAAAGAAAATTGAAACCATTAACTATCGTACGCTCAAGCCAGAACGTGACGGTCTGTTCTGTGCACGCATATTCGGTCCAGTTAAAGATTGGGAATGTAACTGCGGTAAATATAAGCGTATGAAACATCGTGGTGTTACCTGCGAGAAGTGCGGCGTTGAAGTAATTCAAGCGCGTGTACGTCGTGAACGCATGGGACACATCGAGTTAGTCGCTCCCGTATGTCATATTTGGTATCTCAAGGGTATCCCGAGCTATTTGGGACTTATTCTCGATATGCCGGTCAAAGATCTTGAACGTGTTATTTATTTTGATGCATACATGGTTATCCGCCAAGGTCACTCACCGTATGCACGCAAAACACTCTTAACCAACGCTGAATACGATAATTATACCTATAATCACCTTGATGACCTTGATTTTAAGGCAGAAAGCGGCGCAGAAGCGATCAAAGCAATCCTTTCATTGATGGATCTAAAAGCTGAAATCGTGATGCTTGATGGTGAATACCGTAAGACAACGTCTGTTGCGATTCGTCATAAGATCATGCGTCGTATCAAAGTCCTTTCAGGCATGGTGCAAGCATCGATTCGTCCAGAATGGATGGTATTGGATGTACTTCCGGTACTACCACCTGACTTGCGTCCGTTGGTACCTTTAGAAGGTGGCCGTTTTGCAAGCTCAGATTTGAACGAATTGTACCGCCGTGTACTCAATAGAAATATCCGTTTACAGCGCCTGCTTGAGATTGAAGCTCCTGCGGTGATTGTGAAAAACGAAAAACGTATGTTGCAAGAATCGGTAGACGCTCTGATCGATAACGGTCGTAGAGGTCAGCCGGTCCGTGGAACGAACCGTCGTGCCTTGAAATCACTCAGCGAAATGCTCCGTGGTAAACAAGGTCGATTCCGTCAAAACCTCCTTGGTCGTCGTGTTGACTATTCTGGTCGTTCAGTGATCGTTGTAGATCCTGAATTACGTATGGATCAATGTGGTATTCCAAAAATTATGGCACTTGAACTATTCAAATCATACGTCTATGCAGGCTTGTTAGAGCGTGAACTCGCGGCTAACTTGCGTGTTGCAAAACGTATGGTGGAAGAAGAGTCTGCAGAAGTGTGGGACGTATTGGAAGATGTGGTTAAAAACAGACCAGTACTTCTCAACCGTGCACCGACACTCCACAGACTTGGTATTCAAGCCTTCTATCCAGTACTTGTGGACGGTAAAGCTATTAAGATTCACCCACTCGTTTGTTCTGCCTATAACGCAGACTTTGACGGTGACCAAATGGCAGTTCACTTACCATTGAATAAGAAAGCTCAAGAAGAATCTCGTCGATTGATTCTTTCGGTACAGAATATTCTTTCTCCGTCTAATGGTCGCCCGGTAACGGTACCAAGCCAGGATATGATTCTTGGATTGCACTACATGACGAAAGTTCGTCAGGGTGCGCGCGGCGAAGGAATTGTATTCTCGTCAATTGATGAAGTAATCGCAGCGTCTCAGTGCAATGAAGTTGATCTTCATGCTCAAATCAAACTTGCATTTGAAGGCACGATTATTGAAACAACCATTGGTCGCGTAATCATTTATGAATCGCTACCAAAGGACTCTGAATTCAATTGGGTCAACAAAGTTCTGAAAAAGAACGATTTGACGAAGTTAATTGAACGCGTGTATTACACGTTCGGTAACGAAGCTACCGTGAAGACACTCGACAACATTAAGAAATTAGGCTTCTCGTACGCAACAAACAGCGGTATTTCGCTTTCCCTTTCAAACCTTGTTATTCCTAAGCGTAAGGGTGAACTCCTTGTGAAAGCGGAAGATGATGTTGAAAAAGTTGAACAACTTTACATGGATGGCATTATCACCAACGGTGAGCGTTTCGATAAAGTAATTAGCGTCTGGGGTCAGGTAACGAGTGATATCGCTCGTGAAATGTCCAAAGAGCTTGAATTTGAAGATCAAAAGGCATTCTTGAATGAAGATCACGCCTTTACGCCGTTCAACCCGCTCTTTATGATGTTGGATTCCGGTGCGCGTGGTTCGCGTGACCAGATCAAACAGTTAGTAGGTATGCGTGGTCCGATGGCGAAGCCGAGCGGTGAAATTATGGAAACACCGATTAAAACCAACTTCAAAGAAGGTTTGAGCGTGTTTGAATACTTTATTTCTACCCACGGTGCTCGTAAAGGTCAGTCAGATACTGCACTCAAGACTGCAAACTCAGGTTATTTGACTCGTCGATTAGTAGACGTTGCGCAAGACGTAGTTGTGACTATGGAAGATTGCAAAACGCTTGGCTATGTCGATATCGAAGACTTGAAAGAATCAGGTGACATCATTAGCCCATTGGCACAACGTGTCTATGGACGTATGCTCGCCGCAGATATTAAAGATCCAGTAACGGGTGCGTTGCTCTTCAATCAAGGCCATATCATTACTAAAAATGATATTAGCAAGTTGAATGACTCAGCCGTATCAAAAATACAAGTACGTTCAGTATTAACCTGCCAAGGTAAACGCGGCATATGCGCAGCATGTTATGGTCTAGACCTTTCAAAGGGCGCAATAGTTGATATTGGTACTACCGTCGGTATTATTGCAGCGCAATCAATTGGTGAACCGGGTACACAGCTTACACTCCGAACCTTCCACATCGGGGGTACCGCGAGTGGTGTTGGTGGCAAGCCATACTTCGTTGCAAAACATGCAGGCATCATTGAATTTCGCAATATGCGTACCGTCGTCAATCGAGATGGTCAACATGTTGTCTTGAGCCGTAAAGCGAAACTGATCATCAAGTATAAAGATGGTCGTGAATTGCAGGCCCATGATCTGGAATATGGTTCGATACTACACGTTACCGAAAACCAAGAAGTAGCCATTGGCGACAAATTGGTAGAGTGGGATCCAACAAACAAAGTCATTATGACTGAAGTTTCAGGTACCATTCAATTCAATGACTTAGTTGAAAACATTACCGTTCAAGAGCGTTTTGAAGAAGGCCGTAACAAGTCAACGCAGATGATTCTTGAGCACAAAGGTGAAAAGTATCAGCCAGCAATTAGCGTTGTTGATGATAAAGGCGAGGACTTAGGATACTACTACTTACCAGCCGGTTCATACCTCAACGTGAGTGCAAATCAGCAAATTCGTGCGGGTGATATTTTGGTCAAGATGCCAAGAGAAACATCAAAAACCAAGGATATTACCGGTGGTTTACCACGCATTGCCGAATTGTTTGAAGCTCGTATGCCAAAAGATCCAGCACTTATCGCAGACATTGATGGTGAAGTCGTCTTTGGCGGATTACATCGTGGTCTTCGTAAAGTAAGTGTCGTATCAGGAAGCGAATCATTTGATTACTTCATTCCACGTGGCAAACAGCTCAACGTGATGAATGGCGACCATGTGAGCGCGGGTGATGCGATAACCGTTGGTGATCCAGTATTACATGATATCTTACGCATTCTCGGGCCAAACGTAGTACAACGATATCTCGTTGATCGTATTCAGGAAATTTACCGTCTACAAGGACAAGACATCAATGATAAGCATATTGAATTGATCGTTCGTCAGATGATGCGTAAAGTACGTATCGTTGATGCAGGCGATACCGATTTCCTCATTGGGGACCGCATAGATAAGATCCATTTCCAAACGGTAAACGCGATATTGAAGGCGGACAAGAAACGTCCTGCAGTAGCTCGTCCGGTGTTAATGGGACTTATCCAATCATCGCTCAGCACGGAAAGCTTCATTTCAGCAGCATCGTTCCAGGAAACAACTCGAATCCTGACCGAAGCAGCAGTATGTGGCCAAACGGATAATCTCTATGGCCTTAAGGAAAATGTTATCGTAGGTAAATTGATCCCTGCTGGAACCGGCATTGAGTCTTTCAAGAAGAAATATCTTGGGGATGACTTGACGGATATAGAACGCCAGGCTCAGGCAGAAGAAATGCATGAGCGCAACTTCTATCGTAAAGATAGCCAGCGAGGGTGAAAATGAAGGCGCGTAGCTCAGTGGTAGAGCATTGCTTTGACGTAGCAAGGGCCAGCGGTTCAATCCCGCTCGCGCCTACCATCCGCCGGCGCTCCAAGGAGCTAAGGCGTGATTAGTCACGGCGCAGCTTGCCGAGCCGGAAGGCCCGGACAAGCGAAGACGGACATTACACAAAAACGTTATTTATGGTAATATGAGAAAAGAATTAATATATAGAAAGAGGTTTTAGCATGACCCGAACAGTAGAAATAAAAGAAGATCGCATCAAGCAATATCAATTGCATGACAAGGATACAGGTTCAACAGAAGTACAAGTTGCTCAATTGACTGACCGTATTCTGGCATTGACTGAGCATTTTAAGGCTCATCCAAAAGATTTCTCCCTTAAAACGGGGCTTTTAAAGCTTGTTGCTCAACGTCGTAAATTACTAGGCTATTTAGAGCGCAAAGATGCTCCTAAATTCCATAAGGTGATGGCGGCATTAGGCTTAAGCAAAAAATAACACAAAAGAGGGTCCACGAGGGCCGTCTTAAAACGAATAAATAAGAATAATACTATTAAATAGGTTGCTGGAAATGGTAAAGACGTTTCGTCTAGAAGAATTAGGATGTGAAGTAGTAATTGGGAAG
>Ga0210395_10001968_pt1 | contig 16044 bp, 12 predicted proteins | sample IncBWH4OmetaG_FD_150861 | JGI IMG/M metagenome (GOLD analysis project Ga0210395, IMG submission 150861) | Forest soil microbial communities from Barre Woods Harvard Forest LTER site, Petersham, Massachusetts, United States - Inc-BW-H-4-O ... | reverse complement strand
GCTGTACGGCTCCGGATCGATCGGGGGTGTCATCAATATCATCACGGCACCCGCAAGCGCCCGCAGCAACGCGACGATCTCGACGGGATCCTTCGGAGAACAAACGTATCTCTTCCAAACGCCGTACCTGTCCTTTCAACGAACGTACGCAACCAACGACTATTCCGTCGAAAATGCGCCGAATCGGGAAAACGCGCAAGCGGGATTGACCGGCCTCTCCGCCCGCTACGGACATGCGATCGGTGCCATCGACGTCACGCTGTCGGGAAATCTCGCCGATGCACTCGCCGGTGCGCCGGGCGAGTTGGGTTACTTCTCGCCGACGAGCGAGCAAAGCAGCGTCGGCCGCAACGTGCGGCTCGTCGCGCAAACGCACGGCACGCGCTCGACGGCGACGCTCGAGCTCGGCGATTCGTCGCAGGATCTTTCGTATACGTGCGACACGCCCGTCGATTCGAACTGTCCGAACTCGTTCTATCCAACGCCGGCGCCGAGCCAGACGTCAAATCCGCCCTACGCGCAGGTGCTCTACGACCAGCACTGGATGGCAAGCCTCCGTAACGTTGTTGGTGACGCCCGCGAACGGCTCGTCTATGGCGTCGACCTCATGCGCGGGATCGCGCGCGTCGACGAAGGCACCGGCGGTGGATCGTCCTCTGCCGCCGACAACTCGCCGATCTTCGACGCGTACGCGCAAACCGCGGCCTACGCGCAGTCGCAGTGGTTCGGCGCCAACGGCGATCAGATCTACGCCGGACTGCGCGCCGAGCGCGATGGGGGTCTGGGCGGCGCGTTCTCTCCCTCCGTGGGCGGCATCGCACAGATCGCCGGACCGCTGCAGTTGCGCCTCAATGCGGCTACTGCGTTTCGGGCACCGACTGCCGAGGAGTTGTACTATCCAGGATTCTCCAACCCCGATCTGGTCGCCGAGCGAACGCGGGTAGGAGATGCAACGTTCTATGATCCAGCGCTCTGGGGAGGCGTAAGCCTTGGGTGGTTCACGACCAGCGGCTCAAACCTGATCGTCTCGCCGCCGCCGCTCTACATTCCCGAGAATATCGGGCGCGCGTCGATTGCGGGCCTCGCGTTTTCGGTGCAAACGCCGTCGGAGCACGGGCTGACCGCGACCGTCGGCGTCGTCAACCTCTATCGCGCGCAAGATCTCGAGACGGAGGAACGGATCTCGGGGCGCGGCCCCGTCTTCGCGGTGACGACCGCGTTGCGCTACCGCGCGCCGGCAACGAGCTATTTCGATGGGTTTACGATCGAGGCTCGAGCGCAAGGGCCGCAAGAAGCGCCCGATCCATACCTCTCCCCGGTCTACGCGACCTATCAGCCGGCAGACTTCACACAGGTTGACGCCTACGCCGGCTATCGGCTCGGCCCATCGCTACTGATCGAAGTGCGCGGCTACAATCTCGGCAACGACCGCTACGCGCTCTTCGCGGGATATCCGATGCCGGGACGATCGTTGCAGATCGAGCTGCAAGGCAGATGAGAGCGACGGCGCTCGCGGTCTTGCCACTATTGGCCGCCGTATTGAGCCTGCTCGTTGGCTCAACCTCGCTCTCGCCGGCGGCAGTCACGTCGGCACTGCTTCATCCCCACGCTACCGGCGTGCTCCACACCATCGTGTGGCAGCTTCGATTGCCACGTGTCTGTATTGCCGCGACGGTCGGCGCATCGCTTGCACTCTGCGGAGCCGTCCTGCAAGGGATGCTGCGTAACCCGCTCGTGGATCCTTATCTCACGGGCGTCAGCGCAGCCGCTGCCGCCGCAATCGCGATCGCAATCGTGGCGGGAGTGTCGGCCGCAGCGACACCCGGAATCGGGTTTGTCGCGGGTCTGGGTGCGGCACTGCTCGTCGCAGCGCTCGCGCGGCGCGGCGGCGGAATCGATTCCAACCGTCTGATCCTGGCCGGCGTCTCGCTCTCAACGCTCTTCGCGGCAATCGTTACCCTGGCGTTGGTTCGCGCGCAATCCAACCAGTATGCCAGTACGGTCGTGGCGTGGTTAGCCGGTTCGATGGCCGGTCGCGGCTGGCCCGAACTGGCGATGGCCGCACCCTACGCGGCACTCGGGGCTTTGCTCGCGTTTGCGGTTGCGGCACCACTCAACGCGCTACGAGTCGGTGAGCTTCGCGCGCGTGCCGTCGGCCTCAACGTCAATCGAGCGCAATGGATAATGCTGGCCGCATCGTCGCTCTTGGCGGCGAGCAGCGTCGTTCTTGCCGGCCTGGTCGGCTTCATCGGACTGATCGTTCCGCACATCGGGCGGCGCATCGTCGGTTCGGACGCTCGAGTGCTGCTGCCGGCCTGCGCGTCGATCGGGGCCGCGTTGTGCATGTTTGCCGACGCCGTGTGCCGCCGGATCGTGGCGCCCGCGGAGCTTCCTATCGGAGTTTTACTGGCCTTTATCGGCGTCCCCGCATTTCTCTATCTGTACCTTCGTCCGGCAAGCGCCACGCGGCGCGACGCCGTCTCCAGAAGCCCATGATCGAGTTGCGCGGCGTGACGCTCGATGTCGGCGGGCGCGCGCTTCTCAACGATATCGAGGCCCGCGTTGCCACCGGAGAGTTCGTGGCGCTCCTCGGGCGCAATGGCGCCGGCAAGACGACGCTCCTTCGCGCGATCGCCGGATTGCATCGCCTGCGCCTGGGCGCGATATCGATCGACGGCGCGCCCAGCGAGCAACTGCGAGCGCTCGACCGTGCAAAGCGGATCGCGTTCGTAACCGGCGACGAAGTCTTTCTCGAGTCGCTGCTGGTTCGCGATGTCGTTTCGATCGGACGCTTCCCGCATCATCGCTGGTGGCAGTGGAACGCCGCGCCCAGCGACGATGCCGCAGTCGATCGTGCGCTGGCCGCCGTGCGGCTCGAGGCCTTCGCGCAACGCCTCTTTTCGACGCTGAGCGCGGGCGAGCGCCAACGCGTTTGGATTGCGTTGGGGCTAGCCCAAGAGACTCCGATCCTGCTGCTCGACGAACCCACTAGTCATCTCGACGTCGGCGTCGCGCACGAGATCCTCGCGTTGCTTCGGCGATTGACCCGAGAGGGAAAGACCGTCGTCTGCGCGCTGCACGACATCAATGAAGCAGCAAGCTACGCCGACCGCATAGCGCTCTTGGGTGATGGTGCGTTGCTCGCGCTGGCGCCTCCGGATGCGGTGCTCACCGAGCCTTTTCTCCAAAGAGCGTACGGAATTACCTTCGCGCGGCGCAGCGCACTTTTGCCCGACTCAGTTCTTGTGGCGCGGCCGCACGTCGGAGCCTAGCACCCAGCGAACGATTCCCTTCAAAGGACCGCTCGTGATCGTGACGCCGACCGCATCGTCGGGTGATGTGAAGAGCGGCGAAACGACGTAGCCCGGGAGGCAGGTGACGACGTCGCCGTGCGTGCCCGGCGAAACCAGCACCGCGTGCGGCAACATCGCTTGAGCTTCGTCGAAGGATGCGCCGTGATACTCGCGCAGGCGCGTGCGCGAGTCCCACATCAACACCGAGGGGTCGTCAGTCGTGCTGTAGAGCACGACGTGCTCGCCGCGATGGACGCGGCAATCGGGGGACGCCTGGGCAGAGACCAACGTCAAGCAGACGATGAGCAGCGCCCACGCCTTACGCACGAGCCGCCGCCCCATCGAGCACGCGAATCGCAAGAATCGCCAAGTCGTCCCTTACGCGACTCCCGCCGCGCTCTCGAACGGCCGCGGCAAGCTCGTCTGCGAGCTGCTGCGCGCCTGGGCTTGCGCGTTCGATCAGCTCCATCGCACCCTGTCCGGAGAGCTGTTCTCCGGCCCTGTTGCGAACCTCGGTTAAGCCGTCGGTCGCCAACACGAGCGTATCGCCGGGCTGCAAGTAGATCGTTTCGGACCCAAACGGTTCTTCCATGACGCCCAGGACCGGTCCGGTTATCGCAAGCTGGACGACGTCGTTGCGACGGCGCACGAACGCGGTGTCGTGTCCGCCGCTCGCATACGTTAGCGCAAAGGTGTCGGTGTTGAGCAGACCTACGAACATCGAAACGAAAATATAGGGATCGGCGACCGCCTTGGAGAGAACGACGTTAAACTCCGTGAGAATTGCCATGGGATCGCTGTTGCGCAACGCGATCGCGCGCACCATAAACTTGACGAACGCCGTCAGCACCGCTGCGTCGACGCCCTTTCCGCTGATGTCGGCTATCAAGATCAGCGCCTGGTTTTCTGAAACGCGATAGACGTCGAATACGTCACCGCCGACCGCGCGGTCACTGCTCGCCGACAGGTACGCGCTACCGACGTCGCAATGTGGAAGCGGAGTCGACTCGCTTCGAAAGGCTTTCTGAAGAACCCGCGTCACGGCGCGTTCTTCCTCGAGCTCGCGGTTCAACCGCGTGCGGTAGGCGTTCAAGACGATCGCAAGGAGACCGAACGCCAGCACCCACGCGGCGCGCAGATAAGACGAGCGATCGAGTTGCATCTGCGTACTACGCTCGAGCTCGTCGTCGGTGCCGGCGAGCTCGCGGCGGATCGCCGCGGCCGTCAACGTCTCGTAGTCGGAGAAGAGTTTGTTTCTCTTGTCCAGCTCTTCCAAACGTAGCCGCGGATGCGCGAGCAGCGGCGCCGCTACGGTATTCCGCCACTCGAGCTGAAGCCGCGCATAGTCGGCGAGCAGCTTATCGGCGCCGAGTAGCTGGTTGCCCAGCTTCTTGCGGATCGCGGCTTCTTTTTGGTCGTATCCGGCAGAAGCCGAGCGGTACTCGGCGTTATAAAACGGGTCGCGCGTCAGCAGGTAGCCGCGAAGCGAGTTCTCTTCATCGATCTGTAAGCGCAACAACTCCTCGAGATCGATCTGCGCTTGCTGGATCTGCGCCTGCCGCGCAAACGTATTCGCGATCTGCGCGCGCGTTTCGAACGAGCCCTCAACGGCAAAACCGAGCGACAGCAGCAAAAAGGCCGTCAATAACATCGTCCCCGTGACGCTCGCGAACGAGACGCTCCTCACAAAGGCCTCACGGAGAAAGCCGAAGAACAGCGGGCTGTGTACAGCCGGGTGCGAACCACGATTTTAAGTCCTACGACGTTCGTCGAATTTATCCGTCTGAGCTCGATAAGGACGAGGCGCTGGCGCTAATCCGCCGAACTTGAGGTTGATGTCCAAACGCCTGCTCGGGCCCGCCTTTATTGCGGTCGGCGATGGAACGTCGACGTTCGGACGCCTGGCAGTCGAAGATGGCCGTATCGTCGGCGTTCTCGCCGCCGACGGCCCCTCTGATTACCCGCTGCCCGCCGGGAGCACGATGGCTCCGGGCCTGATCGACGTGCACACAAACGGCGCCGGTGCATATCTCTTCAATCGAGATCAAGGTAACGCCGTCGCAGTCGCCGGCACCGCGTACGCGCAGACCGGCACGACCGGCTTCGTGGCGAGCGTCATGACTGCTCCGTGGGAGTCCATGCTCCACGCCGCATCGGAGATCGTCGAAGCGGCCAACCAGTTGGAGGAGGATTTACCCAACGGCGCTCGCTGCCTCGGCGTGCATTTTGAAGGCCCATTCCTCAATCCGAAGTTTCGGCGCATTCATCGCAATGAGTGGCTGCTGACTGCCGGCGCCCCGCGCGCGCAAGAAATGCTCGATTCGTGCAAAGGTGCCCTCCTGTTGGTAACGATGGCCCCCGAAATCGACGGTGCGAGCGAAGCGCTGCGGGTTTTCCTGGAGAACGGGGTCGTGTGTTCGGCCGGTCACACCGGCGCGCGCTATCGCGAAGGAATGCTGGCGATCGGACTGGGCTTCCGGTCCTTGACGCACGCGTTCAACGGAATGCCGCCGCTCGACCACCGCGACCCTTCGATTCTAGCGGCGTTCATCCAAGACCGGCGCACGCTCGTGCAAGTAATCTGCGATGGATTTCACGTCTCACCCGTCATGGTCGACATCTTGCACCGAACGCTGGGCGATCGGCTGGTGCTGGTAACCGATGCGATGCCGGTGGCCGATCCGGGTTATCATATCGAAGGCGGCGTGGTGCGTTCGGCCGACGGCACGATTGCCGGAAGCGCACTGCGCATGGACGAGGCACTGCGGAACTACATGTCGTACGCACAGATTCCGTTCGCCGCGGCGATCGTTGCGGCAACGCACGCCCCGGCACGATTGATTCGGCACGACGCCGAGCTCGGCCGCATCGCGCGCGGCGCGCGCGCCGATCTCTCCTTCTGGGATAAGGAGTATCACGTGATCGCAACGATGGTGGGCGGCCGCTTCGTCTACAATCAGATCGAAGTCGCCGCGTAGTAAGGGGCCGTTCCCGTCAAGCCTCGTAGGCGTATTCGCTGGTATCCGGACGCGGTGCGAACGCCGAACGCAGCATCACGTAACTCGCGTAAAGCACGACGACGACCACGAGCCAGCGCACCGCGCCTAGCGGCAGCGACTTCACGATATAGGCGGCGATCAGCACGCCCGGAATTCCCCCGAGCGTCAGGCCCAAGACGGCACGCATCGAAATCGCATCGAAGCGGATAAAGCGCAAGCTCGCAATCGGCATCAGAAACGCGCACGACCCCATCATGATCGGAAAGGCCGCTACCGGACTCATCCCTAGTAGGCTTACCATGATCATGCACGGTGCATAAAGTCCGATTCCGACCGTCATCAGCGCGCCGAGGCAGAAGTTGATCGCAACGGCGATCCAGAGGCGCGGACCGTCGAGGCCGAGCGCCGAACCGCTCAATCCGAAGTGACTCCCCAAAAAGATGGTGAGAATGAAGAGCACCGCCGCGGCCAGCAGCGCCGTCCCCATCCCGATCTGTACGTAGCGCCTCGGCCAGCGCGCGACGAATCCGGCACCGAGCCACGCGCCGGCGATCGAGGCGACGATCAGCAGCAGCAACGTCTTGGGCTCGACCGCGACGATGACGATGTAGATGAGCGCCTCGACCACCGTCGGAAGCGCGTGCCCCACGTTGAGCGTTCCAGGAATGCGCTCGTCGGGTACCGCCCGGAAGAACTTGAAGAGCGAAGTCGTCACCGCGAACGACCCGATACCCAGCGTGTCCAAAAAATCGGTAACGAAGCCGATCGCGCCCAGTAACGGCGTCGGTGCCGGGTTCTTATGCCGCGGCAGCGCCCGGACCAGGGCCACGATCAGCACGAGCGCGACGAGGACGAGCGCAACGACGAGCAGTGTGTGCGTCATGATTGCAGACGGTACGCCCACAAAGCGCCGCGGCCTGCTACCGGGAGAGCCTCGTCACTAGGCGACGTGCTCTTTGGTTGCCGCCGCGTTGAAGTACGAAGCCTGTGGGTGATGTATCACGATCGCGGCGGTCGATTGCTCGGGAACGATTTGAAAGGCCGGCGTGAGCGTTACTCCGATCTTCGAGGTTGCATCGAGCAGCCGGAACACCACGTCGTGCGCTCCGAGATCGGGGCAGGCTCCGTAGCCCCAGGAATACCGTTTCCCACGGCCGTTCTCTAAAGCGAGCTCGCGACGAATGTGGCGGTGTGCGTACTCGGCGAGCGCCTCGGCGGCCTGTACCGAAAATCCATGCACGAAGTACGATTCGCTGTAGTCGCCGGCCGCCTGTAACGCTTCGGTCCGTTGCGTCGCGTTGCGTCCGACCGTTACGATCTGCAACGCCACCACGTCGCTGGGGCCACCGTCGCTGGGCTCGAGCAAATAATCCGCGAGGCTCAGATGCTCTCCGCCGCTCTGGCGCGGAAAGCGCAGGCGAGCGATTTCGTTGGCCGGCTGCGCCGGATCGTAAAGAATGATGTCGTTACCTAAACCCGCGGCGGGGAAATACCCGTACACGACTTTCGGCTCGAGCAGGGCGTCTTCAATCGCCTGCGCCTCGTAGCGGCGCAGGCGAGGCTCGAACTCCTCGCCGACGAGCCGCGCAAACGCGTCGCCTTTCGTGTTGGCGGCGCCCCACGAAAGCCGGTAGAGGCTGCGCAGATCGAAGCACGGCCAGAGCTCGCGAAGATCGATTCGGTCCAGCGCGCGAACACCCCAGAAGGGCGGTTGCGGAACTGGAGCACGGTCGGCTTTGACTGCGGAGATCGACGGTACCCGCGGCGGTGCGGCCGCGGGGCGGCGCTCGCGCTGCGCGAGAGCTTCGCCCTTAGCCCGCTCGATGAGATCTTGCCGCCGTTGCGGATCGCTCGTGAGCGCATCGACGAGATCGAGCCCTTCGAACGCATCGCGCGCATAAAACACGCCCGGCTCGAAGAAGCGGGTACCGCCCTCCAAGAGCGCGATACGCCGGCCAAAATCCCGGTTGATCGCGGCCCCACCGATGATCACCGGGAATCGTAAACCGCGAGCGTCCTGCTCCTCCAGGCAGACCGGCATCTGTTTGCTGGTCGAAACCAAAAGCGCGGAGAGCCCGATTGCATCGGCCTTTACCTCAACGGCTTTCTCGAGAATCGTATTCATCGGAACCTGCTTGCCGAGATCGTGGACCGTGTAGCCGTTGTTGGCGAGGATCGTGTGCACCAGGTTCTTCCCGATGTCGTGCACGTCGCCGAATACCGTTGCGATGACGACGGTCCCCTTCGTCGAGCCTTCGGAGCGTTCGAGGAACTGTTCGAGATGCGCAACGGCCTTCTTCATCACCTCGGCCGATTGCAGGACGAACGGCAGAATCAGCTCGCCGCGACCGAACCGATCCCCGACATCTTTCATGGCGGGCAGAAGAATTTCGTTGAGTACCGCTACCGGCGCTCTTTCCAGCAAAGCTTCATCGATCTTCGTCTCGATGCCGTCTTTACGGCGGCGCAGAATCGCTTGATGAATCCGCTCTGCGATCGTAGTCTCTTCCGTCTGCTCTTCTGCGGCGGCGCGATCGGTCTCCGATCGGCCGTCGGACGCTTCGCGCTCGAAATGATCGATGAGCCGCGGCAGCGCATCCGGCCGCCGATTAAAAACGAGATCGTCGCACAGCTCCCGCACCGCCGAGTCGACTTCGAAATACGGAACGATTTCCTTAGGATGGACGAGCGCGCAATCCAAGCCCGCCTCGACGCAATGATACAGGAAGACCGAGTTCAGCGCAGCGCGCGCGTTAGGCCGCAACCCGAACGAAACGTTGGAGACGCCAAGCGAGGTGAGCGGGCCCTGTAACTCCCGCTTGATGAGGCGAATTCCCTCGATCGTTTCGACGGCGGAGTTTAAGAACTCGGGCTCGCCGGTTGCCAGCGTGAAGGTGAGATCGTCGAAGATCAATGCTCCCGGCGGAAGGCCGTACTCGCCGACTGCAATCTCATAGATGCGGCGAGCGACTTCGAGTTTCCGTTCCGCCGTTTTCGCCATGCCCTTTTCATCGATCGTCAAAGCGACGACCGCCGCGCCATGCTCGCGTGCGAGCGGTAAAACGGCGTCGAGCTTGGCTCGGCCCGACTCGAGGTGCACCGAGTTGAGAATCGCTCGGCCTGGGTAGTTCTGCAGGGCAGTTTCGAGCACTTTCGGCTCGGTCGAATCGATTGAGAGGGGTGCCTCGATGGATTGCGCGAGCCGTCGCACGAGGTCGCGCATCTGTTCGTCTTCGTCGGGCCGTTCGGTCAGCGCGCAGCATACGTCGAGCACGTGCGCTCCGCCCTCGACTTGCTCGCGCGCGATCAGCACGACGTCGTCGTACCGGTCGTCGAGGAGCAGACGCTTGACCTTCCTCGAACCTTGGGCGTTGATGCGCTCCCCTACGATCAGCGGTCGCGGTTGCTGTTCCAGCGAGATTGCCGTCATCGCCGACGCGATCTCTTGCGGGCGCTCCGCGCGCGGTCGGGTCCGGCGCTCGACCGACGCAAGGGCCTCGCGAAGCGCGCTGATGTGCTCCGGCGTCGTACCGCAGCACCCGCCGATCGCGTTGACGCCGAAATCGCGAACGAACGCTGCGAGCTCCACGGCCAGCTCTCGTGGACCTTCCGGATAGATCGTCTCGCCATGCGGACCCATGAGCGGAAGTCCCGCGTTGGGTATGACGCTCACGAAGCAGCGTGACGTCTCGCAGAGGTAGCGAATCGAGTCGCGCATTTGCGACGGGCCGGTCGAACAGTTGAGTCCGATCACGTCGATCGGCAGCGCATCGAGCGTCGCGCGAATCGCACGGATGTCCGTGCCGAGCAGCATGCGGCCGTCGGTGATGAGCGTCGGCTGCGCTTGAATCGGCACGCGGCGCAATCCGCGCTCGAACTCACGGGTTATTCCTGCGATTGCCGCCTTTAACTCGAGCAGATCTTGCATCGTCTCGAGCACGAGCAGATCGGCGCCGCCTTCGACGAGCGCTCGCGCCTGCTCGCCGTAGACGTCGCGCAACTGCTGGTACGTGATATTTGAGAGCGCCGGATCAGAAGAGGAGATCAGCATTCCCGTGGGTCCCATGGAGCCCGCGACGAAGCGAGGATGCTGCGGCGTCGAAATAGCGTCGCAGGCTTTTCGCGCAATTGCAGCGGCTTGGAAGTTGACTTCGTGCGTTCGCTCGCCGAGCCCATACTCGTCGAGTTTTAATCTCGACGCCGTGAAGGAGTCGGTCTCGACGACGTCTGCACCGGCCAGCAGATAGGCTTCGTGAATCGAACGAACGATATCGGGGCGCGCGAGCACGATCGCTTCGTTGCAGCCGAGGAGGGCGGTACCGCCAAAGTCCTCCGGGGAAAGTTCGAGCGCCATGAGCTGCGTGCCCATGGCGCCGTCGAAGATCGCAACCCGCTCTTCGAGCAGGCGCAAGTACTCAGACACGATCGCGGCTCGCTATCTCTCCCACTTTGTTTCCGGCCCGATTATACACCGGCGGACGCGCGAATCGGGCAAGTGCGCCCGCGTGGCGCTCGTCGAGGACGCCTAACCGCCGCAACGCAGAAATCGAGGCGGGTCCCCGCGCTCGGGAACTGCCGTCAATCACCTTCGATGCGTAGCCGTACCCCTGCGAGACGGCCGCGGCTGCATGCACTCCTTCCGCGCCGGCTTTCGAGACGATATTCCCAGCGCCGGCGATCATCAGCTCGGTGTCGAACTGGCCGGTTCCAGCCACGTACTCCGGATGAGCGAGCATCGCATCGCGCACGATTCGTAGCGCTCGTGCGTCCGCGGAATCGACGCCCGAAAGCGTCGCCAGCCGCGCAAAGGAGATCGCAGCCTTCCGCAGCCCCGTCGCATAAACCGGAATTCCGCAGCCGTCGATCGCGACGGGCCACCTCGAAGCGTCGTCATCGGAGAGGCGCGCGCACAATGCGAGAATCCGCTGCTGGGCCGGATTCTCGGCGCTCAAGTAGGTCGTTGGATCCGTTCCGATTGCCAAGCACAGCGCCAGAATGCCGGCGTGCTTTCCGGAGCAGTTATTATAGAGCGCGGTCGGTTCCATGCCCGCTTCGGCAAGTCCCTGCGCCGCGGTCTCGTCGTACGGCGGATGCGTGCCGCACTGCAACGCCGATTCGTCCATGCCGATTTTATCCAAGATCGAAGCGACGGCTTCAATGTGGAAGGGCTCGCCGGAATGCGAGGCCGTCATCACTGCGATTTCGCGCGGCTCCAGGTGGAATCGTTCGCGCACGCCGGCGGCAATCGCCGCCGCCGCAATGAACGGTTTTGCCGCCGACCGCAGGAAGATCGGCGACTCGATATCGCCGGCCCGCTCGAGCACCGTTCCGTCGGCATCGACCGCACAGACGGCGACGCGGTGAACCGACTCGACGTATCCACCGCGGGTTACGTCAACGTAGACTTCGCCGCTTGCGATCAAACGAGCGCGGGTTCGACGATCGTGGCTTCCTGCTCGGCGAAGACGGGATTGCTCAAGTATCGCTCGCCGGTATCACATCCGAACGTTACGATCGTCTTGCCACGCAACTCCGGACGCGCCGCAACGCTCAGGGCCGCCCAAACGTTCGCGCCGGTCGAAATGCCAACGAGCATGCCCTCTTCGCGCGCCAGCCGGCGTGCCGTTGCGATAGCGTCGGCATCGGTGACGCGCACGACCTCTTGATAAACGTCGGTGTTGAGCACCTTGGGCACGAACCCGGCGCCGGTTCCCTGAATCTTGTGCGGCCCCGGTTTTCCGCCCGAAAGCACCGGCGACGCATCGGGTTCGACGGCGATCATCCGTACGCTCGGCTTGCGCGCTCTCAGCACTTCTCCGACGCCAGTAATGGTGCCGCCGGTACCGATCGCCGACACCACGACGTCGACGGCGCCATCCGTGTCACGCCAAATCTCTTCGGCGGTCGTGCGGCGATGAATTTCCGGGTTCGCCGGATTCTCGAACTGCTGCGGCATGAAATACTTGCCGGGGGCCGCTGCGACGATCTCGGTTGCCCGTCGAACAGCGCCCGGCATGCCTTCCGATCCTGGCGTCAGCAAGACCTGCGCACCGTACGCCTTCAGGAGGTTGCGCCGTTCGATCGTCATCGTGTCGGGCATCACCAAGATGATCGGATAGCCTTTCGCCGCCGCGACAAATGCCAGCGCGATGCCGGTGTTTCCGCTGGTCGGTTCCAGGATGGTCATTCCCGGCAAGAGGCGGCCGTCGCGCTCTCCGGCCTCGATCATCGAAACGCCGATCCGATCCTTCACCGAGCCGCCGGGGTTGAACGATTCCATCTTCACGAGAACCGTTGCCGGTATCCCCGCGCCCAGCCGCGGGATCCTGACCAACGGCGTATTGCCGAACGTGTCGGCTAAGTTGTCGTAAATGCGTGCCATGATACCGTGCTTAACCCCCGCTTCTCGTTCGAGCGTTGCACGCCCGAGGTCCTTCGACAAGCTCAGGACAGGCTAAGCTCCTCGATCAGTGTCATCCTGAGCTCAGTCGAAGCGCGCGATCGCGTGGAGAAGGAAGCGGGCGCTCCAGGCGCTCACTTCAGGAACGATGCCCCGGCGCTCAATCGCTTTCGGGAGACTCTGTACGCTGATCGCCGTCGCGGTTTTCGCCGTGCCGAGCGCGCGGGGCGCTTCGCAAGGCGCGCCCACGCTCCCGGACGCTCTCGATGCGATCGCCGCCTACGCGCCGCGCGCGATGCGAGAGCAAGGCACGCCGGGACTCTCGGTTGCCATCACCGATCGAAGCGCGACGCTGCGAATCATCACGCTGGGCGACGCGAATCGTGACGCGCAGACTCCCGTCACGCCGCAGACTCGATTTCCAATTGGATCGATTACCAAATCGATGACGGCGCTCGCGCTGCTCGAGCTTTGCGACGCCGGACGCCTCAACCTCAATGCACCCGTACGCGAATATCTTCCGTGGTTTGCGATCAACGAGCTCGGCGGACCGATACTCGTACACGAGCTGCTCTCGCACACCGCCGGCACCCCCGACGATTTCTCGCCGGAGGTGGGCTACGCGTACGATATCCTCGCATTACGCGCTGCAAAAACACTGTTTGTGCCCGGAACGTCGTGGTCGTATTCCAACGATGGCTACGCCACGGCCGGTGCGATTCTCGCCCGGCTCGACGGGCGTTCGTGGGCCGATGCGCTGCGGGCGCGCGTTCTGCAACCGCTCGGGATGAACGCGACCTCCGACGTCTTCACGCCGGAGGGAATGGCGAGCGCGGCCATCGGCTACCAGTTTCGCGACAATGACCGTCCGCCGTCGCAACAGCCGCCGCTCGTTGCGTCGCCTCCATTGGACTTCGTCAGTCCCGCGGGTTCCGTGCTTTCGACGCCCGAGGACATGGCCAAGTACATGCGCTTTTACTTGAATGAGGGAAGGGCGAGCGACGGGCGGCAACTGATCTCGGCCACCTCCTTTACGGCGATGACGCGTCCCGACCGCTTCAAGAACGGAGAGCCGGCCGGATCGTCGCGCGCGGTGCTCTCCGAGGCGCCCTCGTTTTACCGGCAGTACGGCTACGGGCTTTCCATCTTTAACGACGGCGGCGACCATCTGGTCGGCCATACCGGCGGGATCTCCGGTTATACCGCGTGCATGCAGATCAACTTGACCCGCGGATTCGGCGCCATCGCATTCGCGAATCTGGTCGAAGCGCCGCTGCATCCGTGCGCGATCGTGCTCTACGCGATGCGGGTCTTGCGAGCGCAGAGCCTAGGCGAGCCGCTTCCATCGCCGCCGCCGGAACGCGACCCCGCGAGGGTCAGTCGCGCTAGCGAATACGCAGGCACGTACACCGGAAGGGACGGCTCGTCGTTGCGCGTCGTCGTGGCCGGGGATCGCCTCTATCTCGTGAATGCGGCAAAGCGCATCGAGCTCTATCCACGCGGCCGGGATCTTTTCTGGGCCGACGATCCCGAGCTTGCAACCTTCCTGTTGGCATTTGAACGCGATGGCGACGGCAATGTCACGGAGATGAACTATGGACCGCGCTGGTACGCGGGCGAACGCTATCGCGGACCGCGCGCGTTCGCTTATCCCCCAAGTTGGAACGCCTTGGCCGGCCGGTATGAAAACACGTACTTGGGGCAGCCCGCCATCACGCGGGTGGTAATCGTAAAGAATCGCTTGACGTTGGACGGCACCGATTCGCTGACGCCGCTCTCAGACGGGACCTTCGCACTGGGAGATTCGCTCGTTCGCTTCGACGCGTACGCCGGAAATCAACCGCAGCGTTTGAGCATCGACGCCCTACACTTATATCGAGTCGAACTACCGTAATCGCGCGCCGTCATCGTGACCCCGCTACTCGCCGATGTCCCACAGCAGGCCTAAGTCTTTCTTCGAGAACGAACGAAAGGCGATGAGCGTTTCGGTGCTGAGGATACCGTCGAGTGCCGCGACCTGTTCGGTAACGAGATCGTTGAGCTCTTCATGCTGCTTCACGCGCACGATCGCAATCATGTCGTACGGGCCGGCGACGGAATAGACTTCGGCGATACCGTCGATCGCCAACAAATCGTCGGCGATGGAGCGCAACCTCGGCCGCTCGACCTCCATCAGAATAAACGCAGCTACCATTTCAGGCGACCTCGTTTACGATCTCGAGCATGCCACCGCAGTTCGGGCAGCGATCGTTCACTGCGGCCGCGCAGGCCACACAAAAGGTGCAGTCGTACGAACACGCGCGCGCCTCGGCAGCGGTTTGAAAGTTCCGGCCGCACCCCTGACACGAGCTTTTCATTTTTTTTATTTGTTCTTGAAGCGGGCGACCCGCTTTTCGTTGTAGGCTGCGAGACCTTCTTTGGCGTCTTCGCTCTTGAACAGCAGCGACTGCAGCTCGCGTTCGAGCGCGAGCGCGTCTTGGAGCGGAAGCTCGGCTCCCGTTTGGACGCTGCGTTTGATGTGGCCGACGGCCATCGGTGCCTTGTTCGGCGAGCAAAACTGTTTGGCGTACTCCGTGATCTGCTCGCGGAACTCGCTCGCACTGCCTTCGAAGAGATCGGTGAGCATGCCCCACTCCATCGCTTGCTCGAAACTGACCGTTTTGCCGGTCACCATCATTTCGATCGAGCGAGATTTGCCGACGAGGCGCGCTAAACGCTGCGTTCCGCCGGTTCCCGGCAGAACGCCGAGCGCGACTTCGGGAAGACCGATCTTTCCGGCGTCTTTCCGGGCGATGCGCAGGTCCGCCGCCATTGCGATCTCCAGTCCGCCGCCGACGCAATGCCCGTTGAGGGCGGCGATCACGAGCTTCGGCGTCTGCTCGAGCCGCGCTAGCGTCTCGTTTGCGTGCAGGCAGAACATGTACTTGAACTCAGGGGTCACCTGGTTGAGCATCCCGATATTGGCCCCCGCCGAAAAGAACTTCTCGCCCTTGCCGGTAAGCACGATGACCTCGACGTCGGGGTCGAATCGCGCGTCGAGAATCGCTTCGTCGAGCTGCCGCATCATCTCGTGCGTGTAGGTGTTGGCCGGCGGATCGTCCATCTCGACGAATCCGACGTGACCGTCCTTCCAGTAGTTAATGACGCGCTTGCCGTCTAACGCGCGCTGCTCGCGGCCGAACGGGGTCTGTTTCGCCGCGCCGTCAAGTGTGGTGCTCATGAAAGTTTTCCTTTTGGGGCGATCCAGAGGGGGCCCCGCGCGCTGTGCGCGCGGGGGGCGCGCAGTCCGCAGGACGTAGCGCCTTTTAGAATTACGGGGACCCAATTGGATTGCCCGATAATCGGTGTCAAG
>Ga0210395_10001967_pt1 | contig 16052 bp, 10 predicted proteins | sample IncBWH4OmetaG_FD_150861 | JGI IMG/M metagenome (GOLD analysis project Ga0210395, IMG submission 150861) | Forest soil microbial communities from Barre Woods Harvard Forest LTER site, Petersham, Massachusetts, United States - Inc-BW-H-4-O ... | reverse complement strand
CCAAATATGTCAGCCCGGACTGGGCGCCGCCGCCCGACATCAGGCGCGAAAATCCAAAACTGCCGCCGCTCATTCCCGGCGGCTCGCCGCACAATCCGATGGGGGTCGCGGCGATGACGCTCTCCGGCCTCGACTACGCCATCCACGGCACCAACCAGCCGTCTTCGATCGGCCATTTCGTCTCCCACGGCTGCATCCGCATGTTCAACGAAGACGTGACGGATTTGTTTGGTCGGGTTGGGGTCGGGACGCCGGTCGTGGTGACGCGCTAGCCCGCGACAGGCGGAAGGCGCCGACTCATTCCTTGTCATCATCCGCGAAGGCGGATGATCCAGTAATCACCGCAGGACAGTGTTTACTGGATGCTCCGCCTTCGCGGAGCATGACAAGAAGGAATAATCTCACCTGCACCAAGTACCGCGCCGCCCGCCGTCATAAGCACGCGCGAAGCCGCCTGAGAGCATGGCGGCCGAGATGTCATTTGTGCCGCGGGTCGCCACATTGGCGTCGATGCGTCCGGGATATTTGTCGGGTCCGACGCGGGAGAGCGTGACGCGCCCGTCGGCGAGCAGCCGTTGCAGCGCCGCGCGCGCGGCGAGCGCCAGGCGCAGCTCCTTGCTGCAGCGGGCGTGCAGCTCCGCCGCATCGATGCTGCGCAGCCGCACGCGGGTTTCGACATCGCGGCCCGGCGCAGTCTGCATGCGTGCCACGAAGGTGTCGCCATCGATGATGCGCACCACTTCGGCCGCATAGACCCGCGTGCCCGCCAGGGCTTTGTCCGCCAAGACTTGGCGGCCGCCATCGCCATACGGCCGGTAAGCCGGCGTAGCCTTCGGGTGCGGCAGCAGGTTCGGATTGATGAACTCGACGGCGATCACGCCCAGGCCCAGCAATACACAGGCAACGAGCCAAGCGTTGCCGCGTCGCGGATGGGATAGAGCCGAAAAAGACAGGTGAGGCATCGCCGCCCGCCGCTGCGCGATGATGAGTTCTTAGGACATTATTCCTTTCCTCGCGCGGGCGTCAAGCCGAATTCGCTCAAAGCACCGACGTAAGGCTAAAAATCTGAGATCAACCCGTCCTTTTCCCAGTCGCCATAGCGGGTCGGATCGAGACCGCCGCGGCCCCCGGATTCCTTTGGATGATTGGCGTTGCGGTCACGTTCTGCGCGGCGCGCTGCCGCTTCGGCCAGCGCACGTTCGGCCGCCGGTGGCAGCGGGCGCTTCTCGCTCGCTTCGCCCTCGGGTTCGGGTGGGTTTTGCGGCTCGGTTGGCATCGCCTCTGACTTGGCGTAGCCGTTCGTCTACCGCAAGGAGGAATTTTTGGCGAAAAATGCGCGCAAGAAGAAGCCTCGCTCTGGCGAGCGCGACGACTCGCCTGGTCTCGCGGTGCGGCGGGTCGCGGCCGATATCGTCGAGGGCGTGCTCAATCGGCACCGGGCGCTCGACGAGATGCTCGAAGGGTCCGATGCGCGCGCCGCAACCGCGGCGCTTGCCGCGCTTTCCGATCGCGACCGCGGGCTGACGCGGGCGATCGTTGCGGTCGTGCTGCGTAGGCTCGGCACCTTGCGCCATTTGCTTTGGTCATTTCTCGAGGAGGGGCTGCCGGCGCAAGCGCCGCGGGTCGAAACCGCGCTCCTGATCGGTGCCGCGCAAATTCTGTTTCTCGAAGTGCCCGACCATGCTGCGGTCGATCTCGCGGTGCGGCTCGCGCGCGAGGATCGTATGGCGTTGCACTTTGCCGGTCTGATCAACGCGGTGCTGCGGCGGATCGCGCGCGAAGGCAAGGAGCGGATCGCGGCGCTCGATGCGCCGGTGCTCGATACGCCGCCGTGGCTGATGGCGCGCTGGATCAAAAATTACGGCGAGGCGACTGCGCATGCCATTGCCGCCGCCAATGGCCGCGAGCCGGCGCTCGATCTCACGGTGAAATCGGATGCCGAAGCTTGGGCGGCAAAACTCGACGGCCGCGTGCTGCCGACCGGTTCGGTGCGCACCATCGTGCATGGCGCCGTCACCGCGCTGGCCGGTTTCGACGAAGGCGCGTGGTGGGTGCAGGACGCAGCAGCCTCGATCCCGGCGCGGCTTCTCGGCAATGTGGCAGGCTTGCGCGTCGCCGATCTGTGCGCCGCGCCCGGCGGCAAGACGGCTCAGCTTGTTGCCGCCGGCGCAAAAGTCACGGCGGTCGATCGCGCGCCGGCGCGGCTCAGGCGGCTGCAGGAAAATCTCACCCGCTTGTCGCTCGACGCCGAGCTCGTTTGCGCCGATGTCGCGGCGTGGACTCCGGAGCAACACTTCGACGCCGTCCTGCTCGATGCGCCGTGCACGTCGACCGGCACCATCCGCCGCCATCCCGACGTGCCGTGGCTCAAGCGCTCAGCCGACATCGCGTCGCTCGCCGCATTGCAGCGCCGCTTGCTGGACCACGCGATCACGCTGATCAAACCCGGCGGCACGCTGGTGTACTGCACGTGCTCGCTCGAACCCGAAGAAGGCGCCGACGTGGTCGCCGATCTGTTGGCGCGCGAACAAAGCGTGCGGCGCGTGCCGATCGCCGCCGCGGAGGTTTTTGGCCAAACCGACTTCATCAACCAGGACGGCGATCTGCGCACGCTGCCGTGCCATTTTACCGATGCTGATTCGCGCTTCGCCGGGGTCGATGGTTTCTACGCGGCGCGGCTTGAAAAACGCTAGACTTTCATAGGTTTAGGGGTTTATTCCCCGTCTGCCCACCGTTTCGTTATGGTGGGTCGGGCGCTTGGCAATTGCATTCAGGGAGGGGCGAGCGCGACGATGGCGCGCGGTTCGGTGGCTAATCATTTGAAGCTGTCATGGCTGTTGCTGCGCGGAGGCTTGCGGCAAGCTGCCGGGCGGCTCAACGGCCATCCGTTGCTGCGCTGGCCGCTGCCACCGCTCAAGGCCGACCGCCTCTTGATCGCGCCGCAGGATCTGCGCACGGCAGACGCCACGCTTGCCACCGAAATCTATTCCGGCCGCTTCGCCTTCGCCGGCAAGGTCGTGATCTGCGACGGCCGCTCGATCTTCGAAATGGAGCCGCCGTCGGACGAATGGGCGACGGCGCTGCTCGGTTTTGGCTGGCTGCGCCATCTGCGCGCTGCCGAATCCGGCATCACGCGCGCCAATGCCCGCGCGCTGGTCGACGAATGGATCGCGTTGCAGGGATCGTGGCATCCGGTGGCGTGGCGGCCCGACGTGCTGTCGCGGCGCATCATCTCCTGGCTCAGCCAGGCGCCGCTGGTGTTGCAGGACGCCGATGCGCGGTTCTATCGGCGCTTCCTGCGCAGCCTGGTGCGGCAGGTGCGCTATCTGCGCCATACCGCGGGCGATGCACGACGCGGCGTGGCGCGCATGCAGGCCGAGATGGCTCTGACCTACGCGGCGCTATGCATCGCCGGCCAGGCGCGCCACATCAAATCCGCAACCGACCGACTGCGCCACGAGATCGGGGCGCAGATCCTGCCCGACGGCGGCCATGCCAGCCGCGATCCCGGCGCCATCATCGAAGTGCTGCTGGAACTGTTGCCGCTGGGACAAGCGTTTTCGTCGCGCAACATCGCGCCGCCGCAGGCGCTGCTCAACGCCATCGACCGCATGATGCCGATGCTGCGCTTCTTCCGCCATTCCGAGGGCACGTTCGCGCATTTCAACGGCATGGGCGCGACGCCGGCCGAGCTGTTGCTGACGCTATTGGCCTATGACGAGATCCACGGCGCGCCGCTGTCGAACGCGCCGCACTCGGCCTATCAGCGGCTCGAGGCTAACGGCGGCGTGCTGATCATGGATACCGGCCGCGCGCCGCCGATCGAGATGAGTCTGGAAGCCCATGCGGGCTTCCTGTCGTTTGAATTCTCCACGCCCAAGGGCGCCCTGATGGTGGTGAATTGCGGCATGCCGCAGACCGCGCGCGAGGACTGGCGGCCGTTTGCCCGCGGCACGCCGGCGCATTCGACGGTCACGTTCAACGAAACGTCCTCGGCGCGGTTTGTCGAAACCCCGGCGTTCCGGCGCGTGCTCGGCGGCTCGCCGATGCTCGGCGGCCCGAGCCATGTCGCCGCGACCCGCGAAGATCGCGCCGACGGCATCGTCTTGCGCGCGGCGCACGACGGCTATGCCGGCCGCTACGGTATCCTGCATGAGCGCACCATCTTGCTTGCCGCGGATGGCGCGCGGTTCGAGGGCGAGGATATGTTTCTGGCCGCCGACGGCAGCGCGCAATTGCGCGCCAGCGAAGATCGTTACGCAGTACGCTTCCACCTCCACCCCTCGGTCAAGGCGACGCGGCTGACCGACGGCCACGGCGTCATGCTGATGACCGCCAACAAGGAGGTGTGGACGTTCACCGCCCCCGACGCCCGCGTCGAGCTCGAAGACTCCGTCTATCTCGCCGGCACCGGCCCGCGCCGGACCTCGCAATTGGTCATCCGCGGCCACGCCGGCGCCACGCCGCGCGTACTGTGGACCTTCCAGCAGACCACGTCGGCCGCGCTCGCCACCGCCGGCACCACGCGCCGCCTGCGCGAAGAGGAACCGCGGCTGCCGTTGTGAAATAATCTTTCCTCCCCAATGATCTTTCCTCCCCCTGAAAGGGGGAGGGTAGGGTGGGGGTCCGCGGCCTCGCCGCTTGCGCAAGCGTCGCCGCCGCAGACCCCCACCTGGCTCGCGGAGCCTGTCATCGGGCCGGCCACTTCGGGCCGGACCCGTTGGCTCGCCTCCTCCCCCTCTCAGGGGGAGGGTTTAGAAAAGGGAGAGGGTTTAAATCGTAGCGGGATGGTCTAAACAAACGTCATGACCAACGATCTCCGCCGCGCAACGCGGGCTCTCATTTCCGTGTCCGACAAAACCGGCGTCGTCGACTTCGCCCGCGCGCTGGCCGGGCACGGCGTCGAACTGGTTTCCACCGGCGGCACGCGCAAAACCTTGAGCGACGCCGGGCTTAAGGTGCTCGACGTCAGCGATCTTACCGGCTTCCCCGAGATGATGGACGGCCGGGTCAAGACGCTGCATCCGGCGGTCCATGGCGGCTTGCTGGCGATGCGCGACAATGCCGCGCACGTGGACGCAATGCGTGCGCACAACATCCGGCCAATCGATCTGTTGGTGGTCAATCTCTATCCGTTCGAAGCCGCCACCGCGCGCGGCGCCGATTTCGCCGCCTGCATCGAGAACATCGACATCGGCGGCCCGGCCATGATCCGCGCCGCGGCGAAGAATCACGACAACGTCGCCGTGGTGGTCGAGGCCAGCGATTACGCCGCGGTGCTGGCCGAGCTCACGCAGCACGCCGGCGCGACGACGCTCGCGCTGCGCCGCCGGCTCGCCGCCAAGGCCTATGCGCGCACGGCCGCGTACGACGCGGCGATCTCGAATTGGTTCGCGAAAGAGCTCTCCGATATCGCGCCGGACTATCGCGCTTTCGGCGGCCGGCTGATCGAGAAATTGCGCTACGGCGAGAATCCGCACCAGGCGGCGGCGTTCTATCGCACGCCGGACCCGCGGTTCGGCGTCTCGACCGCGCGGCAGGCGCAGGGCAAGAAGCTGTCCTACAACAACATCAACGACACCGACGCCGCTTACGAATGTGTCGCCGAGTTCGATCCGGCGCGCACGGCGGCTTGTGCGATCATCAAGCACGCCAATCCGTGCGGCGTGGCGGAAGGCGACAATTTGCTCGACGCCTATCGCAAGGCTTTTGCCTGCGATCCGGTGTCGGCGTTCGGCGGCATCGTCGCGCTCAACCGCACGCTCGACGCCGAAGCGGCGCGCGCCATCACCGAAATCTTCACCGAAGTCATCATCGCGCCGGACGCGACGGCCGACGCCATCGCAATCGTCGGCGCCAAGAAGAACTTGCGGCTGTTGCTCGCCGGCGGATTGCCCGATCCACGCGCCGCTGGCCTCACCGCTAAAACCGTCGCCGGTGGGCTCCTCGTGCAGTCGCGCGACAGCGCCGTGGTCGACGACATGGATTTGAAGCCGGTGACCAAGCGCGCGCCGACCAATGCCGAATTGCGCGACCTGCGTTTCGCCTTCCGTGTCGCCAAGCACGTCAAGTCGAACACCATCGTCTACGCCAAGGATTTGGCGACGGTCGGCATCGGCGCCGGGCAGATGAGCAGGGTCGATGCGGCGCGGATCGCCGCGCGCAAGGCGCAGGACGCCGCCGATGCCGCCGGTCTCAAGGAGCCCGCGACTAAAGGCTCGGTGGTCGCTTCCGACGCGTTCTTTCCATTTGCCGATGGCTTATTGGTCGCCATCGAAGCCGGCGCCACCGCGGTGATCCAGCCCGGCGGCTCAGTGCGCGACGACGAAGTGATCAAAGCCGCCGACGACCACGGCATCGCCATGGTCGTCACGGGCACGCGGCATTTCAGACATTAGGTCCCCCGTCATGCCCGGCCTTGTGCCGGGCATCCACGTCTTTAGAGCTGCACTGCGCCGAAGACGTGGATGGCCGGGACGAGCCGGGCCATGACGATGTTTGGGAAACTGGCAGAACCGGCAGGCAGCTCACACCGCGCCGGTGATCCACTGCTCGAGCTTCTGCTTCGGCGCGGCGCCGACTTGGCGGGAGGCGAGCTCGCCGTTCTTGAACAGCATCAGGGTCGGGATCGACATAATGCCGAATTTGGCCGCCGTGCCCGGGTTCTCGTCGACATTGAGCTTGACGATCTTGACCTTGCCGTTGAGCGACTTGGAAATCTCTTCCAGCGCCGGCGCGATCATGCGGCAAGGGCCGCACCACTCCGCCCAGAAATCGACGACCACGGGCTGGCTGGCCTTGAGCACGTCCTGCTCGAAGGTCGCGTCGGTTGTCTTATCGACCATGAAAAACCTCACTTTTTTCAGAAGAATCGGCAGGTCAGGCCGTTGAACCTATGAACCGACCCGAAGGGCGTCAAGGGAGCTTCACCGCGGCGTGACCTTTGTGTCATGTGCCGGTGAAAGCTTGGTCAATGCCGCGTCCAAAGCCTTGTCCATGACCGCGGCGGGCACTTCCATGAGCTTCGGCCCATCGGTGAACAGCAGCGCCGCGCGCACGGTTTTGCCAGGAAAAACCCGGGCCAGCACGGCGCGGTAGAGCGCCAGCTGAGTCACGTAGGGCGGCACTTCGTCGAGCCGGTCGGGAACGATCCGGTCGGTCTTGTAATCGGCGATCAGCACCGTCTCGCCGGTGACGGCGAGGCGGTCCACCTGCCCGGCGACAGGGATTGGGTCTCTTCCCGCGCGCGCGATGCGGCCGACAATCGGCACCTCGGCGCGGCTTCCCGGTGCAAAGATTTCGGCAAAATTCTTGTCGTCGAGGATCGCGAGCACTTGCCGCGCCATCTTCGCCTGTTCATCCGCGGTAAAGTCCGTGGCGGCATTGGCGAGATAGCGCTCGGCGGCATCCTTGCGGCGGTCGGCCGGAATATCGGGCAGCGCTTGCATCAGCCGATGCACCAGGCGTCCGCGCTCCAGCGCCTTTTGCCGATCGGCCGCGGAGCCGGCGCTTGGTGCGATCAGCGAAATCTCTTCGTCGAAAGCCGATGAGGGCGATAACGGCGCGGGACGCGACGCTTCAGTGGGCGCAGGTTGCCGCAGCCACGTCGGGAGATCGCGTGCATCGCTCTTTGCGGTCGCCGCGGCAGGCGCGGCGCGCTGCGGAAAAAGATCGCCGGTCGCCGGATTGCAATAACGCAGAACCTTATCGTCGCCGTCGCCTTCGGCAACGAGACGCGGTTCCAGCGCGTCGTGGATCAGATCGTACCAGCAATTCTCCGGCCGTTTGCGGATGCCGTCGGCGCCGCACACGATCAGGCGATCGGCGGCGCGCGTCATGGCGACATAGAGGAGCCGGCGGTATTCGTGCTCGGCCTCGGCGGATGCGCTGGCGCGCGCTTGCGTGACGCTCGGCACGTCGTCGGCTTTGCGGCCGACCCAGATCATTGCGCCGTTCTTGGCACCGCCGGCGAGCTGCAACAGGCGCGGCGGCCGCGGGCCCGCCGGCGGCGTCATGGTGTCGGCGAGAATGACGACCGGCGCTTCCAGGCCCTTGGCGCCGTGCACGGTCATGACCCGCACCTCGTTGCGGGCGATTTCCATGTCGCGCTTCACCTCGGCGCGCGCATCGCGCAGCCAGGCGACGAAGCCTTGCAGCGACGGCGTCTCGCGCCGCTCGTAGTCGAGCGCGAGATTGAGGAACTCGTCGAGCGCGTCGTTGGCTTCGGCGCCGAGACGGCCGAGGAAGTTTTTCCGTGCGCCGCCCGCGCCCAGAAGCTTGGCGTAGAACGCAAACGGCGTCGCTTGCCGCGCGTCGGCGGCGAGCGCGTCGAGGCGCGCCGCGGCTTGCGCGAAAATCCCCCGCTCGGACGCCTTCTGTCGCAGCGTCGCGCGCAGCGAGGCACTGCCGCGGCCACAGGCGACGGCGAACAGATCGTCGTCGCTCAAGCCGAACAGCGGGCTGCGCAACACCGTCGCCAGCGCCAGATCGTCCTCCTGCAGCAGCAGCGCATCGGCGAGCGCCATCAAGTCCATCACCGCGATGTGCTCGGTGAGCATCAGGCGGTCGGCGCCGGCGACTTCGACGTGCTGGTTTTTCAGCGCGCGGATGATGGCCTCGAACAGCTCGCCGCGCTGGCGCACCAGGATCAGAACGTCGCCGTAGCGTGCCGCGCCGTCGTCCACCATCTTGCGCACGGTGCGGGCGATGCGCCGGGCGAGCCGCACCCGCGGGCTTGTTTCGCTCACCGTGTCGAACGGCGCATCCCAGCCTTCGATCTCCTTGCGCTGGTCCGGCTGCACCGGCTCCCAGATCTCGACCACGCTCGGCGGCGCGTTCGGCAACGCGATATGGGGCGGAAACCCGCCTTCATCGCAGGTAACGCTGGCCGCGATCTCGGCGCGCTTGAACACTTCGTCCACGGCGCCAAGGATGGAATCGCCGGACCGGAACGAGTGCTCGAACTTGCTGACGATGAAGGTTAGGCCGCTCTTCTCGTGCGCGCTGCTGAAATAGCGCCGCATTTCGGCGAATTCCCTGGGCGCAGCGTCCTGGAACGAATAGATCGACTGCTTCTCGTCGCCGACGGCGAACATGGTGCGCGTGACGCTGCGCGCGCCGGCGCCGGCGCCGGCGAAGAACTCGGACGTCAGCCGCAGCACGATCTCCCACTGCTTGTGGCTGGTGTCCTGCGCCTCGTCGACCAGCACATGGTCGATGCCGAGATCGAGCTTGAAGTGCACCCAGGCCGCGTCGACGTTGGACAAAAGGGCCAGCGCCTTGTCGATCAGGTCGTCATAATCAAGCAGCCCGCGGCGCTGCTTCTCGGCGGCATAACGCGTGAGCACCTCGTGGGTCACGGTGAGCAGCGCCTCGCTGCGGCCGCGGCAGGCCACCGCGCGGTAGCGTTCGAGTAGCGCGCAGACGCGGCTTTGCTCGTCGGCAAGACGCGCGGCCAAGCCTGCGTCGATCGCCTTCGAGACGATGGATTTGCGCGGCGTGCGCGTGCCGGTGAGGAATATGTTGAGATAGGTCTCGGCCCGCTCGCCGCCGGCAAGCGTGGCGAGGCGCGCGAAACGGTCGGCCTGCTCGCAGTCCATCTTGCCGCCTTGCGCCAAGGCTTGCGCGATAGCCGGCCATTCCTCCGGTGCGACGATTGCGCCGTCGAAATATGCGGCCTCGGCGGCATCGAGTGTGTCGGACGGATCGACGCCGAGCTCTTTCGAGAGGTTTGCGATCGCGCCCTGTACGCCGCCGGCGCCGTTCACCCAATGATCGATCGCATCGCGGTGGCCGATGGCCTCGCGCACCACGTCGCGGAATGTTTGATCGGCCGCCGCCGTCATGGCGGTGCCGAGCGCTCGTGCCAGCGCGCTATCCGGCGCCGCGGCACCGTCGAGCAATACCGCAAGCGTGAGCCGCTCCAAGAGCTGCGATTGCTCGGCGTCGTCGAGCACGCTGAAACGCGCGGCGACATTGGCCTCGAACGGGAACTGGTGCAGGAGTTGCGTGCAGAAGGCGTGGATGGTGTGCACCTTCAAGCCGCCCGGCGTCTCCAGCGCCCGGGCGAAGAGCCGCCTCGCCAGCGCCCGCCGCAACGCCGTCGCCGCGACATTGGCATGCTCGCCAATAGCCTTGTCGAGCCTTTCGTCGTCGAAAGTCGTCCATTCCGCCAGCCGGTCGAACACCTGCTTCGCCATGTTGGCGGCGGCGGCCTTGGTGAAGGTGATGCAAAGAATTTTTTCCGGCGGCACGCCTTCGAGCAGCAGGTTGATGACGCGCTGTGCCAGCACGTAGGTCTTGCCGGAGCCCGCATTGGCAGCGACCCAAGCCGACACCTTGGGATCGGAGGCTTCACCCTGCCGCCGCCGCACCTCGTGCGGAATGGGAGCGGCCGTTCTCATTCGCCGCTCCAGAAGTCGTCGACTTCGCCGCCGGTCGCCGACCATTCCTTGACGCGAGCAAGATGGTCATAGTCGCCGTAATGGGTCGTCCACATCGGGTGGACGAGGGAGCGATAAGGCGTGCTTTCGTCGGCGAAGCGCGCGGCGAGGCCGGTTAGCTTTGCCAGCGCGCGGTCGGCTTGAGTGTCGGCCGTCCCTTCGGTGAAATCGATCAGCTTCGGTTCGCCGGGCCGCGCACCGCCCTTGAGCAGGACGTAGCCGATTTGAGCCACCGAGCAGTCTTTCGGAATCTCCTTGAAGCCGCCTTGGCGCAGGATCGCGGCTTCAAGCGTTAGTTGTGGCGCGAGACCGGTGCGCACCTGCTTTTCGGTGCGCGCCGAGCCAGTCTTGTAATCGAGGATGACGTAGCGGCCGTCGGCGTTGCGCTCGATGCGGTCGGCGATGCCGGAAAGCTTGAACGTGGCGTCGCCGAGCGGAATGTCGATAGCACCGCGGATTTCGGCGCTGATCTGGGCGATGGCCGGACGCCGCGCTCGTTCCCAATCGGCGAACCAGCGCGCAATGCGTAGAAAGCGCGGCCACCAGAATGCGCGCGCCTCGGGAAAATCCTCCAGCGTGGCAAAATGCGTCCGGCCGAGTGCGATGATTTCGGCGGCTGGATCGGCCGGCAATTTCTCCGCAAAGTTTTGCGTGAATTCGCCGATCGCGGCGTGGATCATGGTGCCGCGCTCGGCGGCGCCGGGCGACATGTCGACCGGATCGAGCGGCGTCAGGCGCAGAATGTGTTTGGCGTAGATCGTGTAGGGATCGCGCAGCCAGTTCTCGATGTCGGTGACGGAAAGGCCTTGCGGGCGTACCGCGCGCGGCGGCTTCGGCGCCGGCTGCGGCTCGAGCGTGATTTTGCTTGGCCGGTCGAGTTCGCGCGCCCAGGCGAGATAATTCTCGCCGCGTTGCCGCGCATCCTGCCAACGTTCGCCGGCGACGGCGGCCAGGCGCTGCAAAAACCGCGACGGCACCGTCGGCGCGCCGGCAAGCTTGGCGGCGTGGGTCAGAACCACCTCGCGGGCGCCGAGGAGCTGGGCGAAGTCATGGGCGGACAAACCGATGCGGCGTTCCGGCAGATCGAGGCCGAGCTTGAGCCGCATCGGCCGGCTGAGCCAAGCATCGGTGCGGCTTTCCGGCGGCCAGGTGCCTTCGACCAGGCCGCCGAGCACGACGCGATCGCTCTCGGTGAGACGCGCTTCCAGCGGGCCGAGGATGCGCGCGCGCAAACCGGTCTTGGCGGGCCGCCGCACCACCCTGCCGGCAAGCGCTGCGGCAAACAGCTCGACGTAATCGGATGGCGCGACCGCCAAGCCGGCCGCGGCGGCGCTTGCCGCCAGTTCGTCGAGCGCGTCCGCGAGCTTCGTTCCGTCGGGGCCCGCGAAGGCCGCGTCGCCGCCGCAGGCGGCGATGACGGCGCGATGACGATCGGCAAGCTCGCTGAGCGGGCGCGCCGCTGTGCCGAGGTTTTCCAGTGGCGCCAGTGCCTCGCCAAGCCGGGCGACGAGATCGGCGGCTGCTTGGAGCGCGGCGTCGCTTAAGATTGTGCGCGGATCGGAGCGGTGCAGATCGACCTTCTCGCCGCTGCGGAATTTGTCGAGCAGGCCGCGGAAGGTTTGTAGCGCGTGTGCAAGCCCGCGCGCGCCCGGACGTGGACGCGGCCCGCGCAGGATCGCGCGTTCGAGCGTCGCGACGGCATGACCGGTGCCGATCCGCCACAGCGGATGTTTGAGCAGCGCCAGCAACGTCACCGGCGCAAGGCCGCCCAGCGCCGCTTCGGCAGCGAGCCGGGCGAAAGTTCCCGCCGGCGTGTCGGCGAGCGCGTCGCCGCCGGAATCTTCCGCGGTGATGTCCCAGCGCTTGAGCGCCGCCAGCACACGATGACCAAGGGCGCGATCCGGCGTCACCAGTGCCGCGGTCTTGCCCTCGTGCACCGCCTCGCGCAGAGCGACCGCGATGGCGAGCGCCTCGTCCTCCGCATTGGCGGCTTCGATCACCGTCAACGTGTGCAGCGCCGTTTCGACGTGCGCCAGGAAGGTTTGATCGGCGGCTTTTTGCCGCCACATGTCGGTCGTGGCCGCCGGCCGCAGCGCCTCCGATGCCAATCGGTCGCGGCTGCACGGCGCGGCCAGGTTTGCGACCGCGTCGCGGGCGATGCCGATGCGCGTCAGCAACGCCTGCAGGGCGAATTGCGGATGCCCCGGCGCAGGCGCGATGTCCTTTTTCTCATCGCCCGCGATCAGCCGCCACGACTCCTCATCGAGATCGGTGTCGAGCCCGGGCAGCACCACGGCGCCGTGAGGAAGCCGCGCGATGGTGGCAATCAGCTCTGCGGTCGACGGGATCGAGCCGGTCGAACCCGCGACGATTACGGGCGCGTCGGTCTTGCGGGCAAGCCGCGCCGCTTCGGCCTTGATCAAACGGTCGCGCCGCTCGACCGCTTCGATGAAGCCGCGCTCCTTCAAGACCTCCGGCCATTGTTTGATGGCGATCTGCAAAAACTTCAGCGTGAGCTGCCAGTATTGATCGAGATCGTCGGGCACAAGCTCGTCGAGCTTCTCCCACGGTACGCCGCGCGTCGTCATATCGTCGATCAGGCGCGCCAGATCGTCGGCGAGCGTGCAGGCCGCGGCCGGCGTCTGCGCGACCAGCGGCGCGCCGCTGGCGCCATGGACGACGGGCGAATTGGCCCATTGCGTGATGAGTTGCGTCAGCAGGAGACGCCGCTCGACCGGTGCGAGCGCTTCCGGCAGCGCCAAGGCATCGGGAGCGATGTTGCCGGCCATGGCTTCGGCAAACGCGATCTCGTCCTCGTCGATATCGCCGATGGCGACGATGCGCGGCAGGATCGCCGCGTCGTCTTTCAGCACGTCGAGAAAGGCGTCGCGCGCCAGCCGGCAGGCGCGGCGCGTCGGCAGATAGAGCGTGGCCGCGGCCAGCGCCAACGGATCGGGCGCGGCGGCAAAGCCGAGCTTGCCGCCGATCAACGCCTCGATCAGCGTCGGCAAAAACGGCGCCGACGCCGGAATGGTGAAAACGCGCGGTGCCATTTTTGGTTCGCGGAAAATCGCCGCGCCGGTCTAGCAGATTCCAATGGACGACTGCGAGTTTTAATGGGCGGCGAGCGTCGCCTCGGCGGCCGTCACGGCGTCCGGGGTGCCGACATGCATCCATACGCCGTCAAGCCGCAGGCCGAACAGGCGGCCCTGGTCGCCTGAGCGATCGAACAGCCGCGTCAGCGGGAAGGCGCCCGTGGGGGCATCGGCGAACAGCGCCGGAGAGAGAATGGCGGCGCCGGCATAGACGAAGGGAACCACCTCGCGCTCGCCGCGCCGCTGCAGCCGGCCGTCGGGTGACATGGCGAAGTCGCCGCGGCCCTCATAGCCGACGCTGCCGGTAGCCGGCGCCAGCAGCAGCATGGCGTCCATGGACTTGGCGTCGAAGGCGTCGGCGAGCCGGACGAAGTTCGGTTTCACGCCGTCGAGCCAAAACGTGTCGGAATTGACCAGGAAGAACGGCGCGTCGCCCAATTGCGGCAACGCCTTGGCAATGCCGCCGCCGGTGCCCATGAGCGCATCGCGCTCATCGGAAATGACGATCTTCGGCCGCTGCCGCGATGCCAGATGCCGCTCCAGCGCGTCGGCGAGATAATGCACATTGACCACGGCGCGCGCGACATTGGCTTCGGCCAGGCGGTCGAGCGAATAATCGATCAGCGATTTTCCGGCGACGGCGACCAGCGGTTTTGGGATGCTGCCGTTGAACGGCCGCATGCGCGTGCCGAGCCCCGCCGCCAACACGAACGCGCTGTTCGGCATCATCGCGCAAAATCCCGCCGCTGCCCGATTCGCCCCATCATACATCCCGGGCGGGCACATTGGTGGCATACCAATCGGCGAGCATGCCGAGCGCGGGATGCGCCAGCGCGCGCTGCAGGTAATTCCATATGCGCGGCATGTGGCGCAAATATTGCGGCTTGCCGTCGCGGCGGTCGAGGCGGGCGAAGATGCCGAGGATTTTTGTCGCGCGTTGCGCCGCCAGCGTCGCATAAAGCTGGGTGAAGCCGGCGGTGTCGAATTTTGCATCGTCCTTGAGGCGGGCGCGGACGTAGCGGCTGAGCAGCGCCACCTCCAGCGCTTCGGGCACATCGACGCGCGCATCCTGGAGGATCGAGGCGACGTCATAGGCCCCGGGCCCGATCACGGCGTCCTGAAAATCGAGCACGCCGATGCGGGCGACGTCCTCGCGGTCGCCAAGCCACAACAGATTGGGCGAGTGATAGTCGCGCAGCACCCAGGTCGGCGGCGCCTCGAGCGCCGGCCGTAACGCGTTGCGCCACAGCGCGGCGAAGGCGTCGCAAGCGTCGGCGGTCGGCGGCGCGCCGACGCTTGGCAGATACCAATCGAGCAACAGCTCGGCTTCGATCAAAAACGCGTCGGCGTCGTAGCGCGGCAGGCGATAGTCGAAATGCGGCGCGATCGGCAAAGTCTCGGGCAATCTCCGGCGATGCAGCGAGACCAGCACGTCGATGGCGGCTTCGTAGCGTGCCGCGATCGGCGCCGGCGGCTCGCCGTCGACGATGCGCACCTCGCCGAGATCCTCCATGACGATGAGGCCGCGCGCCGGATCGGCGTGCAAAATCTCCGGCGCCGAGAGGTTGCGGTCGCGCAAGCCGCGCGCCAGCGCGACGTAGGGGATCGTATCCTCGGCGAGATGGGCGATGGCGCTATAGGGCTTGCCGTCGCGCACCGGCGGACCGTCGGGCCGCGGCGGCGCGTTCATCAGGATCATGGTCTGGTTGTCGAGCGTCAGCCGCTCGAAGATGCGCGTCGAGGCGTCGCCCTGCATGCGTTGGCGCCGCGCCGCGCCGACGCCGGATTCCTCGAGGAAGGCGCGCACCAGCGCGATGCGCTCGGCGCGCGGCGCAAAGGCGCCGTAGCCGACATAGCGGACATGGCGGGCTTCGGCGCCGAGCTCCGGCGCCAGCGTAAAGGTGATGTCGAAACGGCTGGGCGGCAGCAAGCCGGCGGCACGGTCGGGCCATTCCAACAGCACCACGGCGCCGTCGGGCAAATCGTCGAAGCCGAGCTCGGCCAATTCGGCCGTGCCCGACAGCCGGTACAGATCGGCGTGCACCAGCGGGAAGCGCGGCAGCTCATAGGTCTGCACGAAGGTGAAGGTCGGGCTCGGCACTTCGATGCTGTCGTCGCCGGCCAGATAGCGGATCAGCGCGCGGGCAAAGGTGGTCTTGCCGGCGCCGAGATCGCCGGACAGCGTCACCAGATCGCCGGGCTCGAGCGCGCCGGCGATATCGGTCATGAAGGCGGCCAGCGCCGCCTCGTTTGGGATGGTCACAGTGAAGCTTGCGCCACCCGTGGTCGTCAGCAGCATCGCGATTTAGGCCGCCGTCAGCGCGGCGGCTTCTCCGGTCGGGAACGTACATGTCACAGTCGTGCCCTCGCCGACAACCGAGGTGATGCTGACCGTGCCGCCGTGCAGCTCGACGAAGGAGCGTACCAGTGAGAGGCCAAGTCCCGGGCCGCGATGCTGGGAGCCCAGCGAATGGGATTCGAACCAGTCGAACACCTTTTCCAGTACCTCTTGCGG
>Ga0210395_10001966_pt1 | contig 16054 bp, 14 predicted proteins | sample IncBWH4OmetaG_FD_150861 | JGI IMG/M metagenome (GOLD analysis project Ga0210395, IMG submission 150861) | Forest soil microbial communities from Barre Woods Harvard Forest LTER site, Petersham, Massachusetts, United States - Inc-BW-H-4-O ... | reverse complement strand
TAAACGACTAACGGCGGACGCTTCGACGGCGGGTGTGGCTTGACGATAAAGAGTTCGTTCGCGCAAAAAAACAGGCGGACGAAACCGCCGCTTCTTTCATAGATTCTTTCCTGCTTACCATCGAGCCTCAGCCAATTTCAGGATGCGGTAGGGCATCGGCGGGGTCGTCGTTGCGGCGATGGCGAGACGCTCGTGTACGGTTTTGCAGGTCGCTAGCTGCGGCGTTTTCCTCGACATGCGCCGGGGTGGAAGCCTTGGGGATGGCGAATACCGAAGGCCGGCGCACAGAAAGGCCAGCGCCACCTGACGCGGCGTCGCGTCGTGCGCGGCGGCGATCTCGGCCAGCACCCGCCTGGCGGCGGTGTGCAGACCGGGAAAGTGGCCGTGGCCGAAGGGGCTATAAGCGACGACTGCGGCGCTGTGCTGCTCGCACCACGGAATCACCGAGCGCTCGACGGTGCGCTCCAGCAGATGGTAGAGCACCTGATCGCAGGCAAGCAGCCCGTCGCCACGATCTCTTCGAGGTCGTCTACATCGAAATTGCTGACGCCCCAGCTGAGGATCTTCCCTTCGCGGCGCAGCTCTTCAAACACCATGACCGTCTCGACGAGCGGGTGGGGCCCGCGCCAATGCAACAGATAGCAATCGAGCCGGTCGGTCCGCAATCGGCCGAGCGAGCGTTCACATGCCGAGCGCATCCGCGCGAGGGAGGCGTTCTGCGGCAGCACCTTGGAAACCAGAAAGACCTCGTCGCGGCGGCCGACGATGGCCTCGACGACCAGTTTCTTCGGGGCCCCCGAGCCATACATTTCGGCGGTGTCGATGTGGTTCATGCCGAGATCGAGGCCGCGACGCAGAGCGGCGACCGCCGTCAGACGGTGGGCCTCGTCGAGATACCACGTACCCATCCCGATCACCGATACGTCGTCGCGCCCAGTCACGCCGAACAATCGCCTTTGCACGACTATTCTCCTTACGGCGAGCGGCTATGCCGCGTGAACGCGCGTCTACGTACCGGCAAACAGTGTAAGCATCGCGCGGTTGAACGGCGGGATGTCGCCGGGCTTGCGGCTGGTGACCAGATTCCCATCGACCACGGCTTCCTGGTCCGTCCAATCCGCTCCGGCGTTAATGAGATCGGTTCTGAGCGACGGCCATGAGGTCATCCTCCGGCCGCGCGCGGCGCCGGATTCGATGATCGTCCACGGGCCATGGCATATCGCCGCGACTGGCTTTCCGGCATCGAAGAAGGCTTTTACGAAAGCGACCGCCTGGGGCTCGATCCGGAGGGAATCCGGGTTCATTACCCCGCCGGGCAACAACAATGCGTCGAAATCCTGAGGCCGGGCCTGGGCGAGTTTAACCTCGACCGGCAAGGTACGGCCCCAGTCGGTAAAATTCCAGCCGCGCACCCGGTTATCCTTCGGAGATACGATCCGAGTTTCGGCGCCGGCTTCGTCGAGCGCTTCGCGCGGCTCGATCAATTCGACCTGCTCAAACCCGTCGGTGACGAGGACAGCCACTCTGAGCCCTCTAATGTCATTGCTTTCCATGGTCCTGCCTCTTGCAGATGGTCCGGGATGACGCCCCGGCTTGTCCGATGCGATCGGTTAACATTAGGAGGCTTCGGAACTCCTTGATGGGCGTCAATCTTTTCGAGGGCGGTTTCAAGCGCGATCCCGTGGCAGATCTTATCAGCAGCGCAGCAGAACGCCGTGCCGATGCCGGCGCGCTTTGGACCCCGCCCGGCTTGCCATTTGGGATCCAGATCGTCAGCTCGCCGGAGCAGTGGATCTCGGCCCACATCAGCGCGTCGCGGCGAGCAATGCCCTCGCTGTTTTCAGATCGGTAGTATCGAAGCCCTCGGTGAACCGGTCGTAGATTGACGTGAGCATGTCATGCGCTTTGGCCCGCTGGCCCTGGTCGCCCCGCAGACGGGCAAGGCTGATGGCGGCGAGCAGCTTGAGCGACAGCGCGCCCTGGCGCTCGGGCGGTCTCGATCGCCCGCTGAAACGAGCCCTCCGCCGCGGACGCCCCGTCCCCGCCCAGGGCGATGAAGCACTTGTCCTCGACCCGATAGAGCTCGGCCTCAAACAGTCGGAATTCGCTGGTGCGGACGCTCTGGAGCCCGTCGTTTATGATGAACTTCACCAATTTGACGAGATTATTCATGGGGATCTCTTAGCCCTAAGGGTGATGACACTCACAGCCGTCGCACTCACGGGGTTCACACTCGATGCTCGTCCGGCGGTGCAGTTCGACAATTCAGAACGCGGCGCGCGATCCCACCATGACGCACGTCAATTATCCGGGCAATGTGACGCGAAGGCTTCCCCCGATCGCCGACACTTGCTCGCGAGACGCCGGGCCGCAGACCTCTCCGGTACGTGATCGATTGGCGCCTTACTGCCGCGGAGGCGTTTGTGGTTCCGAGCCACTGCCCTATCTGTAAATCGGGAAAGTGAAGTCCCATAGCGGAGACCGGGGTTGCCGATGTCCGACTACGCCCCGGGCGCCCCCGGAATTCCGGCGACCTGGACGAGCAGCGCCAAGGACATGGTCGGTTGCGCGCTGGGAACATCGCGGCTGTGGTTCACGCTCGGCTTTGGCATCGTCAACGAAGTTTATTATCCGCGGGTCGACATCCCGCAGATCCGCGACCTCGGCTTTATCGTTGCCGACGGCGAAGGCTTCTGGGCCGAGGTCAAGCGCGTCGACAATTATCAAATGCGCCTATTGGCGCCGGGCGTGCCGGCGGTCGAGATCGTCCACCGCCATGAGCGCTATTCCTTGCTGCTGCGCGTCTCGCCGGGCTCGCGGCGCGACGTGCTGGCGATCGAATGCCGGCTCGACGGCGACGAGAAATTGAGGCTTTACGCATTGCTGGCGCCGCATCTCGGCGCCACCGGCTACGGCAACACGGCGGTGGTGGCCTCGCATCACGGCCGGCTCACGCTCGGCGCCGAGCAGGGGCCGTTTGGCGCCGCGCTCGCCGCCGTCGACGAGCGCCAGCGCGACGCGATCGGGCGGGCGAGCGCCGGCTATGTCGGCTTTAGCGACGGCTGGCAGGATTTTGCCCGCAACGGCCGGATGAGTTGGGAATATCGCCGGGCCGGGCCGGGGAATGTCGCGCTCGTCGCCGAATTGCCGCGCCGTGCTGTGCTGTCGCTCGGCTTTGGCAGCAGCGCCGAGGCGGCGGCGACCTTGGCGATCGGCAGCCTGTTGCAGCCCTTTGACAACCTGCTCCAGCAGCACGTCGCTCTGTGGCAGGAGTGGCAGGCCGAACGCAGCGAGCGCTATGCGGTGTCGCTCGACGTCCCGCCGGCGCTCGCCGACGAATTTTTGGTGTCGACGATCGTGCTGCGCAGCCATCTCGACAAGACCTTTCCGGGGGCGATGGTGGCGAGCCTCAGCATTCCGTGGGGCGACAGCGGCAACGAGCGCGGCGGCTATCATCTGGTGTGGCCGCGCGATCTGGTCGAGACCGCCGGTGCGTTACTGGCCCTCGGCGCCGACCAGGAGGCGCGCGACACATTGCGCTATCTGATGGCGACGCAGTTGCGCGACGGGCATTGGCACCAGAACCAGTGGCTCGGCGGCACCCCCTATTGGCAAGGCATCCAGCTCGACGAAACCGCGTTTCCGGTGCTGCTCGCCGCCGCACTCGACGAGCGTGAGGCACTCGCCGGGATCGAGGTCGAGGACATGGTCCGCCGCGCACTGGGCTTTATCGCCCGCACCGGGCCGGCGACCGAGCAGGACCGCTGGGAGGAAAGTGCCGGGCTCAACCCGTTTACCCTCGCGGTGTCGATCGCGGCACTCGTCGCCGGCGCCGGGCTGCTGCCGCCGCCCGCCGGCGATTGGGCGATCGAGCTCGCCGATTTTTGGAACAGCAATATCGAGCGCTGGACTTCGGTCAGCGGCACCGCACTCGCCCAGCGGCTCGGGGTCGAGGGTTATTACGTGCTGGTCCTGCCGGGGCAGGCATTGTGGCGTCGCGACATCTTGCGCGCCGTCGTCCCGATCCATAACCGCCCCGGCAACGAACAGGTTCGCGCCGACGAGCTGGTCGGCACCGAATTCCTGCAGCTCGTGCGCTTTGGCCTGCGCCGGCCCGACGACCCGTTGATCCTCGATTCGGTCCGCGTTGCCGATGCGCTGCTCAAGACGGACACCCCATCGGGTCCGGTGTGGCACCGCTACAATTGCGACGGCTACGGCGAGCATGATGACGGCAGCCCCTATGACGGCACTGGGCGCGGGCGCGGCTGGCCGCTGCTGACCGGCGAGCGCGGCCATTACGAACTGGCCCTGGGGCGCGACCCGCTGCCCTATCTCGAAGCGATATGCCGGATGGCGAGCCCCGGCGGCATGCTGCCGGAGCAGGTCTGGGACGCCAACCCGATCGCGAGCCGGCGGCTGGCACCGGGTCGGCCGACCGGGTCGGCGATGCCGCTGGTCTGGGCCCATGCCGAGTTCATCAAACTGTTGATCTCGCGGCATCAGGGCCACCCGATCGACCGGCCGCGGCCGGTCTGGCAGCGCTATCGCGGGCAGCGGCCGGTGGCGCGCCACGCCTTCTGGTGGCCGCATGCGCCGATCGCCGGACTTCCGGCCGGGGCATTTCTCGCAGTGGCGCTGCCTCTGCAGGCCCTCGTCCATTGGGGCCGTGACGGATGGTGGGATGCCGCCGACGTGCCGACCGTCGAAAGCGGCCTCGGCTTTCATGTCGCGGTGCTCGAGGTTTCGCGGCTGGCAGCCGGCGCTCGGATCGATTTCACCTGGCAATGGCACGAATCCGGCGATTGGCACAATCGCGACTACGCGGTCGTGGTCGAGCCCGCCGAGCCGGCTCGAGCGGCTTTCCCCAGCGAGATGGGTGGGAAATTGACGGGGATCAAAGCGGGCTCGGCCTGAGCTGATAAATCGACCGAAGCGGATGGACGGATTTGCCCTATGGCGCTGCGGCTGAGATCGCCGGTTGCTTTGCGCTTGTTGCTCGCCGAGGCCAACTAGTCGAGCGTGAATGGGGTAGGGCGATGCCGAGCTTACGGGTCAACGGGCAAACATATGAACTCTCCGTCCCGGACGACATGCCGCTGCTATGGGTTCTGCGCGACGTTGTCGAGCTGACCGGGACGAAATTCGGTTGCGGCATTGCGCAATGCGGCGCCTGCACCGTGCATGTCGACGGCCGGGCATTGCGCTCCTGCGTCCTGCCGGTCGCCGATCTCGCCGGCAGAGAGATTACGACGATCGAGGCGGTCGGAAAAACGCCGAACGGCCAGAAGGTCCAGCAGGCCTGGATCGATATCGACGTCGTCCAATGCGGCTACTGCCAATCCGGGCAAATCATGTCGGCAGCGGCGCTGCTGGCGGCCAATCCCAAACCGAGCGATGCCGAGATCGACGCCGCCATGTCGGGCAACATCTGCCGCTGCGGTACCTATCCGCGGATCAGGGCGGCGATCCGGCAAGCCGGAACTTTCGCGTGACCGGCAACCCCATGTTATCGCGACAGCCCATGACGAAGCCTGCCGGGCTTTCACGCCGCGCCATCCTGAAGGCCGGCGCCGCCGGCGGCGGGTTGTTGCTGGGTTTCCGGCTGCCTCGGATGATCGCCGCCGAAGCTGCGGACAACGCGGTTTTCGCGCCCAATGCCTTTATCCGCATCGCCCGCGACGACAAGGTGACGATGATCATACCTCAGGTCGAGATGGGCCAAGGCACCTATACCTCGATGCCGATGCTGATTGCCGAAGAGCTGGAGGTCGACCTCGCTCAGGTCGGTCTCGAAGACGCGCCGCCCGACGACCGGCTCTATGCGAACCCGCTGCTCGGCTTGCAGGCGACCGGCGGTTCGACCTCGGTGCGGGCGATGTGGGAGCCGCTGCGCCGCGCCGCCGCCGCCGCTCGCATCATGCTGATCGCCGCCGCGGCGCGGCAGTGGCGGGTCGATCCCGCGTCTTGCCATGCGCAAAACGGTGAAGTCATCCATGTGCCGACCGGCCGCCGGGCCCCCTACGGGGTCCTGGTCGACATTGCCGCGGCATTTCCGGTGCCGACCAATGTTCCGCTCAAAAGCCCCAACGAGTTCGAGCTGATCGGCAAGCCGGTCAAACGGCTCGACAGCCCGATAAAGGTCTGGGGCGAGGCGCGCTTTGGCATTGACGCGATGGTGCCGGGGATGTTGATCGCCACCGTCGCCGCGTGCCCGGTTCCGGGCGGCAAGCTCAGGGGCGTCGACGACAGCGCGGCAAAAAAAGTCGCCGGGGTGCGCCAGGTCGTGCGGCTCGATGACGCCGTCGCGGTTGTCGCTGACCACATGTGGGCGGCCAAGCAAGGCTTGGCGGCGCTCGACATCGATTGGGACGAGGGCCCGAACGCCACGCTCTCGACCGCCGAGATCGTGCGCCAACTGGATAACGCCTCGCAGCACTCGGGTGTCGTCGCGCGCAAGGACGGCGACGCCGCCGAGGCCATAGGCCATGCCGCGACCAAGATCGAGGCGATCTATCAGATGCCCTATTTGGCGCACGCGACGATGGAGCCGATGAACTGCACCGTCCAGATGCGCCCGGATGGCTGTGATGTCTGGGTCGGGAACCAGGTTGTTGCCCGCGCCCAGGCCGCGGCTGCCGAGGCGGCCGGGTTGCCGCCGGACAAGGTTCGGGTTCACAACCACCTGCTGGGCGGCGGTTTTGGCCGGCGGCTGGAAGTTGATTACATCGCCCAGGCAGCGCGCATCGCTAAACAGGTCGCGGCCCCGGTCAAGGTCGTGTGGACGCGCGAAGAGGACATCCAGCACGATATCGTCCGGCCTTATTACTATGACCGCCTTTCCGCTGGCCTCGATGAAAAGGGGATGCCGGTTGCCTGGACCCATCGCGTCACCGGCTCCTCGGTCATGGCGCGATGGCTGGCCGCCGGCTTCAAAGACGGCCTCGACCCCGACGCGGTTGACAGTGCTGCGACCGATTTTCCCTACGCAATCCCGAACATGGTCGTCGACTACGTACGGCACGAAATACCTGGGATCGCGACCGGGTGGTGGCGCGGCGTCGGCGCCACGCACAACGTCTTTATGGTCGAAAGCTTTATCGACGAGCTTGCGGCGGCGGCAAAACGCGACCCGATCGAATATCGGCGCGGGCTGCTCGGTAAATTGCCGAATTCGGGGGCCGGGATCGCTGCCGAGGCAGAGGTGGCCTGGGGCGGACCAAACCCGCAGTTCGCGCGGCTCGCGCGGGTGCTCGACCTCGTAACGCGGAAATCGGGCTGGGGCGGAAAGCTGCCGCCGGGCAGCGGGCGCGGGGTCTCGTTGCAATACGCCTTTGGCACTTATCTGTCGCAGGTAGCACAGGTCGCGGTTTCCAGGGATGGCGTGGTCCGGGTCGAGCGGGTGGTTTGCGCCGTCGATTGCGGCATCCCTGTCAATCCGGACACGATCAAGGCACAGATCTCGGGCGGCATCGTTTTCGGACTGACCGCTGCGCTGTTCAGCGAGATCACCTTTGAGAACGGCCGTGTCCAGCAGAGCAATTTCAACGATTACCGCGTGCTGCGCATCGACGAGGCGCCGGTCGTCGATGTCTATCTGATCAAGAGCATGCAGCCGCCCGGCGGCATCGGCGAGCCCGGTACGGCCGGCGCAGCGCCGGCGCTGACCAATGCGATCTTCGCCGCGACCGGCAAGCGCATCCGAAAATTGCCGGTCAAGGACCAGCTGCGCACCCTATGATTTTGGAGGCGGCGCCAATGGCACTGGGAAGCGCGCCGTGAGGCCGCCGGTCATCATCGTCGTAATCGTGCTTGCGATCGCGGGCGGGGTCAGCTGGCTGCTCCTGCGAACCCACGGAGCGATGAGTTTTGCCAGCGGGACGCCGGTCGACCTCAGTCAATATCGCGGGCCGGACCCAACCGGCGTCCCGGCCGCGCTGGCCAAGGCGGACCTCGTCCGCCGCGGCGAATATTTGGCGCGCGCCGGCGACTGCGCTGCCTGCCACACGGCACCCGACGGCAAGGCATTCGCCGGCGGTTACGCCTTCAGACTGCCCTTTGGCACGATCTATTCGCCGAATATCACGCCCGACACCGAAACCGGCATCGGCGAGTGGAGCGACGCCGATTTTCTGCGCGCCATGCATGACGGCATCGGCAAGAACGGCGCATACCTGTACCCGGCGTTTCCGTATCCCTATTACACCCTGCTAACCGACAATGACGTGCTGGCGATCAAGACCTATCTGTTCAGCTTGACGCCGGTGCACCACCAGCCGCCCTCGGACGATCTCAAATTTCCGTACAACCAGCGCTATCTGCTGCGCTTCTGGAATATTCTGTTCAATCCGGACCGGCGCTTTCAGCCGAATTCGAACCGCCCGCCGCAGTGGAACCGCGGGGCCTATCTAACCGAGGCGCTGGGCCATTGCGACGATTGCCACACCCCGACCAACCTGGCGATGGCCCCCGATCAGAGCCGGAAATTCGGCGGCTCTGTGATCGACGAGTGGAAGGCCTACGACATCAGCGCCGATCGCGAACGGGGCATCGGCGGTTGGTCGGATCAGCAACTCGGCGGATATCTCGCCGACGGCCATGCGCCCGAACGCAGCTCGGCCGGCGGGCCGATGAGCCCGGCGGTCGGCAACAGCCTGCGTTTTCTGACAGCCGACGACATCCAGGCGATGACAGCCTACGTCAAGAGCGTTCCGGCGAGTGCCGAGAGCGACAACCCGGCCGCGGTGCCCTGGCCGGCGTCGCCGCCGAAGCCGCCGCTGACGCTCGTCGCCGGCGGCAGCCCTGGCGCGGGGCAGCGCGTCTTCGAGGGCGCCTGCGCCAGCTGTCACGGCTTTGACGGCAAGGGCACGATCTGGCAGCACGCGGACCTCGTCGGCGATCGCAGCGTCTCCGACCCGGCCGCGACCAATGTGATCTTGGCGGTACTGCAAGGCGTCAACCTTTCGACCGCGCAAGGCCAGGTGTTCATGCCGGCGTTCGGCAAGGCCTATTCCGATGCCGAGATCGCTGCCGTCGCGAATTTCGTGACCGACCGTTTCGGCGGCGTCTCGTCTAACGTCACCGCCGCCGATGTCGGCAAATTGCGGCAGGCCGAATGACACGATTAGCGATCCCGCGCCCACAGCCGGGGATCGCGGCGGTGAGCTCGGTCGCGGTCATGCTCTCGCGCCTTCGATTCGCTTTTCGGGGTCGGCTTTCATATCCTGCGGCTGGCCTACGCGATCAGCGTCTCCGCCTTTATCGTCCTGCTCAATACCCGAGTGCAAAGCCCAGCGCGAACAGGTGAATCCAGAACCGCCCCTCTTTCGATCTGTTTCGTCTGGTCTCCAACGCTGTCACAGCGGGATGTTGTCGTGTTTTTTGGGGGGGTTGGTCAGCTGTTTGCCGCGCAGCATGGCGAGTGCCTTGGCCAGGCGCCGGCGGGTGTCATGCGGCGGGATCACGTCGTCGATAAAGCCACGGCTCGCGGCGACAAATGGGTTCGCGAATTTCTCGCGGTATTCTTGCGCGCGGGCCTCGATCGCCGCGGCGTCGCCGAGATCGGCGCGAAAAATGATCTCGACCGCGCCCTTTGGCCCCATGACCGCGATCTCGGCCGAAGGCCAGGCGAAATTCACGTCGCCGCGCAGATGCTTCGAGCTCATCACGTCATAGGCGCCGCCATAAGCCTTGCGCGTGATCAAGGTCACCTTCGGCACCGTCGCCTCGGCAAACGCGAACAGCAATTTGGCGCCGTGCTTGATGATGCCGCCATATTCCTGCGCGGTTCCCGGCAGAAACCCCGGCACGTCGACAAAGGTCACTATTGGCACGTTGAAGCAGTCGCAAAACCGGACAAACCGCGCCGCCTTGCGCGCGCTGTCGATGTCGAGGCAGCCCGCCAATACCATCGGCTGGTTGGCGACAATGCCGATCGTCGAGCCCTCCATCCGGGCAAAGCCGACGACGATGTTGCGGGCGAAATCGGGTTGAATTTCGAAAAAATCGACCTCGTCGACGACCTTTAGGATCAGTTCCTTGATGTCGTAGGGTTTGTTCGGGTTGCTCGGCACCAAGGTGTCGAGCGACGGTTCGACCCGATGGCACGGGTCGGCGGTCGGCCGCAACGGCGGCTGCACCCGGTTCGAGGCCGGGAGAAAATCGACAAACCGGCGCAATTCCAGCAACGCCTCGACGTCGTTCTCAAAGGCGCGGTCGGCCACCCCCGAGCGCGCGGTATGGGTCAACGCCCCGCCCAACTCCTCCTGGGTCACGGTCTCGTGGGTGACGGTGCGCACCACCTCGGGCCCGGTCACGAACATGTAGGAGGTGTCCTTGACCATAAAGATAAAGTCGGTCATCGCCGGCGAATAGACTGCACCGCCGGCGCACGGCCCCATGATCAGCGACACCTGCGGCACCACCCCCGAGGCCAAGACGTTGCGCTCGAACACCTCGGCATAGCCGGCGAGCGAGGCGACGCCGTCCTGGATGCGCGCCCCGCCCGAATCGTTGAGCCCGATCACCGGGGCGCCGACATTCATCGCCTGGTCCATGATCTTGCAGATCTTCTCGGCATGCGCCTCGGAGAGCGAGCCGCCGAACACGGTGAAATCCTGGCTGAACACAAAGATCAGCCGGCCGTTGATCGTGCCATAGCCGGTGACGACGCCATCGCCCGGGATGCGATGCTCGTCGATGCCGAAATCGTGGCTGCGGTGCTCGACGAACATGTCCCATTCCTCAAACGAATGGGGGTCGAGCAGCAATTCGATCCGCTCGCGCGCGGTCAGCTTGCCGCGGCGGTGCTGCGCCTCGACGCGACCCGCACCGCCGCCCGCCCGCGCTGCTTTGCGCTTTTCGTCCAGGCGGTCGAGAATATTGTCCATGATGCCTCACGACGGTGACCGCGCGAGATAGCATCGCTGTTCGCGCCGCACCAGCCTTGGCGGGAATTCACCTCGCGGGTCGCGCCGGATCGAGAGGCGGCGTGGTCGGACGATCAGCCGGTTTACGCCCGAGCATGCCCGGGCATAGCCGGGCGCTGGCCGAGTTCGGTAAAAAACCGCAGCAGGTAGCCGTCGGGATCGGCCACGACGAACTGCCGCTGTCCATTCTCGAATTCGTTTACTCGATACCAGCGCTCTTCCAGCGGAATGACGATTTCGCATCCCGCCGCTTGGACGCGGCCATGGAGTGCATCGACCGCGCTGACCTCGATCATCAAGTTGACGCCGCGGCCATAGGGATGTTCGAGCGGTGCGGTTCGAAAGCGGCGGCCTGGTCCCGCCGCTTCCTGCAGCATCAAGTTAACCCCGGCCAGGTCGAGATAGGCAAAACGCTCCTCCGGCCGCTCGAACAACACACCGAACCCGACAACGCCGATGTAAAAGGCGAGCGACCTTCCAAGGTCCTCGACGTCGATCTCGGGCACCAATCTCGAGGTCATGTTTGCCCCGCGCCGCGCACGGGCGCGCACGAGAAGAAAATCACTTCCGCGTGCGCGCCAAAAAAGAACAGCGCCGTCTTGCGGCGGTGCCGGGTCGAGAAGGATGCGGCCGGGGTTATTCGGCCGCGGCGCGGGCTGGGGTTTGCGCCGAAGCGAGCACCGCGGCGGCCTCCTTAGCGACGCGGGTGCCCTCGAAAAAGCGCGGGTTTTGCGTGCCCCACAGCCGCACCGCGTTCTCAAAGGTGAAGTCGCGGAAGTCGCCCGCGGTGATGTGGCCGTCCTCGACCAGCTCATAGGCCTCGGGCAAAGGGTGGCGCATGTCGATCACGTCGAAATGCCCGATGTCGGAGCTGAAGATCGCGTTCAACCTCGACCCGAACGGGTTAGTGCGGCCAAACGCGGTGGCGTTCATCCGGTCGTCGGCCTCGCAGCCGAAATAGTAGGGCTTGGCGTAGAGATCGACCCAGTCTTCCTTGCGGGTGATCTTGCAGGCCGAGAAATCATCGACGTTCTCGATCCCGCCGGTGAGATACGCTTGTTCGGGGTCGGGCAGCCCACCGCGCTCGCGCAATGCGGCGGCGATGTCGGTATAGCCGTATTTCTCGACGAGGCCCGCCAATTTGGTGCGGTCGAGCTTGTCGGGATGCATGCGCTCGAGCGCGCGGGCGCTGCGCCGCTCCCAATGCTCGATCAAATCGCCAAACAATTGGCTGGCCCAACCGACACCGCCTTCGAGGAAAGCGAAATGCAATTCCGGAAAGCGCCGGGTGACGCCGCCGAGGAAAATCGCTTTGGCAGTCGCATGCCCGGCCGCCGCGAAATGGCCGATGTGGTTGTAGCAGAAATTGGTCGGCGACAGGCGCAGGCCCTGGTTGCTGGCGGCGCTGTGGAAGGTCGGCGCTATGCCCAATTCCACGCATTTCGCCCAGACCGGGTCGTAATCGTAGTCGCTGTCGAGGCCGAGCACGTCGTACCACACCGCAAAGCGCGCGCTGTCGGGGTCGTTGGCTGCCGCGGCCGGCGCCTTGCGGGCGAGGTTGCTGCCGAACATGCCGACCTTCGACCCCAATTGCCGGGTGACGAATTCGAGCTCGGCAATGGCTTCGTCTGGGGTGTGCATCGGGATGATCGCGGCCGGGGTCAGCCGGTCGCCAAGCCCGCTGAAATAATCGGCCGAGACGATGTTGTAGGCGCGGATGACGGCGCGCCGCGCGGCGTCATCCTGAATCCGCGGAAGCCGCAGCCCGGCGGTCGGGTAGACGATGACAAAGTCGAGACCCAGCTCGTCGAGGCGGTCGTAGAGGAGCTTCGGCATCATCGCGGTGGCGCGGTCGAGGGTGTTTTCCGCCTGGCGGCTCCAAAACGCCTGCTGACCGAGCCTTTTGTGCCGGCGCTCGGCCGGCGATAGCGACAGCGACTCGCGGGTCGTCCCCATCGCCTTCAAAAAGCCGTCCGCGGCGAGATCGCCGCCGACCTTGCGCATCTTGTCGCTGAACACCGGATCGTATTCGACCCAATGCCCGTCGCCGTCGACGATCGGATGGTCGATTTTTGAACGAACCTGCTCAGGGGTCATATGCGCGCTCATGATCTGCTCCGAGGAAGTGGCTAGTGCAGCGCACAGTATCCTGAGCCAGCTGATGATGAGCGCCAACCATGATTTGCCCGCGAGGCCTGCATTGCGCGCATGCATGACCCGATAAAACCGGCCGCACACCTCCGCCTGGGCCGCCGGCACAGCTTCGGGATCGCGAGTAGAACTCGCGCCGCACGAGCGGGTAGAAGTGAAAGCTTGTGAAGCAATGGAAACGACCGGGAATGCTATATGAGATTTATAAACTCGTTTCCAAAACTAGTGAAAGCGGTGTCGAGGCCTCGCAGTTTCTCGGCTCCGCTCGTCGCCTCGGATACGCTCGCCCGTCAACTTCGCGGCGCCGCGGGAGCCGCCGAAGACGGCGGCGGCGAGGCGGAATGGTCGGCGGGCGCGTCGGCGGCGGCCACCGGCGTCGGCGGCAAAGCCGGGAGGCATTTGGCGACCAGTACCGTCAAGTCGAGCATCCCCAAACCGATGGCGATCGCGAGCAGCCAGGCATTCATCTCGTTGGCGATGCGATCGAGGCGAACCATGCGCTGTTTCATCCGAGGCCCCGTGTAAACTCGTCCGAACTCAGTTTAGAACAGATATAATCACATTTGCTGCGATGCAATATCATATTTTGCAATCGGTTATGCAAAATGTGGGGGCTTATGCTGCGCCGCAAGATGAGCAATTGGCGGAGATCGACCTCGCCCGGGCGCGCGCTTTCTCAGGAATCTGGCACCATTACACCGCCGAAGCCCGCCTCTGCCGTCGGTTTGGCCGAGGATATTTCCGGGCCCCGCCTGGTCACGATCCGCCGTAGACCGGGATGACCGCGCCGCGGGTCACCCGGTTTTCCGCAGAGGCGAGAAAGGCGATCAGCCGGGCGATATCCGCCGGCATCACCCATCGGCTGAAATCCGCCCCCGCCATCGCCGCCCGGTTGGCCGGCGTGTCGAGGATCGAGGGCGCCACCGCGTTGACCCAGATCTCGTCGTCGACGGTTTCCTGGGCCAGCGCCTGAGTCAAAGCCGCGACCGCGGATTTGGATGCGGTATAGGCGATCATCCCAGCGCCGAGGCGCGGCTCCAGCGCCGGCCGGGCGGCGACGTTGACGATCCGTCCGCCTTTGGCGCCGCCGGGGCCCGGCTCCCGGCGCGTGCGGAAGGCGGCGACGGCCGCCGCCGAGCACAAAAAGCACGACAACGCGTTGATCCGAAACTGCGCGGTAAAATCGGCCGCCGAGGTCTCGGCGACCGGCGCCATCGCGAACCCGCCGGCAAGGTGGATCGAGGCCCACAGCGGCGGCAGCGCCTGGTAAAAACCGTGGACCGCGCCCTCGTCGGCGACATCGACATCGCGCGCGATGTGCACGCCGGCGTCGCTGGCATAGGGGAGATCCGCAAGCTCGGCCGGCACCAGATTGGGCACATGGCAGACCGCGCCGGCGGCGCGCAAGGCCGCAACGACCGCGCGGCCGAGGCTCCCGGTCCCGCCGGTCACGACGACATGGCTGCCCGCAAAATCGACCATGACGAGGCCTCCCACCCGATCTTCGGCGCCATCATAATCTGGCTTAGGCAAAATTGACGCCGGGTTTGCGGGAATGGCGGGCTTGCGGATTTCGAGGGCCGGACGCCACGCCGCCCCCCTGCCCGCCCCGGGGGGAAACCATTCCTTCGTCGCCAATGTTTCCAGAGTATGACCCAAACACGGCAACCGCGATCTAGACGAGCCGCCGTGGCAATTGGATTGCACTGAAAAAGGTGAACGCGTGAAGGCCGCAGAGAAGGAGAAATGCCCAAGCATAAGCGGTTCGTTTCGCTATTCTAGGTAGGGCGCGAGCACATTTTCGATCCATTTCATGAATGCGCGGACTCGGCGCGACAGGTTGCGCCGATGCGCTACTACGAGGGACACGGCAAGCGACCGGCGACCAAAGTCGGGTAGAATTTCCACCAGCGCTCCACTCTCTAAGTATCGGCCAATCCCCAAGAGTGGCGCCTGAATCAGGCCAAGACCGGCGAGGGCAGCGGCTTCGTAGGTTTGTGCGCTGTTGACGTGCAGCGCACCTGGCAACTGAAGTGTCGCGTAACTTTCGCCGTCCGGATATTCCCATCCATAGGGTCTTGCGCCCAGCGTCGTCCCAAAGTGAATTGTCCGGTGTTCCTGGCGCTGGAGATCTCCCAGCGATTGAGGGACGCCATAGCGCGCAAGATAGGCGGGACTGGCAGCGTTGGCCATGCGCAACAGGCCCAATGGGCGGGCAATCAGCGTCTCGTCCCCAATGGGTCCAAGCCGCAATACACAGTCGAACCCCTCTTGAACCAGATCGACTTGCCGATCCGTACTCGACACCTCCAGCTCCAACTCTGGATGAGTCGCCATGAAATCCGGTAAGGCCGGCACGATCGTTGTCCGTGCCACCTCGGTCGGAAGATCGACGCGTAGACGCCCGCGAAGTGCCACGCGATCGCCTGCGAACATTGAGTGGAGATCGTCAACGCCTGCGAGCAGATCGCGGGCCCGTGCATGAAATACGCGTCCGTCTTCCGTCAACTGCACGCTGCGCGTCGTCCGGTGCAGAAGCCTGACGCCGACATCTTCTTCCAGCTTCCGGACCGCCGTTGAGGCCCTTCCCTTCCGAATGCCCAGGCTATCGGCTGCGTGGGTGAAGCTCCCCATTTCCGCTACCGTTATGAAAATGAGGATGGGTTCGAGATTCTGCATTTTCGTGCCTCGGTATTGTTCACCACTGAGAGAACAGTGAGTTCATTTCCTCGGTGTTTATCATACCTAAGAGACACAGTAAGCTCCGAATATGGGATCCCCCCATCGGAGAATGACAAGTGTCCGAAACTATGAACCTGCATCAGGTGCCTGAAACTATGACCTTGCATCGCGCCCTGTGGGCCGGCCGGATAATGAGCGCGTTTGTCGTTATCGCTCTGGTGGCAGACGGCACTATTCAGCTTTTCGCGCCGGCACAGATCGCGAGCATGTTGCAGGAAACCGGGTTCGCGATG
>Ga0210395_10001965_pt1 | contig 16057 bp, 12 predicted proteins | sample IncBWH4OmetaG_FD_150861 | JGI IMG/M metagenome (GOLD analysis project Ga0210395, IMG submission 150861) | Forest soil microbial communities from Barre Woods Harvard Forest LTER site, Petersham, Massachusetts, United States - Inc-BW-H-4-O ... | reverse complement strand
CGACCTCAACCAGGGCACCACCGCGAACTTCCCGATCCAGGGGTACGTGGTCACCCGGTCCTGGTCGGCCCGCAACCCGGACACGCTGAAGGCGTTCGTCGCCGCTCTCACCAAGGGCCAGGAGATCGCCGACACCAGCCGGGCCGCGGTCGAGCAGGCCATGGAGTCGCTCAACGGGCCGATGAACGGCCAGATCCCGCCGATCGTCGCCGCCGTGATGGCGGTCAACATCTACCCCACCGCGATCGACAAGGTCCGCATCCAGCGGGTCGCCGACGTCATGTACCAGTTCGGGCTGCTCAAGACCCGGTTCAATGTCACCCCGATGATCGGGCCCTGACGGGAAGGCCGGTCGCGCACTGCCCTTTGTTACCTGACGTGACAGCAACCATCGAGTACGGAACGAGTCCCGGGTTTCGCGCAAGCGACGCCGTGCCTCGTTCCGTGCCGGTGGTCGTCATCGGCGCCGGCCAGGCCGGTCTCGCCGCCTCCTATCACCTGCGGCGGCGCGCCGTCGACCGGACCCCGTACGCGCGGGCCGCGGCCGCGCGGGGCGCACTGGTGCGGCACCCGATGTTCACCGCGATCGAACCGGGCGGCGTCCGGATGGCCGACGGGACCTTCCAGCCGGCCGACGTGATCCTGTCGGCGACCGGGTTCCGGCAGGCGGTCGATCACCTGGAACCGCTCCGACTGCGCGGCGAACTGGGCGGCATCGCGCTCGACGGCACCGCGGTCGCCGCCGACCCGCGGATCCGCCTGATCGGGTGCGGACCGTCACAGTCCACGGTCGGCGCCAACCGCGCGGGCCGCGCCGCCGCGATCGCCCTATCAAAACGGCTTACCCGGACATAACGGACGCCTTGGCGTTGTTGCGCCAAGCGTGATCACCGCGCGGCACCGGAATACCGCCCTGCTCGTAGCCGGCTGCTACTTCATGGAGATGCTCGACGGGACGATCGTCACCACCGCCGCGCCGCAGATCGGCCGGTCGCTGCACGCGCCGGCCACCCAGGTGGGCCTCGTCGTCACCGCGTACCTGCTGACCCTCGCGGTGCTCATCCCGCTGTCCGGGTGGCTGACCCGGCGGCTCGGGAACCGCATCGTCTTCCTCACCGCGATCGCGGTATTCACACTCGCCTCGCTCGGCTGCGCCGCCAGCGTCAACCTCGGCATGCTCGTCGCGATGCGCGTGCTCCAGGGGGTCGGCGGGGCCATGATGGTGCCGGTCGGCCGGACGATGGTGCTGTCGCCGGCCGCCAAGGAGGACATCCTCCGGCTGACCTCCTACGTGGTCTGGCCCGGTCTGCTCGCCCCGGTGATCGCGCCGCTGGCCGGCGGGCTGATCACCACGTACGCGTCGTGGCACTGGCTGTTCCTGATCAACGTGCCGCTCGGCGTGATCGCGTTCGCCGTGGCGTGGCGCGTCATCGCCACCGGGCGGTCCGCCGACGGCCTGCCGCCGCCGCTCGACTGGGCCGGCGTAGTACTGACCTGTGCCGGGCTCGGCGCGCTCACCTACAGTGCCGATCTCATCTCGCGGCCGTCACCGCCCGGGCTCGAGACCGCGCTGTTCGCCGCGGCGGCGGCCGTGCTGCTGGCCGGCGCGGTCGTGCACCTGCGCCGCGCCCCGCACCCGCTGCTCAACCTGCGCACACTGGCGGTCCCCACCTTCCGCCTCGCGCAGTCCGGCATCACCGTGTACTTGCTCGTGGTCGGCGCGATGCCGTTCCTGATGCCGTTGCTGTTCCAAGTGCAGTTCGGCTGGTCGCCGGTGAAATCGGGCGCCGTCACCGCATTCGTGTTCGCGGGAAACGTGGGCATCAAGCCGGCGACGACACCGCTGATCAACCGATTCGGTTTCCGCCCGGTGCTGATCGTCTCCGCGCTCGGCACGACGATTTTCGTCGCGGCGCTCGGCTTCACTACCGTCTCGACTCCTGTGTGGGTGATCGCGGCGCTCGCGCTGGCCAGCGGCGTCACCCGGTCGGCCGGGTTCACCGTCTACAGCACGGTCGGCCTGACCGAGATGCCCGCCGAGCTGATGCGCGACGCCAACATCTTCGCCGCGACGTCTATGCAGCTAGGCGCGGGGCTGGCGATCGCGGCGGCGACGGTGGCGCTGCGCGCCGGCGGGGCGATCACCGGCGGCGTACCCGGCGGCATCGACGGGCAGGCGGCGTTCACGGTCGCGTTCTGCCTGCTCGCGTTCGTCTCCCTCGGGTGCGTGACCGGGGCACTGCGGATGGACAGGGGCGCCGGGGACGTGGCGCGGCAGCCGCGCGCCGCCGCGGCCGCAGGCCGCTAGCGAAGGAGCAGCAGGCCGCTCGCGAAGGAGCAGCAGGCCGCTCGCGAAGGAGCAGCAGGCCGCTCACGGAACGAGCCGCAGGCCGCTCACGAACGAGCCGCAGGCCGCTCACGGAAGACCTGCCGGGCGACTCGCGGAAGACCTGTGGGGGCGCCTGTGCGGGGACACGGCACACCGGGCACATAGTGCGTCGGCGGACCCACGGACCGACTGCGGCCACTTTCTGTCCGCTGCCCTCACTGTGCACCTTTGCCACGGGGGTGGTTCTATTGCACGTGAGCCCCGGCGTACGGTAGTCCTTCGTGACTAGAAACTTGGCCCACTTGGGCCAAACCCGGTGAAATACCGGTAAACGCTGTCATAACCGCCCCTAGCCTTTCGCCGTGCTCACCAAGTCACGAGTGACGGTCGCAGCGTCGGTGCTGGCGATCGCGGCGGCGGGCGGCTCCGTCGTCGCCGCGCGGGAACTCTCCGCGGGCCCGGCCCGGCCGGCGTCGGCCGTGCTGGCGGCTGGCGCGGGATCCGCGACGACCGCGAAAGTGCCGTCCGACGCGGCCGGATCAGCCGGGACGGCGGGCCAGGGCGGGGCGGACGGGACCGGCAGCGGGCTCGCCGGCCAGCAAGGAAGCGACTCCGGGGGCGCGGGGTCGACCGCCCAGGGACCGCGGCTCGCGCCGTTGCCGCCCGCGGACGGTCAGGGCGAGAAGGGTCCACTGCCCGCGGGCGCGGTGCCCGCGGACGGCGCCGTGCCCGGCGCCACCACAGCGCTGCACGCGCTAGCCGCGGCCCGCGCCTCGACGACCAGGCTGGCGCACTCGCCGCAACTGCTCGCACAGCTCGACGGCCTCGGCTCGGGCGCCACTCCCAGTTCGACCGCGACTCCCAGTGGGACCCCCGTGTCTTCGCAGAACACCGCGTCTTCGCAGAACACCGCGTCTTCGCCGACTCCGGCGTCGTCCGGCGCGGCCGCACCGGCGCTAGCCTCGCCGGCGGTGGCATCACCGGCCGCGTCCTCCGCCACGCCCGCCGTGGCGGGCCTCGACGTGGCCGGCTTCCAGCACCCCGACACCAAGCAGTACCCGAACGGGGCGCCGATCTCCTGGTCGCAGGTAGCCGCCGACGGGTACCGGTTCGCCGCGATCAAGGGGACCGAGGGCGACTACTACGTCAACCCGTGGGGGACCAGCGACGTGGCCGCGGCGAAGGCCGCGGGCCTGGACGTCACCGCCTACCATTTCGCGATCCCGAACGTGAGCGGCGGCGCGGCGCAGGCCCAGTTCGCCGTGGAGTACTCGGGCTACGCCAGCGGCACGCAGATGCTCCCGCTGATGCTGGACATCGAGTACGACCCGTACGTGTCCAGCGACCACACCAACGAGTGCTACGGCCTCAAGGCAAGCCAGATGACGGCCTGGATCTCGGCGTTCGTGACCACCGCCAGGGACCTGACCGGCCAGTACCCGGTCATCTACACCACGGCCGACTGGTGGAAGAACTGCACGGGCGACTCGACGGCGTTCACCGCGGACCCGATGTGGGTCGCGGCGTACGGGTTCTCCAGCCCGCCGATGCCGGCTGGCTGGACCGCCTACACGTTCTGGCAGTACACGAGCGGCGGCACCGTGCCGGGCGTGCAACCGAGCGGCGGGACCGACCTGGACTCCTTCGACCCGGCGGTCGTCGGCCTCATCGACCCGGGCACTCAGGCAAGCCGCGGGTGGACCCGGATCGCGCTGCCCGTCGCCTCGCTCGGCGCCGTCGCCGGGGAGAGCCTCAGCTGGAGCGGGACCGGCCTACCGCCAGGCCTGCGGCTGTCCGCGTACGGCGTTATCAATGGCACAGTCACCGGCGTTTCCTCGTCGCTGGCGCGGCCGCCGTACTCCGTGACGCTCACGGCGCGGAACTCCTCCGGCGCGACCGCCACGGTGACCTTCAACTGGCAGGTCTCCGCCTCCTGCCCCCGCTACCAGGGGTCCGCCATCTGCCCAGCCAGCTCATAGGCCGCGATCCGGTGTACCCCTGCCCCGGGTGGCGTGAGCGCGCGCGCTTCTTGCTGTTATCTGAGCACCTTGCCTCCCGTCGGAGACTTAGGGCGCGAAAAGTTACCGCAAGACTAGGACAAACCGGACAGAAAGCGTAACGTTCCCGCCCTAGGTACCCGCAGGGACCTACTGGAAGACCTCCAGGCCGGGCTCGGCGATGAGCAGTTCAGGAACCGCACGGTCCTCGTCCTCGTGCGGACCCGGCCGTAGCCGGAGACCTAACCGGGGACCTTGGCCCGCCTGGGCGTAGGCGCGCTCGGGGCGCCCGGGCGGCGAAGAACCGCTCGCGGTGCTCATCCTGGTGCAGGTCCTCGCGCCAGGCGTGCAGCACCTGCGACAGCCGGATCTCGCCCACAACACGCGACGGAACCTGACGGTCGACGACGAGCGCGCTTGTCGCGTCGTGCCTCGCGAGCCCGTGGACGACCTCGCGCAGCGTACTGTCCGCGAAGACGGTCACCGGTCGGCCGCGGCGCCCTGGGCCACGCTGCGGTGGTCCAGGTCACCGGTCACAGCGGAAGCGGTCCCGTGCCGCTCAGGTCCGCGGCGTCCCCGGACAGCTCCGTGAACCGCCGCGCCGCCCGCGTCACCGCGTCGCGCTCCCTCGGCGGCATGCGCTCGAGGACGGCGGCGAGCAGTTCGTGCCGCCGCTCGACCACGCGCGCCACCAGGTCGCGCCCGGCCGGGGTGACCTCGATCGCCACGATCGACCGGCTGCGCGGGTCGGCACCGCGCACCAGGAGCCCGGCGGCCTCGAGCCGGTCGGCGAGTCGCGTCACCGAAGACGCGGGGAGTGTCGCCGCCTCGGCCAGCTTGGAGGATGGCACCCGGCCCAGCGCCGATGCCACCAGCAGCAGCCGGAACTGCGGCAGGCTCACCTCCTCGCCCAGCACCTCCAGGCTCCGCAGCGTGATCCCGACCAGCGCCCGCGTCAGGTTCTCCAGGGCCCCGACCTCGCCGCCGCCCGCCGCGCCGGCCCCGCTAGCCCTGAGAGCATGCTCCCTGTCCAATGCCTCCCGCACAGGTTAAGCGTGACACACCAGGTGGCAGGACGACGCCCCCGACGCCCGATTCCACCCTATTTAGTCCGATACCGACGTTACCCGCGGTACCTGCGCGGGGTGATCGTCTCAAGGAGCGCGTTCAGCGCCGCCGCCCGCATCGCGGCGCGCAGCGCGGCGTTCTCCACTTGGCCGGTTCGCGCCTCGACGATGCGCGGGCCGCCGCCGGGCACCGTCGCGGCCACCGCCTTGGCGATATCGCCCGGCCGCTCCGCCCGCTCGTAGGGGACGCCGAAGGCCCCCGCGAGCTGCTCGAACGACGCCCCGTGCGGCGTCGCGAAGACCCGCTCGAACGGTCCGGGGAACGCCGCGGGCTCCAGCCCCGCGAAGATGCCGCCGCCGTCGTTGTTGACCACGATCACGCACAGGTCAGGCCGCGGCTCGCCCGGCCCGATCGCGAAACCGGGCGCGTCATGCAGCACCGACAAGTCACCGATCAGCGCGAACGCGACCGCCCCCGGGTTTTCCGCCGCGTGCGCGAGCGCCGCGCCCGCGGCGGTGGAGAAGGTGCCGTCGATCCCGCTCACGCCCCTGCTGGCGACCACGCGGATGTCCGGCCGCGGCGGCAGCTGCAGGTCGACATCCCGAACGGACAGTGAGTTCCCGCACCAGACCAGCGCGCCTTCTGGCAGCGCGGCGACCAGTTCCCGAGCGATCTCCGGTTCCGACGGCCCGCTCTCCCGCCAGGCGTCGAGCACTCCGGACGCCGCCACCGTCGCCGCCGCGTCCGCGCGGCGCCACGCGCCGAGCCAGTCACCCGGGACCGAAGCGGGCACTTCCGTCAACCGGACCGACGCCGCGACGTCGGTCGCCGCGCGCTGCGGATCGGCCCACAGCCCCGGTCCCTGGGTCACCACGACATGCCGCACCCGCGGCGCCCCGGCGCCGCCCGTCCCGGTGCCGCCCGCCGGCGTGCTCACTGGCCGGCCGCGTGCCAGCGTGAGCAGCGCCGTCTGCGGACGAGTCAGCCCCGGCCGCCCGGCGGAGACGATCACCTCGGGGCGGTACGCGTCCATGAACTCGGCTGACGCGAGCAGGTACTGGTACCCGGTCAAGGCGTTCGCGCCGCGGCGCGCCCCCGAGGACGGCTCGGCGAGCACCGGCCACCCAGCCCGCTCCGCCAGCTCGACGAGGCCGGCGACGTCGTAATCTCCGTCCCCGCACACGACCACCCCCCGCTCCGCCCACGGCAGCGCCAGCGCCGCTCCGGATGAGCCGTCCCTGGAAACACCGTCATCCCCGGCGAAGCGCGTCCACGGCTGCCCGTCGGCCCGACCGTCCAACGGCTCCGGCCAGTCCGCATCCGCCGCGGTCGGGTCGGTGTCCGGCACCAGCGGGTCCCGGAAGGGCAGGTTGAGGTGGACCGGGCCCGGCAGGGTCCCGGTCGCGCCCGAGGCGTGCGCCCAGGCCCGGCAGGCGAGGGAGCGCCAGTAGCCGGCCATGCCGGGGCGGCGTTCCGGCACGCCGGCGTCGGCGTACCAGCGGACCGCCGAGCCGTAGAGCTTGACCTGGTCGACCGTCTGGCTGGCGCCGGTGCCGCGAAGTTCGGGCGGCCGGTCGGCGGTGAGCACGAGCAGCGGTATCGCGGACTCCCCGGCTTCGATGACCGCCGGGTGGAAGTTCGCCGCCGCGGTCCCCGACGTGCAGAGGACCGCGACCGGACGGCGGGACGCCTTCGCGAGACCGAGCGCGGTGAACGCGGCGGACCGCTCGTCGATCCGCACATGGAGCCGGACCCGGCCGGCCCGCTCGAGCTCGTAGAACGCGATCGCCAGCGGCGCCGACCGCGACCCGGGCGCGATCACGACCTCGCGCAACCCGCACCGGGCGAGCTCATCCGCGAACACGGTCCCGAACGCCGTCGACGGGTTCACGCCTCCCCCTCAGGCGACCTGGCCCCGCGCCGACGCCCAACCCCACGCCCAACCCCGCGCCCAGCCGCTATGCGCCACGCGCTTCTTGCTGTTATCAGCAGACGGGCCGGCCAACGGAATGATGACGGGTCCTTTTCCACACTGGAGGGTGGAAAAGGACCCGTCATCATTGGCGCGCTGGCGCTTCTTGCTGTTATCACGGGGATAGAGTGCGCGGCTCGCTCGCTTGTTGCTGTTATCAAACGCTCCGTTGAGTGGCGGGCGGATGAGGGATAGTTAGGCACACCAGAGTGTGCCCAGCGATCCCCTATCTTGCGCGGGCTACCGCTTCTTGCTGTTATCTCCGGGAAGGGGCACGCATCCCGCGCGCTTCTTGCTGTTATCACAGAGAATGGGTGCGCTTCCCACCCGCCTCTTGCTGTCGAGGCGGAGAGGCGGGAGCGCGGGGCGCTTGTTGCTGTTATCAATGGGGGTGGTCCGTTCCTGGTGTGGCCGGCAGGTAGCGTGCGGCGGCCAGGGCGCGTGCGCGCCAGGGTTGCGGGTCGGTCTCCCACTGGGCGAGGGCAGCCGGGTCGACCTCGGGGCGGCGGACCGGGAGCACTCCCCCGGTCTCGGTCAGCGGGTCCGCCGTGACGTCGCCCGACAGCAGGGACATCGTCGCCAGGCCGCAGGCGTAGGGCAGTTCGGGCAGCGCGGCGGCCAGCGCTACCCCGGCGGCCAGGCCGGCCGATGTGTCCACCGCGCTCGACACGACGGCGGGCAGCCCGCACGCCTCGGCCACCCGGAGCGCGGCCCGGACTCCGCCGAGCGGCTGCACCTTGACCATGACGATGTCGGCCGCGCCCGCCGCGCGCACGCGGAGCGGGTCCTCCGCTTTGCGGATCGACTCGTCCGCCGCGATCGGAATGTCGATAAGGCGACGAAGCCGCACGAGTTCATCAAGGGTCGCGCACGGCTGCTCGGCGTACTCGAGGGAGTACCGCTCCAGCTGGCGGAGCAGCCGCACGGCCGTCTCGACCGTCCAGCCGCCGTTGGCGTCCACCCGGATCCGCCCGCCGGGTCCGGCGGTGTCGAGCGCGTCGCGGACCGCCGCGACCCGTTCGATGTCCTCCGCTTCGGCCTGCCCCTTCTCGGCCACCTTGACCTTCGCGGTCCGGCAGCCGGACGCGGCCACGATCTCGTAGGCGCGCTCCGGCCCGACCGCGGGCACGGTCACGTTCACCGGGACGGAGTCCCGCAGCGGCGCCGGCCATGGCACCGTCGCCGACTCGATCGCGCTGGCCAGCCACCGCGCGGACTCGGCCGGACCGTACTCGGCGAACGGGGAGAACTCCCCCCACCCGGCCGGGCCCTGGATAAGCGCGCCCTCCCGTACCGTGATCCCGCGGAACTTGGTCCGCATCGGGATCGCGAACGCCCGCAGCGATCCCAGCAGCTCCGGCAAGTCACCCATAACGCCATCCCGGTCCGGCCGTCCGTCATGCAACGCCGGACCCCCTATGCGAAGTGGCCGTGCCGTCGTTTCGGCGCAGCCTCACTCGTAACCTCACGTTGTCCGGGGAATAACCTTATCGACCGTGAACCCGCACCCGCCCAACGGCCATGCCGCTGCGACCGCCAGCAGGCCGCTGCACGCGGTCCTGCTCAACGGGACGGGCGACGCGGCTAGGCTGATTGAGCCGCTGGCGGCGGCACTCGACGGGACCGGGCCCGCGATCTTGCCGATCGACGCGACGCTTCCGGCCGCGAAGGTCAGGCAGCTCATCGAGGCCTTCCGGCCGAACGTGGTGATCGGGACCGACGGTGCAACCGCCAGACGAGCGGGAGCACCCGGAATGACACCGGATACGGCCGTCGTCATCGGCACCTCGGGGTCCACTGGCGAGTCCAAGGGGGTCGAGCTGAGCGCGGGCGCTCTCACGCACTCGGCGCGGGCCTCGCTGTCGCGGGTCGGCGCGCGGGACGGCGAGCGGTGGCTGTGCTGCCTGCCGGTGTCGCACGTCGCCGGGCTCCAAGTGCTGGTGCGCTCGCTGGTGTACGGGACCGAGCCCGTGGTAGCGGCCGAGGCGACCGCGGAGGCGGTCGCGGACGCGGCCGACCGGGGCTGCGCGCATGTGTCGATCGTCCCCACGCAACTGATCCGGCTGCTCGCTGACGAACGCGGACCGGAGTCGCTCGCGCGGTACCGGAGCGTGCTCGTCGGCGGGGCGGCCGCGGGCGCCGCGGCGCTCGCGGCGGCGCGGGCGGCCGGGATCAACGCGGTGACCACCTACGGGATGAGCGAGACCTGCGGCGGGTGCGTGTATGACGGGGCACCGCTCGACGGGGTGTCGGTTCGGGCGGGCGAAGACGGGCGGCTGCGGATCGCCGGGCCGGTGCTGATGAACCGGTACTACGGGCGGCCGGACCTGACCGCGGCGGTGCTTGAACACCCGGACCTAGAACACACGGGGCTACAACACACAGGTCTGCGAAACCCGGGCCTGGAATACCCGGGACCGGAAGGCGTTGGCCTGACGGGCGCCGAGTTCGTGACCTCAGACCTCGGTTTCATCGCGGACGGGCGGGTAGTCGTGCGGGGACGCGCGGATGACGTGATCAACACCGGCGGGCACAAGGTGATCCCCGGCGAGGTCGCGGCGGCGCTTTCCGACTGTCCAGGAGTGCGGGAGGTGGTAGTGGTCGGCAGGCCTGACCCCGAGTGGGGCGAACGAGTCACCGCAGTGGTGGTCCCTGCGAACCCGGCTGATCCGCCTGGTCTAGAATTGCTACGTACGCATGTACGAACGAAGCTTCCGCGTTACGCTTGCCCGAGCGAGGTCGTGCTGACGGAGGCTATTCCTGTGCTTCCCAGCGGCAAGCCGGACCTGGCAGCTCTCAAGGTGGCAAGAACGTGACGCCAACGGGAACAATCTCCGGCGCGGAGCGTTAATTACTAGTGCCCCCCGCGATAGCCGGTGAAACGGAGCGGGGCACTGATTGTCATCGGGGATCGATAAGTCGTGTTGGTTTTGAACGGCGCAGCCTATGCGCACGTCTGTAACAGAAGGAGGGAGGTGTCTCATGCCGCGGATCGCAACAGCCACTTCGGCTGACGAAGAGACGACCTCGTCTCGCGTGGACGACCTGATCCAGCGCGGTCGCAGCCAGGGCCACCTGTCCCTTTCGGACCTGCGGATCGCGTTCGAGCAGGCTGGGCTGACGCCCAGCGACGCCCGTTCCATTCTCCGTGAGCTGAGCGAGGCCGGTGTGCGGCTAGCCGACGAGGAGACCGAGGGGCGAGTGCAGGCCAAGCCGGCCCGCGCCACCACCAGGTCTACCTCCGGCAAGGCTGCCGCCGGGAGCGCGAAGGTTTCCAGCGCGAAGTCGCAGGCCGCGGAGGCGCCTGCGCCCGCCGCGGGGAAGACGCGCGCTAATAAGGCGGACGCCGAGGCTGCCATGGCGCCGGCCGGGGACGCTGCCACGGCCGACGGTGACGCGGACGGGGAGCTCGCCGACGACGAGGTGGCTTCGATCGAAGCCGACGTCGCCTCGTTCGCCGACGGGGTCGACCTTGACGACCAGACGCCCGCGATGGGCGACTCGGTGCACACCTACCTCAAGTCGATCGGCCGGACCAGCCTGCTCACCGCCGAGCAGGAGGTGGACCTGGCGAAGCGGATCGAGGCGGGCCTGTTCGCCGAGCACAAGCTGGACACCGACGCTGGCCTGTCGCCGGAGCTCCGGCACGACCTTGAGATGGTGGCCGAAGACGGCCGGCGCGCGAAGGCGCACATGCTCGAGGCCAACCTGCGGCTCGTCGTGTCGGTCGCGAAGAAGTACAGCGACCGTGGCCTGTCCCTGCTCGACGTCGTGCAGGAGGGGAACCTCGGCCTGATCCGTGCGGTCGAGAAGTTCGACTACACCAAGGGCTACAAGTTCTCAACGTACGCGATGTGGTGGATCCGGCAGGCGATCCAGCGCGGGTTCGCGGACTCCGCGCGGACGATCCGGCTGCCGGTGCACGTGCTTGAGATGCTGTCCAAGCTGTCTCGCGTCGAGCGTGACATGCACCAGCGTCTCGGCCGCGAGCCCACGCCGGAGGAGCTGGCCGTCGAGCTGGACCGGACCCCGGACCAGATCGAGGAACTGCTGCGGACTTCCCGCCAGCCGATCTCGCTCGACTCCACGATCGGCGAGGACGGCGAGACGTCGATCGGCGACCTGATCGAGGACGTCGACGCGCCTGAGGCGTCGGAGCTTGTCGACCGGCAGCTCATGGCCGAGCAGCTGCGTTCGGCGCTGGACGCGCTGACCCCGCGCGAGGCGACGATCATGGCGATGCGGTTCGGGCTGTACGACGGCAACCCGCACACGCTCGACGAGATCGGCCGGGCGCTCGGCCTGACCCGTGAGCGGATCCGGCAGCTTGAGAAGCAGTCGCTGTCCAAGCTCCGCCACCCGTCGCGGGCACAGCCGCTGCTCGACTTCGCGTCCTAACCACGGGCTCCTAACCACGGGCTCCTAACCACGGGGGCTCCTAACCACGGGGCGCCCTAGTAAACCCGGCAAGTGCGCCGGACCCGACCTCCCGCCGGGTCTGGCGCACTTGTCTTTTTCCGGCTGCACTAAGCTTCCCAAGCCGCCTAGAGTTGGGCGAGTCACGCGCACCGGGCACAGCGACCGCGGAAGGGCAACATGGACGACAACAGCCTGATTGACGAGCTTCAGGAAGACCTGGGCTCGGACTACAGCCCGCAGCTGCGCGTCGCGCACGGCATGCTCAGCGGCGACCCTCAGGCCGCGGTCCCGTACCTGCTGTTCTCGATCGCCAAGTCGCTGGAGGACATCTCGTTCCTGCTCGCGAACGACTCCATCAGCGTGGTGGAGGAAAGCGAAGAAGAATAGCCGTCGGTAGCCGGCTTACCAGGCGTAGTGCTGCGGTGCGGGCTTGTAGCCAGGGAAGATCTCGTCGAGCCGGGCCAGGGTGCCTTCCTCCAGCGTGACCTCGAGAGCGCGCTGCGCGCCGTCCAATTGCCCGAGGGTGCGCGGCCCGATGATCGGCGCGGTCACGCCCTCGCGGGTCAGCAGCCAGGCGAGCGCGACGTCCGCGGGCTCCTCGCCGAGCTTGCCGCAGAGTTCCTCGTAGGCCTCGATCGCGGGCCGGTTCTCTTCGACGAAGGTCTTGGCCGGGCCAGACAGCCGGCGGCGCCCTTCGCGCTCCGCGGCCAGCACGCCGCCGAGCAGCCCGCCCGCGAGCGGTGACCACGGGATAATGCCGACGCCGTAGGCGCGGGCGGCGGGCAGCACCTCGAGCTCGATCCACCGGGTGGCCAGGTTGTAGAGCGACTGTTCGCTGACCAGGCCGACGAAACCGTGCGACCGGGCCGTCTCGCAGGCGCGCGCGATGTCCCAGCCGGCGAAGTTCGAGGAGCCGATGTACAGCACCTTGCCCTGCGTGACGAGGACCTCCATCGCCTGCCAGATCTCGTCCCACGGGGTGTCCCGGTCGATGTGGTGCATCTGGTACAGGTCGATGTAGTCGGTCTTGAGCCGGCGGAGCGAAGCCTCGCACGCGCGGCGGATGTTGAGGGCGGAGAGCCTGCCCTCGTTCGGCCAGGGACCCATGTCGCCGTATAGCTTGGTGGCCAGCACCGTCTTGTCCCGCCGCCCGCCGCCGAGGGCGAACCAGTCACCGAGGATCTCCTCGGTCCACCCGGCGTGCGACTGGTCGTTGTTAGCGACCTGCCCCGGCGGTGACTGCCGCCGGCCGTAGGTGTTGGCCGTGTCGAAGAAGTTGATGCCGAGCTCGTGGGCCCGGTCCATGATCACGTGCGCCTCGTCCGGCGGTGTGAGCGACCCGAAGTTCATGGTCCCAAGGCACAGTCGGCTGACGGTCAGCCCGGACCGTCCCAGATTCGTGTACTCCATACCGTCAGCCTTTCATGGCTACACTGGAGAACATGCGTCGCGTCGCGGTCTTCTCATGGTGGCGTCCCGGGGAGGGACGGCTGCCACGCTGAGCGCGCGCTAACGACAAGACGGCCGTCCGCCGGAAGGGGACGGCCGTTTCGCTTGCCGGGGGTCGTCCTTGACGCCAACGAGGACTAAGGAGCCAGACCCCATGACAAGCACCCTGACCGAACCGTCGAGAACCCTCGCCGCGGCCCGGCGCCGGTCCGCGGAGATTGAGGCGCTGATCGGCGAAGACGCGGGACCGTTCAGAATTCTGACGGGCGACCGGCCAACCGGATACCTGCACCTTGGCCACTACTTCGGCACCCTCGCCAACCGGGTGCGGCTGCAGGACGCCGACGCCGAGCTGATCGTGCTCATCGCCGACTACCAGGTGCTCACCGATCGCGACACCGCCAGCCGGCTTGACGAGTACGTGACCGGGCTGGTGCTCGACTACCTCGCGATCGGGATCGATCCGGCGCGGTCGGTGATCTTCGCGCACAGCGCCGTGCCGGAGCTGAACCAGCTGATCCTGCCGTTCCTCAGCCTGGTGACGGTGCCCGAGCTGCGGCGGAACCCGACCGTCAAGGACGAGATCGCGCACTCGCGGCAGGCGTCGGTCAGCGGGCTGATGTTCACCTACCCGGTGCACCAGGCGGCCGACATCCTGTGCGTCCGGGCGAACCTGGTCCCGGTCGGGCAGGACCAGCTGCCCCACGTCGAGGTCGCGAGAACAATCTCCCGCAGATTTAACGACCGATACCCGGCGCCTGACGGCGCCGGCGTCTTCCCGTCACCCGACGCTCTGCTGTCCAAGGCGCCGCTGCTGCTCGGCACCGACGGCGGCAAGATGTCCAAGTCCCGCGGCAACGCGATCGAGCTGCGCGCCACGCCGGACGAGACCGCCCGGCTGATCCGCTCCGCGAAAACCGACGCCGTGCGGCACATCAGCTACGACCCGGCCGCCCGGCCGGAGGTCTCCTCGCTCGTGCTGCTGGCCGCGCAGTGCCTGGACCGCGACCCCGTCTCCGTCGCGGATTCGATCGGCGGGGGCGGGTCCGCCGCCCTGAAGCGGACCCTTACCGAGGCCGTCAACGAGCGGTTCGCGCCGGTCCGGGCGCGCCGCGCGGAGCTGGCCGCCGACCTTGGGCATGTCCGGCAGGTGCTGCGCGACGGCTGCGAGCGGGCCCGGGCGACGGCCACCGCCACGCTGGAGGAGGTCCGCGGCGTGATGGGGATGCGGTATTAGGCTAGTTCCGGAGGCTTCCTCCGTCTTCCCGGCGAGGCATCTCCGATTTATATTTAGTTTTAGGAAAGCAACTTGTTCCGTAGTGCAGGGCAGGTGGCTGCGAGATGAGAAAACAGGACACGGGCTTCGGCGACATTCCCTGGTGGGGCGGCGCCTCGGCGGCCGCCGCCCCGCTGCTGCTCGTCGGCGGCATGACGATCGCGGCCGAGCTGCAACCGCCGGGGTTCGCCGTCTTCAGCGGCACGGTCAGCTCGCTGGCCGGCCAGGGCGCGGCCGACACGTGGGTCATGACGCTCACGTTCGCTATCGTCGGCGCGCTGGACGTGGTGACCGCCGTGGCGCTGCGGGCGGCCGCGACGGGCGGCCGGCTGGTGCTGGCGGGCGCCGGTATCGCGGGCATGCTGGTGGCCGCGTTCCCCGAGCACACCGGCGGCTCGCTCATCCACGCCTGCTGGGCGGGGCTGGGCTTCGGCGGGCTGATCCTCTGGCCGCTGTTCGCCGTCCGCCGCGGGGCCGACGTGCCGTGGGCGCTGCGCGCGTCCGCGTGCTACTCGGTCACGGCGGCGCTGGCGCTGCTCACGATCTGGTTCGCGGTCGAGGAGGCGACGCGCGGCACGGAGCTGGGCGTGGCCGAGCGACTGGCCGGCGTCGCGCAGACCTTCTGGCCCCTGGTGGTTGTGCGGTCCTGCAGACGCGAGCACGAAACAGCTGGCAAACTGGCCGAGGGGTGCACCGACGGCGGGTAGCCGCGTGAAAGCGCGCGTGAACCACGTGAACCGCGTGAACCAGACCGGCGGGCGCTCCGTGTTACAGGGCGACGGGCCTACCTCTGGGGATGGGGAGCACGGGGCCATGAGCAACTGGGACTTCGGCCGTCCGCCGGCCGAGCAGGACAACGCGGCCGGCCGGCCCGCCGATTCGTTTGACGCGCCGCCACCTTCGCCTTCACCTTCGCCCCGGCCCTACGCGCCGGGCGCAGAGGCGTACGAGCCGGCGGCACAGCCCTACGGGCCGGCGGCACAGCCGTACGGGCCCCCACAGCCGTACGAGCCGGACGACGAGTGGGTCGACGACCCGGACAATCCGCTGACACCGCCGTATCCGCTCACCTACGAGCGCGACGAGGACGGCCTGCCGGCCGGCTGGGCGCCGTGGGCGCGATCGGAGGACCCCGCCGACCGGTTCGCCCGCGACCCGTTCGCCGATGAGCGACCGGTCAACGCGCGGACGAACGCCGACCTGTGGCAGGACGGGTTCGATCACCAGGGGGCGAACCCCGGCGCCGGCAACGCCGGTAACGCCGGTGACGGCGGGCAGCCGACGATGGTCTGGCCCGAGGGGCCGCTCACCCAGCAGCGGTGGCGGTCCGCTCGCGACACCCCGACGCTCACGGACGCGCGGGGACTGGGCGCGCCGGGCGGGCCCGACTGGCCCGGCCACGGGCCGGGACACGCCGCGCGCCGCGGTGGCGGCCGGCGCTGGGTGATCCCGGGCGCCATCGCCGTGGTGGCCGCGGCCGTCGGGGCCACGACCGTGCTGCTCACCGGCGGCCACTCCGCCACCCCGTCCGCCACCGGCAGCGCCCC
>Ga0210395_10001964_pt1 | contig 16063 bp, 8 predicted proteins | sample IncBWH4OmetaG_FD_150861 | JGI IMG/M metagenome (GOLD analysis project Ga0210395, IMG submission 150861) | Forest soil microbial communities from Barre Woods Harvard Forest LTER site, Petersham, Massachusetts, United States - Inc-BW-H-4-O ... | reverse complement strand
ACCGGAATAGCCGACCCAGAAGATCCCGAATGCAAATCCGCTGAGGAAGTCGTCGAACCAGGCAATCCCACCTCTACAGGCCCCTGTTACGGACCGCTGACGTATCCCGAGTCCTCCAGCCAGATCGGCCTCAACACGCAGACGCCGGCTCTGAGCAGCGACGGCTACACGGTCGCATTCCTAACAGGAAGCTCGCTGCGACCCAACACTCTCAAGGCAGACGCACTCGATCTGTTCGTGACCAGCATGGCGACGGGAGTGACGCGCAAGGCAGGGACCAGAGAGCTCACGCTTGCCGTCAACGGCGCTCAGGGCAATGGCACCGCATCAATCACATCCCTTGCCTTGTCGGCCGATGGCACACACATCATTTTCGTGTCTCAGCGTAGTGCCTTCGTGCTCTCAGAACCCTTCCCGGCGGGCAGCTTCAGTCAGAATGCCCAGCAGAGCGAACTGTACGCGATCGATCTTCCCACGGACACCCTGGAAAGAGCGATCCTCGGGGCGGAAGGGGCCGAACCGAACGGCTCGACACTTGCCAATCCGACGGTCAGCGCCAACGGTGAAGACGTCGCGTTCGTCTCCTCTGCATCCAATCTGGTCTTTGGCGACGCTAACGGGGTGGCCGACGCGTTCGCGGCGACCCTCCAATCTCCCACCGGCACAGCCGTCTCTCCAGCGAGCTTCAATGCCGTGCAAGGCGGCTTCTCGCTGACGGGAACCAGCTCGCCGGAACTCGGCCTCAGCGTCAAGCGGGCCGCGAACGGGGACTTGATCGTGTTGGTCGAGACGCCCGGTGCGGGCAAGCTGACAGCGCGGGCCACGGGCACGATCGTGACAAAGGTCGGCAAGAAAGATCGCAGGAAGAAAGTGGTGCTTGCGCATGTCGCCGGTGTCGCGCATGCCGAGGGCACCGCGACGCTCGTCCTGCGCCTGGGGGCCAAGTACGTCAAGGATCTCCAGAAGATTGGAAAGCTCAAAGCGCTTGTCACAGTCTCCTACACGCCGCTGCTCCCAGCTGAAGCGCTTGTGGACGAAGCGGACGCAACATTTCTCGCCAGGAACGTCAGGAAGGCAGCCACGGGGTCTCCGAAAGCAACGAGCAAGGCAAAGAAAGGATGAGTTTCGCCCGAGTGGCCACTGTATAGGAGTGCGCGTTACCCTGTCGCGCGGATCGTGTTGTTATTGACCTGTTACGATCCGGAGATTAAGTCGTGAACCACTCCCCAAATTTGCTGACGGACATGTTTCACTGCTGTGACCAAGATGTGTTGCTTCTGTAAACAGGGATTGCGCGCGACCCCTGGCGCTGTGAGACTCGCTGTCGTTCATCGAGTCTGCTCATGAACGTACTCCGACACTCTTCGAAAGGACATCACACGCTCATGCGCGTAAGCCTTCCTCTGACCGCTGACCGCGGTCGTATCCGCGCCGCCTTGGCGGCACTCTGTGCGATGGCCGTGGTGGTCGTTGCGCTAGCCGCCTCGCCGCCTCAGGCGCACGCGGCCTTCGCCCTGAACAAATGCGAAGGGTCCGAAATCACCGGCGAGGGATCTTCGCTTCAGGTGACGGCCCAGGCGAACTGGATCTCACAGATTTTTGACACCACGCTGTACGGAGGCTGCGGCGCGAGCGCGCCAAAAGTCACGTTCACAAAGGCGAGTAGCGGTTGCGGGCTTGACGCGATGGGCGCCGGAGGGGCGGCCAGTAGCTGCGTGTTCTCTACCAAAGAACAAAAAGAATGGGAAAAGCCGGGCTACCGTGACGGCACGGTACGCTTTGGCGCTGCCGACTTTGCGCCAACGCCCGAAGAAGAGAAAAACATCGACGATGGTCCATCGGGAGCAGGAACGGCTGGATCCGGTGAACTTCATGTCATCCCAGTTGCCGGCGCGGCGATCACGGCCGTGGTGCATTTCCCCAACGGCTGCGCTCTTCAGAATCCGGAACAAATCGGAGGCAACGGAGACACAAGCACGGGTGGGATCAACGACCCGGGCGGCAAAGGTAGCACCGGTGATCTTTACTCAAACCAGACGCTGCGCGTCCACATTTCAGATCAGAAGCTCGAGGAGATCTGGCAGGGACATATCACCACGTGGGGCGAAATCGTGCCGGAAGCAGACTTCCTGTCGAACGCCGTTACGCCCGGCGTTTCAAAGACGCAAGCTGAATGTGCCGCGCAGCCGGTCATTCGCATTGTCCGTCAAGACACTTCGGGCACGACGTACAACTTCAAGCACTTCCTGGCCTTGTTGCCGTTCTTCGGAAGCAAGGGCGGCTCGGCACTGTGGACATCGGCTAGCTCTGAAGTGGGCAGCAAGAACACGGCGTGGCCGCTTGGAAGCGCGACCGAAACAGGGATTCCGCCCTCGGTTGGCGACGAAGCGTCAGGTCACAAGAACGAATGCACAATTGCCGAAAGTCCTCACCAGATCTGCCGGTCCTTGGAAGGCAGCGGTGGATCGCTATCGAATGCGGTGATTGCTACAAGTGGCTCGATTGGCTACCTGGACCTGGCGACAGCTCGCGAAAAGGGTTACTACATGACCCCCAATCCGACTGGCGAACCCGGTAACACAGGTGGCAGTGGCTTTGAAGAAACCAAGAATCATCGCACCTACTGGATCCCGCTCGAACCAGTTCTGCCGCCAGCGGCAGAAAGCGAAACGGGGACACTCGACGCGGGTGTTTTCGTTGAGCCGACCGTAGAAGCGAAGTCGCACTTCAACGGAGCCGATGAAACAAAGGGAGCCAACTGTGCGGGGGCCGACTATCGCGGGATTCCGACGACGCCGGCCAGTGACCCGACGCTGGGAGACTGGTCCAAAGCGATTGCCACAGGTGCGACCGCTGAAGCGTTCTCCAAAGCTCCCACGACGGCCTATCCGGTGTGCGCGATCACGTATGACTTGGCGTTCGACGACGACGCGACGGTATACGGGAACACGCCCGCTGAGGAAGCAAAGGCGCGAACGGTCAAGGACTATCTGACCTCAGTCGTCTCGACGGCCGGTCAGTTCGACCTGCCGGAGTTCGACTACGCGGCGCTACCGAACACGATCGTCACTGACGCGGAGAACGGTGTGACGGCAATCGGCTGGGATAAGTCGGCAGGTGCAGGTGGCGGTAACAAAGTAGAAGTCAAAACTCCTCCGCCCGCGACGAGTTCCACGCCTCCCCCGACGATTGTCCCTCCGATCGTCCCAAGCAACGCTTTCTCGATCACAAGCGAGAAGGTCAAGGGCAAGGACATAGTCCTGTCGCTCGTACTCCCGGATGCCGGCAGTGTGCAGGTCAAAGCGACCGGCGGCGGCGTGACGGTTGGAAGCGAGAGCGCAGGCGTCTCAGGTGGTAAAGGGACGGTGACGTTCGCCATCTCGAAATCAGCATTGAGCAAGCTCGCCAAAGCCAAGGGGCACAAGCTCAGCGTGAAGATCACGGTGACATTCACCCCGACCGGCGGCACGGCGGCGACGCAGACCAAGACGCTGACGATCACGCAGGCAGCAGTGACTCCGAAGAAAAAAGCAAGCAAAAAAGGCAAGAAGAAATAAGACAAGCGGGCAGATAGCCCAAACCCTCGGGCCCCTGGCGGCGTCCGGCATCTCCGTGTGCCGGGCGTCGCCTTTGGTCTGAACGGTGACCGGCGCCCCCGAGGGAGACATGACAGACGACGAAGACACAATTCCCCCCCCCTCCTCGCAGGGCAACGGTCGCTCCCAGGCACCGATCCGTCCGCCCAAGGCCGGACAGGTTCGCTCTGGCTTGGCACACAAGCGCAACCCTGCGCTGGTCATGCTCGGTGACTTCGGCTCCGGTGCACGGCGCGTCATCTTCCGCGACAAGATTGCGCTGTTCCTGGTAATAGCCTCGGCAGGCCTGCTGATCACGTTCTTCTCGCTGCTCGGGGCGATCGGCCCAAACACTCATGGCTCGGAACTGCCGATCAGCAGGGTGCTCGAGCTGGCTGTGCACAAGCAGATCGCGACCGCGACCCTGTACGACCACGACAATCGCGTCGAGGTAACGCTCAAGCAATCGGCGAGCAACCCGGGTGGGGCGAGCAACGAAACGACCACTGGCGGGGCGGGCACGGGCGCCACAACGACGGGCACCGCGGCACCGACGACCGGCACAGCAACCCCGGCCCCACTCGAATACTGGGCCGCCTATCCGGCCTCGGGCGTGCAGACCCAGCAGCTGCTTCAGAGTCTGGCCGCGGCCGGCACGGTCGTGACGGTCGACCAGCAGCCAGGCAAGGCACAGCGTGCGATCCTCGTGCAGTTCCTGATCCCGATTGTGCTGCTCGTGTGCCTGTTCGCGCTGTTCATGCGCTTCGGCGCCGACGGCGGCGCCGGCGGGATCGCGGGTTTCTCGAAGTTCACGGGCAAGGGCAAGCGCAAGGGCAAGAGCACGTTGCACCAGGTCACGTTCTCTGACGTGGCGGGTGCGGGCGAGGCGGTGGCCGAGTTGCGTGAGATCCGGGACTACCTGGCCGATCCCTCCAAGTACCTCGCGGTGGGCGCCGCAGCCCCCAAGGGTGTGTTGCTCGTGGGTCCTCCCGGTACGGGAAAGACGCTGCTGGCAAAGGCTGTCGCCGGCGAGGCCGACGCGGCCTTCTTCTCGCTGTCGGGCTCCGATTTCGTCGAGTCGCTCGTCGGTGTCGGCGCCGCGCGCGTGCGCGATCTGTTCGCCAAGGCGCGCAAGACCGCCCCGGCGATCATCTTCATCGACGAGTTCGACGCCGCGGGCCGCAAGCGCGGCGCCGGCATCGGCCAGGGCAACGACGAGCGCGAGCAGACGCTCAACGCGCTGCTGGTCGAGATGGACGGTTTCGGCGGCGACGGCGGCCTGGTCGTGATGGGCGCCACCAACCGCCCGGACATCCTCGACCCGGCCCTGCTGCGCCCCGGACGCTTCGACCGTCAGGTCACGATCGATGTGCCCGATGTGCACGGGCGCTTGGAGATACTGCGCCTGCATGGAGGCAAGCGGCCGATGGGCCACGACGTTTCGCTGGAGGAGATCGCGCGCCTGACGCCGGGCTTCAGCGGGGCCGAGCTTGCCAACGTGATCAACGAGGCCGCGCTGTTGTCCGTGCGCGACTCCCAAGAGCTGATCGAGCAGGCAACGCTCGAGGAGGCGATCGACCGCGTTGTCGCCGGCCCGGCCAAGAAGCACATCCTCACCGAGCAGGAGCGCTGGCTGATCTCGATCCATGAGGCCTCGCATGTGGTCGTCGCCGAGGCGCTCGGTCAGGCGTCGGTCAGCCGCAAGGTCTCGATCGTCGCGCGCGGGCGCACGCTCGGCACGGCCGCGCACATGCTCACCGATCGCGACCAGCTGATCCAGACCGAACCCGACCTGCAGGCACAGCTTGCGGTGATCGTCTCCGGCACTGCCGGCGAGCGGATCGCCTTCGGTCATTTGTCATCCGGCGTCAGCGACGATCTGCATGCCGCCACCAGCCTCGCGCGCACGATGGTCACCTCCTTCGGCATGTCCGATGCGCTCGGTCCGGTCACGATCGGCGAGAAGGGCGGCGAGGTGTTCCTCGGCGCCTCGCTGCAGGATCTCGGCTCGGTCGGGCCCTCGACGCTCGACACGATCGACCGCGAAGTCGAGCGTCTCGTCGGCGACGCCGAGGCCAAGGCGGCCGTGATCCTGGATCGCAACTGGCAGGCCGTCGAGGAGACCGCCCACGCGCTGATCGAGCACGAGACGCTGTCGGGCGTCGCGCTTGACGCAGTGCTCTCCACCGTACATGAGACCGATCTGAGTGAGCTGCGCGAGATCACCGGACGGACCTCGCAAAAGGACCCGGGGCACGGGCCTTGAAGGTTGCAGCCGCCGCGGTTCTGATCGCCGTCTCGATCGCCGCGATCGGTACCTCCTCCGCGTATGCGGAAGCCACGTGGCGTCTGGAACAGCCGGCGCCGCCCGCCGGAGATGCCTTTAAGGTGCCGCTGGGCACGCCCGACGACATGCAGTTCTACGCCCCGAACGAGGGGCTTTTGAGCGTCGAAGGCAATGCCACTGTCCCCGCCGGTCTGTTCTTTTGGAACGGCCGTGACTGGCACCAGCTGGCGACCGTCTGCGGCGCCGCCGGCGAAGCCTCACGGATCGCATGGGCGGGGCCAGACAATTTCTGGGTCATCACCGAACCGAGCGAGCCGCGCTCGGGCGCCGGTCTGGGCTTGTGCCACTTCGAGGACGGAGTGATCGTCGGCTCCTACTCGACACCCTTTCAGTCGCCCGAACCATTTCGCCCGATGGACGCGGCGGCGTGTGACGGGCCTGACAATTGCTGGTTTGCCGGGATCGGCAGCGAGGACCCGTCCGGGCAGCACATCGGCGCTTTCCATCTGCACTGGGACGGCACGAACCTGACGAGCTCATACCAGCCGCAAGGTCGCGGTGTCAGTGGGCTTGCGTATTTCGACGGCACGTTCTACGAGAGCGCCTTCGTCGGCACGCAGGAGGGCGACACCACCGATCCTGTGGCGCTTGGCGCCCCCGAGCCATTGGGACCCGTGCTCATACATCAGCTTGCGGGCGAAACGTTTACGGGCGTGAACTTCCTGCCCTACCCCTATCCGGGCGTCCCACGCGAAGGCACCGAGCTGCTTTCGGCGAAAGCCGACGAAACCGACCTGTGGTTCTCAGGCGGCGGCGCTGCGTCCGGACCGGACGCGCCAAAGGAAGGCTCGGTTGCGAGTCCGCCGGTTGCCGTTCACTACGAAGAACCATTCTTCAAGCAGGTTCCCATCGACCCGTCGCTACTCGGCAGCGAAGATCGCTTCATAGACATAGCGCCCGTACCCACCACTGACTCGGCTTGGGCCGCGGACCAGCCCTACTCTCAGCGCCGTAGTACCACCGCCAAGGCCAAGGTTGTGCTTGTCGAACCCAGTGGCGCCAGTGCGATCGACACGCTCCCGGTCTCGGGCCCCGGGCGCGGCAGCGCCCAACTCGTGGCGGCGACCGGGCCCGAAGAAGCATGGATGGCTACCTCGGCGGGCTGGCTGTTCCACTACACCAACGGAACGGTCTTGCCGGAAGACAGCGACCCCGACTGGGCAAGCACGATCACCGTACGCCCAAACGAGTCGATCGAACAGTTCGTCTCGGACACGCCACCGCCGGATGACTCCGAACTGTTCGCGCCGCCACCGGTGGCGCTTGAAGCCAAGTCGACGGAAGTCCCCGTGCCGGAGGTGATCCCGGCCTTGCTCAAGGATGTGAGTGTCTCCCGTCACGGGCTGACTGTGACGATCAGCTTCCAGCTAACGCGCTTGGCAGACGTGCAGCTGGTGGCAAAGCTGCACGGCAGGGCAATTGCGCGTACGCGCGATAGGCGGCTGACGGCCGGCAGGCACCTGCTCTCGCTGCGCCTGGAACGCAAGCGCTGGCCGACAGGCCTGAGCTTCGTGACGAAGGAGTTGACGAAGCCCGTGCCTGTGCCTGCGACCGGCTCAGAAGGCTCCGTCGGAACGGGCCCCAATGCCGTGTCGACGAGTGTGCATCGTCGTGGGTGAGACCTCGCTCCCGACGAGCGCGAGACGCCGGCGAATCGCGTTCGTGCTTGTGGGGTGCCTGGCGCTGATCGCGCTCGCCCTCACTCAGATAATCGGTCATGGCGCTCGCGCTGTCGCCTCGGGGAGCGTCGCTCCGACAGCACAGCCGGTGCTGGGTACGGCCGATGCGACCACGGTGCTGATGGGGGCGTCCACAGCCGGAGTGCCCGGCGAAGCATGGGCCTACCGGGTGCTGGCGCTCGACGTCTCGCCGCCCAGCGGCTCTGAACAGGTTGCGTTTGCGCCCGCGGCCAAAACAAACCCGCACGGCCAACTCGTGTTCGAGCGGGCCACCGACGCCGATCCCGACTGGACGATCGCCGAAACGCCGCTGGACGAAGAAGGCCATGTCTATCGCGGCATGGATCCCGACAGGCTGTCGGCGCGGATCACGCCACACGGAGGGGGCCTCTTGGTGGGTCAGGATCCGACACGCGCGAGCGGCAAGCAGACGGTCGTGCTCGCACGCGAACCGGGTGGGCGCTTTCGTATGTTGCCCGAACCTTCTGCGGGCGTCCTGCTCGGCGCAGGCGTTGCGGACGAACCGGGCGAAGCCGGCGATACGAGCGCGGAGACGCTCGCTGAAAAGGAAGGGTCCGGAGCGCTCGCCGACGCCGCGGTCGAAGACGAAGGCCACACAGAAGCCTATTTCGGTGCGCTCGGACGCACGCGCGACCTCGGCGTGGCGCGCTGGAACGGCGAAAAGTGGACGCGCGAGCCGGTCGAGCTACCCAGTGGCTACGCTGGCGGCTTCACGATCGTGGCGATCGCGGGGACGTCGCCGAAGAACCTGTGGCTGCTCGGAGAGGCTGAAGCGAGTAGCGGTCTGGGAATCCTGTTGTTCGAGCGCAAGGAAACCAAGGCCGGCGAATTTCGCTGGGAAGTGGCGCCGCTCGGCTCATCGCTATTCGCAGCCGCCGAAACGCCCGCTCGCGACGTTACCAAGCTCGGACCGTTGACTGGTCAGGCACAGCCGTTGAGCGTCACCGAAAAAGGCGTGTGGATTGACGGCAACCTGCAGGCGCCTGGAGGCGGAAGCGACGGCTACGACTTCACGCTGTACTACGACATCGCCGAAGCCAAGCTGACAGGTAGCTGGTGCGACGCGCGCGACGGTAGCGGCAGTGCGATCTGCGAACACCAACTTGGCGCGCGCTTCGGTCGCGACGCCGGCTATCGCAGCTTTGCCTTCGAAGGCCCGGGCTATGGGACGCGGATCGTCACCAACCCACTGCATCCCGGCGGCGAAGACACGACGAACATGGGCAGCTACCTGAGCTTCGAAGGCACCAGCTTCATGTGGATGCCGGGCGCGGGCGCCGACAATGCGCCCGGCGGTGCGTTCTATACGCCGACGGACGGCTGGCTCGAAGGCCCGGTGCAGATAACGACGGCGCAGCAACCGGCGCGACTGGTGGGCTGGCCGGTCTCCGCGCGGGCGCCGTTCACGGCTGTGACGTCCGCGCCGGGTAGCGAATCCGGAAACTTCAACGCGCAGGCGCTGGCCGTCGGCGCCGACGGCACCGTCGCGCGCTATACGCCCGGACATGGCTGGGCACGCGAGTTCCTGCAGACCTCCAGCGGTGCGGTCAGCTCGCCGACGCTGCGCGCTGTCGCGTGGCCGGAAGCAAGCCGCGCGTTTGCCGTCGGCGATCTCGGCGCGATGTGGATCTGGCGCGCGGAAACGGGGCTCTGGGAGAAAGACCCGGCAGCTCCGCTGGACGGCTTCCAGGGCAACCTCGACGGTATCGCGTTCGATCCGAGCGAACCGGCGCTCGGCTACGCGGTCGGTCAGAGCGGAGTACTGCTCAAGTACGGCAAGAGCTGGGCGCAGGAAGAAGAGCTCCCAGAAGGCTTCAAGGAAGCCAACTTCACCTCTGTCACGTTCGCCGGCTCGGAGGCGATGGTTGCCGCCGAACACGACCTGCTCGTAAACCAAGGCTCGGGCTGGAAGGTCGAACCGGAAGTTCACGCGCTGCTTGCAAGTTTGCCCGAAGCCCCCAGCCTGAATGTGGTCGCGGGCCTGCCCAACGGAGGGGCTGTGCTTGCGGGTCGCGACGTCGTGCTAGAGCGCGACAGTGCCGGTGCGCCATGGCACTTCTCCGAACAACCGATCGTGAATGAGACCGCGGTTGCGGCGGCCCCGCTGCAGGAAGGCTCCCATGTGCGGGTGCTGCTGTCGGTCGTTCCCTCCTTTCAGTATCCGCCGCTACTGGTTTTGCCGCCGGTCGAACCCGACACCCCGCCGCCCCTGATTCCGCCCAACCCGCTACCAGGTGACGGCTACCTGCTGAGGGAAACGGCCGGCGGTTGGGAGGACGAGGAGCGCGCGGCGTATGCCGGCGACAGTCAGGACAAGCCGTTGAAGGCCGACCCGATCGCCGCGCTCGACGTCGGCACATCCGGTGTCGGTTGGGCGCTTGGCGGCTGGAGCGGCGAGGCAGACGACGCCGGTCGTGGGAGCTCCTCCAAAGGCAACGGTCAGACGATCCGCGAAAACGTACAGACCGCCGGCGTGTACAGCTATTCGGCGGCAGGTGATCCTCCGGCTTCGACAGGCGAGACGGTGGCTCCGATCCCGATGCAGAGCGGCGTCGCGACGTTCGCCGTCGGCGGCCATGCCGAGTGTGCCGAACCGTGCTCCGCGCTCGCCGAGGAGGCGATCGCTCCCGACCGCAACCTCAGCGCCGCACTCGGCGAGATCGCCGGCCTCTCCACGCAGCCGGAAGGCCCGCGTATGCTGCTCTACACCGGCGGGCGCGAGACCCCGGGCGAGGGACCCGAGTCGCCGCTCGAGGCCGACCGCTACGCGCAGCTGATGTCCGGCGGCGGCAGTCTGACTGTGTACCCGGCGCTGTCGGCGGGTGACAGCGAAGGTGGCGAAGACTCGGCCTTCGGGGCTGCCTTCGCTGCATTCAACGCCCCGTTTGGTGAAGGCGCCATGCCCGCTGGGGTAAGCACCGCGAACATCCCGTCGCCCACGGGTGCTGTGAGGCCTGGGGCGCACACCCATTATGCTTTCGACAGCACGGGTCCCGCCGGCACCGTGCGAGTGATCGTGATCGACAACTCGCGCGGCTCGCTGGCGGCGAGCGACCCCTACCAGAACCCAGCCGAACCGCAGGCGCCGTGGCTGGAGAAGACGCTCGCCGACGCCAGGGCACGCGGCATCCCGGCGATCGTGGTCGGCAGTCGCGAGCTGAACCCCAACCTGCCGCCGGCGCTGAACGTCGCCACCGACGCCGCCGAAGAGGCGCAGATCATGGTCTCGGGCGGCGCGTCCGCCTACCTGTACGAACGCCCCGAAGAAACTCGCACAAGCCAGATCCCTTCCGGCGGCGCAGTGACAATTCCCGAGTTCGGCACCGGCGCGCTCGGCTACCGCTCCGCGGTCTCGGACTCGTTCACGCCCGGCCAGCCCGACGCCCTGTTCGGCACCAATGGCTACCTGCTCGTGGGCGTGGAAGTCGCCAAGCGCAACCCAGCCACGAATGTCGCGCCAGTCAGTGCCCGACTGATCCCGCTCGTGCAGGAAGTCTCGCTCGACCCGGTCGACGGGACGCTCTTGCGGCGCAGCGCACCGGCGCTGTTCACCGGCCTTGGGCGACGACCACTTGCCGGCGACCGCTGGGGTCCGATCTCGGCCTCCAGCGGCAACCCCAACCCGCCTGGCTCGGACCCCTACGCCGAATTCCCGCCTGCCCTCTGCCGCCAGTCGGACTGCTCGAGCGCGATCGAACCGGAATACACCTTCACATCCTCCGAACCTGAAATCGCCAACTTCGTCGAGCAGGACCCCAATTCGACCAACCTGCGCAAGCCGCTGCAGAACGCCGAAGGGCACGTGATCCCAGATCCGCGCTCGAGCATCCTGTGCGCCTTCAATGCGGGTACGACGATTGTGACGGTCTCGGCCGGCGGCCTCTCTTATTCGATCCCCGTGACCGTGCAGGGCGGAAGCGTCCAGCAGCCGTGCGGCACCGTGCCGCTCAGCCCGAGCCATTTCGCGGTGGCATCCTCCTCGAAAGCAGCCGCGCCGGCTGCGCCGCCGCCCTCGCCGGCGCCCGCCCCCGCGCCGATCGCGCCGCCGCCCCCTCCTCCTGTGCCGCCGGCATTGGCGCCTGTGGTCAAGGCGGCGCCCAAACCGGCGCCGAGGGTGGCCTTGCCGCTCGTGTACCTGCCGATCGTCCAGCTGCCTGCCACCGGTCCAGTGCCGGCGGTGCCGCCGCCGCCCGCGGCCTCGTTTGCGCGGCCGATCCCACCCGGTGGGGCTACCGTGCGCGTATTTGAAGAAAAACGTGAGGAGGAGGCGGCACCGGAGCAGTCGCAAGCGTTCGCGCGTTACCCTTACGACGCGCCGGCGAGCGCGCACGCAAGCATGGGGATCCCCGGCGGCGGCTCGGCTCGGCTCGCGATATACGGACTGCCACTTGGGGTCCTGATCCTGATGGCGGGCGCAGGCGCCTCGATCGGGCGCCGCCGGCGCCGGTCACGGGGTGCTGCCTTCGCCCGTCTTTCCTTGCAGCAAACCATTCCAACCCCGCCACCAAGGAGGCGAACATGAGAGAGCGCATCTCACATCACAGCGGCCTGGCCGCGCTGGTAATCTCGGTAATCGCGCTCGTCGGCTCGACCACCGGGCTGGCAGACGCGGCGCGCCATGCGGTGCTCAGCGCAATCGATGGCCACCGGATAAGCGCTGTGCCACACGCCGGCGGCATCCTGCTGCTCGGCAAAAACAAGAAGTTCCCTGCCGCGGCGATCCCGACGGTGAAGAACGCCTCTGAGATCAGCGGCAAGACGTTGACCGACATCGAACCGAGCTGTCCGCCCGCGACCGTAAACCTTGGGACATGGTGTCTGATGGATTCCCCCTATCCGCTGACAAACGCCGAGGCCGGCCAGAACAACTACTTCTGGGCGTCGCAAGCGTGCGTCAAGGAGGGCGGCTATCTGCCGACGGCGGCACAGCTGGTCGGCGCCGCCGACCGCGTCAAGCTCGAGTCGACGATTCACGACTCGCAGCTGACCGCCACGATCCCGCTCGACCCGAGCGTCGGTCTTAAAGACCAGCGCGAGATGAGCGCCACGCTCGTGACGACGGCCGCCGGCTCGGATGCCGCCGGCTCTGAGGGTGTGAGCGTAGGCTCAACCGGGGACCCACGCACCGGCGAACCAAACCCGGTGCCGCTGCCGGCGGTGCCCGCGCCCTCGACGCTGCAGTATGTGACGGTCTATTCCAACGGGACGAAGGGCGGTTTCGCGGGATCCGAGCCGGTCTCCCAGCCGGAGAACTTCCGCTGCGCGTTCAACGAGATGCCGGGCGCAAACAGCAACGAAGAAGGGTAAACGGCGCGTGTTCACAGAATCGTTACGAGTGAGAGGGCTGCGAGGGTGGACGATCTCGGCGTGACCGAGCCCGCTGCAACCAGCGAGCCGGCGGCTGCTGTCGGGCAGCCGCCAGCGGCGGCCGGGGACGAATCGGGATCGGCTGTCACCCAGCCGATCCCGGTCGTGACGGGTGAGCGCTGCGCGCAGTGCGCGGCGCCACTCGCGGCCGACCAGCGCTACTGCCTGCAGTGCGGCGCCCCGCGCCCGCACGTCAGCGGGCCGATCTCGGGCGGGCGGACCGGCGGGCCGCCACAGGCAGCGTCCTCGCCGCAGGCCGCGCTCGGGGCGGGAGCTGCACAGGGTCCACCGCCGGGCACGCCTGGCGCACCCCCTGGCGCACCCCCTGGGACGCCGCCGGGCCTCGTCGCCTCGCAGGTAGGAGGCCGCAACAACACCCTCGCCCTGCTTGCGGGCATCGGCGTTCTGTTGCTGGCCATGGGTGTCGGTGTCCTGATCGGACGCGCCGACTCGGGCTCGGCCAAAGTGCCACCGCCGCAGGTGATCTCGGTCGGCGGCGCCACGGCCGCGGGAAGTCCGACGACGACGACCACGCCGGCGAGCAAACCCAGCGAAACCCCAGCCGCCTCCACCGCCAAAAAAGCGGCGAAATCGTCCTCCTCGTCGTCCTCCAACAGCGGCGCTTCGCTTGCCAAACCCGCGTCGCCGACCGTGCTGAAAAGCGTGAGCAAAGGCCAGAGCGGATCGAGCTACGAGCAGAAATCGAAGAACCTGCCAGACGTGGTGGAAACCGGATGAGCGACGGCGCCGGCTCACAGTCGCTTGGTCCGCGGCGACCTGACGAGCGGCGTCAGGACTCGCAGCTGGACCGCCGTCGCGACCAGCTGGCCGAGGAGGTGGCCGAGCTGCAGTGGAACCTCGGTGGGCTCGCCTACGAGATGGCGATACGTGACCACTTTCGCCTCGATGTCCTGATCCGCCGTGCGGCGATGTTGCAAGAGCGTGACGCGGAGCTGGCCGAGGTCGAGCGCCTGCTGCACATGCAGGAGAGCGGCTCGGCCGGCAACTGCCCGAGCTGTGGCGCGGTGCGCAGTCGCGGCGCCGTCTTCTGCTGGCAGTGCGGCGCGCAGGTGATGGAGCTGACCGGCGCGAGCGCTAACGGCCATCGCGGCGGGGCGCACCCGCTCGATTCGCTGGTGGCGGCCGGGGAGCCCGGCCACGGCGATCCCCGATCTGAGCCCGTGAGCAGGGGAGCCGGCGCCGGCGAGGAGATCTCGCCAATCGAGGATCTCGGGCGCCCGGTCCAGACAGGCTCGTGAGCCTCGATCCGCTGCGTCGCTGGGAGCAGAGCTTCGGCGCGTTGCCACTGCCCTCGCCGCCGATCTGGGCTGTGCTCGTGGTCGCGTTTCTCGGGTTTGGCATGTTGTTGGGACGCGTCACCGGGCATGCCGCCGTCGATGCGCTCGCGTCCTCGCGCGCACCCTTGAAGCTGGTGGTGGCACAGCAGCCGGCGAGCACCGGTACGAGCCCTTCGAGTTCGACGCCTTCGGGCTCACCGCCGCCGGCCGAAGCCGAAGCGACCCCCGAACCATCCTCGACGCCTGCGGAAACGACGAAATCCGCGGCTTCCACAGCGCCGAGCAAACCGGCGTCCAAAACCACGGCCACCTCGGAATCGGCCGCTGGCTCCAAAGAATCTTCGAGCGGCAGCGAAGGTTCCTCCTCCAAAAGCGCCGCCAAACTGCCGACGATCAAGCATGTATTTCTCGTCATGCTCGACGACGAGCCCTACGCGACCGCATTCGGACCGGCCTCTCAGGCCAAATACCTGACTGGGACGCTTGAGAAACAGGGCGAGCTGCTGTTGCGCTACTACGCGATCGCGCACGAAGCGCTCGCCAACGAGGTGGCGCTGCTCAGCGGACAGGGACCCACCGAAGCCACGGCCGCCAATTGCCCGACGTACAGTCGTATATCCCAGGCGAGCAGCGCCGGCGAAGGGCAGCTGCTCGGCGATGGCTGCGTATATCCACCTTCGGCCCCGACCCTGATGAGCCAGTTGGAAGTCAAACACCATACCTGGAAGGCATACGTCGAAGGGATCGACGAAGGATCGGGGATGCCGAGCGCATGTGCGCACCCGGTCAGCGGCGCGGCCGACCCAAGCGCGGCCGCCTTGACGGGCGGGGCGACGGCGCCCGGCTATCAAACTTGGCGCAACCCCTTCGTCTATTTCAGCTCTGTCGTCGAATTCCCGGGGTGCGCCTCGCAGGACGTCGGAATGAGCGCTTTGAAGAGCGATCTGGCAAGCGAAAAGAGCACGGCAAATTTCTCCTACCTAGCTCCCGGTGCGTGTGACGACGGCAACCCTGCGCCGTGCGCGCCGGGCAAGGCAGCCGGGATGCCTGCGGCTGAAACCTTCTTGAAGCGGGTGATCCCCGAGATCCTCGCCTCCAAGGCCTACAAGCAGAATGGCCTGCTCGCAATCACGGTCGACGACGCCCCCGCCAGCGGCGAATACGCCGATTCGAGCTCGTGCTGCGGGCAGCCGAAGTTCCCCAATTTGCCAGCGCCGACGGGGGTCGCGAAGGTCGCGGGCTCCGGTGGCGGCCAGGTCGGGCTGCTGCTGCTCTCGCCGTTCATCAAGAAAGGCGGGAGGTTGGTACAGGAACCGTACAACCACTTCTCCCTGCTTGCCACAGTCGAGCAGCTGTTCGGACTCTCAAAGCTTGGCTACGCGGGCGCCGCCGAAGCGAAGCCGTTCAGCGCTTCGCTGTTCTAGGTCGGCGTCGCTCTTCTCAGTCGGCGCTCGGGCTCGCGGCTGGCAATGTGAGTGAGAACTCTCGCTTGAGATGCAGCGGATCGGAGATCGCGGCGCCGAAGTTAGGGCCGCCGGGACACAGGGCACGCAACCACATCCCGCCGCCGGGCGAGCCGAGCGGCGTCGCGTCGAGCTCCCACTGCCCGGCTGAGTTTGTCGCGGTTTCGCCGATGGTTCGCTCGTTGACGATTTCTCCCTTGCGGGTGACAGTGCGCGCTTGGATCAAGACAGGCGCGCCACTCAGCGGTGTGCCGTCGAGTAGCTCGATCACACCGGAGAGAGCCTGCGCAGGTTCGGCGGGCGCAGCGGCGCT
>Ga0210395_10001963_pt1 | contig 16067 bp, 15 predicted proteins | sample IncBWH4OmetaG_FD_150861 | JGI IMG/M metagenome (GOLD analysis project Ga0210395, IMG submission 150861) | Forest soil microbial communities from Barre Woods Harvard Forest LTER site, Petersham, Massachusetts, United States - Inc-BW-H-4-O ... | reverse complement strand
ACCACCGCTGAATACATTTTCTTCGGCGGCAAGCGCGTCGCACAAGTTCCAGCGAACGGCAATCCCATCTATTACGTCGAAGACCTTCTCGGCACTTCCCGCGTCATCACGACCAACACCGGCGTCGTCTGCTACGACGCGGACTTTTATCCCTACGGCGGCGAGCGCCCCTACACCAACACCTGCCCACAGAACTACAAGTTCGAAGGCAAAGAGCGCGACACCGAAACCGGCAACGACGATTTCGGCGCCCGCTATTACTCGGACCGTTTCGGCCGCTGGCTCTCCGCCGACTGGTCCAGCATGCCCACTCCCATTCCCTACGCCAGTCTCTCTAACCCCCAAACCCTCAACCTCTACGCCATGGTCTCTGACGATCCAGAATCGTTCACGGATCTTTTTGGCCATGAAGCGGGCCTTTGCTACGGATGCGGGCCAGGCGGCACAACAGTGACGCCGCTCGACAGCGGTTACCCAAAGGATGAGCACCCGATCCGGACGACGCTCCTGATAGCTGGCATAGGTCTGGCCGCAGCCGCTCCCGAAGCGGAAGTACTAGTCGCGTATGGACGAGGATTCATTGCCACTGCTGCCACCTACCTCTTAACGCCGCAGGGACAGCAGACCGCAGTCAACATAACACAGGCGGTCGGCGATTATGTAACCGGATCGGTCAGCCCAAGTTCGCCGTCGGCCGTAGGTGCAGCACGTGAAGCGGCCGTAGCGGCATACGAGGGGGGGACAGTCTCCGGTATGATGGTCAAAGGGGCCAGTACGTCCACCGATGTTGACGTTATCGGAAAAGCCGGCGAATACATCGGCGTCGGAGGCCCTGCAAAAGGAGTGAGTGCGGATGCCCTATCTAGCTTCGGTCAAAAGCTGAGCGCTCTCAAGGAAGCAGCCGGCAAAGCTGGTGTCGGCGTTAAATACTATCTCGAACAGGGCACGTCTAAGCAGGCCATTGATCTCGCAAAGAAAATCTTAGGAAACAACGCAGTGACCGTGTTCAAAATCGTAAAGAAAAAGAAATGGGGAATTTTTTAGCTATGCGCCACGGCTGGATATACTCATATGAGTCCCCCCCCGCAGAGGAGCGTTGCGAAGAATTGCTCGACTACTTTGCTACGCGAGGGATTTCCCTGGCAGAGCCAGAGAGTGGCAGAGTCATCAGACTATCTGGTCTCGGCGAGCAGATTTCCTCCTCGAAAGAGGATATCCTGAGTCACTGCAAGACTGACCAGGACCTCAGCTTCAATGTCTATCTTGGGCCCTCCGACAACATTTTCTGCGCCTTTCACAAAATAAATGCGGACCTCGTGCGCGAGAGCTACAGTCTTGACGGTAAAACCGAGCAGCAGTCTATCTTTGTAATCAAAATTCTTGCAGATCTCTTCGCTATCCGTGCGAAGAATCGGTTAGCGATTGCATTCGTCGCGGACAAGTACGCGGAGTTACATCCGAACTTCCACTGGGACGATTTCATTCTGGGCGCCACCACACCACACGAATGGCCCATCGCAATGGCATTCTCAAAGAGTTTCAAGAGACTTAGCAATGTCCCGTCAGGCTATCAGGCGCGAGACAGCGGCACCCACATTCTATTCACTTCAGACACAGTAGACTGGGGTCCGACCACCTAGCCGGGCGGGCGGGTGGCGGGTGGACAACCCTTAACGCGTTGAGATGATTTTGATTTTGACTCTGACTTTTGCGGGGTGCCGCACCCTTTGGTTTTTAAGGGTGCGGGTTTTCTCCGGTATTCGTCTCTACGTTCTCCAATAATCTCCACAGCCGTTCAATGCTCCTAATGTCCGTTCAACCCCCAATTTCGACCATTCCCTGTAAAATACTTTACCTCCTCGCCAATCCCATGCTATTCTTCCCCATGTTCTCCTCGCCAGCCGCCTCCCCGACGAGTCGCTCCCGGGGGCCCCGTCCGTTCCATTCCAATGGGTGTCATCCTGAGCGTAGCGAAGGATCTGCTTTTCTCTTTTCTCCTATCCGCGCACTCAGCGTCTCCGCGTTCAGCTCTCCGGATGTCTCTTCTTTCCACTTTAAACTGTCGGCTGCTTGCCCTAAGCGTAGTCGAAGGGCCAACTCCCTCTTTAATTCTTGCCCATTCAACTTTGACCTTTCGACTGTCAACCGCCTCCCCGTAAGTCCTTTCCCTGCCACTCTTACGGACGACTCGCAACTTACTGAAAACTCAGCCACTTTAAGTCCTGTGCCTGCCACTCTTACGAGCCGCGTCAACCCTAACCCCTTTGTTTGCCACTCTTACAGAAAACACCCGGGGGCACATCCTTCAAGGCAAATCTTCTCTTTCGGCAATCTAACCACTAACTGCTCACCACTCTCCACTATCTCCTTTATAATCCGCACTTCGGCAAAACGCGCCCGCAACTCCCGTAGAATCCGCACTTCCAAAACACAGCACTTAAAACCCTTTAGAATGAACACTTACAGAAAAACCGGGGAGGGGGCCCCCTCCAGGGACTCTCTTTTCATTACCTCGTTACCTCATTACATCGCTTCTTCCCAAACTCCAAAGGAGGCTCCACCACTCCAATTTGCCAACAATGCTAAACTATCCTCAGGGGGCGACACGGTTTCGACGGAAGCTGTCGCGGCCCGAAGGCATGCCGGGACCCACCTGCCCGTAACTTGGTGGAAACTAGAAATGCCAACAACAACTTGGCACTTGCTGCTTAATTAATTAAGCGCACGCTTCCCCGGGCTTCGCTCATGGGCCCGGTCAGAGGCGTCACACAGTGAGCTGGCCTGGGCCTTTCGGTCCGTAAGGCTCGGGCGAGAACCATCGGACTAGCTGGTTGCGTTTCTTGCTCATTCTGAGCGCCGCCGGTGAACGCGCGATCAGCCCGCAAGGGCCGGGTCGCACACCGAATTGAGATAAGCATGTAGGCTTCGGTCCGTAGCGCTTTTCGGACGGGGGTTCGACTCCCCCCGCCTCCACCATTTTTTCGCGATTTGCTGTTTGCAGAGAAACCACCGCGTTCCCACGCATGCATGGACAACCACCAGGTTGCCACGCATCTACTCGATGGCGATGCGTCGCACCGTCTGCATCGCACCGTCAACGAGTTCTTCCTCCAGTCCGTTTTCTTCAGAGATGTGTCTCCCGCGCGCGCTCAAAAGCATCGAATCAGCTTCAGATGGAGACTCGACTGGAGACTCGGCCGGATACAGGCCGGATACAGGTTGCCAGGATTTACCAGCAGGACTAGGATACTTTCCCCCCGCACCGCCGCTTAGCCAAATGCGAGGCCAGGAGGCTTCTTTGATGCTCAGTTACGGATCCTGCCCCACGCTTCTCCTGGCCGGAGTTTTATTGTGCGGAGCAACTTGCTCCCTTGCGCAAACCGGCACAACGCAGAGTCCGAGCACCCCGGGCGAAGCCATACCCGGAACTGCTGGCGTGAGTCCGTTCGCGGGCAGCGTGCCGGCAAAACTCGTTCCGGGAGTCATGCCACTCTCCCTATCGGACGCCATCGACCGCGGATTGAAGCAAAATCTCGGAGCGCTCCTCTCGAATGCAGATATTCGCTCAGCCCGCGGACAGCGATGGGAGCAATTGAGCGCTCTCCTGCCGCACGTGACGGCAGCGCCTTACGTGGCGGCTTCGGAGCTCAATCTCGCCGAGCTCGGCCTTTCGAGCTTTGGTGCAATCGCAGTTCCGCCGTCAGTAGGCCCTTTTTCTTACTTTGACGCACGGGCGACCGTGACTCAGACTCTGTTTGATTGGAAGGCGATCAATGCTACGCGGGCAGCCAGCCAGAGCTTGAAGTCTGCCGAATATTCCTATAAAGATGCGCGCGACCTTGTTGTGCTCGCCGTTGGTTATACGTATTTGCAAGCCATCGCCGACGAAGCCCGCATCGAAACAGCGGAAGCGCAAGTCAAGACGGCGCAGGCGCTCTACGATCAAGCCACGGACCAAGTGAACGCGGGTACATCGCCGGCCATTGATGGGCTGCGCGCGAAGGTCGAACTCCAGACGCGCCAGCAGCAGTTGATTCAGGCGAAGAACAATCTCGCCATCCAGAAGCTTACCGTCGCGCGCGTGATCGGCTTGGCTCCCGGGCAGGAATTTGAATTCACGGATAAGTCGCCGTACCAGCCAATCGAAGGCATAACCGTAGATGAGGCCTTGAAACGCGCCTACGCTTCGCGCTCCGACTACCAAGCGGCCATGACCGACGTGCGCGCAGCGGAATATTCCCGCAAGGCTGCAGTGGCCGGCTATCTCCCGTCGCTTGCCTTTAACGCGGACGTTGGAGCGGCAGGTTCGCACCCCTCTACGGCGACGCAAGTCTTCGACGTGCGCGGAACGCTTTCGATTCCGATCTTTCTGGGAGGCAGCGTTCGCGGTGACGTCTTACAGGCCGATGCGAAACTCGAGCAAAGCCGCGAACGCCTGGATAATCTGCGCGCGCAGATCGACTCCGACGTTCGCACCGCGCTCTTGAACTTGCAGTCGTCCGCGGAACTAGTCAACGTGGCGCGAAGCAATATTGATTTGGCGGAACAGACGCTGGCCCAGTCCCGCGACCGTTTCAGCGCTGGCGTGACCGATACCGTTGAGGTTGTGCAATCGCAAGAATCGGTAGCCAGCGCCCATGAACAATACATTTCGAGTCTTTACAGCTACAATTTTGCAAAAATCTCCCTCTCCCGCGCTCTAGGCCTCGCCGAACTGGGCGTCAAGGAATATTTCAAAGGACAATGAACATGGCGGACGAGAACCCACCCCGTTCGGTGCCTGGCACAGGCAAGGAATCCGCAAGCGATCCGTCGCCACTGGCGGACCGGGGCTATACGCCCCCGGCGCGCCCGAATCCCAAGCGCCGCAGAAACATCGTGATACTAATCGTGACGCTCGTAGTTCTTGTTGGCGGCGTGTTTCTGTGGCGCTACCTAAGCAGCTATGAATCCACTGACGACGCCCAAGCGGATGTCCACCTCTATCCGGTGAGCGCACGAATTTCCGGCTATGTGGTGAAGGTCAACGTGGATGACAACCAGTGGGTAGAGAAGGGCGCCGTTCTGGTCGAGATCGACCCGAAAGACTACGAGGTTGCGGTAGCTCAGGCGCAAGCCAATCTCTCCAACGCTGTAGCGACGGCACAATCCTTGAATATCACCGTGCCCATCACTTCCGTGAACAGTTCGAGCCAACTGCAGTCCACCGCATCCGACATCGAAAACACCAAGGCCGGAGTAATTGCCGCGCAAAGGCAGCTTACCGCCGCCCACGCCCAACTCGAAGAAGCCGAGGCCAACGACGTCAAAGCACAAGACGATCTCCATCGGTATAAACTGCTGGTGGATAAAAAGGAAGTGGCCGAACAGATTTACGATCAAGCCTTGGCGGCCGCCAAATCCAGCACCGCGGCGGTTGCCGCGGCCCACGCTAATGAATCCGCAGCGCAGCAATTCGTCGAACAAGCTCTCAGCCGCCAGGTGCAAGCCGATGCCAACCATCGTTATGCGGAAACCGGGCCTCAGCAAGTGTCGTCGAGCCAAGCTCGCGCGCGCGCGGCTGTTGCTGACGTCGAACAGAAGCGTGCCTTACTCGAGCAAGCTGAGCTGAACCTCGGATATACCAAAATTGTCGCGCCGGTCTCTGGTGAAGTGAATAAGACGGTTGTCGTCGGGCTGAACGTGCAGGCCGGGCAGCAACTGCTCACCGTAGTGCCTCTCGATGAAGTGTGGGTCACCGCCAATTTCAAAGAGACGCAGCTGAAGCGTATGCGCGTTGGACAGAAAGCGGAAATCCATGTGGATTCCAACGGACGAACCCTAAAAGGCCGCGTCGACAGTATTGCGGGAGCAACCGGCCCGCTCTTCAGTCTGCTTCCGCCGGAAAATGCCACCGGCAACTACGTGAAAATTGTCCAGCGCGTTCCCGTAAAAATCGTTCTCGATCCGGGAGAAAATCGCGATCGTCAGCTTCGGCCCGGCATGAACGTTGTGCCGGACGTTTACCTCCGATGAGCACGGCGGCTCTCACCATCGACCAGGACGTTTGGCGGCCCAAATACAATCCTTGGCTGATTGCTGTTGTCGTGGCCCTGGCCGCGTTCATGGAGGTCCTCGACACCAGCATCGCCAACGTAGCTCTGCCGTACATGGCCGGCAATCTGGGCGCGAGCAACGACCAGAGCACGTGGGTCCTCACCTCCTATCTGGTGTCGAACGCCATCATCCTTCCAATCAGCGGTTGGCTGGCGGGGACCTTTGGACGTAAGCGTTTTTTTATGACGTGTTTGGGCGTCTTTACGGTGAGTTCTTTGCTTTGCGGCATTGCGCCCAGTCTCGGCCTGCTTCTTTTTTTCCGCGTGCTGCAAGGTGCCGGCGGTGGTGGGCTGCAGCCGATGGCTCAAGCCATTCTGGCAGACACTTTTCCGCCGCAACAACGGGGCTTGGCGTTTGCTCTCTACGGCATTACCGCTATCATGGCGCCCACGATCGGTCCAACCCTCGGCGGCTGGATCACCTTCAACTATTCCTGGCGCTGGATTTTTTTCATCAATATCCCGGTCGGCCTGGCCACCTGGTTTTTGGTACGGCGCTTCGTCGAGGATCCGCCCTATTTAGCCAAGCTGCGGTCGGCGGGCGTCAAGTTGGACTACGTTGGCATCGCTCTTCTGACTGTGGGTATCGCGCATTGCAGATTTTGCTCGACAAGGGCCAGGAGGATGATTGGTTTGGCTCGCGATTTATTACGACTCTCATCGTCGTCGCCACCGTTTGCCTGATTTCGCTGGTTATTTGGGAATGGTTTCAAAAGGCGCCCATCATCGACGTCCGCATGTTCAAGAGTTTTAATTTCGCCAGTTCCAATTTGATGATGTTCACCTTGGGAATTATGTTGTTCAGCAGCCTGGTCCTCATGCCCCAATTCCTCCAGACGCTTGTGGGATACACCTCCGAACTGGCTGGTCTTGCGCTTTCGGCTGGAGGCCTTGTTTTGCTGATGGAGATGCCCATCATGGGCCAGCTGACAACGAAGATTCAAGCGCGATACCTGATCGCCTTTGGCTGGCTGGCATTGTCCATCGCCATGTACTACTCCACGCAGCGGATTGACTTGCAGATCAGCTTTATTGCCGCCACTCTGTTGCGCATCACCCAGGTCATTGGCTTGGGGTTTCTGTTCGTGCCAATCACACTGGTGGCTTACATCGGTATTGCACCGGAAAAGAACAACGCCGTCGCAGGAATCGTTAATTTCATGCGCAATATGGGAAGCAGCGTGGGAACCTCCATGGTTACCACGTTGATTGCGCGCCGCTCCCAATTGCATCAGGCCAGGCTCGTCGAATACGCCAGGCCCGACAATCCCAACTTCCAGAATGCGGCAAACGGCCTTGCCCAGCGCTTGGCTCACTCCGGACTTAGCGGACCCGGCGCTTACGCTCAAGCTGTCGGCAGGATTTACCAAGGCCTGCAAGCGCAAGCGGCGACCCTGGCATATATTGATACCTTCATGGTTCTCTGTGTGGGCTCGGCAATCATGTTCTTCCTGGCGTTTGCCCTGAAGAAGAACGAGCCCGGCGGCGGGAGAGTGATCGTCGAATGAGCGAAATGAATCTACATGCAGTAGGATCGTAAGGGCAGTGACGGGCCCAAGGGACCTCGGATGATCAGAATACTTACGGTTGAACGAGAGTATGGTAGTGGCGGCGGCGAGATCGCTCAACTCCTTGCCAAGGAGCTAGGCTGGAAGCTATGGGATCAGGACCTGACGGAGGAGATTGCCCGGCTGGCCAATTGTCCCAAAGCCGTTGTCGAAGTTCGTGAGGAGCGCACCGACCCGCTCTACTACCGGCTCTTCAAATCCTTTTTGCGCGGCAGCTACGAAGGAAGTTTGAACGCGCACAAGCTTAACGTCGTCGACAGTGAAAGCATTCTAAAAATTACCGAACGCGTCGTTCAACACGTCGCGAAAGCCGGAAACTCCGTCATCGTGGGACGAGGATCTCAGCACTTTCTCCGGAACCGTCAAGACACCCTACGTGTCTTTCTCTATGCTTCCAGGGAAGAAAAAGTGCGCCGCCTGCTGGCTCGCGGCAAAACCGAGAAGGACGCCCAGCAACTCGTCGATACCGTTGATCGCGAGCGCGTCGAGTTCATCCAGAAATATTTTCACGTCGAATGGCCCGACCGTACTGCCTACCACGCCATGATCAACACCGCGATCGGTGGGGAATGCGTCGTCAACATGATTCTAGAATTCATGAAGACGCTCGATGCAAAAGTCTGTGCCTGAACGGCTCCGGCAATAGTCACCTGCGCTCCCTACCCGCCAAGGCCATTGCCATCCAAGAAACTCCTCCTGCACCCCCTCGCCAACTGCCCCCGTCCTGCATCAAAATACTATGAGCCGTTGGGGTCGGCCTCCCACCCTGCCCTCGCCGCGCCTCGATTGGCTGCGGTACTTAATTCTCAATCACACTCGAAAGGATCGATATCCTATGAAACGCCTGCTCCTGCTAAGGTTGGGACTCTTCCTGTTCGCCACTCCGTCGCGCGCCCAGTCCTACGACGCCTCCGTGGGGTACTCCTACTTCCACCTGGGCGGGGGAGCGGACCTCAACCAAAACGGGATTAGCGGCTCTCTCGCTTATAAACCCATTCCCTACCTGGGTATCGTCGGCGACTTCGGCGGCTACCACGCCTCTCCCGGCGGCGTTTCGGTCAACACTTACACGTTTCTCTTCGGCCCGCGCATCATCATGCACAACCCAACCAAGTTCACTCCTTTTGCCCAATTCCTGTTGGGTGCCGCGCATCTGACCGTAGGAAATGGCGGCCCTTCAACCACGGATTTTGCCTACAGCGTCGGCGGCGGCGTTGATGTAGGAGTCTTGCCACACTTGGCCATACGCCCACAAGTGGACTATATCGGTATCCGCGATTCGGGGAACACGATCGGTAACGCCCGCGTATCAGTCAGCGCCGTCCTCCACTTCTGACGCCGCAGCAAACCGACGGTAACTGCCAGAGGCCCCACCCCTCTGGCCAGTGCCACTTTGGAACAACCTGACCCTTAGTCCATCTGACGCTCACCTCTCACTCCTCGATACCCTTACTTTTGGGGCTCGTGCAGTTCTTGGGCCGAGGAGGGGCGATGCTGCGCAATCGATTCCTGGTTTTGCTGGGTGCATGTTTTCTTGTGGCCTCAGCCGCTTGGGCTGACGAAGTGGGCTACGTGGACTGCACCAACCATTCGGATCCCACTCAAGTCTTCGGAAAGCCCAGGCGGACGCCTGAGGTAGTCGCGTCCTTGCCTTGCGGCGAACGCTTCACCATCCTGGTCTATGGCTTTTACTTCTCTCGCATTCAGACCAAAGACGGTCAAGTCGGCTACATCTATTCGAGCTTGATCGCCGTTGACCGAGGCGCCGCAGCCGTTCAGCAGACGCCTTCGCTGCAAACCGCCGCGGAAAAAACAAAAATCCCAAGCACGCGCAATTTAGAGGTAAAGCCAGCTCTCCCCGCACCTCCGCAACCCCCACCCGCACCGGCTCAACCGGCGCCAACACCAGCAATCGCCTCGTCAGCGCCTGCATCCGCAGCGCCCGCATCGGCATCGACCGTCACGGATGCGGCCGCAACGCCAGTCGCCCAACCTGATACGCCGGCGGCCGCCCAACCAACTCCTGCGCAGCCCCAACCCGCACCGTCCCAACCGGCCACTGCACCTACGCCCGAGATCGCATCGCCTGCTGCGGCTCCGACTCCGACCGCATCGGATACGCCCGCGCCGGCCGTGCAGCCCGAACCAGCTGCAACCGCAGCGCAGCCTGATCCGCCCGCCGCCGCGCCAGCTCAACCGGCAGCACCGGCCATCCGGCCCGCTGATACGCATGACACCTGGGAGAGACCCAACGCCAGTGTTCGCGTAGCTCCTCTACTCGAACTCTTCGGCGGCTACGCTTTTATGCGCACCGGTAGCGGTAGCTCGGCTACCAATTTCAACGGCGCTCTCGGCTCCTTCGGCTGGAACTTCAAACCCTGGTTGCAAATCGTCGGAGACTCTAGCTACAACTTCGTGACCGTCGGCACCACCAAGAATGTCCTTTACGGAAATCACTATGGCCCGCGTTACTTCTATCGTGGGCTAAATCGCTGGAAGGTGACTCCTTTCGCTGAAGCCCTCGTCGGCGGCTCGCGCGCCGACACCACCGTCAGCGGCGCCGGCGGTTACTCCATTTCGCAAAACTCAATTTCGTATAAAGTCGGTGGCGGCGTGGATTACCGCCCATCTCGCCGCTGGGAAATTCGCCTGTTTGACTTTGACTATTACAGGACTTCTTTCGGCACGAATGCTCATCAGAACAATTATTCGGCTTCCGCCGGAATTGTCTTGCGCCTCTTCGGAGGCCGCACCGAGTAGCGGCCAGAAGCACGCGCGGTACGGGCACGCGAGCGTCTGCAAGGCCGGCCGCTTTGCAAAGCCAGTTCCCGCGCCGGTTCACCGGCATTCCGGCGGCCTAGCCGCACAACTCCGAAAAGCTCTCAAGGGGGAATCATGAGAAAGTTATCCATCCTGGCAGCAACCCTGACGTTAGCGGCAATTCCAGCCGCGGCCAAAGAACCTCAGCCAGGAACGATTGTTTCCGAAAGCTCCGTGGCTTGCGGCTCGCAAATCAAAAACAAAAAAGAGACCGCCCAAGTGCTCTGCCAGGAATATGTCGTCAAGACGGAAACCACGGAGTACCACGTCCGCCAGGAGAAGCCTGCGGATAAGGCACTGATTCCCGTCAACACCAGCATCGAGTTCACGCTCGACAAAGACAGAATGAAGTTCAAAGCAAACGGCAAGAAATACGAATACCTTGTGGTTTCCGAGACAGCCACTGTCGCCGCTGCCACGCCAAAGCCCTGAACGCCACCGACCAGTTGAACGCGGTAAAACCTTCCCCCACTAGCCCTCGTCGCCTCTCTCGTGCACGACCAGGAATGGAAAATTAAACACTGAAAGTGTCCGAAACGTGACATTCCCCAGTCTTCTTTGGGGCTAATGTGGTGTCTGCGCCATGTCTCCCGCACACGAACAGGCATCGGCGCACGTCGGAACGATGAGCTTTCGGATGTTCTCGCCCCCAGCTGCCATTCGAATTTCAGCACAGGAGTCAGCAAGATGAAGCCAAGCATTAAAAATGAAATCGCAGGCAAGGTCCACGAAGTGAAGGGCAAGATCAAGGAAAAGACGGGGCAAATGACGAACGATCCCGACCTGGAAGGCAAAGGTATCGCCGAAAAGATAGCCGGGAAGATTCAGAATAAAGTCGGCCACGCGGAGAAAGCCCTCGGCAAATAGATTTATTTCACACGGCCTGATGGCTGGCTGTTTCGTAGTTGTGAGAGCGAGTCGAACCAGCATTTAAGAACTTATCGAAGTACCAGCGGTTAAAAAACTTGATACAGAGGACGGATGCGATGAGCCACAATAAATGGTCCAACAAATACACGACGTTTGCAGTTGGGATTGGAGTAGGCGCAGTTCTTGCCCTGCTTTTTGCTCCCTCCTCGGGGGAAGAAACGCGCGACTATATCTCGAGCTCCGTGAAAAAAGGGGTTGATGATATTACATCGACGGGAAAACGTTGGACTCGGCGCGCTCAAGAAACCGTGTCCGACGTGAAAGCCACCGTCGCCGGCGCCGTTGAAGCAGGCCAGGAAGCCTACCGCACAGTCAGAGACGCCTAGGACGCCTTCACGAGGGCCACGCCCAGCGACTATCTCGATTACGGCTGCAGGACTCGCTCTAGCCCTGCCGCTTACATTTTCGCGGGGGCGGCTACGGGCATCTTGTTGGTTTGCGGGACGGGAAGTTTGCCGTCGGCGGCGCTCGTTAGCGCAAGGAATTGCGGGTCTTCGCGCAGCGAAGCAAACACCGCGTCCACGCGCGCTTCCATCATTTCCTTCGAGCGCACCGCTTCGTAGCGCTCATATTGAAAGAAATGCCGTTTGAGCAGGTCCAGTGCTTTTTGTTTTTGGCCGAGCTGCGCGTAGATGGCCGCGAGGTTGTAGGACGCAGGCAGCATCGCTTCGTTTTCCTGCGCGATTTTCAGCGCTTCGTCGCCATGACCGTTGCCGGCAAGGAAGGCGGCCGCGAAAACGAGATTGTACGGATCGGTCGGATCGAGCTTTGTGGCTTCGCGCGTGTAGTAGTCCGTCTTGGCCGCGTCGCCTTCCGAATTCCAATACACAGCCAGATTGCGGTACGCCAGCGCTAGCGGATATTCACGCACGGAATCTTCCATCAGGTGCAAGCCTTTAAGGAAATCGCCTTCGTGAATCGTCATTTTCCCAATGCCATGCAGGGCCACCGCTCTCGAGAGAGGGTCGGCGGGCATATCGAGAATGGCCTGAAACGTCACCCGCGCCTTATCCCAATCTCCCAGGTGATGCCGATAAAGTTCCCCGAGATATCTGAGCGGAGCGGGATCTGCGGGATCCATGCGGCGCGCTTCGCCATAAAGGCGTTCCGCTTCTTCGTATTTTTCGCTCATCTCCGCCGCGAGGCCGCGCTCCATGACCGATTCGATTTTGGCGCTCTTGCCGGGATCCATAACCGGCGTGTCGAACAGTTTCACAGCAGCATCCACGCCGAGTTTTTTCAATTCTTTCGCCGCGTCTTTCGCTCTCCCAGGGAATAGACATTTCTCGTCCAGCGCAGACCGATACAGGGAAATGGCGCCATCTTTGTCACCCGACTTGGCCTTTTCCTTGGCCGCTTTCAGCTCATTCTTAACGGCCTCTTCGCGCTGCTTCATCTCGGATTCCACCAGCTTTTCCACTTGATCCACTTTCAGGAATCCGTTGTTGTTCTGCAGTTTATTGATAACCGTTCCGTCCGATTTGGCGAGTACTACCACCGGAAGTTTGTCTCCACTTAGAAATTTTTGCCCAAGCGTCGTGCCGGCGTCCGCGACGCCCATCGTGACGCACTGCGTCGCATAAAGTGAGAGCGAACGCGAATTGCGCAGGCTGGATTTCTGAAACTCCTGCACCGAAGACGGAAACCAGTACACCACCAGCCCGCCCGCCGCAGGCGCCTCTTCCGGTTTCATCATTTTCCAGGGAACTTGGTAGACCTGCTCATTGCCCCCGCCGCCTGCCCCGCTGCTTGGCCCGCCCCCTCTCATCCCGCCCATTCCGCCGCCGCCGCCACCACCGCAAGTGGCCCAGTCCGGCGCCGGCAGCAAAAGCAGAACCATGAAAAGTGCAGTCAGGCGGGAAATCCGTTCTTTCATTGCGCTCACCTCATATGAAGTAAAGTTGGAACAACCACACACCTAAGCTCCGTCACAGAGCTGCCGTTTTCGCTAGTATTCGATGCGCGTTTGGGGTGAAACGCCGTACGTTTTCCGTATTGTACGAATTTTCGACTTCTCGTCATACCGCTTTTCCTGGCTTTGCATATACCCTCCTCATTTGCCGCCTTTCAGCAGCAGAATCACGTCGAGCAGCACCAGCACGGCCACTACCACTTCCAACGCAAACATGCGCCGTTCGTTGAACTGCGCCACCATGAACTCGTAAAGTTCACCGGCCGTCTTCAATTTTTCATCCACGAGCGTCCTATAGTCGTTCAGTCCGATTTTTCCCGAGCTCAGCCGGTACACCCGCGCGTAATACGTATCGCTGATAAATTTCACGGCATATTCTGTTCTCTCCGCCAAATCCATGATGTCCAGTCGAAGCCGGTTCAAGCGGCCTGCACGCCGAGGCGGCCGCCAGCGGGAGAGAAAGCTCTCCTCCTCTTCCAGCGAGCTGTAAACGTTCGAGAGCAGGGTCGTAAGCACTTCGTCGTAGTAACGAAACTCGAGCAATTGGGTGTTCGCGTATTCCAATAGGTCGATCACCGAGGATGTCGCCCCGGGCTTGTCGTAGACCAGCGCCGCGGCCCAACCCACCACCACTAAATCACTGGGATAATAGGAAAGCGCCGCGCGCAGCACCTCTTCGCGTTCCGCTCTCGAGAGCGCGGCCATCTCGCCTCGCACCAGCTGCGCGACTTGGTCTCCGTACGATTCAAGCAGTTCGTCGGCTGTCGCGGCGCGCCCGTCCGCATGCTTCGCTGACTGAATGTCAATCACCAGAAAGTCTTCATCCAGCCATTTCTTCGAAGGCTTGCTCAGCGCCGGACGAAACTTTTCCGTGCGGCCGCGCAGCAATTCTTCCGCAGCCGTCTCGACCTCCGTTGCGTTCATCCAGCGGTACGATTGCGGGCAGAACGACTCAAAATCACCCTCAAACGGTGTACTCAGCTCGACGCTGGCCACCCCGAACCAGTAATACTTGATCGCCGCTTCCAGCTTTTCTCCGCTTGGCAGCGTGACGAATCCTAGCGACTCACGAATCGGAACGTTCTGCGCCTGCGCATACTCCGGTGTATGGTGAACGAAACCAGGCGCGTGCGGCGCAGCTCCCGAACCTAGCAGAGTCGTCAAGCGCCCCAAGTCAAACGCTTCGCCAATATCAAAAAAGCTCAATATCCGGAAATAGCCCTGAACTCTCATCTAGGTTAAGGATAGTCCACTCCGCCTCCCAATTCGAACTACGACCGGCCATCTCCTGCCACTCACAATCTATCCAAGGAAATGCTGCGGAATGCGAGTAAAACTAAGAACTGCCGCGAGAATGGGCCGTGCGGGCAGGGGAGCACCTGCCCGTTTTCTGGACTTCTCACCAGTTTCCGCCTACAGAGCCGGGCTGTAGATTGAACCTAATCCCAGTCCAAGGTGTGATCAAGGTGAGACCATGAGCGAATTCACCGCTTGGATACAGAGCAATTGGTATGCGCTGGGAAACCTTCTCGTTCAGTTTGGCCTCCTGGCAGCCGGTGTTTGGTTTGCGCGCAAAATCCTGAAAACAATTAGAGCGTCCCAGGAGCAGGTCGGGGCACTTCTGAAGCTGTCGTTCACAGGCGCGATCAGCGAGCGTCCCTCGTCGATTGCCGCCGAACGGTCCTTCGCAAGTGCCAGCCCCTACTGGCTTACGCCGGCGGAAATACCACCTGTTGCCCCGCCGGAACCCCAGGAGAGTGGTCCCAGTCGCTGGGCAGCTGCACGGCACCGCGTAGCGGTGTGGCTGCAGACACCCATGAGCAGCGGAGAGTCTGCCCCGTGGCGCAGAGCGATCAAGTGGCTCCAAGCCCCGGCCCGAAGCTGACCTGATCCAGCGCGATCCGAAAGTTGGCGAGTTGCGGTTCGCCTGGCTGCCAGCACACAAGCGCCGGGACAAATTTGGGTGCCCCATCCGTCTCTGCGGTTTTGGCAGAAAGGATGGGGCTGCCCTCCGTTTGCCTCTTCTATTTCTCGCGCTTCGCCGCAAAACGCGACTCTGCCATCCCACTCTGCCCCTGCCTTGATCCATCTAACCCGGGCCATGCCATTTGCGCCTTTTTCTTCCCAGTAAATTCTCCGGGACCGAACGCAGCATGCTAGCGCATTTTCTTTTCGATTTGCTCCTACGAATCGGTGGTCCCGCGCAATGAGGAATCTCGATTCTCCCAGCTTTTATCGCTGCTTTCGTGCCGCGCGACAGGAACCATGAAGAACCTCGGTCGTTCGTCACGCCCTTCTAGATGCGATATGGAATAGAACGCGAGCGTATGTGGTCTTACATTTCGCCAAGAAGCGGAATATGGCGATGCACAGATATGTCTCGGTTCTTTTTTTGCTGAGCGTAATAGCTGTGGATTGCCGGGAATTGCACTTCAGTCGCGCTCGTTTACTGGCAGAGCCCGCCCGAAGTCCTTTGGGGAGCTCGGAGTTTGTCCTTCTGGAGGTTTTCTTGAACCGGCTTAACAAAAAATTGATTTATTTTCTATTGTTGGCGGCACTGGGCACGTTCTGCGGATCTAGCGTGGCGGGTCAGGACGCCACTGGGCGCGTTACCGGTATGATCTACGATCCGAGTGGCGCGGTGATCGCGGATGCGCATATTTCCGTAACGAATGTTGCGACTCACATTTCTCGCGAAACAACTTCGGATTCGACCGGTTTCTATCAGGTTCTCGCGCTCCC